>Ga0075017_100001495_pt1 | contig 14301 bp, 15 predicted proteins | sample AleBraG_ABR_2012_FD_71475 | JGI IMG/M metagenome (GOLD analysis project Ga0075017, IMG submission 71475) | Freshwater sediment microbial communities in response to fracking from Pennsylvania, USA - Alex Branch Run_MetaG_ABR_2012 | ecosystem: Environmental > Aquatic > Freshwater > Creek >... | reverse complement strand
ACTACCGCCAAAGTCGCCACTGCGGCGCCCACGGCCGCCGAGATCGCCGACGCCAAGAGCAAAGGCTTGGTTTGGGCCAACACCAACAGCAAGAAGTACCACACCGCCGATGGATTGCACTATGGCACCACGGCCCACGGGAAATTCATGACCAAGGAAGACGCCGAGAAGGCTGGTTTCAAGGCCGCCAAAGAACCGGTCGCCGGCTCCAAAGCCAAGGTTGCCAAGACAACCGCTGCCGCCACCACGAAGTAAGCAAGTTCGTTCTTTGCTGAAAGCCGGACCGCGCCCGTCAGGGCAGTCCGGCTTCTTTATTTGCTACAGGCCAAGCGCGCCGTTGCCGATAGACAACTTGGAAACGCCACCTGTCGAAGTTCTGTTTTTCTTGTTCGCTATCGTCGTCGGATATTTTGCGGGCAGATCTCTGCACCTGCGGGACCGCATGCGCTCCGGCCGGGACTGAATTCCTCTTAGCTCAGGCCGCCCGCCGAATCGCGTGGTAGACCACCAGGACCACGATGGCTCCCACAACCGCCACAGCCAAACTATAGAGATTCACTCCGCTGACCCCGGGGGCTCCGAACATGTTGAACAGCCAGCCGCCCACAATCGCTCCCACGATTCCCAGCAGGAGATCCATCACCAGCCCCTCACCTCTCTTGTTCACGATCTTGCTGCCAATAAATCCGGCGATTAACCCTAAGACAATCCACGCCAACAAAGACATGTTATTTTTTCCTCTCCTAACGCCGGCACGAACTCCAGCATCCCAGGCATTATACAGGAGCCACGGGCGAAGCGGACGTTAGAATAGTACTAGTGCTTGTCTCCATCACCCCGCAAGTGGAACGGCCGGTTTGGCTTCGCGCACCGGCGCCTGTCGGCGAGAACTATCGCGACTTGAAGCGCCTGATCAGCGACCTGAAACTGCACACCGTCTGCGAAAGCGCCGCCTGCCCCAACGTGGGCGAATGCTGGAATCGCCGGACCGCCACTTTCATGATTCTGGGAAATGTGTGCACGCGGCGCTGCGGGTTTTGCGCCGTCCAAAAGGGCGCTCCGCTGGAAGTAGACTACGACGAACCCCGCCGCGTGGCCGAAGCCTGTGCCGTTCTGGGTCTGCGCTACGCCGTGATCACCAGCGTAAATCGGGACGACCGCAAAGACGGCGGCGCCGAGTTATTTGCCGCCACCATCCACGCGATCCGCGACCGGATTCCCGGCTGCAAGGTGGAAGTGCTGGTCCCCGACTTTCAAGGCAGCCGGGCGGCCATGGAAATCGTGATGAACGCTCATCCGGACGTGCTCAATCACAACACCGAGACTGTTCCGCGGCTCTACCGGCAGGTGCGGCTGGGCGCGCGCTTTGAGCGGTCGCTGGAGATGCTGGCTTACGCCAAGCAGCTTCGCCCTTTCATTCCGACCAAGTCCGGCCTGATGCTGGGGCTGGGCGAGAACCGCGACGAAGTTTTGCAGGTGATGTGCGACCTGCGGCGCCACAAGGTGGATATCCTGACGCTCGGGCAGTATCTTCGCCCCAGCCTAAAGCACCTACCGGTTCTGCGCTACGTGCCGCAAGCGGAATTTGACGATTACAAGCGGCTAGGTTATGAGATGGGCTTTTCGCACGTGGAATCCGGACCCCTGGTCCGCAGTTCCTATCACGCCAGCGACGCGTTGTAAAACCCGGGACGTCAATGCTATATAGTTCAGCGGCTGGATCTACGATGTGTTGAAACCGTACGCTGCCGAGTTGCCAAGCTCACCAGCGGGAAAAGTTGTTTTCCCACCCAAGCCGCCCGTCGTGAAATCTCCCCTCGCAGAGCGGTCCTCGCCGTCAAGAATGTACGCTGCGCCGCGCCCAAGACAGGCGCGCCCTGGACGTCTGCGGGCCGTTCTGCCGGCAGAATAGTCGCGACGGGCGGCTCCGGCGGAAAACGACCACCGGGGGTGTGTCGCACAGCAACGATTTGTCAGCGATCCACCGGCCGTTCCTGGTCGCTTCCATCGCGCCATGCCAAGGTTCCGGACGTTTTCCCGCCCACTCTCGAAGCGTGTGATGGGTCGCTCTCAGCCTCCCTTCCTCGACGATCTTTCCGTCGGCAGTCTTGACGCCGCAACTGATGCTTTTCTTGTGAACGTCGAATCCGATATAGGGAGTATGTTCATTGGGTTTTCCTGTTTGAGGTTTCTGAGCCGGCTCAGGTAAGCCGGTCTCGGCCTTGCACACTTCAGGAGAACCCTTCATCTGCGCCCCTATACATTCAAACAGACGGAGATTTCCCGGTTTTATTGGATTCAGAAATCTGAGAAATCTCCGTCTGTCCCGGGTTTTTGGCCGAGGTGCAAGGCCACAATCCCGCCGGTCAGGCGCTCAAAACGCACTTTGGTGTAGCCGGTCTCGCGCATTTGTTCGGCTAGTAGTTCGGGACCTGGGAACTTGCGTACCGACTCCGGTAAATAAGTGTACGCTTCGGGGGATCCGGAGATCAAACCGCCCACCCTTGGCAGGATGGATTTCGAATAGAAGTCATACAAGCGGGATAATACCGGATTCGGCGGCTGGGAGAATTCGAGGATGGCCAGCACGCCGCCCGGCCTCAGTGCTCGCAACAGCTCCGCCAGCCCGCGCTGGTAGTTTGCCAGGTTGCGAAAGCCGAAGGCGACCGCGATCAGATCGAAGGACGCATCGGCGACCGGCAACGCGAGCGCATCAGCCTCGAACGCTCGCGCTTGCCGGGTTTTGGCGGATGCGGCGACCAGCATCGGATGGCAGAAGTCGCTCGAAAATATGCGCGCCGGACCCTTCCTCTGGAACGCCAGAGTCAGGTCCCCGGTTCCGCAGCACAGATCGAGCACGCGCGCATCCGGCCGTTTCAGTACGTGGGCCACCGCGGAAGCGGTGCGCGCTCGCCAGTAGCGATCCACGTTCATGGACAGCAAATGATTGAGCAGATCGTACCGGGGCGCAATCCGGCCAAACATGCCGCGCACCCAGCGGGCCGCCTGTTCCTCGCTCTCTGCGCCTGCCGGCGTGGTTCCCCGCGCCGTCACGCTAACGCTTCCTCGATTGCCGCCAGCACGTGGTGCTCCGCCACGTCGGCGGTAATCTTGACCACGCCGATTTCCACCGGTAGTACAAAATGAACCAGCCCTTTCACCGTCTTCTTGTCGCTCTTTAGCCGGGCGAACAGTCGCTCGGCCTTCAAGTCACGCCAGCTCGGAAACGGCCCATACAGGCCAATACACTCTGTAATGCTGGCCGCGTCTTCGGCCGAACAACTTCGCTCCAATCGTCCGAGAATCGCACCCACCTTCATACCCCACCCTACTGCTTCTCCGTGCAGAAACTGCGAATACCCGGTTTCGGCCTCCAGCGCGTGGCCGAAGGTATGGCCGAAATTCAGAATCCGCCGGCGGTCTTCTTCCCGCTCATCGCCGGACACCACTTCTCCCTTGATGCGGACCGAATCCCAGATCATGCGGTCTACCACCTCGGGCTGCCGTGCTAGTACGGCGTCCGGTTGCTCGCGCATCATGCGAAACAGATCGGGATCGGCAATGACGCCATGTTTGATGATTTCAAACAGGCCGGCCCGGTATTCTCTTTCCGGCAGTGTATCGAGCGTCACCGGATCGATCAAGACCGCCAGCGGCTGATGAAAGCTGCCGACCAGATTTTTGCCGGTCTTCAAATTGACGCCGGTTTTTCCGCCAATTGCGGCGTCCACTTGAGCCAGCAATGTGGTGGGTATCTGAATCACTGGAATACCGCGCATAAACACGGCGGCCAGAAATCCGCTGACATCGGTAACGATACCGCCGCCAAAGCCGATGACGATGCTGGCGCGATCGCCGCCAAGTTCCATCATCTGTTCGGCCAGTGCTTCCACTTCGGCCAGGTTCTTGAAAGGTTCGCCGCCGGGAAAGAATAACACTTCGAACGGGCGCCCTCCCATGGCACTCCTCAGAGTGGATTCATGCAGCGCCCATACGTCTTTCGTAGTGACCAAGAAAATACTTCCGATCCGCGCGGGGATGTGGCTCTTGAGCGTACGGAGACAGCCTCGTTCCGCAACCACGGGGTAAGTCGCCCGCGGCGTGGTCACCGTGTAGGTAGGCATACGTTGACCGTTGTACCACGCGCCCGTTTTTCACCCCGTTGTAATTCACGTAACATTCCGTTCGCGAATAACATACGCCGGTGGGCGTTTCCTGGTGAAAATAACCCTATCCGAACCAACCTCAATCGAAGTATACTGAAACGCGCGCGTTCTCACCGATTTCGGCGCGTCCGCGAAATTACCTTTCGCGTGTGACATTTGTAAAACACAACAGATAGGTCCACTGAAAGGAATACACGATGAGTTCTCTAATTGACTCCATAACCAGTATGGTCACGCCCGAGCTGACGCGGTCGCTAGCCGCGAAACTGGGCGAACAACCCGATGCGATTCAGCAAGGGATCCAAGCCAGTTCAGCCACGCTGCTGGGCACACTCGCCAGCAAAGCCCAAGATGCGGGTTTTCTGGGCAACATCACCACTTTGATCAGCCGTTCCGGGTCCGCGGCGGGGATGTCGGCAGGCGGCGGCACGGCCGCCGCGCCAGCCCCTACCGATGCCAGTGCCGGCTTCCTGCAACAACTGCTGGGCAGTGGCCGCGCAGAGATCGAAAGCAAGATCGCTCAAGCCAGCGGAATCAAGACTACCTCGGCCGGGGCTCTGCTCTCCACCGCCGCGCCGCTGGTCATGAGCAGCCTGGCATCCCGGTTTAGCGGCGGCTCAATGAATCCGTCGGCCTTGGGAACCCTGCTATCCGCCGAACTCCCCAACCTGCGGGGATTGATTCCTTCTGGACTGCCCGGCTTGTCCGGGTTATCCTCAGTCGCATCCTCCGCTCGTGCAGCCGTCACCCAAGAGGCCGAATCCTCCGGGAATAAATGGCTGCTGCCGGTCTTGCTGGGAGCACTAATGATCGGTGGTTTGATCTGGTACTTCATGCGGGGCGGCAACGAAACTGTTAAAGATGCCGCAACCAAGGCTACGGAAACCGCGACAACGGCGACTGCCGCCGTGGGCGATGCAGCCAAATCCGCCGTATCGGCCCTAGGAGAATTCTTCAAGAGAAAGCTACCGAACGGCGTGGAATTGAACATCCCCAAGCTGGGCATTGAAAACAAGCTGGTCGATTTCATCGAAGATTCCTCCAAGACGGTGGATAAGGAAACCTGGTTCGATTTCGACCGGTTGCTGTTTGCCACAGGTTCGGCCACGCTGGAGCCTTCGTCGCAAGAGCAACTGCAGAACGTGGCGGCAATCCTAAAGGCCTATCCGAACGTACATGTCCGGATCGGCGGCTATACGGATAACACCGGCGGCGCGGCGATGAACCAGAAGCTCTCGTCGGATCGCGCAACGTCCGTCATGAGCGAATTGACGAAGCTTGGCGTCGAGCCGGCGCGCATGGATGCCAAAGGGTATGGCGAAGAGCACCCGGTGGCCGACAATGCTACCGAGGAAGGCCGCGCCAAGAACCGCCGTATTTCGCTCCGCGTTACCCAAAAGTAAGCCTACTACGACCTGAAAGCGCCCGTACCCCCTTTTTGGGCACGGGCGTTTCCGCATTCTTGAGCCGCCCCCGCCAAACTTTGAATTCCCCAAGCCTGTGGGACCCTAACCTCGACATTCACAACAAAAAATCCCTCCGATGTTCTCGACGTTACGAAGTGAAATCCCCCGTTAGATCGCCCCGCTCAGGGCCAGCCCAACCGGGGATTTTCATTTGCTATACTGGAGAACGTGCGGGTTTCAACGTCTGCTCATAACGTCCCTTTAATCAAATAGTTCCTCCTCATCGAGGACAGTGGATCCCCGCGGCCGGACCTCCCAAAAGCGGTCGCGAAACAAGAAACTCAAAGAGCGGAGGAAAGATATGAACAAGAAATTCGTCATGACCAAGGCAGTGGTATTTGCCGGTCTGTTATCGATTCCTACGGCCAGCCCGCAGGGGAATAGCAGCGCTTTCTTTACGAGGAAGAGAGTCGAGGATCCGCGCGCTCGTATCCTGCAAACGTTTTTTGTGCGGTATCAGTGTCCGGCGGCCCAGTTCGTCGATGTGTTTCTCAGCGCCGCCGACGAGAATGCGCTCGACTGGCGACTCTTGCCCAGCATCTCCATCATTGAATCCGGCGGAGGAAAAGCCGCGTTCAACAACAACATTTTCGGCTGGGACGGCGGCCACATCGTATTCAAATCGATCCCGCATGGAATCCGGACAGTAGCGCAAGTACTTTCAAAATCAGATCTTTACAGGCACAAGACGACTGACGGCATACTCCGCCTCTACAATCCTTATCCGGATTATAGCCCTCGTGTGAAGGCGGTTATGCGGTCTCTGGGACCGGTGAACGTTGATGCTTTGGCGTCTCTGAATTAGCCTTGCAGGAACTGGATTCCGACGTAAATACCGCCAAACAAAGCGAGTGTGATCAGGACGGCCACCGTCCAAAAGACCGTTCGCTCCTTGTTGGAAACCGACCGGTGTTCATCCGCTCGAATCTGGTCATCGAGGTTATCGAACATGGTATCCTCCCTGTACTTAGAATGCCGTTATGAGGACTGAGACCAGTGCTGCCTTATTGTATAGCGATGCGGGGGAAATGAACAGGCCCCGGCTGTGATTTCCGGGGCCACACTTGTTTTGGGACGCTAACTGTCTAGAAACAGGTCCTCAAGAGGCAGGGGGCCATCTAGGGGACGCATTTCCGGTTCCGGCTCACCGGGAGGATTGTCTTTCTTTTGCAGCCGCCTGGTAAGCTTCTCTTGCTTCTTTTCCTTACGCGCTTCTTCCTTTTGACGCTTCTTGAATGTCTGTGGTCCGCGCCCTGCCATAGTTGCTCCTTTATGGGGCAGCCTTGCCCCGAAACCGGGGATCCCCCGGTGATATTCTATTCAGATCAAAGAACTAACGGGAACCGCCAGCCCTCTTTCCGCCATCCATCCCGTAGCAGCCATTCCCTACCAAGATGCTTGTCATGAACCGGATCCTTACGGTCGACTATGTCTTTGCCGGACTGCCCGGGAACCAACTGGGGGTTAAACGCTAGCGGCCAGAAGGCATTCGTTTTCGAGGCGGATGCCGTCAAAGACACCTCTAGTTTAGCAGCTTTTCGGGGGTTGTGGCGTTCAACCGATGACTGTTTATAGGATTGTGAGAGTAGAGGCGCCGCTGCCAGGGTAGATCTGATATTTTGAAGGCATGCTCCTGAAATCAATCAACATCTTAGCAGCTATGGCCCTTTGCACTTTGGAGCCGGCCTTCGCGCAACCGTCCACGGTGCAGCTCACGGAACACGCCTCATTTCCCCCTCTTACGTTCGGCAGTACCGAGACCTTAGCCGTCAATCTGGCCAATACCGCGTCCAACCCCGCCACCGGAGCTGCGGCGTCCTGCACCGGCAGCGTCTCGTTTCACAACGCCTCCGGCGCCTTGATTGGAAGCGCAACTTCGTTTACGTTGAGCTCCGGCCAGATAAGCGCCGTAACTTTGCCATTCTCCAGCGCCGGCTCATCGGGCCCGCACGCCGGTGTTCAAGCCACGATTACCGTCACGCCCGCGACCACCTCGCCACGGCCGCCCTGTAACTTGGTTTTCTCGCTGGAGATCACGGATATATCCTCCGGCGCAACACACGCCGTGGTCACCAGCCAGGCTGCCGGCATCACTTTGGTTGGGCGATAGGCTCCTCAAAGCGTCATGCGCTCGAGTTTTCGATAGAGCGTTTTGCGCTCGATGCCGAGTATCTTGGCAGCGCGGCTCTTGTTGCCGCCGGTGGCGGCCAAGACGCGCCGAATCTGCTCGGCTTCCGTATCGGCGAGCGTGTCGCTGGAGGTTTCCCGCGGTTCGCCTTGATCGATCGCCTCCCGCACGGCGGCCTCATCAATGCGGCCATGCGGCGCCAGGATGGTGAGCCGCTCCATCATGTGCTGCAGTTGCCGCACGTTGCCCGGCCAACTGTAGTTTTGCAGAACCGTCAGCCCCGACTCGGTCAGGCGCGCGCTTTGGCCATACCGGTCGTTATATTTCTTCAGGAAATGGTGCGCCAGCAACGCTACGTCGCCGCGGCGCTCCACCAATGGCGGCAGGATCACGCGCACCACGTTCAGCCGGTACCACAAATCCTCTCGAAACTTGCCTTCGTCCACCATGCGCTGGAGATCGCGGTTGGTGGCCGCGACCACTCGCACGTCGACCTTGCGCCCGCGGGAGGATCCCAGCGGCCGGATCTCTTTCTCCTGGAGAAAGCGCAGCAGTTTCAGTTGGAAGCCCAACTCCACATCCCCGATCTCGTCCAGAAAGACAGTGCCGTTGTTGGCCGCTTCAAACACGCCCATACGGTCGCGATCGGCGCCGGTGTAGGCTCCGCGCAGTGCGCCGAATAGTTCACTTTCTATCAAGGATGGCGCAATGGATCCGCAATCCACCGGCACAAATGGTTGGGCCGCTCGCTGGCTGTTCCCGTGGATCAGACGGGCAATCAGCTCTTTGCCGGTGCCGGTTTCGCCTTCAATCAGCACCGAGGCATTGGTCGGCGCCACGCGCGAAATCATCTTGTAGATTTCGATCATGCGCGGCGAACTGCCGATCATTTCGCTGTCGGGAACGTCCTCGATTTCCGATTCTTTCTCCTCGTCCTTCTTGGTGAACGACGCCTCCGCCCGCTTCACCGTGTCCAGCATGCGATCCAGTTCGAAGGGCTTCGCGATGTAGTCAAAAGCGCCGCCCTGCGTGGCTTTGACGACGGTTTCGATACTGCCGCGGCCCGTCATCAGAATCACCGCGCACTGGGGATTATTTTGCCGGGCGGTGGCCAACACGTCCAAGCCCGTTCGCTCGTCCAGATAAATGTCGGAAATTACGATGGGATAAGCCGCGCCACGCAACCGCTCCAGAGCCTCGCGGGTGGAGGCGACGGCATCTACGTTGTACCCTTCCAATTCCAGGAATGTGGTGATGGTGCTTCGGACTGAAGCATCGTCCTCCACGACTAATAGGCGCTGCATTTTGTTCCCATTCAAGCTTGACACACTTTGCATGACACGCGGATCAAACGCGGATCAGCGCCGGCAGCACCATGGTGAAGCACGAACCCTTGCCCAATTCGCTGGTCACTTCCATGGTCCCGCCGTGTACTTTAACAATCTGCTCGACAATCGACAGGCCGATTCCGGATCCGGCCTCTCCCGACGCTTCCGCGCGCTTGGTCCGGTAGAACTTTTGAAAGATGCTCTTCAGTTCCTTGGAATCGACGCCAATTCCCTGATCCTTTACGGAAATTCGCAGTTCGTCTCCGCGCGCCTCCGAGGTGACCAGAATCTCCGTGCGGGTTGGGCTATACTTCACCGCGTTGGTGAGCAAGTTGAACACGGCGTACTCCATGAGCTCCCGGTCGCCGTTCAATTCGCCGTTCAGATGCTCGGCTATATGGACCTGGATTTCCTTGCGCTCGGCTTGCGGGCGCACTCGATTGACGCAAGTCTCGATCACTTCTTCGGCTGCAAAGGGCTCGCGCTTCAGACCGATGTGCCCTTCTGAGAGCCGCTCCACATCCAAGAATGTCTGGATCATCCTGGCCAGGCGTTTGGATTCGGAGTTGATCATGTCGGCGATCTGCTTGCGTTTTTCTTCGCTCAGGTTGTAGCGGCCCATCAACTCGCTGGATCCTTGGATGGCGGTGAGCGGCGAGCGCATCTCGTGGGTGACCCACTGAAACGCCTGACGATAGCGGGTACGCTCCGCTTCCGAGTGCCGGAGTTGGCCTCGCACGAAGAGAAGTTGATAAGCCGCCGCACCGGCAAGTCCCAGCCACACGGTGCTGAGCGGGCCGAAATAGGGAAACACGATTCCTTGGCGAAACAGGAGGAACGGGGCGTAGTGAACGGCCGCGAGCAAAGCCAAGCTCGGGACATAAGCTCGCCAGCCGGAGTAGAAGGCGAAGATCGCGGCCGTTAGCAGTGCGATGCCCAGACAAACCGCGGGCGCGGCCAACGCGGGCGCCTCTACCAGGAACCAGTTTCCCGCCAGCGTTTCATAGGCGTGAGCGTGGACTTCCACGCCCGGCATTTCGCGCAACGGAGTGCGCACGCGGTCGCGCGTCGCCGAAAGGTCGGTCACTCCGATAAACACCGCCTTGCCTGCAGCGCGTCGGCTCAACGCGGGATTGGCGACAAGATCGGCGAGCGAAAGCAGCGGGATGTCTCCGTTATAGACCACGCGTAGCGGACGATCGTTGCCGGGGGTCAGCGGCGCTGGAATCGTTTCTTCGCCGATGCGCAAGTCGTCTGGGGACTCGACAATCGGGAGCTTCTGTGGCAGCCGGAACGCCTCCAGCGAGAGAGCCCAATGCCGCTCCCGCGCGGTTCGCTTCTCCAGGGGAAGCACGCGAGTGACGCCGTCGCGCGAATCCTCATCCGACGTATCATGACCCACGGCTTGAGCGCAGGACTGAAATTCGGGCAGTGGATCGTCCCACGTGTCCTTGACCAAGTCGGCCACCAACACCAGATTCCTGGTCGCACACATGGCTTTGGCCAGCCGCGCGTTCTGCGCTGCATCGTCGCCGGGATCGGTGAGCAGAATATCCACCGCAACCACCTTCGGCTGTGCGGTCTGCAGGTGCTCCAGCGCCGCGGCCACCATGGTGCGATAACGCCCCACGCCGCCCATGGTTTTGTAGGTTGGCCCGTCAATGGCGACGATCAGGGATTGCGCGACGTGCGGCGCCGGCGGCGACATCTGCCACATCCAGTCGTAGACGTAGTTGTCGATGCGCGTGGCAATAGCGGTCCACCCCGCCACTACCGCGACCAGAAAACAGGCCAGCGCGATGGGCAGGTAGCCAAGCCTGCGCTTATTTTGCCAGAGCTTTCTCAATCTCGTCCGGCTCCCGCGGAAGCGCCGCGCTCAGGACCTTGGCGCCGTTCTCCGTCACCAGTACGACGTCTTCAATGCGAATGCCGATGCCCTCTTCGGGAATGTAGAGTCCCGGCTCCACTGTCACCACCATGCCGGCTTCCAGCGGTTCATCGACTCGCGGATCGTGCACCTGCAAGCCTACCGGGTGCCCCAGGCCGTGGGTGAAATACTTGCCGAGCGGCTCTCCCTGCAGATCTTTGCCATGCGCATTCAGGTAGTCTTTGGCGATCTTGGTGAGCGTTTCGCCTTCGCCGCTCATGCGCGCGCCGGGCTTAATGGCGGCGATAGCCGCGTTCTGCGCGCCCAGAACAATCTCGTACAACTCTCTTTGCCGGGAGGTGAATTTGCCATTTACGGGAATGGTGCGCGTGATGTCGCTGGCGTAATGATCACACTGCGCCGCGGAATCCATCACCACCAAGTCGCCTTGATCCATTCGCCGTTGGCCACCGAAATAATGCAGCACGGTGCCGTTCTTGCCTGAGCCGACAATGGGCGAGTAGGCCAGCGCTTCGCAGCCTTGCTCGAGATAAGCGTTCGCCAAGGTCGCGCCCAATTGATACTCATGCAAGCCTGCCGTCAGGCGTTTCCAGGCCTCGCGATGGCCGGCCAGTGTGACATCGGTCGCGTGCTGAATCGCCGCGATCTCGGCGGGGGATTTGCGCATGCGGAGCTTCGCCAGTGCGCCGTCCGGATCGCGAATTTCCCGGAACGGGTACAGAGCTGCGAGCTTGGCGTTCCGCGAGTACAGCTTGTCACTATGATTTAGCGCCTGCGCCAACTCGGCCTCGAATCGCTCTATGGGATAAACCTGGTCAAAACCGGTACGGGCGGAAATGTTCTGGTCTTCAGCCGCCGTTCGCTTGCCGAGAAACCGCTCTGCGCGTTCATCGTGATGGGGCAAAAACAAAGCGTCTTTAGATGGAGTGATCAGCAGAATCGCTCCCGGCTCCATCCAACCCGTGAGATAGAAGAAATTCGGCTCCTGCTCAAACCGGAAGATTTCGTCGGTGGACTCGCGCTGGCCAAAGAGGACGATGACGCCATCCAGCGCTTTGCGCAGCGCCGCGCGTCTTGTTCGATATTCGTCGCGTGGAATCTCGCTCGTCCCGGCGGCAAGTATTGAAGCCGCCAGAATCCAGCCCAAAACGAGGTGGACCATGATCAAAGTATATCCGTGCGGGCCTGGGCGCTACGTGTCCTTGGCCCAGGCGGCGAGGGAAACCGGGGAACGTCTCGTCCGTCCCTGCGATAAGCTAACGGCAGCATGGTACTTCCTCGCCGCACACTTGTCGCTTGCCTGATACTCGCCAGTCTCCTGATCGCTCAGACCGATCTGACGGGCTTTTGGGTGTTCCGCGTCCCCACGGGGGATGGCAACTTTCGCGACCTGTTCTTTGAATGGAAGCAGACCGGCGAAACGCTCACCGGCGCCGCGCTTACGGATTCCCGCAAGCTCCCCATCAGCCGGGGCACGGTGAAGAACGGCAAAGTTCATTTCACGATCGTCCGTGTGGCTGAAAACCGGACCGTCACCTCCACCTACGACGGCACGCTCGACGGCAAGCGCGTGCAAATGACCGCAGTCCGTCCGGACGAAACGGTCCACGGCGTTTTCGAGCGCAGCACGCCCGAGGCTGCCGCGCCGCCGGCCCGCCTTCCCCTTCCGCCGTTGCATGACGTTCCCGATAACGGGCTGGTCCGGACGCCGCCGTTGGGCTGGAATAGTTGGAATAAGTTCGCCGGCCGGGTGGATGACAAGACCGTTCGCGAGATGGCGGACGCAATGGTTGCCAGCGGGATGAAAGCCGCCGGATACGTGTATGTGAACATCGACGACACCTGGGAGGGGCAGCGCGATGCCAAAGGCAACATCACCACCAATCGCAAATTCCCCGACATGAAGGCGCTGGCCGACTACGTTCATTCCAAGGGTTTGAAGATCGGCATCTATTCCTCGCCGGGCCCGAAGACGTGCGCCGGGTATGAGGGCAGCTATGGCCACGAACAGCAGGACGCGAACACTTACGCCGCCTGGGGCTTCGACTATTTGAAGTATGACTGGTGCAGCGCCAGCCGCATCTACAAGGACGAGGAAATGCAGCCGGTCTATCAGAAGATGGGGGACGCGCTGCTCAAGACGGGCCGCCCGATCGTGTTTAGCCTGTGCCAGTATGGCCGCAACGATGTATGGAAGTGGGGCGCAAAGGTTGGCGGCAATCTGTGGCGAACCACCGGCGATATCGGGGATCATTGGAAATCCATGGACGAGATCGGCTTTCGTCAGATCGCGATCGCGCCGTTCGCCAAACCCGGTCATTGGAACGATCCCGATATGCTGGAGGTCGGCAACGGCGGAATGACTCCGGACGAATACCGGACGCACATGAGTCTGTGGGCGCTGCTCGCCGCGCCCTTGCTGGCCGGTAACGATCTGCGCTCGATGAGCGCCGAAACCCGGGCGATGCTGGTCAACGCCGAAGTGATCGCGATCGATCAGGATCGCGCCGCTCAGCCAGTGCAGCTCGTCTCAGAGAAAGGAAGCAGTGAAGTGCTGATGCGCCCGCTCGGCGATCATTCGGTGGCCGTGGGACTCTTCAATCGGGGCAGCAGCGCGGTGGAGATGAGCGTGAGCCTCAACGGAAAAACGCACATCCGGGACTTGTGGGAACATCGGGACGTGCCGGCGGCCGGCGACGGACTCAAGGCAAGCGTGCCGGCGCACGGAGTCGTGCTATTAAGACTGAAGTAAAGCTCTCCCTTCAGCATCGAACCGATCCAAAAACCAAGGTGGACGCGATGGCGGGAGGTGAACAGGAGTTCGTGGTCTCCGCCATCGAACATCGCCCGGTCGAGTGGGGTGTTTTTCGAGGCGATCCAGTGCGAGTTGCCAATGAACGAGATCTGGGGTTGCGCCTCGAACTAAAGTTGATGAAACGTAAACCTGGGATATCGTAGCAAGAGGTTAACCGTGATTCTTGCGCTGCAGGCCGTCCAATTTCACAAGTTCATGGAAAGTGGCCGAACCTCACCGGCGCTCTGCGGATGTGAAGGTCCAAACGGCGAGAATGCTGGGGAGTTCGTGGTAAAGCAACGCGGCGGCATGGAGCGAGGTTACACGGCCCTCGTGTGCGAGCTGGTTGCGTCGCGAATGGCAAGATTCTTCGGTATTCCTGTTCCAGATCCAGCCATAGTGTCCATTGACATGTGCCGGTTCAGCGTGAAATGGAGAGGGTGGGTTCCCCGTTAGTGAGTATTCCGCCCTGCGGGCGGGGATTTTCAAGGCATCCGGGTCTACCGATCCGATGCGTTTTGGGACGAGCGC
>Ga0075017_100001494_pt1 | contig 14303 bp, 14 predicted proteins | sample AleBraG_ABR_2012_FD_71475 | JGI IMG/M metagenome (GOLD analysis project Ga0075017, IMG submission 71475) | Freshwater sediment microbial communities in response to fracking from Pennsylvania, USA - Alex Branch Run_MetaG_ABR_2012 | ecosystem: Environmental > Aquatic > Freshwater > Creek >... | reverse complement strand
CTCGCAACACTCGCCACCGATCTATCAGACCAGGCCGACAGCGCCATCGACGACGACGAACAAATCAATCCGCATATCGTGCGACAAGCGGCGCGCACGATCCACCTCGCAACGCAGATGCTCACACCCCAACAGGAGAGCAGCAACTAAACACCTCCCCAATCGCGGCCGCCAGCCACGCGGCCGCAGAAAGAAGAACAACACAAATGAGAGACATTATCCGACCGCTCGTGAACAAGCAAATCATCGTGACGCTGGACGAATGGCCAGCCACGCCACAGCAGAGCAGCAAAACCGGAAACGTGGATTACCGGCTCGCGCTCAACAATGACACCGCGCTGATCTACCTGCCGGCAGCGGCATACAGACAGCTCGAAACGCTGCACCCGCAAGCAGGCGATGAGATCGCCATCACCAACGCCGGCAAAGGCACGTGGGTGATGGAATTGGTGCAAGACGAAACGCGGCCAACGCCCGCGCCGCCGCCGCAGCCGCAGCCAGTGCGCACGGCGCCGCCGCAGGCCTCCGCCACCGCGCCAACGACCGACATCGGCTCACGCGCGCACCTCGACCGCACCGCCCCCGCCCCAATTCCGATCCAACGCGACGAAACAGCACCGGCCCCCAACGGCACGAAAGCCGCCGCCGCGCTCGGCCAGGACCGCACGCTCGACCTCATCCGCGCCGCAATCGACGTGTGCGCGGTGACCGAAAAACACGCGCGCGAACGCGGGCTAACATTTGTGTTCAGCGCCGCCGACGTGCTCACCGTGTCGCAGCAGATCTACATGCACGCCACGCGCGCGCAGGAGATCCTGCACCAACGGATCGCGCAACAGCAACGCGCAGGGGCGGTGCAGTGATGGCATCGCAAGCAATCCACATCATCAACAGCACCACGCTGTACGGCTACGTCGCGGAATTGCTCGACTTACTAACTCAGCAGGACGAAGAGCAGGACGCGGAAGCGCGCGCAGCACTGGAAGCCGACATCCGCGACAAAGCCACCGGCACACGGGAAAAAGTGGATCGCTCGGTGCACGCGCTCCGGACTCTCGAGAGCCAGGCCACGCTGGCCGACGAAGAAATCGACCGGCTCAGCAAGCGGAGCCAGGCGATCCTGGCACGCAAGGCGCGCCTCGAGCAATACGTAATCGAGGTGATGAAGGCGACGCAGATCAAACGGCTGGAAGGCGTAACCACCGTGTGCTGCCTGAGAAAGAATCCACCCGCCCTGGTGATCGAGCCAGGCACCGTGATCCCGGCGGAATACATCATCCGCGAGGAAAAGATCGACGAACACGTGGACAACGCGGCCATCAAAGCGGCGCTGAAAGCCGGCGAAGAGATCACTGGCGCGCGGCTGATCCAGCGTTCCAGATTGGAGATCCAGTGAAACCCAGCAAGGAAAAACAAGTGGAAGAGTACAAACGCCTCCACCGCACCGAAACCACCACCATCGCCGCCGCCGCCTCATGGTGGATAGCCCAAATCGCAGACCAAGCGACCAAGGCCAACGAAGAAGAGAAAGCCCGGCTCATCGCACAAATCCGCCGCGCCGCCGACAAACTCGGCGATCGCGTGGCGGAAAACAGGACCATGGCGATCAACGACATCCGGGCGGAAATCCGGAAAGAACTGGAGAAGCGATGAGCAGCGAACTGCGCAAACTCACAGCGGAGCTCCGCCGCATGCAACGCTACGTCTACGCCATCGATCCAGTGGGTAAAGAGCACCGCATCGTGCAGGCGCGCAAGCGGCGCGATGGCACGCTCACCGGCCTCTGCCTCGCCACCGGGCACTGGATCATCATTCGCAGATGGGAGGTACGGTAAAGCAAAAAGAGCCAGGCGCGCCCGCACTCAGCGCGCGCCTGGCTCGCTCCACTCCCGCGCATCCATCCACCTTAGCCCGGTACGGGATAGCGAGCGCAGCGAGCGGTGCTCGCCGCGCGCGGGGCGCGCGGCTCGATCATCGTTCGACACGCGCACGAGCGCCAACGTGGCCAACGAGCCATCGCGCGCGGCACGCCTGCGGCGTGCGATGCGCGCCCGGCTCCGAGCACCGGGCTCGCCCGCCCTGCGTGGCGGGCTCGAAATAAGCGAGCGCCGCGTGGGATGCGCGCGCGAGGCGCGCGCGCGATCGCGGCGAGCATCCGGATTAGACAGGAGTCGCTCAACGCCGCGTTCGGCCCGCTACGCGGGCCTCAAGCGTCGTTTCGCTCGCGCCCTCCCCTTCCCCGCCGCCCACGGCGCCGCGCGCGAGGCGCGCGGCAGCCGCGGCCGTCCGAGCCTACCCGACGGTGTGTACGGCGCCAGGCGAGACCGTAAAGTTGGTGTGAAAGGAGAAACAGCACATGATCCCGATCATCATTTTTGTGCCGTAGGAGAGTTTCGCGGCCGGCCCAGCCGCATGAAACGCCCGAAGCTTTAGGAGGTCAGTTATTCCCGCAGCCAGGCCGGCAATCGAGAAGACCGGCCGCCCCAGAGAAAGGACCAAACACGCAAACAGGCGACGGCAAATCTCAGCCCCAGGGTAGCAGCAGGGTGCAAATGCGGAAGCGGACCGCACGGGGCGCCACGGCTTCAGCGATCGACACAACGCGCTCGCTTCGCCCGTTTCCCGCACGATCCGCCCAGGACCGCACCGAACCTAACCCCTCAATTATCCGCGCTTGGCAGCACGCCCGGCAAGCGGATCGCTGGCGTACGCGTCGCGAGTGCGCACGTAACGTGAGGCAACCTCGAACGAGCGGTGACCGCTACGGAGCATGATTGCCGGCAGCGAGACTCCCTGTCTGTCGAGCTCGGTAATCATCCCAGCGCGCAAGCTGTGAGCCCCGTACAACGCGGGATCGAGACCCGCGGCCTCCGCCGCCGTCTTGACGACGTGCAGGATCCAGCGCGAGGACACGCCGAACAACGTCCCAGGCCCGCGGCTGCGGCGCCGTATCCAGCGCTCGAGAGCCGCAACCGGGTCGAGTTGGCCACCGCCGCGCCGCATGCCGATCTGCCGGCCGTATCCCTCCTGATCCGTCTTGCTCTTCCGGAGGAAGATCTCCACGCCGCTACGCCGCACGAACACATCCGAGAGCATCAACTCAGCCAGCTCGGCCGAACGCATGCCCGTGCTGAAACCGGTCAACAGGATTGCCTGGTCACGAGAGCCAGCGTAGGAGCGCCCATCGAGGGTGCCCACCATCTTGCGCAGCTCGGACACCGTGAGCGCGGCCTTGCCACGCTGCACGCGGCCCTTCTTGCGCGCCAGGCCGCTCACCACGGCGCGAACGCCAGGCCCACACGGAGACTCATAGCCCGACTCGCGATGAGTCCGGCCGATGGACCACAAGCGCCGCTCGATTGTCGGCACGCCATGTCCCAGCTCGCTCGCGCAGTGCACGGCGAAGAGCTCCACGGTCTCTTCTTTGGCCGGTAAACTCTGTCGGCCGACATCCGAGCACCAACGCTCGAACACGCCCCAATCGCCGGCCAGAGCTTGCCGGGTATTCGCGGCGCCAGGCGCCACGGTGAGATCGCTACGCAGCTTCTTAAGCTTGCTCACATCGCCCTCCAGTTCGAAAAGTGTCAGTTGGGTGTGTTGTGCTTCGCCCACGCCGGCAGACGTCGGCGGAAGCGATCGGTGGCCGCGATCGCGCATGAGTATAGTTTACGCGCGCCGGGCGTCAAGTTGCAAGCCGACTTCGGATAATGTACTCTTATTTCAAATGCGCGCCAAATTCTCCGAGTTCGAACAAAATCGCGCGGAAACTCCAGCGCGCAGCGCTCACCATCACCGCCAGCCACGCGGCCTCACGACGCGCAAAAAAAACACAACATGCCCAACCCCGAGCAACTCCCCCAACCAGCAGCACCCCGCCTCGAACAGAGCGGGGAACAATATGTGTTATCGGAAGTTAACCACAAGCCTCTAGGCGGGCTCACGCCGGTCTCGATGGTGGTCGCGACAGCACTCGCCAGCTCAAGGGTGAGGGTGTCTGCGCCGCGCCTGTCGGCTAAGCGGCCTGGGCCTTTTCTGCGGAGAGCGCTAAAACCCAGCAGACCCAGCATCCAGCTTCCGGGTTCGGGCGTGGGGGTGGTGGCGGGCATTACGAGGAGCACCGAGCCCTTCTTCGCGGCCATGCGTTACCTCGCCAGCGACACCGCCAGCAGCAATGCGCGCTGCGTACCCTTGGCTGAATTCTTCGTGTCAAACGCTTCGTTGAGCGAATGCGCATTGGTGCCCGTTCCGGCGCCGCTAATCGTAATAGCCGGAATGTGCAGGTTCATCGGGACATTGGAGTCCGTCGATCCTTCGCGTAGGACTTCGGCAATCCCCAGAGCCCTGGAAACGCTGAGCGCCGTCTGGACGATCGACGAATCAAACTGCGAAAGTTGGGTCGGCCAGGCATAAATTCGGCCAGGCATAAATTCGGCCAGGCATAAATTCGGCCTTGACACTGTTGCTAATTAAGAGTACATTTTTCTTGATGCGTTTCGAAAGCTCCGGCTCAACCGCTCAATGCGGGAGCAAGGAGCACACAAGGAGGATGTATGATCGGGATAATTCCGATGCTGAAGTCCCTGGGAACGAAGCGTTCGATGCTTGCGTCGTTCTCAATGTTCGGCTTCCTTGTCGTGGCGGTTGCGGTGGCGCTAACCTCGATCCAAACAGCCGCGGCTTGTGGTCAGATCTGCTATAAGAGCGGGTCGTGCCAATACGGAGGAACGGGCCAATTCACCTATACCTGCCCGAGCTGCGGTGGGGGAGTGACCGCGTGCTGCAATTACCCAGGCGAAATCTCGGGTTCGAGCGGTTACTGCAGCGACGGCCTAAATGGAATCCTTTTCGTTTGCAGCTATTATGATATCCCCGACAACACGTTCGAAGAAGATATCTCGGGGTGCACGCCGGGATTTTGACCACAGCGGGGAGGGGCATCGGCAGTTCCTCTGCGCGACGTTGTCGCTCCCCGATATTCAGCCGGACTGCGCTGAAAATACGGTGGCTAGCCGTGCCTTCGCGTTTGGCTGGGACGCTTGGATGAGGAGATCGCTTAAGGAGATTCGCTTATTGTTGGCGGCGTTTCTATTCTTGTCTTCTGCGTTCGGCGACCTGCGGCGATGTCCGCTTGACGCTCAGTTTGTCGTGGTGGACGATGCGCGAGGATCGGAAGGCTCGGGCGGTGCGTCGCGGACCCCGACTCTCGTCGTACGGAACGTCTCGACGGTAGCTGTGATCGGCTTTGTCGTGAAGGTCGACTTTGTCGACCCAAAAACGGGCGCGGTCGTCTCCTACCGCATAGCTAAAGTGTTAAGGGAAACCCCTGAAGGCAAACGGGTCCCACTACCGCCCGGAGCCTCCGTGACACTTCGACGCACCAACGTCCCCACGCTGACCGGCGACCGTTTGGCTGACTCCAAAGTGACTTTCGATCTCGTCGTGTATGCGGACGGGTCTCATTGGGGGCCCGCGTCTCTGCTTCAAAGCACGGAGTTGCTAACAAGGGCACAAGCGAAATAGCGGCGCTGACTCGGGGCAACAGCACCGAAGGAGGGCATATGACTACCATAAAGAGAACGTACTGGATAGCACTTAGTTGCCTCTCAATTGCGTCGGGTATTCTGAACATGGTTCAAGCGCGCCGGATTTCGCAGTTCGGCACGCAACTGGACGAAGCGAACTCTCGCAACCTAGGTAGGCTGGCTGTGGGCTCTGCGATTCCCCCACTGTCGCTGCGGGACTCCGCAGGGGCTGTAGTAACCGTTGAGTTCGAAGGCGTGCGCGGGGGCACGCTGCTCTACGTGTTTAGTCCGTCGTGTGGTTGGTGCATATCGAATGCGAAGGCGGAGACTCAACTCGCCAAGACACTAAAGGGCAAGTACCGGGTCGTGGGCGTCTCATTGTCCTCCGAAGGACTCCTAGACTTTGTTAAACGGTATCAGCCGGAGTTCGATCTTTATGGCGCGGCTTCCACCGAAACTGCCGAACGCCTCGGATTGGGCACCACACCACAGCTGATCGTGGTGGGGACTGATCGGCGAGTAAAGAAGGTGTGGACCGGGGCATTCTCGGGCAGAACGAAGGAGGGAATCGAGGAGTATTTCGCAACCAAGCTGCCCACTGCCGTGGCAGGTGATTGAACCGATGAGCATTCGGAGTGCGTTCCGTGCCACCTTCGTTGTTCCCGCGGCGATCCTGCTGGCGGGATCGATTTTTTCTGCGCCGCAGTCCGCCGTGGACCAGGCAGCGAAGGCTAAAAAGGCGTCGATCAGCGGGCGCGTAGTGGACCTTTCCGGTGCGCCCGTCGCGAAAGCCCGGGTGAGTGCCGAGGCAGGGACGAGCGAGGTCGGTCAAAGGGAGCGCTCCTACGTGTCTGGTACCGGTCTCGACGGAAAATTCACTCTCGAAGGGCTGGACGCTGGCAGCTACCGGATTGTCGTCGAGCGCGCTGGCTATCTCCGCGAAGTCCTCGAGAGGCGGACCGCCGGCGGAAACGGCAGGTGGATCGCTCTAAAGCCAGGGCAAGAAATGGGTGACATCGTGGTGCACCTGACACCCGAAGCGACGCTGGCGGGCCGCGTTTTGGACGAAGACCGCGATCCCGTCGCGAACGTGAGCGTACGCCTGTTTGGCTATAGGTACCAACTGGGCCTGCGGCGGACCGAGCCGATGGCGCTGGGCGAAACCGATTCCAGCGGCGCCTTCCGGCTCACGGGGATCGGCCCTGGCCAATATTACATGGTCGCGATGCCGCGAAAAACATTGATTGAATCGTCTGCGCTTCCGTCCGGCAAGAGAATCCAGTATGGCAACATTCCAACCTATTACGGCGGGTCGGCGGAAGCATCCGCTGCGCAACAGATCGCGATATTCCCCGGAGAAAGCGCGACGGTTGGAGATCTGATTTTGCGAAAGGCGCCAATTGTCCACATACGCGGGCGCGTTAGTGCGGACGCCTTTTCCGGGGCAACTGGACGTACCGTAGTTCGTGCGGTCGCGGATGACGACGGGTCTGCGGTCGGTACGCTTGACGCGCCGACTGCGGTGGTGTCACCGAGAGAGGGGACCTTCGATGTCGTCGACGCGACGCCCGGCAGGTACACCCTCGTGGTCACGAATTTGATCGGGGGGATCAAAATTCTAGGGCGGGAGAGCCTTGCGGTCGGCGATAAGGACGTGGACGACGTTGTGGTGACCCTCCTCGCCGGTGAAGTTGCGGGCAGTTTTGTTTACACGGGTACGAAGTCAGCGCCAAACACTTCACAGGGCGGGATCCCGGAAGTCAAAGCGAATCTGGCCCTACCCTATGTCGTGCTGTTGCCAGAAGGTCCAGCGACAGTTGGCAACCCCGCGCAACCGGTGAAGAATGATTCTTTCCTTTTTCGCAATGTGAGTCCTGGCCTTTACCGGGTGCGCGTTACACGCCTCCCGTCGGACGTCTACCTTCAGAGCATTCGTTCAGCCGACGGCGAGGACCTACTCGCCGCGGATCTCGACCTGACCCGCGGCGGACACCGCGCCATCACTGTTACCCTCAGCCGATCCCCGGCGGGCCTCGATGGTTCCGTTGTGGATGACGAGGGTAAAACCCTCCCCGATATCATCGTGACGTCCGCGCCGAAACCTCTGGATGCTCGCCAAGCGCATCGCTACCTCACAGCCTCGTCAGATGAGAACGGGCACTTCACGATTCATGGCCTGGCGCCGGGTGAGTATTGCCTCTACACGTGGAGGAAACTTGCCGACGGCGAGGAATTTAACGACGACCTACTCCAAAGGGAAGGGCAACGGTGCACCAGCGTGGAGCTACAAGAGGGCGGCACCCAGAACGTTCAACTCACATTTCGTCCCGCGAAAGCACAGGGGCAGTAGAACATTCCGGCTGCCCACGTTCTAGCCAACCATCGGCCTCGGCGAGGACTAACTCCGGCCACGCTCGAGGATTTGCGCGCCTCGTATATCGGACAAAATCTCGATCAGAAGCACATCTCAGTTCAGAATCTTGTGCAGAGCGAAACAACTATCCGAACACTCTCGTTTCTAGCTAGGTACTCGACAGTGCGGCTCATGCCTGGAAGCGCATCTACCGCTTGAGTCAGCAGAAAGGAATAACCATCGCATTTAGCGAAGCGTTAGTGGTAACAGTGGTAAACGGATCGCAAAACATAGAGCATCATCGCGCCAGCGAAACCGCCAGCAGCAATGCCCGCTGCGTGCCCTTGGCTGAATCCTTCGTATCGAACGCCTCGTTTAGCGAATGCGCATTGGTGCCTGTTCCGCCCCCGCTGATGGTAATGGCCGGGATGTGCAGGTTCATCGGCACATTGGAGTCTGTCGACCCCTCGCGCAGGACTTCGGCAATTCCCAGAGCCCGGGAAACGCTCAGCGCTGTCTGGACGATGGGTGAATCGACAGGGGTTTCTCCCGCTGGACGAAGGCCCACCAGTTCCGGCTCGCCGGTGATCTTGCCGCGATTCTTCCAGCGCTTATTTTCTTCTTCTACAGCCGATTGCACGGCAGATTTAAATTTTTCGTTTACCGCTTCCAGAGACTTTACATCGGCCGAGCGCATGTCCATCTCGAACCAGGCTTCGAACGGGATGGAGTTCACAGACGTGCCCCCGCCTACACGGCCCACATTGAATGTCGTCTTGGGCTCGGACGGTACTTCGAAATCGGCGATCTTGCCGATGGCCCGGCCCAGGGCGTGGATCGGGTTCGCCATGCCAAACGCGCCGTAGCTGTGCCCACCCGGGCCTTTGAACGTCACCCGGTAGCGATAGCTGCCCACACCGATGTTGACCACTCCCAACCCGGTGCCATCCACGGAAACAAATTTATCGATTTTGCCCTTCAAGCTTTCATAGAACAATTGCTTCATACCGCGAAGATCACCCAGACCTTCTTCGCCGACATTGGCGACGAACGTGATACTTCCCGGCGTCTGCACGTGCCCGTCATTCAGCGCCCGGATTACGCCCAGCATCACCGCCAGTCCGCGGCAATCGTCGCCGATGCCGGGCCCTTTGAGCAGAGTTCCCTGCCGAGTGACCTTGACAATGGTGCCTTCCGGAAACACGGTGTCCAGATGGGCGGCAAACACCAGGTGAGGACGCGGCGCCGCGCCCGGCCGCGTACCCAGCACATTGCCGGACTTGTCGATATAGACGTTCTGCAATCCCAGCTTCTCAAACAGCCGCTTGAGTTCCCTGCCCCGCACCTGCTCTTGGAAACTCGGCGCGGGAATCTCGCAGACGCGCACCTGCTCTTCAATCATTTCCGGCTCATTGCGCTCGGCTGCTTGCAATGCGGCCGCGATGGTGGGCTCACGCAGCAACTGCGTTGGGTCTTGCGCGCGGCACAAGGCCACACAAATCAAGAAGAGAGTGTTTTTCATCGCTCGCTATTTCTTGGCCGCCGCCGCATGCACGTCCACTGCTGTCCCCTCATGCACGGCGTCGGAGGGATTGGTGATCACCTGGTCGCCTACCGAAAGCCCGGATACCACTTCCACTTCGGCTCCCAAATCCGTGCCGATCTTGACGTCCCGGAAGTGGACGACACCCGAAGGATCGACCAAGGCGACCTGAGTGCCCTTGCCGCCCGACACCAAGGCATCCCCAGGAATCAGCAAGGCGGGCAGCGATCGCGCCGACGCAAACCGCACCTGGGTGTACATGCCCGCCTTCAGCACGCCGCGCGGATTGGGAATCGACACGATCGCCAACATCGAGCGGGAGCCTGGATCGATTGCCCCGGTAATCCGCTCCACACGGGCGCGAAACACCTGGCCGGGGAGTTCCCTGACCCGAAGTTCGACGGCTACGCCGGGCGAGACGCTGCTGACATACGCTTGCGGCACGTTCACAAAAACGCGCATTGGGTCCATCTGGGCGAGGCGGAACATCTCTTTGGATGTGCCGCCATTGCCGGCATTGATCAATGTGCCAACGTCCACCGTGCGGGACGTGACCACTCCCGCGAAGGGGGCGGTAACTTTGGAATACGCCTTGAGCTGCTCCAGACGGCGGAGGTTGGCTTCATTGGCCACAACCATCTGATTGGCGCTGGCAATTTTGGCTTGCGCGGCGTCGACCTGCGCTACCTGGACATCGCGGGTGGCTCCTTTTTCATCGGCCTCCTGATGCGATACGGTGCCCTTGGTTTCCAGGAGCTTCCAGCGGTCGTATGTCTTCTGAGACAACTTTAAGTTTGCATTGGCAAGAACCAGATTGGATTGGGCTTCCACGAGACTGGATTTGGAATTCGCAATGGTCGCTTTGGCTTGATCGATCTGCTGATCGAGCTCCGGCGTCTCGATCTCGGCCATCACCTGGCCAGCCTTCACGCGATCGCCGATGTCGACGTAGCGTTTTGTCAGGTAACCGTCGGCGCGGGCGAAAATGGGTGTCTCGATCTCCGCCTGCAGATCGGCGGGCAGTTCCAGCGCGGAATTGACAGGCGCCTGGCGCGCCGCCGCCACAAAGACCTCGGGTTTGTCGTTTTCGACGCTGGCTACGGCCGCTTCCAGCACCTTTTCCCGACGCAAACGGGGCAGCAGACCGGCGACAATCGCCACCATTACAGCCAGGGCCACCAGGGCGAAAAACGTCAGCAACGGCCGCACGCGCGTCTTGCGGCTGCGCGGGACGGCTACGGTGGCCGGGGGTTCCTCGATTTTCAAATGCGCCCCTCTTCCAGTCGCATCGCCGCTTCGGCCGCTTGAGACGGAGCTTTGCGGCGCAGTTTCGAATACACCACCGGCACAAAGAACAGCGTGGCTACCGTCGCCATCAACAAACCTCCAATCACCGCGCGGCCGAGCGGGGCGTTCTGTTCCCCGCCCTCCCCTAAACCAATCGCCATTGGCAACATGCCTACAATCATGGCCAGCGCCGTCATCAGCACCGGGCGTAAACGCGTATAGCCGGCTTCCACCGCGGCGCGGCGGGCGTCCTCCCCTTGCAGCCGCAGATCGTTAGCGAACGTCACCAGCAGGATGCTGTTGGACGTGGCCACCCCGATGCTCATGATGGCGCCCATTAGCGACGGAACATTCAACGTGGTTTGTGTTAGAAACAACATCACCAGGATACCCGCTAAAGCACCTGGCAGCGCCATCAAGATAATGAATGGGTCCAGCCAGGACTGGAAATTCACCACCATGAGAAAGTACACCAACAGGATGGCAAACACCAGGCCGGCTCCCAAACCGATGAACGATGTGCGCATGGTCTCCACTTGTCCGCGTACTTCAAAGAAACTCCCCTTGGGCAGGTTGGGTCTCAGTTGATCCAACAACTGATTCACATCACCGGCCACCGAGCCCAGATCGCGGTCCTGGACGTTAGCGTAAATATCGAACACTGGCTGTACGTTGTAGTGATTCACGATGGCGGACGCAGTTCCGCGCGTGAGTCCGGCGAGATTGGCCAGCAACTGCGGAGCCTGGCGGCCAGTCGAACGGATGGGCGTGCTCAGCATGGTGGCGGTGGAATCCACCTGATAGGTGGGAGTCTGCACCACCACCGGATAATCCACGCCATTCTGCGGATTGATCCAGTAATTCGGAGCCACATCGCGGCTGGAGCCGAGAGAGATCAGCATGCTGTTGGCCACGTCCTTCTGGGTCATCCCCATCTGATCGGCGCGCACCCGATCCACCGCGAAGCGCATCTCCGGCACATCCACCACCTGATGAATGTGAACGTCGGCGGTTCCGGCAATGCGCTTGACCTTGCGCTCAATTTCCTGCGCCATGCGGTAATTGGCGTGCTCATTGGTCAAGGGTCCCATCACCTGGATGTCGATCGGCGCGGGCAATCCAAAATTGAGAGTCTGGCCGACAATATCGGCGGGCTGGAAAAAGAAGGTCATGCCCGGATAGTCGTGATTCAGGCGTTTGCGCAACTGCCGGACGTAGTCCCAGGTCGGATGATGCTCGCCGGCCTTGAGCGACACCAGAATCTCGCCGTCAAATGTACCCACCGTGCCGCTGTCGCTGTAGGCCAGACTGCTGCCGGAGTAAGGCAGGCCGATGTTGTCCAGGATGTCGCTCAAATCGTGCCGGGAAATCACCGAGCGGATGGTGTCTTCCACCTTGGCGAAGTCGGCCTCAGTCTGCTCAATGCGCGTGCCCGCAGGCGAGCGGACATGCAACCGGATTTGGCCGGCGTCTACTTGCGGAAAGAAATCGCGGCCGAGAAAGGGCGCCAGCGCTCCCGCCACGCCGCACAGCAGAAGAAAGAATGCGGCGACGATCCGGGGATGATCCACCGCCGCGGACAATAGATTCCGATAGGTCTCCCGCAGGCGGTGGAATTGCCGGTTAAAGGCGTGATGAGCCCGCCAAAACATATTGTCGCCCGCGCGATTGTTCTCTTCTTCCCCGTGGCTGTACCGGTCCAACTCCGCCGCCAGCAGAAAATTCACCATGGTGGGCACCAGCGTGCGCGATAGAAAATAGGAGGCCATCATTGCCAGCACCACGGCCAGAGCCAGCGGCGTGAACAAATAGCGTGCGGCGCCAGTGAGAAAAATCACGGGCACAAACACGATGCAAATGCACAGGGTGGAGACAAAGGCCGGAACGGCGATCTGTTGAGAACCATCCAAAATGGCCCGGAGAAGCGGCTTACCCTCCGCCAGATTGCGATGGATATTCTCGATCGCGACGGTCGCGTCGTCCACGAGAATGCCCACCGCCAGCGCCAGGCCGCCCAGGGTCATCACGTTGACGGTCTCGTTCAGCAGATACAGGACGGCAAGCGACGTGAGAATGGAGAGTGGAATGGAAACGCACACGATCACCGTGCTGCGCCAACTCCCCAGGAACAGCAGAATCATCAGCGCCGTCAGCGCCGCCGCCATCACCGCTTCCTTCACCACACCGGAAATCGCCGCGCGTACGAAGATCGACTGATCGAACAACAGTTTGACCTTCATTGCCGCTGGCAGCGTGGATTGGATTCGCGGCAGAATCTCTTTGACGCGCGACACGATGTCCAACGTGGAAGCGCCGCCGTTCTTCAGCACGGTGAGCAGGGCGCCGCGGCTGCCATTGCGGCGCACGATATTGGTCTGCACCTGATAGCCGTCGCGCACGTGGGCCACGTCGCGCATATACACCGTGGCGCCGTTCACCTGCTTGATGGGAAGATCGTTGAACAGCGCGGCGACGTCCGGCATCCCGTTCAAGCGGACGGCATACTCGCGCTGGCCGATCTTCACCGCGCCGGCAGGCAGCAGCAGGTTCTGACTATTGAGCGCGGTTACAACGTCCATCGGCGACAAACCCTGCGCGAACAACTGCTCGGGTTTGAGATCGACCATGATCTGCCGCGGCTTGCCGCCGTACGGACTGGGGAACGACCCTCCCTGCACCGTAGCCATCTGGGTGCGAATGAAGTTCGTCGCCGTGTCGTAGAGAACCTGTTCCGGCAAGCTGTCGCTCGAAATTCCGAGTTGCAGGATGGGCACGCTCGATGCGTTGTAGCGAACGATGGCCGGCGGCGACATTCCCGGCGGAAGAAAGTGCAGTAGCTGTCCAACGGAGGCCGAGATCTGCGCCACTGCCGATTCCACTTTGGCATTCGGATGGAAGAATATTTTTATGACACTCAAGCCGGCCAACGACTGCGATTCAATATGCTCGATGTCGTTAACGGTGGTGGTAAACCCGCGCTCGCAGCGGATGGTCACCACTTCGGCCATCTCCGCGGCCGAAATTCCCGCGTAGGACCAGATTACGCTGACCACGGGAATATTGATGTCCGGGAAAATATCGGCAGGCATGCGCAATATGGCGCCTACACCCAGAGCCACGATGAGCAGCGCCATCACAACAAACGTGTATGGCCGCCGCAATGCCAGTCGAACTATCCACATACCATAAGATGAAAAGACCGCAGCGGTGCGGGCGCGGTTACGCGGGTAAGCTCTATTGTAAACCTTCCCGTGCTCTGTTCGTGCCCTGCAAGCGAAAGCAGGATTGCGGCTGAGGACCCGCATGTAAGCCGAGAATCGGCCTTCCCTGCTCAGCATACAATCGAGTGCCAGCCATCTAGCCGATACGGGCCTTGCGATTCCTGCGAGGCTGCACTGTCCCCGTTGAGTACTCCGCTGGACGTGGATGCTCGACGAAACTATCTCCACCTTAAGGCGCCGTGGTCACTAGACGGTAATTCTCTAGCCCAAGATAGCTATTAATGGAGTGCCCCCACCTGGTATTCAAGAACTGCACGCTCCGCCTGGTAGTCGTACTGGGCGGACGCGCTTCCGATTTGCGCGGATGTCAGGTTGAG
>Ga0075017_100001493_pt1 | contig 14305 bp, 13 predicted proteins | sample AleBraG_ABR_2012_FD_71475 | JGI IMG/M metagenome (GOLD analysis project Ga0075017, IMG submission 71475) | Freshwater sediment microbial communities in response to fracking from Pennsylvania, USA - Alex Branch Run_MetaG_ABR_2012 | ecosystem: Environmental > Aquatic > Freshwater > Creek >... | reverse complement strand
CGCCGCCGGCGGCGGCCGCACGGGAACTCGCGCGTGCCCGGCTCGCCGCGGCGATTGCGGAACGCCGGCGACCGGCGAGTCATCAATCGATAGTTCGGCGAGGCCGTCGGTTGGTTCGTCGCCCGCCGGCCGGGCACGTTGTCGCACGGGGACGCCGCCAGTTGACCCGCCGCCTGACCCGAGCGGGCGTGAGCCTCATCGCGACGGCGGCCGCCTTGGTCGCTTATCTCGGCGTCAATGTCACGACAGGCTTCGGTCCTGGCAACACACTGTTCGGCGAGCCGGCATGTGCGGCCGAAGTCTTGCGTGGAGCAGCGCGAGCGGCGGCCGCGCAACCTGCGACCATCGCGACGGCATCGATCAGGCACGCCCGTTGGCTCGCGCTACCTGATGTGAAGGACATCCACGACACCTATCAGGGCCCCAATGGCGGAAGCTGGCAGACCGTGACGTACGTCAACGGGACGCAGCGCACCGTTCAGCACGCGCCGATGTTCGATATCCCGGCGGCCGAGCTCCGCAAGCTCAGCACGAATCCCTCGCAGCTGTACCGCGAGCTGGTCGTTCTGGCCACGCGCCAGGGGTACAACCAACTCGACGTCAGTCCGTCGGACCCGGCGCCCGGAATCTGGATGGCTGCGTTATGGGCGCTGCCGGATCCCAATCTCGCGCCGCCCGTTCGAGCAGCGCTCTACAACGTGCTGGCCGAGCTGCGCAGCCCCGCTCTGACGATCACGAATGGCGGACTCCGGACGGATCCACTCGGTCGTCGGGCCAACGAATTGCTGGTGCAGGAAGGCAGCGGCCAACCTCCGGAGTTGCTGTACATCGATCCGGTGACTGGCTCCCTGGATGCCTACACCGTGCACTCATCCGATGGTTCGGTGAGCGGACAGGCATTCCTGTCGACGGATCTGGTGGCAGCGGTTCCCACCGCCGCAGTCCTTCCGTGACGGCGGCTTCAGAGCGTCGGAACCGTCCGGTTGCGACCTTCGCTCTTCGCTGTGTAAAGGCATCGATCGGCTGACGCGATGAGCGTCTGCGGATCCGCGCAACCTCGGGACTCGCTCAAGCCGATGCTGACCGTGACGGAGCACGACGAGCCGATCTGTTCCCAAGGTTCGTCCTCGATCGCTCCGCGAACCCGCTCACACACTCTGATCGCGTCGACGAGCTGCGTGCCGGGCAGGATGAGGGCCAGCTCGTCGCCGCCGTAACGAGCGGCGACGTCCTCCTCGCGAACCGTCCTGGCCAGGATCTCGGACGCACGCAGCAGCACGTGGTCACCGGCCTGGTGCCCGAGGGTGTCGTTGACTGCCTTGAATCCGTCGAGATCGATCAGCGCGAAGACAAGCGGTTCGTTCGACCGGCGGCTCGCAGCAAGGAGCCGGCCAAGTTCCGCATCCAGGTACCCACGGTTGAACAGCCGAGTCAGCGGATCGCGGACACTCTGCACGCGGAGTTGCTCGAGAAGGTGGTCCTGCTCGGCAACGGCGCGCCTGAGCTCGGCGGTTCGTCGCTCGACTTGCTGCGCCAGCGATGCGTTGAGCTCTTGCAACCGGTCTGCCATCACCTCCGATCGGTTGCGTGCCTCGGCTTCCGCCGTCAAGGCAACGCTGGCCTGGCGGGCATTGAACGCGGTCACGGCGGCCAGCAGCGCGCACAGCAATCCGCTGTAGAGGATGAGCGAAGTTTCGCTGACGGTCGCCACCGCGCCCTCGGTAGCGACGATGTAGAAAACGCCGAGTGCGGCCCAAGCGACGACGAGGCTCAGGACGACGTTGCGCATCCGTAGCGTGAGCCCGGCGAACACGATCGCTACGCAGACGAACTCCGGACCGTTGTCGACCCGACGCACGGCGACGACCCCGAGGACGAGGCTCGCGAGGTAGGCGGTCATCATCAGATGAGGAACGCTGCCGATGTGTCCTCGCCAGGCGACGACCATGATTCCGGAGAACAGGACCACGGCTGCCAGCAGCGGAATGACGACGGCGCTGCCGCTCACCTTGGCCGCGATCGGGACGAAGGCGAGAGCGACCGCGGCCAGCCCGCCCAACATGACGACCACGACAGTGGGGCGCGTCGCCGTCGGCGCCCGCTCGGGTGGTTCGTCTCTGGTCAATCTGGTCCTCACTCGTGTCTGGTGGGAGCCGTTGTCCGGCGGAGGTGTGTCCTCGTGTCCAGCCGGTTGCCCGCAGGCATGTGGCAGGGGTTGTCGCAGGGCTTTGACCCGTCGTGTCAGAACTCCAGCGTATCGAAGTGCGACATCGATCGGGCCCACGTCCGGAGGTGACCAGCGCCAGGAGCTACCGGTAGATCGGCCAGGCCCATCCGAGATACGGGAGCCGCCAGGTGCCGTGAGTTACAGCCGACACCGGTGCGAAGTAGACGCCCCCGCGCAGGCCGGTCCGGTGGTCGTAGATGTCGTTGGTCACCAGTTCCCCCGAGCCGAGGTAGACCGCTACGTGTCCGTCGGTGGGCGTGTACCAGAAGAGCAAAGCACCGGGTGGCGGATGGCCGTCGCCGACGTGAGCGAGGCCCGCAGCCACGTACGCGCGCCACTGCGCGATGGCACTCGGGTACCCGGATGCCCGGTGCCCGGTGATTCGCGCCGCCAGCTCACCACACAGGTTCTTGTACGAACTCTGCCCGAAGTACGGATCGGGTCGTCCGGATCCCACTGTCGTGACGAATGCCCGAGCCCGCGCGATGAGCGCCGCAGGAGCGACGGCGACATGCGTTGCAGTTGCCGCCGGCCGGCTTGACGGAACGCTGGAGCTGGGCAGAAGGAGCCGCTCACCGGTGTGAATAACGAACGGCGCGCGGATGTGGTTCAGCCTCGCCACTGCCCGCCAGCTGACGTGCTGCCGTTCCCCGATGCTCCAGAGCGAATCGCCGTGATTCACCACATAGACCGACAGCGTCGTGGCAGGCCGGGGTGCCGCCTGAGCCGTCGCGGCGGTTCCGACTACGAGGCTCGCGCTGAGCACCGCGGGGGCGACAACCCGGGCGCCGGTCCGTGCGGCGACCGGCGGATGCGGCCTCGCGTGCCTGCCCGCAGCTCCGCGAACGCGAGCGTGTGATCCCCGCCTGCGAGTCGGACGAGGCATCGATCCGGACCTAGCCGTGATCCCGGTCGGTGACCGGCGTCTTCAGCACGACCACGTCGCTCACAACGCACATGATCGGCGCAGCCATCAGAGACCTCCGGCATCTCGGTGCACCGAATATATCGAGAGATCGCCTGGGACGCTAGAGCCCGCCCTCGGCGCGGGCCCGATTACTCCGATTGCCCCTGGTACCCCGGTTACTCCGGTTACTCCGTGACAGGCATCAGCACGGGACGCTTCGGCTCGACGTCGTCGCCGGACGACTGACCGCGGATCCGCCGCACGACCCAGGGCGCGAGATGGTGGCGGGACCACCGAACATCGGCCATGCGGCCGTCGACCCACCGAGCGCGAACCGGCTCGGCGCTTTCGAGCTGCTCGAGGTCCGCTTTCAGGCCGAGTGCGTCGAGAACGGCGATGGCGACCCGTCGGTGACCCACCGAGTTGAGATGGAGCCGATCCTCACTCCACACGGCGGGGTCGTAGAGCCCGGGCAAGTTCCACAGATCGACGAGCGTCGCTCCGAAGTCCGCGGCGGCCCGGCGAGCATGCGCATTCAAGACCAGAGCACGATTCCGCAGCCGGCCGCCCAGCGGGAGCCGGGTCGGGTTGAAGCCGGCGAACACGATGACGGTCGCGCCGCTGGCAGCGAGGTCGGCGACCGCGGTGCGCACGACCGTGCCGACCTGGGCCAGATCGCAGCGCGGCCGCAGGATGTCGTTGCCGCCACCGGCGATGCTGACCAGGTCGGGTCGCATCGCGAGTGCCGCCGGTACCTGTTCGGCCAGGATCGGACCGAGCAACCGACCGCGAACGGCCAAGTTTGCATACTGCAGGTCAGGCGATTCGCCCGCGAGGCGCGAGGCAACGAGGTCGGCCCAGCCGCGATACGCCCCGTCGGGCAGCCGGTCGTCGAGTCCCTCGGTGAAGCTGTCCCCGACCGCTACGAACCGGCTCCACATTCGCTTGCCTCCCGAATCGGATCTTGAGCCAGGCTAGCGAACTCGAAACCGCCTACCAGTGGTTGGTGGACCAGAGCGCCGAGACCTGAGCGGCGGAAAGCTGCGCGTTCTCGAAGACGGCGGCCTCGTCGATGACTCCGGCCAGACCCCCGTCGGTCGGGCCCCATCCGGCGAGGTTGTCCCACCCGACCCGCCAGTAGCCGAATCCATCCGGAGTCGGCGCCCCGCTGCCCCCTGCCGGCGGCGGGGGATTGGCGTTCTCGTTGCCGGCGAAGTGCTCGGCGGTCGTGAGTGTCGGGTCAGAGGCCGCAAGGGCTCCGTCGACGTACAGATACGCGCCGGCCGGTCCGAGCGTGGCGACCAGGAAGTGCGGCTTGCCGTCATTGACCAGCGACCCAGAGGTGATGGTGTGGTGCACACCGCCTGGCGCGACACCGAACACGGCATGGCCGGCGTCGTCGATGAAGATTTGGCGATCGCTGTTCGTGTCATCGGCCCAGGTTGAACTTCCCATGCCGATCACCCGCCCGCCGGTCACCGCCGTGGTCCGCACCCAAGCCATCAGCGAGAAGGTATTGAGATTCGTGCGCTCCGCCGGCCAGACCGCGAAGCTGCCCGTCCCGAGCGCGACAGGAGTGCTTGCAGAGGTGAGCCCTGCCGTGGTGTCGCACCAGGGCAAGCCCGATCCCGCAGCGCCGAGTACGACTGGCGGAGCCCCGATCGAAGGTGAGCTGTCGACGATGAGTCCGTCGTTTCCGTTGCCCGACGAGTCGACGACGGACGTCGAGCCGGCCGGATCGCCGAACCGCCAGTAGAACGTGGGGTTCAGAGCTTGAAGCGCCGTGGGGAACGACGTCCCGGCCGAGCAAGCCACTCGAGTCGTAATGGTGCCGGCGGACGTCGCCGAGGACGTCAACGTGGCCCCGGTCGCTCCGATGTCCAAGCCTCGACCGCCGAACCCGCCCAGTACGCACAGCGCGCCGAGTCCGGCTGTCGCGATCAGCCGGCGAAGCTGCGCGGATCGTGGCGCGGTCGGTGCCGGGTCAGGCAAGGACAGGGGCGGCATCGGACTTCTCCGGACGAGCTACGCGGCGCGGCCTGCGCCACGAGAAGAGTTCCGCTCCGAGGAGCAGAAGCAGCGGCGGGGCGAAGAGGACGAAACGTCCGCTCGGCGAGTGGGCCCAGGTCAGGAACCGTCCCCAGCCCGGCAGTGTCTCGGTGACGATCCCGCGGATCGATCCGATCGGGGTCAAGTTCGGATCGGGCGTGGGGTTGTGGTCGCCCTGGGTCTGGATGAAGTACTGCTCGTGGTCGTCAGGTCCCGGATCCGCAACGAGGTAGCGACGGTCGATCGCAATGATGCGGTGCGTCGTGTAGCGGTCGGAACCCGGGGCTTGAAAGGTGACCACCTGACCGATCCGAAGCTGCGGAGCGGCTAACGGCCGTATCACGACGGCGTCACCGGCGTGAATCTTCGGCTCCATGCTTCCGCTCGTGACGACCAGTAGCCGCTCACCGTGGAATCGGTAGATCAGCGGGACCGCGTTCGCCACGAGGATCCCGATGAGTGACACGAGGAATGCGGCCCGGAATGCCCATCTCCGGACCGCGTCGTTCCTCAGGAAGGCTGTCATAGGCCCGATCAGGGGTTGTTCGCCGTCTGCTCTGCGTCGAAGGTGAAGGTGGCCGTGGTGGTAGCCGCCTGGAACGCGTTTCCAGTGCTCAGCGGCAGGCTGGCGACGAAGCAGAGCGTTTCGGACCCGCTGGCGAGGAGGGTCCGGTCGCCGGCCTGCTGCCCCTGCGCGGGATCACCGAAGATGCCCGACGAGGCGCCGATTGCCGCGGGACCGTAAAGCACCGTGCCCCCCGTGGTGTTCCCCGCATTACACGCAGCCGCCGCCACATTGCTGTACACGCTGAACTGCAGCTGGCCTCGCAGTGCCTTGCCGTCGACGTCTGTCGCGGTCGCCGTGGTCGCATACCGCAACGCCAGGGTCCCGGTGTTGGACACGGTCAGCGGCTTCCCGACGACGTCGCCGGGAGCCATGTTGTTCACCGTGAACAGAGCGGTCGCGGGAGTGGTCCCGATCACGACCGTCCCGGTCGTGAATGCGTTCGCCCCCAGGTCTTGGGAGTCGCTGAACAATGCCCCGGTCGTCAGCGTCCCCAGCGTCACGAGTGAGAGGCCCGCGATCCCTATCGAAGCGACGAGACGGCGCCGCCGGCGCCGGTCGTCAGGGTCGACAGTCGCAGCCTCGTACTCGCGTAGATACTCGTCCATTCGCCGTCCTCGACGTCAGTTGCCAGACCCGGCCCCCATCCGCCCGGGTCACCCGTTGCTGTCTCTTCGGCGGCGCCGAGTAGCGACCTGAGCCGCCACATGGGCGGTCACCGGGACACGTCCGGCGGCCCATATCCTGAGCGCGTGACCACTCCGCGGCTGCGGGCCGCGCTCGACGGTTTGCCGGCGTACAAAGCAGGCGCACGCCCACCCGCGGGCGGCTACAAGGCGTCGAGCAACGAGAGTCCGTACGGACCGCTGCCGGCTGTGCTCGACGCGATCGAAGCTGCCGCCCGCAACGCCAACCGGTACCCCGATCCCGGCAGCGGAGCGTTGGTCGCAGCGCTGGCGACGCGCTTCGGGGTGTCGCCCGGGCGCATCTCGTTGGGCACCGGATCCGTCGGCTTGGCGCAGCAACTCGTGCAGGCGACGGCCGATGCCGGCGACGACGTGCTCTACGCGTGGCGGTCGTTCGAGGCTTACCCGATCATCACCGCGATCGCCGGTGCTCGTTCGGTGCAGGTACCGCTGGACGGATCGGAGGGGCACGATCTCGAGGCCATGCGTGCCGCGGTCACGGATCGCACCAGGCTGATCTTTGTCTGCAGCCCGAACAACCCGACCGGCACGGCGGTCCACCGCGCCGAACTCACCGACTTCATCGACTCGCTGCCTCCGAGCATCCTGGTGGTGCTCGACGAGGCTTACTGCGAATACGTGCGCGATCCAGACGTCCCGGACGGCGCGCGCGAGTACGGCGACCGGCCGAATGTCTGCATATTGCGCACGTTCTCCAAGGCATACGGTCTGGCTGGGCTCCGCGTCGGCTTCGCGATTGCGGATGAGCAGGTGGCCGCGGCTCTGCGGAAGACTGCCGTACCTTTCGGCGTATCCGGGATCGCAGAGGCCGCAGCGGTGGCCTCATTGGGTGCCGAGGACGAGCTGCTGGAACGCGTCGGCGCCGTGGTTGGCCAGCGCGAACTCGTCGCAGCGGCACTGCGTCGGCAGGGTTGGAAGCTGCCCCACTGCGAGGGCAACTTCGTCTGGTTGCGTCTGGGGGACGCTACCGATGCTTTCGCGGCGGAGTGCGCCAGCGAGGGCCTGATGGTCCGACCCTTCTCCGGCGAAGGAGTCCGGGCCACCGTGGGTGACCCGGGAGCGGACGAGCTGTTGCTGCGCGTCGCCGAGCGCTTCGTCGCATCAGGTGACGCTGCCCGGTCCTGAGCCGGCATGGCCACGAGGCGCGATACCGTCGGATCGACCCCCACCCGGGGCCGGCAGGCCGAGCCGTCCGCAGCGGAGATCCCGCAACCGGACCGTCCCGAGGAGTGAGCCTTGGACTCAGGGACAGCCAGCGAGCTGATTCAACTGCTCACCCCCGAAGGCGAGCGCCTTCACCACCCGGTGTACGACGTGGACCTCAGCGACGCCGAGTATCGGGCGCTGTTTCGGGACCTCGTCATGGTCCGGCGCGTGGACGTCGAGGCGACCGCGCTCCAACGGCAGGGCGAGCTCGGCTTGTGGGCCAGTTTGCTCGGCCAGGAAGCGGCCCAGGTCGGATCGGGTCGCGCACTCGAACAGGACGACTACGCATTTCCCACCTACCGTGAGCACGGCGTCGCCTACACGCGCGGCGTTGACCCGGTTCGCCTGCTCGGCCTCTTCCGCGGGGTGTCGAACGGTGGCTGGAACCCGGACGAGAAGAACTTCGCGCTGTACACCATTGTCATCGGGAACCAGTGCCTGCACGCGGTGGGCTACGCGATGGGCATAGCGATGGATCACACCCGCGCCCATGCCGAACGGACTCCGGCCGTTCTCGCCTATTTCGGTGACGGTGCGTCCAGCCAGGGCGACGTGAACGAGGCGTTCGTCTTCGCGGCATCGTTCAACGCGCCGGTCGTCTTCTTCTGCCAGAACAACCAGTGGGCGATCTCGGAGCCGCTGGAGAAGCAGAGCCGCATCCCGCTCTACCGCCGCGCTTCCGGCTTCGGCTTCCCGGGCGTCCGGGTCGACGGCAACGATGTCCTTGGCGTGCTCGCCGTCACCCGCAAGCATCTGGCTGATGCGCGCGACGGGCTGGGACCTTCGCTCATCGAGGCGTTCACCTATCGGATGGGTGCTCACACCACGTCGGACGATCCCAGCCGGTATCGGCTGGCTGCCGATCTGGAGACCTGGCGGCTCAAGGATCCGATCGAACGTCTGCGGTCGTTTCTGTGGCGGCAGCAGTTGGGCGACCAGTCGTTCTTCGACGAAGTGGACGCCGAGGCTGAAGAGCTCGCCGTTCATCTGCGCGAAGCGTGCCGAGCGATGCCCGATCCTGAACCGGACGCCATGTTCTCCGCGGTCTACGCCGAACCGCATCCGCTCGTCGACGAGGAGAGGGCGCAGTTCGCGGACTATCTGAATTCGTTCGAGCCCGTGGCCGAGGAGGTGCACCGATGACAGTGGTGACACTGGCTCGGGCGCTGAACGCCGGGCTCCGGCGAGCGCTGGAGGACGACGACCGGGTCATCTTGATGGGCGAGGACATCGGCAAGCTGGGTGGCGTGTTCCGCGTTACTGATGCGCTGCAGAAAGATTTCGGCGAGAACAGGGTGATCGACACCCCGCTCGCCGAGAGCGGCATTGTCGGAACAGCGGTGGGCCTTGCCCTGCACGGCTACCGCCCGGTGGTCGAAATCCAGTTCGACGGCTTCGTCTATCCGGCGTTCGACCAAATCACGTCCCAGGTCGCCAAGTTGCACGCTCGCTCGAGCGGGTCGGTGAAGATGCCGATGGTCATCCGCATCCCGTACGGCGGCGGGATCGGAGCAGTTGAACACCACAGTGAAAGTCCCGAGGCCTATTTCGCGCACACGCCCGGCTTGCGGGTCGTCAGCCCGTCCAATCCGGTCGACGGCTACTGGATGATCCAGCAAGCGATCGCCTGCGACGACCCGGTGGTGTTCTTCGAGCCGAAACGGCGCTACTGGGAGAAGGCCGAGCTCGACGGCGACCTCGTCCCCGACCCGCTGTTCAGCGCCAGGGTGGTCCGGCCCGGCCGCGACGCAACCCTCGCCTGCTACGGCCCGATGGTTCGTACCTGTCTGGACGCTTCGGCTGCGATAGCGGCTGAGGGGGTCGAGCTCGAAGTCATCGACCTGCGCACGTTGTCGCCGCTTGATCTTCAGACGCTGTGCGCTTCGGTCGAGCGCACCGGACGGCTCGTCGTGGCGCACGAAGCTCCGACCTTCTTAGGGCTCGGAGCGGAGATCGCGGCGCGCGTGTCGGAGCGGTGCTTCTATTCGCTGCAGGCGCCGGTGGTACGAGTCGCGGGCTTCCATGCGCCGTACCCGCCGTCCCGGCTGGAGCACCACTACCTGCCGGATCTTGATCGCGTACTCGACGGTGTCGAGCGCGCGTTGGCCTACTGATGCCGACGCGCGAATTCCGCCTGCCGGATCCGGGCGAAGGCCTGACCGAGGCCGAGATCTTGCAATGGTTCGTGTCCGTCGGCGACACGGTCGAGGTCAACCAGGTTCTGGTCGAGATCGAAACCGCCAAGGCCGCCGTCGAGCTACCCAGCCCGTACGCCGGGGTCGTCACCGAGCTGATGGTGCAGGCCGGCGAGACCGTGGACGTCGGAACGCCGATCATCACGATCGAGACGGCAGGGTCCGAGCGAACGGGCGTCGCCGGCGCGCCGACCGGTGTCATCGCCCAGGGCGGGGATGGCAGCCGTGCCACCGGGGCGCCTGCGCCTGGATCCGCACCGGCACCGGCACCGTCACCCGCGTCCGCACCGGCACCGGCACCCGCGTCGGCACCGGCACCGGCACCGGACCCTGCGCCCGGGCCGGGACAGGAACGTGAACGCACGCTCGCGACTGGCGAATTCGTGCCGGCGCCTCCGGCCGAACGGGAAGCCGTGCTGGTCGGCTACGGCGTCATGTCCGCGTCCGCGACGAGGCGCCCGAGGCGCCGGCAACCCTGGAGTGCGTCCGGCGCTAACGACACCGCCGTGCGGCCAGGGGAGTCTCGGGTTCGAGCCAAACCACCGGTCCGCAAACTTGCGAAGGATCTCGGCGTTGATCTGGCCTCGGCCCGCGCGACAGGCCCGGACGGTGAAGTGACGAGAGCCGACGTCGAAGCCGCCGCTACGGCCGCTGCCGGGCCGGCCGCGCCGACGACGTCCGCGCCAACTGCTACGGCCGCCGCGCTCGACCGGGCAGCCGAGGGACCGGCGCGTTCGGTCGTGCGTGCCGGCGAACGCGAGCGCCGCGAGCCTGTTCGCGGCGTGCGCAAGCACATGGCCGAGGCGATGACCCGGTCTGCGTTCACGGTGCCTCACGTCTCAGAATGGGTTGAGATCGACGTCGAGCGCTCGGTCAAACTCGTCAAGCGACTGCGAGAGACACCCGGCTTCGACCATGTTCGGGTGTCCCCGCTGTTGCTCGTGGCCAAGGCGGTGGTCGCCGCGATCCGGCGCACACCCGAGATCAACGCGACCTGGGACGAGGATGCGCACGAGGTCGTATTCAAGAACTACGTCAACCTCGGGATCGCGGCGGCGACCCCGCGCGGCCTGGTCGTGCCGAACATCAAGGACGCGGACAGCCTGTCGTTGCCCGAGCTCGCCGCCGCCCTGACAGACCTGGTGGAGACGGCAAGGGCCGGACGAACAACGCCCGCTGACATGGCCGGGGGGACTTTCACGATTACGAACGTGGGAGTCTTCGGCATCGACGGCGGGACACCGATCATCAATCCCGGCGAGGCGGCAATACTCGCCGTCGGTGCGTTCCGGCAGAAGCCGTGGGTCCACAAGGGCAAGGTTCGGCCGCGTTGGGTTGCCGGCCTGACCTTGTCGTTTGACCACCGCTTCATCGACGGCGCGTCAGGGTCACAGTTTCTCGGGGATATCGCCTCGGTGCTGAACGACCCGGCATTACCCATGTCCTGGTCCTGATCGGAGCGCACGACCACCCGCGCCCGGTCGGAGGCAGAATGGCAACCATGCGCGTACATGCGGTGCAGCTTTCGGTGGATTTCGCCGAGACCCCCGCCGACCGGATCGAGCGCACCGTTCGGCTGGTTCGCGGCCAGGCCGGTGCCGACCTGGTGGTGCTTCCGGAGTTGTGGGTTCAGGGAGCGTTCGGATACGCAACGTTCCCGCAGGACGCCGAGCCGTTGGACGGTCCCGTCGTCGCGGCGTTGTCGGCGGCAGCGCGCGATGTCGGCGCGTGGCTCCACGGCGGATCGATCGCCGAGCGAGCCGAGGACGGGCGCCTGTACAACACCTGCGTCGTGTTCAGCCCGGACGGAGCGCTCGCGGCTACGTACCGAAAGATCCACCTGTTCGGCTTCAGCGGCGGGGAGACGACCGTACTCAGCGCCGGAACCGACCCGGTCACGGTGGACATCGACGGCGTGACCACCGGCCTTGTCACGTGCTACGACTTGCGCTTTCCGGAGCTTTTCCGCTCCCTGATCGACAAGGGCGCGGGTCTATTTCTCGTCCCGGCCGGATGGCCCGACGCCCGCGTCGCGCATTGGAGCTTGCTGGCCCGGGCGCGCGCCGTCGAGGACCAGGCTTTCGTCGTCGGGGTGAACGGGGTCGGCGCGCAGGGGCGTGTCACCCTTGCCGGCCGGTCCGTGATCGTGGACCCGTGGGGAGCCGTGCTGGCAGAGGGTGGAACCGTCGAGGACGTCCTCGTCGCCGAGCTCGACATCGCGTCGATAGCCAAGACGCGGGCAGATTTTCCGGTCCTCAAGGACAGACGTCTGCGATAGCTGTGGCGCAGAAGAGGCAACCTCGAGTTCGCGCACCGGAGCTGGTCGGTCGAGGCGGCTGGCTCAACACCGGTGGGGTGTCGTATTCGCTCAAGGATTTCCGCGGCAGGTTCTGCCTGCTTGATTTCTGGACGTTCTGCTGCATCAACTGCCTGCACGTCATCGAAGAACTTCGAGACATCGAGACGAAATACGCTGACGTCCTCGTCGTCGTCGGCGTCCATTCGCCGAAGTTCGCTCACGAGGCAGATCACGGCGCGGTGACGTCCGCCGTCGAGCGCTACGAGGTCGACCACCCGGTGCTCGACGATCCCGAGCTTGTCACCTGGGACGCGTACGGAGTGCGGGCGTGGCCGACCCTGGCGCTGGTGGATCCGGAGGGCTACGTCGTCGCACAATTCTCCGGCGAGGGCCATGCGCATGCGATTTCCGCGCTGCTGGACGAGCTGATCGTGGAGCACGATCGCAAGCAGACTCTGCACCGCGGCGACGGCCCGTACCGACCGCCCGCGATCGAGCCGTCGACGCTGCGCTTTCCCGCGAAGGTCGTCATGCTCGCCGGCGGCACCCTGCTCGTCGCTGATGCGGGGCACCACTCGATTGCCGAGTTGGCGGCCGACGGCGAGACGTTGCTGCGCCGTATCGGATCCGGCGGGTCAGGCTTCCTCGACGGTGCGGCGGACGAAGCGGCATTCAACGAGCCGAACGGGCTGTGCCTGTTGCCGGGCGAGGTGGCGGCGAGGGTCGGTTACGACGTGGTGGTTGCTGACACTGCCAATCACGCGCTTCGTGGGGTAAGCCTGGACACCGGACGGGTCCGCACGGTCGCCGGCACGGGCCGGCAGTGGATGCGCGGCGACGAGTTGCCGCAGGCCGGTCCACCGGCGGTCGCCCTGTCGTCGCCCTGGGATGTGGTCTGGAACCCGGAGTGGGCGCAGGTTGCCGTCGCGATGGCGGGCATTCACCAGGTGTGGTCGTTCGATCCGATCGCACCGTCGATCACCGCGCGGGCCGGAACGACGAATGAGGGCTTACGCGACGGCCCGGAGGCCGAGGCCTGGTTCGCGCAGACGTCAGGACTCGCGGTCGAATCAACCGCCGCCGAGGGTGCCCGCTTGTGGTTGGTCGACTCGGAGACGTCGAGCCTTCGATCGATCCGCGGCGGGGTCGTCATCACGCACGTCGGGCAGGGCCTGTTCGACTTCGGTCACCGCGATGGCCCGGCACAGGACGCTTTGTTCCAGCATCCGCTCGGTGTCGTCGCGCTCCCGGACGGGTCTCTGGCGGTGCTCGATACGTATAACGGGGCTGTGCGGCGCTTCGACCCGGCAGACGGCGAGTCGGGCGCGGTCTCGACGTTGCTCACCGGGCTCGCGGAGCCGTCGGGGGGTGTGCTCGTGGCCGCTCCGGACGGGCGGCAGGACCTTCTCGTGGCCGAGTCCGCAGCGCATCGGCTGACCCGAGTGCGGCTTCCGGACGCGGCACTGCACGTCGAACCGACGGCGTTCCGCACTCGGCGGCCACCGGTCGACCTCGCCCCGGGCCCGGTGGAACTCGTCGTCGTGTTCGATCCGCCGTCCGGCCAGAAGCTCGACGACCGCGACGGACCTGGGAGCCGGCTCCTGGTGTCGGCCAGCCCGGCCGAGTTGCTGATGACCGGCGCCGGCAGCGGGACCGAACTGTTCCGAGAGCTGACGCTCGACGGCGCGATCGTGGACGGCGTTCTGCACGTGGCGGCTTTCGCGGCGTCGTGCGATGAGGTGAACGACGAGCCCGGCATCGAGCAGTACCCCGCATGTCACGTCCACCAGCAGGACTGGGGTATCCCGGTACGGCTCACGCCCGGTGGCGACCGAAAGCTCGTTCTGGTTCTCGGCGGGATGGATCGTCCGAACTCCCGGCCGACGACCCCGGATCACTGATCGACCCGCTCTGCTCGCGCTCCCGCAGGCGCTCGCGCGCCCGATCGGCCTGGGTCGCTCGGGCGTCGAGCCAGAGTTCGACACCGCCGCGCCACAGTCGCGCGGCGCTCGGCTGGACGAGCGCCCATGCCGCGCCTACGAGTGCGACAGCCGCGCCGGTCCAAGCGGTCGCGTCGATCGTCACCGGTGGCATCGAGTGCCCTGCCGACGGTTGCCAGGTCAGCCATCCGGCGGCCAGCGCCGGCAACA
>Ga0075017_100001492_pt1 | contig 14307 bp, 9 predicted proteins | sample AleBraG_ABR_2012_FD_71475 | JGI IMG/M metagenome (GOLD analysis project Ga0075017, IMG submission 71475) | Freshwater sediment microbial communities in response to fracking from Pennsylvania, USA - Alex Branch Run_MetaG_ABR_2012 | ecosystem: Environmental > Aquatic > Freshwater > Creek >... | reverse complement strand
TCTGGCGTAGATGGGTCACAGAGAGTTCCTCCTCTGCGACACAAACTAGCTCAGATCACCTCGACCGTCGGCCCCGCATCACGCGAATGCGTCCGCCGCAAAGCGGCTTAGTTCAAGTCGGCATATCGGAAACTCTTCGTTGGCGGGTCATGGCGTTCGTAACTTCCGCGAACGCTGTTTCTGGACAGGTACTGATCTCGTTGGGTGCTGCTCCCATCTCCACGGCAAAAGCAGTTCATCGATGTGAGACCGCGCTCAACTGCAACGCCGGATGGTGATGAGCGAATTGATTCATCGCGCCGTGCTTACTGACGATTCACATGCAGTAGATGAAGAGAAATTAATGTGCGTTGACCGCTCGCTATTGCGGTAAGCTCACTGGCGCACAGAAGGAGCCCTCCCGTGATTTGCAATTCGAATCTCAGAAAGCTGTGTGTAGCCCTTGTGGTAGGAGTGTTCATCTACGCTGCGACTCCGAGTCTGCAGGCTCAGGTGACAGGTGGCACCATCTCGGGCACGGTCACCGACAGCAGCGCCCGCGTGGTTGCCAGCGTTCACATTCTCATTACCAACATCGCCACTGGGGTCAGCCGCGAGGCGACCACCAACGATGAAGGCTTTTACTCTGTACCGAATCTGTTGGCGGGAACGTACGAGGTCAAGTTCTCCGCGCAGGGATTCAAAAGCGAGGTCAAGCGCGGCATCACGCTGACCGTTGCGGCGTCCGTGTCGCTGGACCAGATTCTGCATGTTGGATCGATTACGGAAACCGTAGAGGTACAGAGTGAAGTTCCCGCCGTGCAGACCGCCAGCTCCGACATCAGTGCCGTGGTCAATGCCACCACGGTTCGCGAGTTGCCTCTCAATGGCCGCAGCTGGACCGACCTGGCACAGCTTCAGGCCGGCGTAAATGCGATTCACACCCAGCCTGACTTCTCGGCGGGCACGGATCGTGGCAATCGTGGCTTCGGACAACAGCTAACCATCTCCGGCGCGCGCCCTCAGCAGAACAACTATCGCCTGGATGGCGTCAGTCTCAACGACTACGCCAATGGCGCCCCGGGCAGCGTCCTGGGCGGAAGCCTGGGCGTGGACGCGATTCAGGAATTCTCGGTCATCACCAGCAACTACTCGGCGGAGTACGGAAAGACCTCTGGCGGTGTGGTCAACGCCATCACGCGATCCGGCACGAACCAGATTCACGGCAGTGGGTACGAGTTCATCCGCAACAGCAAACTGGACGCCAAGAACTATTTTGATCAACCGGCTTGTACGGCTTCGTCCGCTTCTGGGTCCTGCGGTCCGATTCCCCCTTTCAAGCGCAACCAGTTTGGCGGGACGATCGGGGGGCCGATTCAGAAGGACGGGACATTCTTTTTTGTGGACTTCGAAGCAATCCGGCAGTCCAAGGGCATCACAACGGTTGCGACCGTGCCTTCGGACACGGCCCGAACGGGCAAATTCTTCAGCATCTATAGCCCTGGTCCACCCCAAAGCTGCACTAATCCCCTCGCTGTTATCACAGCGGATATGGCTTGTCAGGTAATGGTGGATTCTGCGGCCGCGAAGTACCTGACGTTTTTCCCCGTCGCCCCGTCGAGCGCACAAACGGCTGGTAGCGACACCGCACTATTTTCTTTTGCCGGCCAACAGGTGGTAAACGAAAACTTCCTCACCACTCGCATCGACCACAATTTTTCCAACAAGGACAGTCTGTTCGGCACCTACATGTTCGACCGGACCCCCTACTCGTCCCCCGACGGACTGAACAACGTGGAATTCCAAACGCTCACTTCCAGACAGTTCGTTTCGATTGAGGAGACCCACATCTTCTCGCCCAGCTTTGCAAACTCCATCCGCATCGGCGGCAACCACGAAGCGGTGAACAACAACCAGAGCATCAAGGCGATCAATCCCGATTCAGCCGACCTGAATCTGGGCGTCGGCGGCCAATTCTTTGCCAGCCGTGCAGCCTCCCAGGTAATCGTCGGCGGCGGAGTCTCCCCGTTCAGCGGTGGAATCGGAGGTAGCCCCACTTACTTCTATCATTGGAACTCGCTACAGGCGTACGACGACGCCTTCTTGACAAAAGGAACTCATTCCTTGAGGTTCGGCGCCGCCTTCGAACGCATCATGCTCAACGTAATTGCCGATACCGATCCAAACGGAATCTGGTTCTTCAATGATTTTTCGACCTTTCTGACCAACACCCCCAAGAAGTTCCAGGGTGGAATCGCCAGCACGCTTTCTCCCCGAAATCTCCGCCAGAATATCTTCGGTCTCTATCTGCAGGATGACTGGCGATGGAAACCAAACTTTACTCTCAATCTGGGCCTGCGTTACGAGATGTCGTCGGTCCTGAAGGAAACCTCGGGCAAGACTGCCAACCTGCGAACCCTCTCCGACGCTCTGCCGGTCTGCGGCACAGTAAACCCGTCGATCGCAAGTGCATGCCTCCCGGCCGCCGGCCCGTTCTATGCAAACCCAACGTTAAAAAACTTTGAGCCGCGCGTGGGCTTTGCCTGGGACGTTTTCCGCAACGGGAAGACCGCAGTTCGCGGGGGGATTGGTCTGTTTGACGTGCTGCCGCTGCCCTACCAGTTCATCTTGATGACAACGCAGGCGGCTCCTTTCTTCTCCTACACCTCGATCGGCAATCCGGCGCAGGGTTCGTTCTTCCAAGGCCCCTTGAACATCAACGCGAACTCGTTGCGCTCAACTTATGTTGATTCTCACAAGAAGCGCAACTACATCACGCAGTGGAACCTCAACGTGCAGCAGCAATTGACTCCGACCCTGGCGGCGATGGTTGCCTATGTAGGGTCACGGGGTGTACACCAACCATTCAAGGTAGACGAAGCAAACCTCACAATTCCGAACAAAGTCTCGGGGTTCGGATATATATGGCCGCAAGTGGATATCTTTGGGAATACCCTTACGCCTCTCTGCCATTCCCTCGACGTTACCATTCAGGACGATCCGTCCTGCGCTCCTCCTCCGACGATCAACGGCAATTTCGGTTCGGTTCGCGGAATTTTTTACGAGGGACACTCTTACTACAATGCCCTTGAAGCGCAGTTGGCCAAGCGCATGAGCCATGGTTTTCAGGTGCAAGGAACCTTCACCTGGGGCAAGAGCATGGACACCAGTTCGGCCTCGGTTGCCGGCGACACGTTCGGCAACTCAATCTCTAGCCTGCACTGGTTCGATATGAGGCTGAGCCGCGGTCTCTCGGACTTTAACGTAGGGCGCACGCTGGTAGTGAACGGAACATGGGAGGTTCCCACTCCCAAGTCTTTCTCCGGGCCTGCGGAGTGGGCGCTCGGGGGATGGGAACTGGGACTTATCTTCACGGCCAGCGACGGAGTGCCCTTCTCAGCAACCTGGGGAACCGGTTCAGATCCGCAGTTCACGCAGAGCGGCGACGATTGGGCGTTCCCGAACCGTGTGGGTGGTTCTGGGTGCAGCACACTTACGCGTCCAGGCAATCCCGTCAATTACACCAAGACCGATTGCTTCGCGGTTCCGACGATGCCGACCCAGGCACTCTGGAGCCAGTATTGCGACCCAGCACCCCCAAGCTTGGGAATAGCACTCGCGCCGGGAGACTTGAGATGCTTCAATCTTCGTGGCAATGCCGGTCGCAATATCCTGATTAGCCCAGGCGTAACCTCGCTGGACTTTTCTTTGTTTAAGAACAACTACATCAAGAGCATCTCGGAGAAATTCAACATCCAGTTCCGGGCTGAAGTCTTCAACATCCTCAATCACCCCAACTTCGCCCCGCCAGCGAGCCCCACCAACATCGACATTTTCGATGGCACAGGCACCCTGAACACCTCGGCGGGCTTTATCTCGACGACCACGACGACGGCGCGCGAAATCCAGTTTGCGGTCAAGGTGATCTTCTAGGAGGAGCACACAGCACTGCTTGGGTTTATCCATGAAGGCTCTCGCCGCCACCACGGTCGCTTCTGCTCCACCGGCGGTCGAGGTGGCTCAGCGCGCCCGCCATCGCATCGCGCGCAGGCTTCTTCCGTTTCTGTTCATTCTTTATGTGATCGCGTTCCTGGACCGCATGAACGTGGGAGCCGCGGCGCTGCAAATGCCGCACGACCTGGGATTCAGCGAAGGCGTGGTTGGGATGGGCGCAGGAATCTTTTTCCTGGGCTACTTCCTGTTGGAGATTCCGGGCGCGCTGATTGTGGAACGATGGAGTGCGCGCCGCTGGATTGCCCGCATCATGATCTCCTGGGGACTGGTGACTGTGTTGATGGCGTTTATCCACACGGCCCGCCAGTTTTATGTGGTGCGCTTCCTCGTCGGCGCCGCGGAAGCCGGGTTCCTGCCGGGAGTGATCGTTTATTTGACGCACTGGTTCCGCTACGAGGACCGGGCCAAGGCCGTGGCGTTCTTTTACGCGGCAAATCCGCTGTCGTATGTGATTGGGTCGCCTCTCGCAGGTCTGTTGCTTGGGCTCTCGTGGCTCGGGATGAGAGGCTGGCGCTGGTTGTTCATTATCGAAGGGATTCCCGCCGTAGTCTTCGGATTTATCACCATCTGGTATTTGACGGATTGGCCGCAGCAGGCCAAATGGCTTCCGGAGGAGGAGAAATCCTCGATCACGAACCAACTCAAGCAGGAGAAAGCCGCCAAGAGGCGGTCGTACGGCATATGGGAAGCTCTGCGCCATCGTGACGTAATTCTGCTGACCCTGTGCTACTTCTGCGCGATGACCGGGAGTTACGGCATAGCGTTCTGGCTGCCCACCATTTTGAAGCGACTTTCGGGCCAGAGTGATTTGAAGGTAACGCTGCTGGCGGCGCTGCCTTATGTGGCCGCCTTCATTACGCAACAGGTCAACGGCTGGCACTCGGATCGTACGCGGGAACGCCGATGGCACGCCGCGGTCCCCGTATTCATGTGTGGACTAGCTCTGGCGTTGGCGGTTCTTTACCGCACCAACCTGGTGATGTCGATCGGTATGTTTGTCGTGGCTGGAGGAGCATTCTATGGGTTCCAACCGGTGTTCTGGGCAGTGCCCACGCTGTTTCTGAGTGAGTCCGCGGCCGCGGCGTCCATCGGACTGATCAACGCAGTAGGGAACCTGGGCGGCTTTGCCGGGCCCATGGCCATGGGGTATCTAGTCAGCCGGACCCGTTCTTTTTCCGCCGGCTTGTTGTACCTGGTCGCGAGCTTGTTCGTGTCCGGCTTTCTGATGCTTGCGGTGGGCAGGCGCCCAGTGTTGGCTGAGGCCGGCACCTAATTCTGACGAGATGAGGGGCACAAGAATGTTGCCAGAAAAACTTTCCGTAGTGGCGAGGACGTTAGCCGGTTGCATTCTAGTGTGCTCCGTGGGAACGACTGCGGCCCAGGATTTGCGCCTTTATGTAGGGAACAGCCGAGGCGATGACGTCAGTGTTGTGGACTTATCCTCGATGAAAGTTGTCGGAGACATTAAGCTCGGGGACCGCGTCCACGGAGTTGCGGTGCAGCCAGACGGCAAGCGGCTGTTCGTCACGGTGGAGTCCGACCATACTCTCAGAATCGTGGACACTGCGACCCAGAAGATCATAGGAACGATAAAGGTCAGCGGCCGTCCGAACCAAGTTGCCGTGACTCCGGATGGCAAATACGTTGTGGTTCCGATCCGCGATGGGAACCAGGTCGACATTGTGGACGTGGCCAGGCAAGAGGTGGTCAAGAGTCTGCCGATCAAGGAGCCACACAATGCTTTGAATACTGGCAGCAATCGCTTCGTGTTCGTCAGTTCGATGGAGTCGCACGAAATCAACGTCATCGATCTGGAAAAAATGGAATATTCGGCGGTGATTCCAGCCGGTGGGCGGCCGCGTCCCTACGTAGTCAGTCCGGATGGGAAAACCATGTTCGTCGCGGTGGCGGACCTCCATGGATTCGTCATCGTAGACATTCTCGAAAAGAAAGTCCTGGAGAGAGTGGAAATGCCCGCCGAGCATCCCACTCCTCATGCGCTGCAGTACGAATCCGCCGACACTCGCACGCATGGGCTCGCGCTTACGCCCGATGGAAGCGAACTCTGGGTCTCGAGCCTGCTCGATGATGGCGTGTACATCTACGACGTCAAGTCTAAGAAATTCGTGGCCAAGGTGCCGACTGGCGGTGGTCCGAACTGGCTGGCGTTTACGCCCAATGGCAAATATCTCTGTGTGAGCAATACGGATTCTGACGATGTTTCCATCATTGATGTCAAGCATCGCCGTGAAGTGACCCGGGTCAAGGTTGGCAAGGTACCGAAGCGGTTGGCGGTCGCGATCGCGCCAACTTCCTATCCGAAGCGGTGAACTGTTTTTAATGTATCTTTAATGCCCGCTTCAGGTTGCCCGGGTCTAATAAGGGGCGGTTTCATTTGCGGATCTCAATTGTCTTCTTGCAATCGGAGGTTTAAGTGAAAACATCGCGCGCCATCATCGTTCCCGCGCTCATCCTTGCATTCGTGGTCGGAGTGACTGCGCAGCAGGCGCCGCTCAAGCTCTCGCACACAACGCCGCTGCCGGAGTTGAAGGACGGAGATTTCGACCACCTTCTCGCAGATGTGGCGGGAAACAGGTTGTTTGCCACGGCGGAGGAAAACTCCAAAGTCCTGGTTTTCGATCTGAAGACGAACCAACTAACCCATACCATAGCCGACCTTAAGGCGCCGCATTCGCTGCTCTACCGCGAAGATCTGAAGAAACTTTTCGTGGTTGACGGTGACCTGGGTGAGATCAAGATCTACGAAACGGATTCCTATAAGCCCGTCGGGAGCATCAAGCTGCGCGAAGGGGCCGATGCCAGCGCGTATGATCCCGCCACCAAGTCCCTTTATGTCGTGAACGGCGGCAAGGATGCCAAACTTCCGAACGCCTACATCACTGTGGTTGATATCGATGCGGCCAAGGCCGGCCCTGAAATCAAAATGGACTCCGATGACGTCGAAGGCATGGTCTTCGAGAAATCGGGGTCTCGTATGTTCGTCAACGTCCGCGGCAACGGTACGGTGGAGGTGTTTGACCGGACCAGCCGCACTCTACTGGCGACCTGGCCGATCTCGCAGGTTGCGAGAAAACCCACGGCGATCGCCTTCGACGAGACTTCCCATCGCCTGTTTGTCGGCACGCGGGAACCCGCCAAGCTGGTCGCCCTGGATACCGATTCAGGCAAGGTTGTGGCCAACTATCCCGCCGCCGCGATGGTCGATGACATGGCGTTCGACAGCCAGCACAAGCGCATTTACTTTGCCGGAACAGAATTTCTCGATGTCTTTCAAGAGACCGATGCCGACCACTACAACCGCAGTGGTCACGTCCCCACTTCGTTTCGAGCCAAGACGGGAGTCCTGGTACCGGAACTCAACAAGTTTTACCTGGCGGTTCCGCATCACGAAAAGCAGGTGGCGGAGCTCCGGGTTTACGATGTTCTCCCCTAGGTGCGAAAGCGCGAAAGGTCCCACCGCGCAAGCGGTGGGACCTCCCCCAAAATATTTCTGGTGACCTGAAGCTAGCGGGTAGGTACTGCGACTGCTGAAACCTCCGCGGCAATCGCCTCTCCCATGTCCTTAGTGCTGGCGTTCCCGCCAATGTCGCGAGTCCGAACGTTGGAATCGGCAAGAACCCTGAAGATCGCCTGCTCCACAGCGTGGGCCGCCGCTTTTTCGCCGAAATGTTCGAGCATCATGGCTCCAGACCAGATTTGCGCGACCGGGTTCGCGATCCCTTTTCCGGCAATGTCCGGAGCCGATCCATGCACCGGTTCAAACAGAGAAGGATATTCGCGTTCCGGATTTAAGTTCGCGGAAGGCGCCAATCCCATGGAACCGACGACGGCAGCGCCCAAGTCCGACAGAATGTCGCCAAACAGGTTCGATCCCACCACGACATCGAACCAGTCCGGGTGAGCCACAAAATGCGCGGTCAGGATGTCGATGTGGAACTGGTCGGCCTTCACGTCGGGATACTGCTTTGAAATCGTGGCGAAACGCTCGTCCCAGAAAGGCATAGCGTAGACAATGCCGTTGGACTTGGTCGCCGACGTGACATGCTTCTTCCGGGTGCGCGCCAGTTCGAACGCGTAAGTAATGATGCGGTCGCAGGCGCGACGCGTGAAGATCGACTCCTGAACGGCCATGTCGAACTCGGTGTCGCGGTTCATCCGGCCGCCCACCTCGGAATATTCTCCTTCGCTGTTCTCCCGCACGATAACGAAGTCGATCTCTCCCGCCTTACGACCCGCGAGTGGACTCGTAATGCCTTCCAGAAGGCGTGCTGGGCGCAGGTTTACATACTCTTTAAACCCTCGTCGGATGGGAATCAGCAATCCCCAGAGGGAAACATGATCGGGCACACCGGGATAGCCGACCGCTCCCAGATAGATCGCATCATACGGGCGCAGTTGCTCCAGACCGTCTTGCGGCATCATGCGGCCCGTCTTCAAATAGGTTTCGCAACTCCAGTCAAAATGCTGCCATGAAAATGACAGATCAAACCGCCGCGCCGCCGCCTCCAGGACGCGAATGCCTTCAGGCACAACCTCACGCCCGATTCCGTCTCCCTCGATCACCGCAATCTTGTAGCTCTTCAATTTCCCTCGCAGTTCAACAGTCTGGTTTGCAAGAAGCTATTTGCTGCAAAGCGCTGTTAGGGTCCGAACGTCAGAAACGTCTTCGAGCTTGCGCACCATCTCGATCACCTGATTTGCTTTCGATGTGGGCCACTCTGCGAATGCCGCGCAGCCCAGAAACTTCTCCGCGACTTCATCGTAGCTCATCGGATTCGATGGGCTGCCCTTTCCAAAATCCGCACGGCCCGAAATCACCCGCCCATCCTTCAGTGTGATCTTCAGGATGGTGGTCATCTTGTCATACCCAGCCTTCTCCGCCTCAGGGTCCGTGTAGAAGCGCACTCGGCCGATCATCTCTTGCACGTCAGGACGGTTCGCTACTGCATCCGTGAACTTCGTCTGGTCGGCCTTGCCATCAAGCAAGAGGATCGCCATGCAGAATTCCATGCTGAATTTCGCCTGCAACCCCTTTGTCGGACGGTGATGAATCAGGGTGTTCAGCATGTTGTGATTGGTGCCGACCTCGACTTGCGCAACGTCGGCGGCGCGAATTGAATTGGTCCGGATCAGGCGCAGGAGTTCGGTCATCCCGGGATGCGTTAAAGATCCGGAGGGGAAGGGTTTGATCGAGACACCCGGGTCCTGGAATGTCCACGGCTTTCCCAGCCGTTCCGTGATTACCGCCGGATCATAAGTCCCACCGTAGGCATGGAAGAAGCCCCGTTCCGCTTCCAGAATCTGTTCCGCGCCAGTCCACCCGAGCGCAGCCAAATCCGCGGCCACGACTCCGCTTTCGGTCGCATGCCCCGCCTGGAAAGGCTTCATCATCGTGCCAAAGTTCTCGCGCAATCCGGCTGCCTGGCTGGCCGCAATCGCGAAGGCGCGAGCCGTGTGAAGCGCATTCAGGCCTTTGAGCCTGGCGCATGCCGACGTCCCGCCAAAGACGCCGCAGGTGCCGGTGGAGTGAAACCCGTCCTCGTAATGCCGTGGCGAGATCGCTTCAGCAATCTTGCATTCCACTTCCACGCCGACCTGGTACGCCACTAGAAAATCTTTGCCGCTCATGCCGCCGACTTCCGCCGTGGCCAGCGCGGCGGGAAGCACGCACACCGTCGGATGCACCAGCAGGCCATAGACGCGATCTTTTGCGGAAGCGAGCTGCGTGTCATCATAGTCGTCCACATGAATGGAAATGCCGTTGGCCAGCGCAGCGAAACGAACTGGCATTTTTACGCCGAAACCCAACACCGAAGCGCCGCCCGGCCCGCAGCCCAAAGACTTCACGTATTGCTGGATCAACCCCGCGGTCTCCGCTTTCGAACCACTCAGAGCGAGACCCAAGCCATCGAGAATCGACTTCTTGCCCAGCTGAATAGTCTCCCCCGGAATATCGGATAGTTGAGTCTTGACGACAAACTCCGCCACCCGCGCGGTGAGCTTCTCACCCGTGGGGAAGCTCGCTTCCTTGCAGGGTTGGTCGGCCCCGCCAACGCTCTCAGCGGGAGCTCCTGAGCCCGAGAGCCCAAGCGCGGCAGCAACTCCGGACGCAGTCTTCAGAAAATCTCTTCGTTGCATAGTTATCACTTCAGTTCGTTCTTGAACACGTGGCCGCCCTTCATGACAAACTTCACGCGCTCCAGTTCGGTAATGTCCGAGGTCGGATCGCCTGCCACCGCCACGAGGTCGGCAAACTTGCCGGCCTCGACCGATCCCACGCGGTCTTGCCATCCCATTAACTGCGCGGCATCAATGGTTGCGGCGCGAATCGTCTGCACCGGCGTCATGCCCAACTTCACCATGTACTCGAATTCCTTGGTCTGCGTGCCATGTGGGAACGGTCCCACGCCGGACCCGAAAGCAATTTTCACTCCCTGCGCCACAGCTCTCGGAAAGCTGCGCTCGGAGACTTCAGCCACGCTGTGCCCCGCGTATTTCTTCATGTCCTTCTCTCGATCATCTTGATAATGGTAAAGCGTCGGAACCAGATAGATTCCCTTTTCCACCATCAGCTTGATGTCGGCATCCTCGAGTTCCACACCGTGCTCAATCGAATCAACCCCAGCGTTTATGCAGTTGCGAAGGCCTTCTCCTCCGAACGCGTGGCAGGAAACTTTACGCTCTTTCTTGTGAGCTTCGTCGACAATCGCGTTGATCTCTTCCGCGGTGAAAGTCGGCGGAACGACCATCTTTCCATCCGGAGCGAAGTAGAAATCATACGCCGCATACACCTTGATCAGGTCTGCGCCGTGCGCGACCTGATCCCGTACCGCCTGGCGCGCGGCCCAGGGCGAATCCACGACCTCCAGTGCGGACGGAAGCGGCACGTCGGTGGAGTAGCCGCGCATGATGAAGCCGCCCGTCGCTTGAATCCCCCTGGTCGCGACTTGCATGCGAGGTCCTTGCACAATTCCGCGGTCGATCGCGTTGCGCAAGTCCACATCGCTGTACATCGCTCCCAGAGTCTTCAAATCCCGCAAGGTCGTGAAGCCGGCCATCAGATCTTTCTGAGCGTTGGCCAGAGCCACCAGAGTCCGGTACTGGTAGGAATCGCGCAGAATTTGCGTCTCGAAATCAGGGCCGTTGCCGAATACGTGGGTGTGGGCATCAATCAAGCCGGGCAGCACGGTCGCGTGACTGAGATCCACGATCTCGCTCCCCGCCGGAATCCTGACCCGGTCTGGCGGCCCGACATCGGTAATCCGGTCGCCCTTGATCAGCACGATCTGGTTGGTCGCAAGCTTGTCCGCACCGGTGAAGAGCCGGCCGGCTCGGACGGCGATCCAATGATCGGGCGCTGGGGTTTGCGCTCCGGCGAGCGCGCAAGCCAATAGCAGTGAAGTGAATACTCCGTTAATCATGGCGGGATACCGATGCTGGCTGGTCAACATTAACACCCCATGAAGGCGAGATGAAATGTTGTTCAGGATCGCGCGCTTAGCTGGAAAGGGCTTTGCCGGCCGGTTTGCTGGGGCAATAAGTCCCTGCAATTCTGAATAAGTTTTCATGTGGGGTTCGCTAACAGTTCCGGGCGAATCGCAATATACTTGTTCGGCGGAAAATCCATGCGGCTCCTACTGGTTGAGGACGAAAAGAAAGTCTCCGGCTTTGTTGCGCGCGGACTGGCGGAGGAGCGCTTCGCGGTCGACGTCGCAGCGGACGGACAGTCCGGACTGGAACTCGCAACAACCTACCATTACGATCTGGTGATTCTCGATCTGATGCTGCCGAAGATGGATGGCAGCGAAGTCCTGCGGCGAATCCGAAGCCAGAATGTGAACGTTCCGGTGCTGATCCTCACCGCGCGCGATGCGGTGGCGGACAAGGTGGGGAACTTCGAGGCCGGAGCCGACGATTACCTGACCAAACCGTTCGCCTTTGCCGAGTTGCTGGTTCGCGTGAAGGCTCTCCTGCGGCGCGGATCGGTGAGCCGCAGCAGCGTGGTTCGCGTGAGTGACTTGGAGCTGGATCGCCTTTCGCAACAAGTGCGACGAGCGGGCAAGCGCATCGACCTGACCTCGAAAGAATATTCCCTGTTGGAATACCTCGTCTCGAACGCAGGGCGCGTGCTCTCGCGGACCATGATCGTCGAACACGTGTGGGACCAGAGTTTCGACGGCATCACTAATATCGTCGACGTCTACGTCAGACACCTGCGGGTCAAGGTGGATGATCCCTTCGAACAGAAGCTGATTCGGACAGTACGCGGTGTTGGCTACACCGTCACCCCGGGAGCCCAACCGTGAACATCCGCTCGCTGCGCGTCCGAATGACCGCTTACTATGCCGGGCTTCTGGTCGGCGCCCTGCTGATGTTTGGGGTTTCAGTTTACCTGGGCCTCGAGCGATATCTGAACTGGACTCTGCAGGGAATGCTGGCTTCGGAGTGTCGCACGATCGGAACGGAACTGCTGGCGCAACTTCCGGGGAAGAATGCGGACTGGCTGGTGACCGAGGTCAACGAGGCCTATGCCCCGGAAGTGAACGCGCGCTTCATCCGCGTCTATCGAGAGGGAACCGGCGTCATCTACCTCTCGGGTGCGCCGAAAGACGGGGCCTTCGACCCTTCTCAAATCCCGTTTCCCGAGGGCGGGAAAAAAGATGGCGCCCGCCAGATTCGCCTGGGGAGCGGACAGCCTCTGCTCATCAACGCGATGATCTTCACAACGCCCGATGGCGGCCACTTCCTTGTGGAGAGCGGGATCCCCTACCAGCAAATCCAGGTGGTGCTTCACGGATTGTTGGTGACCTTGGCAATCTATACGCCCTTTATCGTTTTCCTTGCCGTCGGCGGGGGCTACTGGTTGATGAGACGATCCTTGCGCCCGGTGGATGAGATCACCGTAAGAGCCGAGGGAATCACTTCCAGCAATTTGAGCGAACGCCTCCCCGTGATTCGCACTGGGGACGAACTGGAGCGACTGTCGACCGCGTTGAACCGCATGATTGCCCGCCTCGACAGCGCCTTCCAGCACATCAACCGTTTTTCCGCCGATGCTTCTCATGAACTGCGCACGCCCCTGACTATTCTCCAACTCGAACTGGAGGGGATCGTTCATAACCATGCTCTAAGCGGTCCTCTTGAAGACCAGATTGGCAGCGCCCTGGAAGAGACCCATCGCATGTCCCGGATCGTCGAGAGTCTACTCACCATCTCTCGCCTCGACGCAGGAGATGCGAATCTTGCCCGGCTACGCCTGGACCTGGGCGACCTCGCTGCCGCCACCGGCGATGAGATGAGAGTCCTGGCACAGGAAAAAGCCATCGCGTTGCGAACTTCCGCCGAGAACGATGTCTATGTCGAGGGCGACCGCACGCGCTTGCAGCAAGTCGTCGTGAATCTGGTCGACAATGCCATCAAGTACACCCAGGAGGGCGGCACGGTTGAATTGCGCGTCGAAAAGGAAGGCGACAAGGCCATCCTCGAAGTATCGGACAACGGAGCTGGAATTCCAGCTCCCGCAATCTCTCACGTGTTTGAACGCTTCTACCGCGTCGATAAGGCGCGTTCGCGTGCCTCCGGCGGGGCCGGACTCGGCCTCTCCATCGTGAAGGCAATCTGTACCGCCCATGGCGCGCAGATAAGCGTCGCCAGCGAGGAAGGACGAGGGAGTTGTTTCCGGGTTGAATTTCCGCTGGCTCCCCCTTGCGAAAACAGCGAAACCGCGGCTGTGCTTCGGAAAGTGTCTCTCTCAGAGTAAATGGACAGCAATGGTTTTTTCGGGTGCGCTAAGCCTTGGAAAATATGACAAAGGAACACGCATCCACACCCGCCGTGCCTGAGGAGAACCCAAGCCAGCTGACTCATGCAACCTCCGTACGCTGGCAAATGATGGCCTTGGTGACCATCACCACCATCCTGACTTACCTGGACCGCCTCAACCTCAGCATTGCCGGGCACTTCATTGAAGATGAGTTTTCCCTTTCGCTGAAGACGATGGGCTGGATCCTCAGTTCATTCCTTGTCGGCTACTCCTTGACGCAGATTCCGGGAGGATATTTGGCCGACCGCTTTGGCCCGCGAAGAGTGCTGATGGTCGCCATCTCATGGTGGTCCCTTCTGACGGCAGCGACCGCGATAGCGCCTCGATTACCAGTGGCGCGTTGGTTCGGTGTTGCTGCCTCGATCGCCATGGTTCGATTCCTGATCGGCATCGGAGAAGCTCCGAGTTCTCCGAGTTACACCAAGGTCGTGGCCAACTGGATGGGCCACAAGCGCCGCGGTCTTGGGAGC
>Ga0075017_100001491_pt1 | contig 14307 bp, 14 predicted proteins | sample AleBraG_ABR_2012_FD_71475 | JGI IMG/M metagenome (GOLD analysis project Ga0075017, IMG submission 71475) | Freshwater sediment microbial communities in response to fracking from Pennsylvania, USA - Alex Branch Run_MetaG_ABR_2012 | ecosystem: Environmental > Aquatic > Freshwater > Creek >... | reverse complement strand
TTTCACTCGTTCGATTCGGCTTCTGCCAGCGATCCGGAGCCGACCCGCCATTTTTCCGGCGGCTATCCGCCCCGTCGGCCGCGGGCGTCCTTGGGGGGTCTCCTTTACGCCCCCTACAAAAAACGCCGGTCCGGCTCCCTGTCTGCAAGGTACCGGCATGTTGGTTCGGAACCGACGACATGCCCGGCTCCGTCACAGGCCGAGTTCGCGGGCTATGAGCATGAGCTGCACTTCGGTGGTGCCCTCCCCTATCTCCAGGATCTTCGAGTCGCGGTAGTGCCGGGCCACGGTGAATTCGTTGATGAACCCGTAGCCGCCAAACACTTGTGTGGCGTCACGGGCGTTGTCCATGGCGGCCTCGCTTGCCACCATCTTAGCGATGGCTGCCTCGGTCTTGAACGGCTTTCCGGCCAGCATGCGGGCGGCGGCGTCGTAGTAGGCCAGCCGGGCGGTGTGTGCCCTGGTTTGCATGCGGGCAATCTTGAAGGAAATGCCCTGGTAGTGCCCAATGGAGTGGCCGAACGCGTGGCGTTCCTTGGCATACCGCACAGCCTCGTCCACGCAGCCCTGCGCCGTCCCGGTGGCCAGCGCCGCAATGGCGATCCGGCCTTCGTCGAGGATGGAGAGGAAGTTGGCATACCCGCGCCCGCGCACACCAATAAGGTTTTCTTCGGGAACGTGCGCGTCCACGAGGGTCAGCGGGTGGGTGTCGGAGGCGTTCCAGCCCACCTTGTTGTAGGCCTTCTCCACGGTAAAGCCGGGCGTGCCGTTGGGCACCAGGATGGTGGAGATTTCCTTCTTGATGGTGCCGTTGGCCCGTTCGGAGGTGCCGGTCACCGCCGTCATGGTCACGAACTTGGTGATGTCGGTGCCGGAGTTGGTGATGAACTGCTTGTGCCCGTCAAGGACCCATTCCCCGCCCTCCAGCCGCGCCTTGGTGGTGGTGCCCCCGGCATCGGATCCGGCGTCGGGCTCGGTCAGCCCAAAGCCTGCCAGCGCCTCACCCGAGGCCAGGGATGGCAGCCACTCTTGCTTTTGCGCCTCGGTGCCGAAGCGGTACACCGGCATGGCCCCGAGGGAGACCCCGGCTTCCAGGGTGATGGCAACCGACTGGTCCACCCGCCCCAGCTGTTCCAGGGCGAGCGCCAGGGCAAAGTAGTCCCCGCCCATGCCACCGTATTCCTCGGGGAACGGCAGGCCGAAGAGGCCCAGCTCCCCCATCTGGGCCACAATGTCGTACGGGAAGCTGTGGTCCTCGTCGTGCTTGGCGGACACGGGCGCCACCACGTTGTCGGCAAAGTCGCGGACTGTGTCACTCAAGTCCTGGTACTCGTCGCTGAGCTCGAAATCTGGCATGTTAGTTCCCTTCAAGGCTTGTTGTTTCATCTGTGTTCGGTGTGTCCGGCACAATCGTTGCGACAATCTGCTCCGCCTTGACGAGCGCGCCGACTCTGACACCGATGTGCACCGTGCCAGCCATGGGCGCAGTGAGCTGATGTTCCATCTTCATGGCCTCCACCGCCAGCAGCACCTCCCCTTCTTCCACCCGGTCCCCCGTGGCGGCATTGACCACGGTGACGGTGCCGGGCATGGGGCTGCGCAGTTGCGGATCGGCCGCGGCGTCCTCGCGTTCGAGCCCGGCCAGCATGCGCGCCGTAGCCGTATCCCGGTCCAGCTTCCGGAGCGCAACACCCCACCCGCCGTTGCCCAGGAACACGGTGTCCCCGGCCTTGGCGAAGGCGTAGCCCTCCACCGTTTCGGGTGCTTGCTGTGTCCGCTCCCCCAGCCCGCTGACATGGACGACGCCGGGACCAACCGTTGCGCTGGTGCCCCCCGTACCGCTGACCGTCACCACGCCGGTCCGGCCGGGCGCGGCAAAGTCCATTCGCCACGGCGCCGGGTCACCGAGCCGCCAGTTGTCGGTGCGGTCCCAGGGAGCCGTTGGCAGTGCCTCCCCGCGACCGGCTGCGGCCGCCCTGTCACCTGCCCTTGTGACGACGGCGGCCGCTGCGTACTCCTCCGCCGCAACCTTGCGGAAGGAGAGCTCCGGCAGCTTGCGTTCGATCAGGTTGGTGTCCAGGCGCCCGGCCTGCACGTCGGCATCCGCCAGCAGCAGCCGCAGGTACTCCACGTTGGTGGGGACGCCCAGCACCACATAGTCGGCGAGCGCGGCATCCAAGCGGGCCAGGGACTCGGCCCGGTCATTCCCCCATGCGATGACCTTGGCCAGCATGGGGTCGTAGTTGGCGGAGATTTCCAGCCACTGCAGCAGGGAGCTGTCCACCCGCACGCCGGGGCGCAATGCCACGGATTCATCGAGGCACACCACGGCTCCCGTTGCGGGAAGGAAACCCTCGGCCGGCTGCTCGGCGTATACCCGGGCCTCAACAGCGTGGCCCTCCAAGGTGAGATCGCTTTGGCTGAAGTCGAGGTGCTGCCCCGCAGCGATGCGCAGCTGCCACTCGACCAGGTCAACTGCTTCCCCCTTCACCCTGGCCACCATCTCGGTGACGGGGTGTTCCACCTGGAGGCGGGTGTTCATCTCCATGAAGAAAAACTCTTCGGGGTTCTCATCGGAAACCAGGAATTCCACGGTCCCGGCACCGGTGTAGTTGACGCTTGCGGCCGCCGCGCAGGCGGCAGCGCCGATGCGGGACCGGGTGGCGCCGTCGTCCAGCAGGCCCGACAACAGCGGCGAGGGGGCTTCCTCGATGACCTTTTGGTGCCTGCGCTGCAGGGAACATTCGCGCTCCCCCAGATGGACCACATGCCCGAAGTTGTCGCCCAGGATTTGCACCTCGATGTGGCGCGGGGTGGAGACCAGGCGTTCCAAAAAGAGCGTGTCGTCGCCAAAGGAACTGGCTGCCACGCGCCGAGCTGCGGCCAGGGCGGCCGGCAGTTCCTGCGGCGTCCACACCGCGTGCATGCCCTTGCCACCGCCGCCGGCCGACGGTTTGACCAGGAGGGGAAAGCCGACGTCGGCGGCCGCGGCGATGAGGTCCGCATCGGTGAGGCCGGGTGCGGAGATGCCGGGCACCACCGGCACTCCCGCCTGCGTTACATGGTTCTTGGAGCGGATCTTATCTCCCATGACGTTCAGGGCCTCAATGTTGGGGCCAATGAAGGTGATCCCGGCGTCGGCGAGGGCCTGGGCGAAGGCCAGGTTCTCGGACAGGAAGCCGTAGCCCGGGTGGACGGCCTGGGCCCCGGATTCCCGGCAGGCGGCCACAATGGCCTGGATACAGAGGTAACTTTCACTTGCAGCGGCCGGGCCTATGCACACTGCCGCGTCGGCCTCGCGCACGTGACGGGCCCCGACGTCGGCCACGGAATAGACGGCCACGGAACGGATACCCAGTGCACGCAGGGTGCGGATGACGCGGCAGGCAATTTCGCCGCGGTTGGCCACCAGGACCGTGTCAAAAAGCGGGGTCATGAGCAGCTCACATTCTAAAGAGGCCGAAGGAGGTCTCCGGCAGCGGGGTCCGGGCGCAGACATCCAGGGCCAGGCCCAGAACGGTGCGGGTGTCGTCCGGGTCAATGATGCCGTCGTCCCAGAGGCGGGCGGTGGAGTAGTAGGGGCTGCCCTGGTCCTCGTATTGGGCCTTGATGGGGGCCTTGAACGCTTCCTCGGCGTCGGCCGACCACTGCTCCCCCCGGCCCTCGATTTGGTCCCGCTTGACGGTGGCCAGCACCGAGGATGCCTGGTTGCCGCCCATGACGGAGATGCGGGCGGCCGGCCACATCCACAGGAAACGTGGCGAGTAGGCGCGCCCGCACATGGAGTAGTTGCCGGCGCCAAAGGACCCTCCAACGATCACCGTCAGCTTGGGCACGCGGGCGGTGGCGACGGCGGTGACCATCTTCGCCCCGTGCTTGGCGATGCCCCCCTGCTCATAGTCCTTGCCCACCATGAAGCCGTTGAGGTTTTGCAGGAAGATCAGGGGGATGCCGCGTTGGTCGCACAGTTCAATGAAGTGCGCACCCTTCAGTGCCGATTCGCTAAAGAGCACCCCGTTGTTCGCCACAATGCCCACGGGGTGCCCGTGCAGCTTGGCGAATCCGGTCACCAGGGTGGTGCCGTAGTACTTCTTGAATTCGTGGAACTTGCTGGCGTCCACCAGGCGCGCGATGATCTCGCGAACATCGTAGGGGGTGTTCAGCTCGGTGGGCACGGCCCCATACAGCTCGCCGGGGTCCGTGGCGGGCTCATCGCTTTGGTCAACGTGCCAGGCTGGGGCCGGATTCGGCGGCAGGGTGGCCACAATGTCACGCACAATGGACAGGGCATGCTCATCGTTCTCGGCCAGGTGGTCAACCACCCCGGAGACCCTTGCATGGACGTCACCGCCGCCCAGTTCCTCGGCCGTGACGATCTCGCCGATGGCGGCCTTCACCAGCGGCGGACCGCCCAGGAAGATGGTGCCTTGGTTGCGGACAATCACGGTCTCATCGCTCATGGCCGGCACGTACGCGCCACCTGCCGTGCAGGAGCCCATGACGGAGGCGATCTGCGGGATCTTCCGGGCGGACATTTGGGCCTGGTTGAAGAAGATCCGGCCAAAGTGCTCCTTGTCCGGGAACACCTCATCCTGTTTGGGCAGGAACGCCCCGCCGGAGTCCACCAGATAGATGCACGGCAGCCTGTTCTCCAGCGCAATCTCCTGCGCCCGCAGGTGCTTCTTCACCGTCATTGGATAGTAGGTGCCGCCCTTGACCGTGGCGTCATTGGAGAGAACCATGACGTGCCGGCCGTGCACCAGGCCAATGCCGGCGATCACCCCGGCACCGGGGGACGCGCCGTCGTACATCCCATTGGCAGCCAAAGGCGAAATCTCCAGGAACGGACTGCCGTCATCGAGCAGGTGGTCGATGCGATCGCGCGGCAGGAGCTTCCCGCGGGCAACGTGGCGCTCACGGGACTTCTCCGGCCCGCCCAGCGCCGTGACCTGCAGCCGCTCGCGCAGCTCAGCCACCAGCGCCCGCTGCCCGGCATCGTTGCGCCCGAATGCCTCCCCGCCTGGCTCAATCCGGGATTGCAAAGTCTCCATCGACTATTTGTCCGATCTCCAGCAGTAGATGCTAAGTTAGTAACCACTAACTGAGTTTCAGGTTAGTGCGTGAATTCTGTGATGTCCAGCACAAGGAACTTGATGAGCGAGCCAGCCAGCAACGCGCGCACCCAGGCGAAGGCCAACCGCCGCGCCATCCTCCTGGATTCCGCCGCCGCCCTCTTCGCCCAGCGCGGCTTCAATGGCGTGTCCATTGAAGACCTGGGGGCTGCGGCCGGCGTCAGCGGACCCGCCGTCTACAGGCATTTCAGCAGCAAGCAGGCCCTCCTGGGTGCCCTGCTGGTGGGCGTCAGCGAGGACCTATTGGCCGGCGGACGCACGGTTCTTTTGAAGTCCGACGCCGCCGGGGCCGCCCTGCGTGGACTTGTCGCCTTCCACGTCGATTTTGCCTTGAGCAAACCGGACGTGATTCGGGTCCAGGACAGGGATCTTGACTCGCTCAGCGCGCAGGATCGCCGCCAGGTGCGCTTGTTGCAACGCGGCTATGTTGAGCTGTGGGTCGATGTGCTGGGCTCAATGTTTCCTGACCGGGACGCGGCGTTGCGACGGTTGCAGGCGCACGCGGTTTTCGGCTTGATCAACTCCACTCCGCACAGCGTCCACCTGCACGGGGACCGTTTCGGGGCCGTGGCGGCCAGGCCGATCTTGGAAGCGATGGCCTGGGCGGGGATTGTAGGGGCCTGACTAATGCGCCACGCCGGAACGGTACGTGCTGGTCTCCAGCCCACCAGACTCCAAGGCATGTTGCCAGTGCGTGATGCTATTGTTGCCCACGATGTCCACTCCAAAACCTGTTAAAAACACGGCCCCGCGCCGTGGCCGCCCGCTGGATTCAGCCCTCGCTGATCGTGTGTTCGCAGCAACCCTCACCCAACTCAGCTCCGTGGGATATCCGCGGTTGGAAATTGAAACCGTTGCCGCTGACGCAGGGTGCTCCAAGACAACCATCTACCGTCGGTGGGGCAACAAACCGCAGTTGGTGGCCGCAGCGATTGCCTCGGAGTATCCCGGGCCCAGTGGGATCGACAATGGGAATCTGTTGGCAGATCTCTTGGAACACGTGAGTACGGGACCGTCACTGCTGAAGTTCGGTAGTTTGTCCCCTGTGGCATGGACCGCCATGCTGGAGCCGGAGGTGTCGGAATTCTTGCGTTCGGAGGTGCTGAACCGCCGCGATATGGCGGCCGAGGTGCTGATCCAGCGTGCCATTGACCGCGGCGAATTGCCGGCCGACGTCGACGGCCTCACCATTGTGCACACCGTGCTTGGGCTGGGCGTTTACACACGCTACCTGGCGGGCTCGCCCGTGCGTCCGGAGACCCTGCGCCAGGTGTTGTCCGCGCTGCTTGCCTCCCCTCCCCGACTGCCGGCCCCGGCCCAACCCTTGTAATCCCCTCTGGGCCGGCTCGCGAGCCGGTCGCAGAACTGGCCCGCAGTCCAAGGACTGCGGGCCAGTTCCATAAGGCGGGAATTGCAGTGGAAAAATCCCCGCCGGGATGAAAAACGCATAGGCAATAGCTAATGGGCGGGCACCCCCTTGTCGTGGCCAACGGTATGCTCGCGCATGCTTGGCTGAACGGCCAGAACACCCGCAACCAGGGCCACGCCACCTGCAATCCAGGATGTCCATGCCGCCCCTGTATGTCCGGTGTATCCAGCCAGCCACGGGGAGATGAACAGCAGGGCCCCAAGCACCATCTGCACCCATTCAGCAACAGGAGTGCCCGGGCTCATGAGGTTCCAGACGCCTGCGGCCATCAACAAGACTCCGCAACCAATCATCATGACCATGGAACTGCCCTGTTGGGTTGTCCAGATGGTCGAGAGTGCAGCGTACAAACCGGCTGCGACGGCAACGTAGTCTTGCCAACGAGTCCACTTCTTCATTGATACCAACCTCCTTGTAAGCGTTGGCTCCCAGAGTGGGGGTCACCTCCTAATATACGTCCGCCGCCCGGGCGTTACTAGGGCCCAAAGTTGCACTTGGGCCGCAGTTCAGCCCAGTGCCAGCGCCATGGCAGGGTCCGCCATCACGGCCCCGACATCGGCTAGGAAACGCGATCCCTGCTCGCCATCCACCAGGCGGTGGTCAAAGGACAAACTCAACGTCATGACCTGCCGCAGCGCAATGCCGCCCTGGTGTTCCCACGGTGTGTTGCGGACAGCCCCCAAGGCAAGGATTCCGGCCTCCCCGGGGTTCAGGATCGGCGTGCCCGCGTCAATCCCAAAGACACCAATGTTGGTGATCGAGAACGTGCCGCCGGCCAGGTCGGCCGGCGGCGTCTTCCCCGCCCTGGCGGTGCCAGCCAGCGCTCCCAGCGCCGCTGCAAGCCCGTGCAGGCCAAGCGTTTGAGCATTTTTGATGTTCGGCACAATCAGCCCTCGCGGCGTGGCCGCGGCAATCCCCAGGTTCACGTAGTTCATGGTGACGATCTCGTTGTTGGGCCCGTCCCAGCGGGAATTCAGCGCCGGTTGCCGCGCAATCCCGATGCACACAGCCTTCGCCGCCAGCGTCAGCGGCGTGAGCTTGACGTCGGCAAATTCCCGGCTGGCCCGCAGCCGTGCCAACAATTCCATCCCGGCGGTTACGTCCACCGTCAGGAACTCGGTCACGTGCGGGGCTGTGAAGGCGCTTTGCACCATGGCCGCGGCAGTCAGCTTCCGCACGCCCTTGATGGGGGTGCGCACCTCACGCGCCGAGTTGTCCACCGCGTGCATGGACGACGCCGGTGCTGGTGCGGCGGTCCCGGCACCCGGGGCCCGGCCACCGGCAAAGCCAACAACGTCCTCACGGGTGATGAGTCCCCGCTCCCCCGTGCCGAAAACATCGGCAAGGTCGACTCCCCTGTCCCTCGCCAGCTTTCGCACGGGTGGGGTGGACCGGGGGCGGTCCCCTTGAACCTGCGCCGTGTGGACGACAACGGGCGAGGAGGATAGTGCAGGCGCCTCAAACGTCCGTCCCCTCCGGGCAGGGCGCCTCGTGGATTCCGGATCGGCACCGTAGCCAACAAGAGTCGGCACCCGCTTGGGCTCGGCGTTGACGGGCGGCACGTCGCCGACAGGTGCATCACCTGCCACGTCGAAGGAGATGATCACCTCACCCACTTCGACAACGGTGCCGGGAGCATGCGCAATGGCCGTGACGGTCCCGGCATACGGGGAGGGCAGCTCAACCACGGCTTTTGCTGTTTCCACCTCGCCAATGACCTGGTTGAGTTTCACCGTGTCGCCGACGGACACCTGCCAGCTGACGATCTCCGACTCGGTGAGGCCTTCACCGAGGTCGGGAAGCTTGAAATCCACAATCATTCTCATCCTTCCAGCCCGCTGAGGGAGTTGGGGCGGCCCAGGGCGCGGTCAACGCCGTCGAGCATACGGTCAAGGTCGGGCAGGTGGTGCTTTTCCAGTTTGGAGGGCGGGTACGGGATGTCGAACCCCGTCACGCGCACGGGCGCCGACTCCAGGTAGTTGAAACAGCGTTCGGTGACGGCGGCAACGATCTCCGCCCCCAGGCCCAGCGTTTCGGAAGCTTCATGGGTGACCACCAGGCGCCCTGTGCGGCGCACCGATTCCTCCAGCGGCCCGTAGTCGATGGGGGAAAGTGAGCGCAGGTCGATGACTTCGATGGAAACGCCCTCATCCGCTGCAGCCTTGGCAGCATCCAGGGCGGTGGCCACCAGGGGCCCGTAGGTGACTAGTGTGACGTCGGTTCCGGCGGAAACGACGCGTGCGGCCCCCATCGCCGGCGCCCGGGAAAGGTCCAAGTCGAGGTCCACCTCGCCCTTGGCGTGGTAGCGGCGTTTGGGCTCAAAGAAGAGCACGGGATCATCGCTGGCGATGGCCTGGCGAAGCATGGTGTAGGCATCCTGCGGGTTGGAGACGCTGATGACGCGCAGCCCGGAGGTGTGCACAAAATATGCTTCCGGTGACTCGGAGTGATGCTCGGGCGAGCCGATGCCGCCGCCGAACGGGACACGGATGGTCAACGGCATCCGCACCTGGCCGTGCGTGCGCATGTGCAGCTTGGCCACCTGGGAGACGATCTGGTCGAATCCCGGGTAGATGAAGCCGTCAAACTGGATTTCACAGACGGGGCGAAAGCCCCGGTAGGCCAGCCCGACGGCGGTGCCGATGATGGCGGATTCGGCCAGTGGGGTGTCGATGACCCTGTGTGAGCCAAAGTCTTTCATGAGCCCGTCGGTGACGCGAAAGACTCCGCCAAGGGTGCCGATGTCCTCACCGAGCAGCACCACTTTGGGATCGTCCTCCATGGCCTTGCGCAGCCCGGCATTGATGGCTTGGTTCAGTGTCAGCGTGGTCATGGCCGGGCTCCTGCCGGGAGGGTGTTCACTTCTGCTGTGCCTGCAAAGCCCGCCAAATAGCGTTCGTAGTGATCCCGCTGCCGGTCCAGGATGGCATGCGCGGCCGTGTAGACGTTGTCAAAGATGCTCATGGGTGCCGGATCGGGCATGCCGATGCAGCCGGCCCGCAGCTCTGCGGCCACGGCGTCAGCTTTGGCCTCAATGGCGGCCTCCTGGCCGGCGTCGAGCTGTCCACGGACTTGCAGGAAGGCACGCAGCCTGGCGATGGGATCCTTGGCGGCCCACTCCTCCAGTTCGGTGACGCCGCGGTAGCGGGTGGGGTCATCGGCTGTGGTGTGGGCACCCATGCGGTAGGTGACGGCCTCAATGAAGCTTGGTCCGCCTCCGCTGCGCGCCCGTGTGGCAGCCCACCGGGTGGCGGCGAGGACGGCAAGGACGTCGTTGCCGTCAATGCGCAGGCTGGGGATCCCGTACCCCGGGGCACGTCCGGCGATGGGCGCATGGGCCTGCAGGCCCACCGGTTCCGAGATGGCCCAGTGGTTGTTTTGGCAGAAAAAGACCACGGGGGCCTGGAAGCTGGCGGCGAACACCATCGATTCGTGGACGTCACCTTGGCTCGTGGCGCCGTCGCCCAGGTAGGCGATGGCCAGGGATTCCTTGCCCTCCATGGCCAGCCCCATGGCGTAGCCGGTTGCGTGCAAGGTCTGGGCGCCAATGATGATCTGTGGCGTGGCCATGTTGAATTCGTAGGGATCCCATCCCGTGTTGGCGCTTCCACGCCACGTGCTCATGATCCCGGCAAGCTTGGCGCCGCGGCAATAGGCGACGCCGTTTTCGCGGTAGGTGGGGAAGATGAAGTCATCCTTTTCCAGTGCATGGACGGAGCCGATCTGGGCGGCCTCCTGCCCCAGCATGGGCGGCCACAGGGCAAGCTGGCCTTGGCGCTGGAGGGCCGTGGCCTCAAAGTCGATGCGGCGGATGACCACCATCTCGCCCAACAGCCCACGCAACTGCTCATCGTCGACGTCGGCCACGAACGGGGCGAGCAACTCGTCAGTCACAGCGGATCCGTCTGCGGCAATGAGCTGGTGAAGTCCTGGTTGTGGTGAAGTCCCCGGACTTGCTGTTGCTTCCAACATGGCGGTTCGCCTCCTTGTCATTGTGCCGGCGGCATTAGGCTCCGGCAGTGCGCCGGGACATCTTGTGGATGCTGGCGCACAGTACCGTGCAAGATTTTTGTCTGCGCGGCGGGGAAGCGTCGTTGCCACCCCTAGCTGTGACCCTACTCACAGCACGCAGTTGGCGCAATATCCTAGGGAGAAATTGAGCAGCATGCACTATCCGTGTCCTATTGAGCGTGCTAATCTGCGCATTATGCCTACTTTTGATGACACCGACGCGCGCATCCTGCTGGCCTTGGTGGATGATCCCCGCCAGACTGTGGTGGCGATGGCGGCAAAGCTTGGCTTGTCCCGCAACACGGTTCAGGCGCGGATGCTGTCCCTGGAGAAGAGACAGGCGTTCCTGGCCTTTGACCACCGGATCAGCCCCTCGGCCTTGGGCTACCCTCTCACGGCCTTTATTTCCGTTCACGTGCAACAGCAAAAACTGGGCGCCCTGGCAGCGTCGCTGGCATCCATTCCAGAGGTGGTGGAGGCCCACGGGCTCAGCGGGCGCGCCGACATCCTGGTCCGGGTCGTGTCCAGGGGCGCGGAGGACCTTTTCCGCATCAACGGCAAGATCCTCGCCTGCGACGGCGTCGAACGGACCGAGACGTCCCTGGCCATGAACGAGCTGGTCCCCTTCCGCATGACACCCCTGCTCAGCCGGGCCACGGGGGGCTAGGCTGCTGGCATTCCTCTGCCGGCCACAGAAGATTGCCAACGCTCCAATCCATAGTCCCGTTGCCTCCGAATGACTGTCATGGGCTCTTCTCAGGGCCTTGTCAAGCACAGGCGGACAGGGATCTTCGCCTTCGAAGGAAAAGGATTGAACGCCATGCGTACATCACCGAACAAGCTACTCGCCACTGTCTTTGGAGCCGTCTATCTTTTGGTGGGCGTCCTGGGCTTCTTTGTCACCAGTGGGATCGGCTTCTTTGCCACCGAGGGCAGGAACCTGATCGTCTTTGAGGTCAATCCCCTCCACAACGTCATCCACCTCGCCATTGGCGCAGCACTGTTGGTCTCCGGATTGACGAACGTGACCGCTGCCAAGACCACCAACTCCAGTGTCGGCGCCGTCTACCTTCTGGTGGGTATCGTGGGTCTCTTCCTGCCGGGTTCGGCACTGAACATCATCGCCCTCAACGGTGCCGACAACGTCCTGCACCTGGCCAGCGCCCTGGTGCTGCTGGCCGTCGGTTTGTCGCAGGACCGGGCCACTGAAGCCAGAATCGCCTAACCGTGTCAACCTTCCACGCATCGCCGTCCCGCATCCACAGCGGAGGCACGACGCGCAGGGCGGGGTTCCGGGCATCCCCAATCACGGCCCCGCCCGTGCACCGGCTGACCACCCTCTACGCCAGCCTTGCCACACTGGGGCTGGCGGCCTTGGGCAGTGCTGCGGCTTCGAGCCTCATCGCCGGCTTGGCGGGCTCCACCGGGCCAACGGCGGTGTTCTCGTGGATGGCGGTCATCGCCACATCAGCCTGGGCGGCTGCGGCACTGTTGTATGCTTTCGCCGCCTTCCGCAGCAACAGCCTGCTGCGGAGCAAAGCGGCCATACGCGCAGTGGCGCTGGCGGCGGCCATTCACCTGGCCGCGCTCATGGTCGGGATATGGCGGCTGCCCGAGGCCTCCCGAACCTTTGACGTCACCTTGGCGTGCTTGGTGGTGTTGGAGCTGTCGGTGCTGGCTGTCATGGGCTGGCAGAGCAACAGCGACCGGCGGGCACGGCAGCCGGGGCAAACCAGCCGCGAACCTTCGGCATTGGCGATTGTGGGAACCCTGTTCGCTGCCTCGGTCCTGGTTGCCGCGGTAGCCACTGCGGGGATGGCGTCATCAGCTGCCGGATCGCTGGCTGTGCCTCATTCAGGGCACGGGCAAACCCAGCACAATTCCCCCTTGCCGCAGGATGTGCAACAACTCAAGAACGCCGACCACCACCACTGACCGGGCCACACCGCGGGGCCGATCATCCGCGGTCGCACTTGTTGGCCACAGCAAAACGGTGACGCGGCGGCTGCCAAGGCATGGCAGCCGCCGCGTCACTGTTGTGCCTGGCTCCTGAGGATTTGCCGCCCGGGGGCTTGGCTTACTTGCCGGCAGGGGTGTCGATGGCGGCCATGAGCTCCACAACACGGTCCAGGAAAGCATCCACCTGGCTCTCCTCGTACGCGGCAAGACCCTTGGCAGGGGCAAAAACGGCCCGGCGTACAATGTCAACGCTGAGCTCGCCGTTGTCCTCAATATAGGTGAGGAGTTCGTGGCAGAGCAGGTCGACGTCCGCGGTGTTGTAGCCCTGGGCGTGCTTGCGTGCGGGGTGGCGGAACCGTTCGCCGTCGGGCCGGTGAAGCCTGGCGCGCAGCACCGTGGCTGTCTTGCCGATCTTGATCATCCACGCCTTTTCGCCCTCGGCGTTGATCAGCAATTCCTTCTCCCGGAGCACAAACTCGTCTTCGATCCTGTCCATCGCCGCATCGACTGCCTGGGCGTTGTAGCCGCCCCGGGCGGGGTCGAAGGATGCTGTGCGGACGTCAAAGCTGGTGATGGCCTTGCCGCTGGAATCCGGGTTAAGGAAATAGGCTCGGGCGCGGTCAAGGAACACGTCCACCTGTTTGACGTTGTAGCCAATATCTTTGGAGCCAACCAGCTTGAACTTGGAGTTGGTGCGAGTCTTTTGTTCCACAGTCACAGTCATTCCTCGGGAGTTACTTACTTGGGCCGGTGCCAGGCGGGCACGCAATCACAGTGTGCATCAAATCTGGCCTAAAACGCTAAAAGTGGCGAAAGCGACGGGTGCTGCAAACAAGATGGAATCCAGCCTGTCCATGACACCGCCGTGACCGGGCAACAAATTGCTCATGTCCTTGACACCGAGCTCACGTTTGATCATCGACTCGGCAAAGTCACCGCCGGTGCCGGCAAAAACCATGCCGATGGCCAGCGCGAACCCGACCCACCAGTGATCGTCAAGGAGAAACACGGTGGCTGGAATCGCGACCAGTGTTGCGCCGCCGAGCGAACCGGCAAAGCCCTCCCAGGACTTCTTCGGACTGATCTTGGGAGCCATGGGATGCTTGCCAAACAGCACACCCACCAAATAGCCGAAGGTGTCGTTGGCAACCACCAGCAAGAGCATGATGACCACCTGGACTACGCCGGGATTGATGTGTGCCAAGTCAAGGGTGAGTCCCAGTGTGGGCGCCCGCTCCTCCCTGAGCATCAAGAAGACGAAGCTGAGCAGGAAGGGAATCCACATCAGGGTGAAGATGCCAGCCAGGATGCTCTTGAGCGCCCCTGGCTCCGGGTCCAGGGACCGCCACAGCAACGTGGCACCGGCGCTGGCCACGAGGGCAAAGAGCAACCCCTCGGAACCGGCAAAATAGGCCGACGCCGGCATGGCAATCGAGCCGATCATGACAGGTGTCAGGGGCGCCTTGATGCCCTTGGTGGCGATGGCCCGTGTGACCTCCCAAACCCCCACGGTCACAAACGCCGTGGCGACCACGACGAACGCTAGCGGGAAGAACAGCAGGCTGCCAATCACCACGACTAGCAGGCTGACACCCACACCGATGGCCGCCGGCAGGTCCCGGCCGGCCTTGGGGGTGCGTGGCGCCTTCTTGCTTCCAAGCTCGTTGGGCAATGCTGCCACGGGCCCCGCGGGAAGAGGCACGGCAGGAAGGCCGGTCACATCGACGGCAGCCACGGGGGCACGAAGCGCCGGTTCGGCGTCGGGCCCTGCCTCGG
>Ga0075017_100001489_pt1 | contig 14317 bp, 15 predicted proteins | sample AleBraG_ABR_2012_FD_71475 | JGI IMG/M metagenome (GOLD analysis project Ga0075017, IMG submission 71475) | Freshwater sediment microbial communities in response to fracking from Pennsylvania, USA - Alex Branch Run_MetaG_ABR_2012 | ecosystem: Environmental > Aquatic > Freshwater > Creek >... | reverse complement strand
GCGGTGGTCAACGAGATCGCGCCCGAGCACCTCGAACTGCTCGTCGCCGACGCCGATGCCCTCGTGCCCGGGGTGCGCAACGCGGGCGCGGTGTTCTGCGGACCGTGGGCCCCCGCGGCGCTGGGCGACTACGTCGCGGGGGTCAATCACGTGCTGCCGACCGCCCGCACGGCCAGGTTCGCGAGCGCGCTGCGCGTCGACACCTTCCGCAAGCACGTGCACGTGGTGCGCGCGACCGAGGCGGGCCTCGCCGGGGTGGCCCCCGCGCTCGAGGCGCTGGCCGCGGCGGAAGGACTCGAGGCCCACGCGTCGTCGGTCGCGTTGCGCCGTGCCTTTCCGGGAGCAGGTGAGCCTTCATGACCGGTCTCGTGCCGCCGCGCGACGACCTGCGCGCGCTCGAGGGCTACCACTCGCCGCAGCTCGACGTGTCGGTGCGGCTCAACACCAACGAGAGCCCGTTCCCTCCGCCGCCCGAGTTCGTGGAGGCGTGGACCGCCGCGCTGCGCGACGCGCCCCTGCACCGCTACCCCGACCGCGCCGCGAGCGACCTACGCGCCGCGTTGGGCGAGCAGCTCGGTCAACCGGCGGAGCGACTCTTCTGCGCGAACGGCTCCAACGAGGTGCTGCAGACGCTGCTGCTCACCTACGGCGGCGCGGGCCGCAAGGCCGCGGTGTTCGAGCCCACCTACGCACTGCACTCGCACATCGCCCGCATCACCGCGACCGAAGTGGTCTTTGGGGAGCGACGCGCCGACTTCTCGATCGACCCCGACGCCGCGGTCTCGCTCGTCGAGCGTGAACGCCCCACGCTCACGTTCGTGTGCAGCCCGAACAACCCGACCGGCACGGTCGAGCCCGCCGCGACCATCGACGCGATCCTCGGGGCGACCGACGGCATCGTCGTGGTCGACGAGGCGTACGGCGAGTTCGCGCCGCGCAGCGCGCTCGAGCTCGTGAGCGACGACGGCCGCCTCGTGGTGGTGCGCACCTACTCGAAGGTGTGGTCGATGGCCGCGCTGCGCCTCGGGTACGCGGTCGCGCCCGGGTGGATCGTGGAAGAGCTCGACAAGGTGGTGCTCCCGTACCACCTCGACGTCGCCACGCAACTCGCGGGGCGGCTCGCGCTCGACCTCGCGCCCGAGATGGGCGATCGCGTCCACCGCCTCGTCGACGAGCGGGAGCGCGTCGCCAAGGAGATGTCGACGATGAGCGGCATCGAGGTGTACCCGTCGGGCGCCAACTTCGTGCTCTTCCGGGTGCTCGGCACCGCCCACACCGATGGGCACGCGGTGTGGGAGCGCATGGTCGCGAAGGGCGTGCTCGTGCGCGACTTCTCCCGCTGGCCGCGCCTCGCCGAGTGCCTGCGGGTCACCGTTGGCACCCCCGAAGAGAACGACGTATTCCTCGGCGCTCTGCGCGTCGCGCTCCAGGAGGGAGCTGCCTGATGACCCGATCGTCGCACCAGTCCCGCTCGACCGCCGAGACCACCGTCGAGCTCGATCTCGAGCTCGACGGCTCGGGTGCCGCGAAGGCGTCCACCGGCATCCCGTTCTTCGACCACATGCTCGAACAGTTGGGCAAGCACGGCGGATTCGACCTCACCATCGACGCGCAGGGCGACCTCGACGTCGACACCCACCACACCGTGGAGGACGTCGGCATCGTGTTCGGCACCGCGCTCAAGGAGGCCCTGGGCGACAAGGTCGGGGTGCGCCGCTTCGCCGACTCGCTCGTGCCGCTCGACGAGGCCCTGGTGCAGGTGGCGCTCGACCTCTCCGGCCGCCCGTTCCTGGTCTACGAGGTCGACCCGGTCGCGGAGTGGATCGGCACGTTCGACCCGCAGCTCGCCGAGGAGTTCTGGCGGGCGTTCGCGTTCGGCGCGGGCATCACGTTGCACATCCGCTCCGTCGCGGGGAGGAACGGCCACCACGTCATCGAGGCGTCGTTCAAGGGCGTGGCCCGCGCGTTGCGCGACGCGGTGAAGGTCGAGGGCACCGGGCTGCCGTCCACGAAGGGCACCCTGTGATCGACCTCCTCCCGGCGATCGACCTGCGCGGCGGCCACTGCGTCCGCCTGCACCAGGGCGACTTCGCGGCGGAGACCGTCTACGACGACGACCCGGTGCGCGTCGCGAGCGAGTTCGCCGCGGCGGGCGCCCGATGGATCCACGTCGTGGATCTCGACGCCGCCCGCACCGGCGAGCGCACGCACCTGCCGCAGATCCGCGCGATCTGTGAGGCGGTGGCGTGCGCGGTCGAGGTCGGAGGTGGGGTCCGCACCGCCGACGCCGCGCGCGAGCTGCTCGACGCCGGTGTGTCCCGCGTCGTCGTGGGCACCGCCGCGGTGGAACGCCCCGCGCTGGTGGAGGAACTGTGCATGGAGTACGCCGGTGCGATCGCGGTCGGGCTCGACGCGCGAGGCAGCGAGGTCGCGATCCGTGGCTGGGTCGAGGGCTCGGGCGCAGATCTGGTCACGCTGGCGCGGCGCTTCGACGGCATCGGCGTGGCCGCGCTGGTCGTCACCGAGATCTCGCGCGACGGGACCCTCGAGGGCCCTGCCTACGGGCAACTGCTCGCGGTGCTCGAGGCGAGCGGCATCCCGCTGATCGCGAGCGGCGGCGTCGGCACGCTCGAAGACCTTCGCGCGCTCGCCGCGCTCGAGGCCGGCGGGCGGCGCCTCGCCGGGATCATCGCGGGCCGGGCCATCTACGAAGGCCGCTTCTCGGTCGACCAGGGACTTGCGACCATGGTGGAGCACAGCTGAAGCGAGCTACGGTCTGCTCTGCCAGGAACCCTGCCGGGACCGCAAGCCCGGTCAGCATTCGATTCGGCGTTCGAGCCGGCATTCAAGCCGGCATTCAAGCCAGCATTCAAGCCAGCATTCAAGCCAGCATTCAAGGAGGCGTGCCGATGGGCAACGGAGCGGAGCAGTTCGACGAGTCGTTCTTCCGCAAGTACCGCGAGCTGCTCGACGCCGAGGACGCCGCGTTCGACGAGCTCGAGCACGCGTACGAAGACGGCGACCGCGCCCACTGGGCCGACGACCTCGCCGCGTGGCAGGACGTCGCGGCGAAGCGCCAGGCCTTCCTCGACCGGCTGGGTCTCGTCGCCGTCGAGTCCTGACGGCCCGCCGCGGACCCCCCGCAGATTCCGGCGCCCCGCAGAAACCGACAACCATGGCGTCCACCGAGCTCACCGTCACCGTCGCGGCATCGCCCGCCGCGGTGTGTGAGTGCTTCACCGACCCGTCGGCGATGGTGCGCTGGATGGGTGTCGACGTCGTGCTCGATCCCAACCCCGGCGGCGAGCTCCGCGTCGAGGTGAACGGGCGCGACGTCGCCGAAGGCGAATTCGTCGAGGTGGAGCCGCCCGACCACGTGCAGTTCACCTGGGGGTGGGTCGGCAGCGCCGACGCGCCGCCCGGCGCCAGCACCGTCGACGTCACCTTCGCCGCGGGCGCAGACGGCACCCTCGTGCGGCTGCAGCACCGCGGTCTCTCCGCGGAGCAGGCGCAGCGGCACACCGCGGGTTGGCAGCACTACCTCGAACGGCTTGCGGTCGCCGCGACCGGTGGAGACCCCGGCCGGGATCCCTGGCTCGACACCACCCACTGATTGGCGCACCTCGCGAGGGTCATTGACGTAACGTCTCGCCCGATGAGGGCGGGGACGAGGATTCTGGCAGCGTTGGGCGTCGTGGTCGTGTCGGCCGCCGGGCTGGTCGCGTGCAGCGACGACTCCGGCAGTTCGGCGAAGAAGAGCACGACCACCACCGCGGCGGCGACGACCACCACCACGGCCGCCGCCGCCACCACCAGCGGGGCGGCCACCACCACGGCCGGGGCCGCGGGCCCCGTCGCCGGCACCTACACGAACGCGGGGGCCAACGACCCGCACTACTCGATGGTGGTGCAGACCTCGAACGGCACCGGCATCGGGGGCACGATGACCTTCGTGTTCCAGGACGGCACCACGCAGCAGACCTTTACCTTCAGCGGAACGGCGAGCGGTGGCTCCGCGAACGTCACCCCGAGCACCGGCTCGGCGATCACGTTCACGTACACGAGCAACCAGCTCACGTTCGCGAACTGCTCTGCCTACCTGCAGTACGCGACGCAGGCGTCGCAGTGCACGTTCACCCTGCAGTGACGCGCACGGGCTATGTTCGACGTACGTCGAACGACTGCCGAGGGGGACCGCAGGAGGCCGAACCGTGCGCATCGCCGTCATCACCGGAACCACCCGCGACGGTCGGTTCAGCGGCAGCGTGGCCGAGTGGGTCGCCGCACGCCTCGAGCAGCGGCCCGACTTCGAGCTCGAGGCGATCGACCTGCGCGACCACCCCTTGCCCTTCTTCGAGGGCGCGGCGCCGGCCCGCACCGGCCGCGACTACCCACGTGAGGACGTTGCCCGCCTTGGCCGGGCGCTCGACCGGGCCGACGGGTTCGTGGTGCTCACTGCCGAGTACAACCACGGCTACCCGGCCGTGCTCAAGAACGCCATGGACTGGACGTTCGTGGAATGGCGCCGCAAGCCCATCACGTTCGTGGGCTGGGGCAATGTCGGAGGCGCCCGGGCCATCGAGCAGCTCCGTGAGGTCGCGGTGGAGTACGAGATGGCCCCGCTGCGCCACGCCGTGCACATCCTCCCCGACGTGATGATCCCGGTGATGCGTGCCGAGATCCCCGATGTCGGCCTCTTCGAACCGGTCGAGGCCAAGCTGGAGCTGATGGTCAGCGACCTGCTCTGGTGGACGGCCGCCCTCGCGGCGGCCCGCGCGCACGACGGGGTCAACCAGCAGTGACGTGCGCGACGAAGTCGAGCGCGAGCTCCACCACGCGGTCGTAACGCCCCACGAAGAAGTGACTGGCGCCCGAGATCACGTCGACCTCGGTGTTCTGCCAGTGCTCCGTCTCCGCGACGATGTCGGCGGGGTCGCGGAACTCGTCGTGCTGGCCGAGCACGAGCAGCTTCGGACGGTCGTCACGCGCGACCGCCTGGTGATCCGCGAGCCGTAGCGGCGGCGCGAACGCGAGCCACGCGGCGACGCGGTCGTCGTAGGTGGCGAGCGCCATGTCGCCGCCGAACGACCACCCGGCGACGACGACCGGCAGGGCCGGGTCGACCTCGTCGACGAGCGTGTCGAGCGCGGCCAGCACATCGAGCAACTCGGCGTTGCCGTGGTCGTGCGTGCCCTCGCTACCCTCCACCCCGCGGAAGTTGAAGCGCAACACGGTGGCGCCGGCGTGGGGGAGTGCCTCGAAGAGCGAGCCGATGATCCCGGCCCGCATCGTGCCGCCGTACTGCGGGTGCGGGTGGCACAGCAGCACCGCCGCGGTGGCCCGCCCCGCGCGGTCGTCGGAGCGGCCGCCGTCGGCGGGGCGCAGCTCGGCCTCGAGCGCGAGGCCGTCGGCGGTCGCACACGTACGGGCGAGGACGCTCATGGGTCCCATGATGCCCTGCGGGTCAGGTTCCGGCGAGCCCCAGTTGGTCGAGGACGAACGCGAGCACGAAGGCCTCGTCGCGCCAGGCCTCGTACCGGCCCGAGGGACCACCGTGCCCCGCGCCCATCTCCATCTTGAGGATCAGGGGACGGTCGTCGGTGCGCACCGTGCGCAGCTTCGCCACCCACTTGGCCGGCTCCCAGTACTGCACGCGGGGGTCGTTGAGGCCGCCGGTGACGAGCATCGCCGGATAGGCCGCGGGGACCACGTTGTCGTAGGGGGAGTAGGACTTCATGTAGGCGTAGACCGCGGGGTCGTGGACCGGATCGCCCCACTCCTCCCACTCGGTCACCGTGAGCGGCAATGACTCGTCGAGGATGGTGGTGAGGCAGTCGACGAAGGGCACCTCCGCCACCACCACGCGGAACAGCTCCGAACGCAGGTTGGTGACCGCGCCCATGAGGAGGCCGCCGGCGCTGCCGCCGCGGATCGCGAGCTGCTCGGGCGTGGTCCAACCCTCGGCGACGAGGTGGTCCGCGCACGCGACGAAGTCGGTGAAGGTGTTGCGCTTGTGCAGCAGCTTGCCGTCGTCGTACCAGGAGCGGCCCATCTCGCCGCCCCCGCGGATGTGGGCGATCGCGAACGCGACGCCGCGATCGAGGAGGCTGATCCGCCCGACGGAGAACGTGGGGTCGATCGACACCTCGTAGGAGCCGTAGCCATAGAGCAGCAGCGGGGCGGGTCCACCACCGTGGTGGCCGTCGCCGCGTACCTCGGCGTTCCACACCACGGAGATCGGCACCTGCGTGCCGTCGGGCGCGGTGGCCCAGAGGCGACGGCTCTCGTAGCGCGTCGGGTCGTACCCCGGCACCGGCTGGCGCTTGACCAGAATGGAGGTCTGCGCCGTCACGTCGTAGTCGAACGCGGTGGCCGGTGACACCAACGAGGTGTACTGGTAGCGCAGGAGATCGGTGTCGTACTCGAGGTTCGAGCCCGTCCACACCGAGTACACGGCGTCGGGCATGGCGACGAGATGGTCGTCGGCGACGCTGCCGTCGGTGGCGAGGCGGAGCACCCGCAGCCGTTCGAGCCCACCGCCGCGCTCCGAGACCACGAGGTGCCGGGCGAACGCGTCGACGTCGTCGAGGCGCACGTCGGCCCGGGCGGGGAGCACCTCCCGCCAGTGCTCCCGTGACGGCGTGGAGGTGGGCGCGACCATGAGCGCGAAGTTCGCCGCGCCCGCGGCATCGACATCGGACCCGGGCGCATTGGTGAGGATGTAGAGACGGTCGCCGGCCGGTCCTTCGTGGTGCTCGACGTGGTATTCGTGGCCCTGGGCGCGCGGCTCGACGAGGACGGGCGCGGCGGCGGGATCGGCGGCGGGCACGAGCCACACCTCACTCGTGACCTTCGACGCCGAGGTGATGACGAGGTAGCGCCCGGTGCGCGTACGCCCGACCGACACGTAGAAGCGGTCGTCGTCCTCCTGGAACACGAGCGCGTCGTCGGTGGCCGGGGTGCCGAGCGTGTGGCGCCACACCTGCCACGGGCGCATCGCGTCGTCGGGACGGGTGTAGAGGACGGTGGCGTCGTCGGCCCAGGCGACGCCGTAGTAGACGTCGTGGACGACGTCGGCGAGCAACCCGCCGGAGTCGCCGGAGCCGTCTCCGATCGCGCGGAAGCGCAGGGTGTAGCGCTCACCGCCGGTGACGTCGGTGCTGACCGCGACGACCTCCTGCCCGGGCGTGAGCACGAGGTCGCCGACGGCGAAGTAGTCGTGGCCGTCGGCGAGCGCGTTCTCGTCGAGCACCACGACCTCGCCGTGGGGCGCGCCGGGCGCGGCGAGCGGATCGGGGAGCACGTGTGGGCCGACGCGTGGCCGACGGCAGTGCACCGCGTACTGGCGGCCCTCGATGGTGCGGGTGAAGTACTCGAAGGCACCGTTGGGTGTGGGGGAGGACGCGTCGGTCTCCTGCACCCGGCCGACGATCTCGTCGTAGATGCGGGCGCGCAGCGGCCCGAGGTGCGTGGTGGACCGGGCGGTGAAGCGGTTCTCGGCCTCGAGGTAGGCGAGAACCTCGGGGTCGTCGCGCTGCGCGAGCCAGAACCACGGGTCGACGCGCACGTCGCCGGCGTGACGCAACGTGTGGGGACGCGCCGGCGCAACCGGCGCGTCGGCTCTGCTGGGCGGATCCTCTTCTGCCACGGTCGTATCCTCGCAGATCCCCGCGTCACCGAAGGGCACCGAGCCACTCTCCCGGTGACAATCGGCACGGGTCACCTCGGAGACGGCGAGTACCCTCGGGGCCGATATGGAAGCCCCCACATCCTCCACCGGCACGTCTCCGGGCACGTCTCCGGGCACGGCCCCTGGCGCGCCCACGCTCGAGTCCACACCCGTGCCCCACACGGAGGAGGAGCTGGCGTCGATCAAGTACGACGCCAGCGGTCTCGTGCCCGCGATCGTGCAGGAACTGGGGAGCGGCGAGGTGCTGATGATGGCCTGGATGAACGAGGACGCGCTCCGGCGCAGCCTCGAGACCGGCCGCACCTGGTTCTGGAGCCGCTCGCGCCAGGAGTACTGGTGCAAGGGCGAGACGTCGGGCGACCGCCAGTACATCCGTGAGGCCCGGTACGACTGCGATGTCGACGTGATCCTCTTCGTGGTCGAGCAGGAGGGTCGCGGCGCGTGCCACACCGGCGAGCGCAGCTGCTTCTTCCGTGCGTTCGGGAGCGGCGCCGAGCCGGGACCCCGCTAGCCGGATGCCCAGCCTCGCGCCCGGTCCGCACGACGTGGCCGGCATCTCCCGCGACGAGTTCGTCGCCCTCGCGCGCGACCACACGGTCGTGCCCGTCTGGCGCGAAGTGCTCGCCGACCTCGAGACGCCCGTGTCCGCGTTCGTGAAGCTCGCGGGCGCCGCCGCCGACGACCCCGCCGCGTTCCTCCTCGAGTCCGTGGAACACGGCGAGCGCTGGGGCCGCTTCTCGTTCATCGGGCGCGACCCCGCGCTCACGATGGTGGTGCGGGGCAACCACGTCGAGTTCGACGCGCCGCCGCCCGTCGGCGTGCCCACCGACCGGGGTGCGCTCGCCGCGCTCGAAGCGCTGCTCGCCACCTACCGCGCGCCCGCGATCGAGGCATTGCCGCCGTTCCACGGCGGGGTGGTCGGATACCTCGGCTACGACGTCGTGCGCGAGGTCGAGCGGCTCCCGAACGTGCCGGCCGACGATGCCGGTCTCCCCGACGCCGTCATGTCGGTCACGGGCCACATCACCGCGTTCGACCACCTGCGCCAGCGCCTCTACCTGATCGAGAACGTGTTTCTCGCCGACGGCAGCACCGACGACGACGCGCACTCGGCCTACGACCACGCCGTCGCTCGGCTCGCTGCACGAGTCGACGAGTTGGCGCGGCCGCTGCCCTACCTGCCCTCGCCGCCACCGGCTTCGGACCTGACCGAGATCCCCGTCGTGCACTCGTCGATGGGGGACGGCCAATACCAGCGTGCGGTGGAGGTCGCCCGCGAGCACATCCTCGCGGGCGACATCTTCCAGGTGGTGCTCGCGCAGCGCTTCGACCTCGACGGTCACTTCGACCCGTTCGACGTGTACCGCGTGCTGCGCCTGGTGAACCCGTCGCCGTACATGTACTTCGTGCGTCACCCGGAGTGCACCCTCGTCGGTTCCTCGCCCGAGCCGATGGTGCAGCTGCTCGGTGGGCGGGTCATCAGCCGCCCCATCGCGGGCACGCGCCGTCGCGGCCGCACCGAGGCCGACGACCGGCGCATGGCCGCCGAGCTCGTCGAGCACCCGAAGGAGCGTGCCGAGCACGTCATGCTCGTCGACCTCGCCCGCAACGACGTCGGGCGGGTGGTGAAGTTCGGCACCGAGCAGGTGGAGGAGCTCATGGTGCTCGAGCGGTACTCGCACGTCATGCACCTCACCAGTCAGGTCGCCGGTGAGCTGGCCGAGGGCCGCAACCTGGTCGACGTGCTGCGCGCCACCTTCCCCGCGGGCACGGTGAGCGGCGCGCCGAAGGTGCGGGCGATGGAGATCATCGACTCGCTGGAGCCCACCAAGCGCGGCCCCTATGCCGGGGTCGTGGGCTACATCGACTTCTCGGGCAACCTCGACACCGCGATCGCGATCCGCACGATGGTGTGGCGCGACGGCAACGCGAGCGTGCAGGCCGGCGCCGGGATCGTCGCCGACTCCGTCGCGGCCGACGAGGACCTCGAGTGCAACAACAAGGCGAAGGCGCTGCTCACCGCCGCGGCCGCTGCGCGCCATCTCGCACCACTGGCACCACCCGCACCCGTCGCCGCGTCCACAACATCGGCCGGAGGTTGAGCATGGGACTGGCCGACGACGTCGCGCGACTGGAGGCCGGCACCGCGTTCGCCGACCGCTCCGACCGCGGGTTCGTGCTCGTGTCGGGCCCCGACACGTTCTCGTTCCTGCAGGCCCTCGTGTCCGCGGATCTCGACCCGCTCGTCGACGGCACGGGCACCGACTCGCTCCTGTTGCAGCCCCAGGGCAAGCTCGATGTCGCCTTCAGGCTGTTGCGCGCTGCGAGCCCCTCACCCGATGCGCCCGACACCATTGCCGGCGACGTCGCGGCGCTCGACTGCGACCCGGGGATGTCGGGGCCGCTCACCGAGTCGCTGTCGAAGTACCGCATCCGCGTGAAGGCCGAGGTGTTCGACGGCACCGGCGAGCTGGCAATGCTGTCGTTCCTCTCCGCGGCCGCGCCTGCGCCACCGGTTGCGCTCCCCGACACGGTGCACGCACACGTCGTCGCCGGTGCCGCCTCCAGCGGACTGCGCTTCGTGCGCACGCGCCACGGCTACGACGTGATCGGGCCACCGGCCGCGGTCGAGCAGCATGCAGCGGCACTCGCCGAGCAGGGCGTGGTGGAAGCTGGGCCCGAGGCCTACGAGGCGTGGCGCGTGAGCCACGGAGTCGCGATGCAACCGTTCGACCTCGACGATTCCACCATCCCGCAGGAGGCGTTCCTCGAGCAGGACGCGGTGTCGTTCACCAAGGGCTGCTTCATCGGCCAGGAGCTGGTGTGTCGCATCGACGCGCGCGGTCACGTCAACCGCTTCCTCCGCACCCTCGACGTGCTCGACGGGAAGGCGCGTCCGGAGGTTGGTGCCGAGATCGTCGTCGACGGCAAGGTCGTCGGCGCGGTCACCAGCGTCACGCCGGAGGGGGTGGCGCCGGTCGCGCTGGCCTACGTGCGGCGTGAGGTGGAGCCGCCCGCCGAGGTCACGCTGCGCTGGGACACCGAGGAGGCGAAGGCGCGCCTGCGCGCCTGACCTACGAGATCAGCTCGTTCTCGGTGGCGCCCTGCAACATGTTCGACGTGTCGCCCGACACGCCCGACGGGGTGCGCACGACCATGTGCTCGATGCCCACGCTCGGGTGGAACAGCTGCGTGCCGAACGTGCCGATCAGCGTCTTGCCGACCTCGTCGACGTCCATGAACTCCACCTCGGCGAGGCCCGCCTTGGCCCACTCCTCGAAGAGCTCGGTGAGGAGTTCGGGATCGAACCCGGTACCGAACTCGGTGGGCACGGTGGAGCCGATCTGGATCGTGGTGTAGCGCAGTCCCGGGTACTCGGTGCGCCACTGCTCGACCATCGCCTCGAACGCGGCCTTGCTCGCGCCGTAGACGCCGAGGCCGGAGCGCCACCGACCCACGATCTCGGACGACATCATCGCCACGATGCCGCGCGGGGCGATGAGGTCGTGGAGGTGGCGCACGAGCTGGTGTGCGCCGATCAGGTTGGTGGCGAGCGTGTGCTCCCAGTCCTCGATCGTCGTGTCCTTGAACCGCTTGAGGGGCGAGATCGCCGCGCAGTTGAGCAGGAGGTCGATCCCGCCGAGCGCCTGCGAGGCGGCCTCGGCGATCTTCTCGTGGTCGCCCGCCTTCGCGATGTCGGCCGCGCAGGGGATGCCGCCACCCGCGGTCTCGATCACCTCGGTGAGCTTCTCGGCGCGCCGGGCGACCATGAGCACCTGGGCACCTTCATCGACGGCTTCGATCGCACAGGAGCGGCCGATGCCCGCCGACGCCCCCACCACCACGACTCGCCGACCGTCGAGCAGACCCACGGACTTCCCCCTCGGAGAGATGTTGACCTTGCGCGGGGACGTTACGCGATGGGAGGCGGTGGGGGAAGTTGGCTGCGGCCGGACACCACGGGGGTGCCGAGTGGCACGCGCACCACGAAGCGGGTGCCCCCGACGCCCGAGGTCGACCCGTCGACCAGCTCCACGTGGGCCTCGCCGCCCATCGCGTGGGCGAGCTCGCGCACGATGGCGAGGCCGATGCCGGTGCCGAACTGGCGCCCGGCGGCCGGGCGCGAGGTGTAGAGGCGCTCGAAGACACGCGGGAGGTCGGCGGGCGGGATGCCGGGGCCGTCGTCGTCGACGGTGAGCACCACGTCGGCGCCGTCGGCCACCAGCGCCACCGCGACGCTGGTGGTGGCGTACTTCAGGGCGTTCTCCACCAGGTTGGCGACGATCTGCGCGAGGCGCTGGGCGTCGGCGGTGGCGGGCACCGGCTCGCCGGGCGCGACGGTGAGCTGCACGCCCACGTCGCGGGCGGCGGGCGCGAACGCCTCCACCGCGTCGGCCACGACCACCCGAGCGTCGACCGGGCCGGGGTGCAGCGAGAACTGGTGGGCGTCGAGGCGGGCAAGGTCGAGCAGGTCGGCCACGAGCCGTTCGAGGCGGCGTGACTCCGATGCGATCACACCCGCGGCGCGGATGCGGGCCTCGGCGCCCTCGACGGTGCCGTCGCCGATGGCCTCCGCGTAGCCGCGGATCGAGGTGAGGGGTGTGCGCAGGTCGTGCGAGACGCTCAGCAGGAACGCACGCTCGTGGCCACGCGCCTCGTCGAGCTCGGTGGCCATCGCGTTGATGGTGCGGCCGAGGCTGCCCAACTCGTCGTCGGAGAGATGCTCGGTGTCGACTCGTGCCTGGAGGTCGCCGGCGGCGATCTCGCGGGCCGTGGTCTCCATGGCCGCGATCGGGCGGGTCATCCTCCGGGCGATGAAGCCGGCGACGACCACGGCGACGCCGAACGCGATGAGTGCAGCCCACAGCACCGCGCCTCCCGCGGTGCCGAAGGGCCGCTTGTTGACGTGCTCGGTGAGGACCAGCACGGGCGTCACGCCCGCCTTCTCGTCGAGCGGGACGGCGGTGAAGACCGTGTCGCCGTTCTGGTCGGTCTGGCTCTTGCCCGCGAGCAGCGCGGCGGTGTCGAGATCGCTCGCCTGCACGCCGGCGGGCAGGGCGACCACCGAGGACTCGGTGCCGATGAACCGGCCGAGTACCTCCTCGACCTGCCCGTCGGCGGTGATCCCCACCACGGCGCCGTTCGAGGCCTTCAACGTGGTCGCGACGAGGTCCCGGATGCGCTGGACCTGTCGGCGTCCGACGGCGGTCTGCGCGGCCACCTTGCCGCTGCCGACCTGGGCCAGCAGCGTGTTGAACTCCGGTGCCACCACTGCGGCGCGGCTCTCGACGTCGTCCTTCGCCGTCGACACCTCGTTGCGCCGGGCGAGCCCGGCGGTGACGAGCGCGGTGAGCACGAGCACGCCGAGGGCGATGCCCACCATCGCGACGGTGAGCCGGCGGCGTAGCCGGCGACGCGGGCGGGTCATGGCGGGGTCACGAGCGGGGGCTCTCGAGCCGGTAGCCGATGCCACGCACGGTGGTGATGGTGCAAGCGTCACCGATCTTCTTGCGCACCTGCGCGATGTGCACGTCGACGGTGCGGGCATCGCCGTACCAGTCGGGACCCCACACGCCGTCGAGGATCTGCTGGCGCGAGAGGGCGAGCCCCGGGCGCTCGGCGAGGAAGCGCAGGAGGTCGAACTCCTTGGTCGTGACCTCCACCGGTTGTTCGCGCACGAGCACCTCGCGCCGCCCGACGTCGACGGTGACCGCGCCGGCCTGCACCACCTCGGCGCCACCCGCTCCGTCGGTGCGGCGCAGCACCGCCTTCACCCGCGCGACCAGCTCGGCGGGGGAGAACGGCTTGGTGACGTAGTCGTCGCCGCCGAGCTCGAGGCCGAGGACGCGGTCGACCTCGCCATCGCGCGCGGTGAGGAAGATGACGGGGACCTGCGAGGTCTGGCGCAGGCGCTTGCACACCTCGAGGCCGTCGATGTCGGGCAGCCCGACGTCGAGCACCACGAGGCGCGGCGAGTGGTTGCGCACCGCGGCGAGACCGGCCTCGCCGGTGGCCGCCTTCATCACCCGGTAGCCCTCCCGGGCCAGGTACAGGTCGACGAGGTCCGCAATGTTGGGTTCGTCGTCGACCACCACGATCGTCCCGCGTTCCATGGCGTCATCGTCGCACGCGCAACCCGCCGGGAACGTCATGCGAGTGTGAGCGGAGTGTGAGGCCCATAGTCTTGGCGCTCCATGACGGTCCTTGACGAGATCATCGCCGGGAAGCGTGACGAGGTCACGATGCTGCACCGCCCGGCGGTCCGCGACCTCTTGCGCGGGCGGGCGCTGGAGGCGCCGCCCACGCGCGACTTCGCCGCCGCGCTGCGGCCCGCCGGCGGCGGCGCCGAATCCGGGACCATCGGTGTGATCGCGGAGATCAAGCGCCGCTCGCCGTCCAAGGGCGACCTCGCGCCCGATCTCGACCCCGCCGCGACCGCGGCGGCCTACGCGGCCGGCGGGGCCGCGTGCTTGTCGGTACTCACCGACGGCCCGTGGTTCGGCGGCGCGGTCGTCGACCTCGATGCGGCGCGCGCCGCATGCGAGCTGCCGGTGCTGCGCAAGGACTTCACCATCGACGAGGTGCAGGTCTACGAGACCCGCGCGATCGGCGCCGACGCAATCCTGC
>Ga0075017_100001487_pt1 | contig 14330 bp, 10 predicted proteins | sample AleBraG_ABR_2012_FD_71475 | JGI IMG/M metagenome (GOLD analysis project Ga0075017, IMG submission 71475) | Freshwater sediment microbial communities in response to fracking from Pennsylvania, USA - Alex Branch Run_MetaG_ABR_2012 | ecosystem: Environmental > Aquatic > Freshwater > Creek >... | reverse complement strand
ACTCTCCACAACCCATACAGCATCTTTGTCGATCCGCGCGACGGCACCATCTGGGTTGCGGATACGGGCGCTTCACGTTTGCTCCGATACCCCAATTTCCAGTCGTTATCCGGCAATCCGGTCGCGAACTCTTCCTTGACCAGCTTTACTCCCGTCGCAGTCACCGTCGACCCGTTTGGAAATCCGGTGTCGGCCGAATCGCAAACCAATCGCGTGGCCTTCTTCTCCCCGGCGATCGATGCCACCAGCAGCGCGGGCGGAGTGCCCGGACGCTTCTCCGGCAACGGGGCCAACTACTTCCAGCGGTTTGCACCCGGTATGCTGGCGTCGCTCTTTACGTACGCGACCAACAGCTTCCAGGTTCCGAAAGCGGTTAGCGCCACTACTCTGCCGCTTCCCGCGACTTTGGGTGACTTGCAAGTGACGGTGGCGGGAATCCCAGCGCCACTGCTCTACGTTTCCGCCGGCCAGATCAATCTCCAGATTCCCAGCGCCGTGCAGCCGGGCTCACAGCCACAGTTGTTCCTCGTCACGCGGGCTTCCACCCAGCAGGTGATCGCCAGTGGGTATTTCCGCATTGACGCCACTGCCCCCGGCCTGTTCACAGCCGATAGCACGGGCAGCGGCCAACTCGCCGTTCTCAACCAGGACAACACCGTCAACGGGAATTCCAACCCCGCCAAATCCGGCACAGTCATCCAGATCTTTGGAACCGGCGCCGGCGTCGTCAACGGGAATCCTCCCGATGGAACGGTCCCATCCGGCGCGCTTTCCACTAATTCCTTGCCGGACGTCTACATTAACGGCTTCAACATCGGCCCGGCGAATATCCTCTATTCCGGCCTGGCGCCCTGTTGCGTTGGCTTGTGGCAGATCAATGCCAGAGTCGTCTCACCGGCTGGCACCGACGTGCCTCCCGGGCCGGTCAGTTTGTTTGTCATCTATCCCTCGGTGGTGGGAGAAAGCAGCTCCATCGACCAATTCGGCATTCGCAAAATCACCACTATCGTGACCGCACCCAAGCAACAGTAACCATGGCCTTCTGCACCAACTGTGGATCGAGTCTGGGTGCCGAAGCGCGCTTCTGCACCAATTGCGGTAGTTCCGCACCCGCCGGCGGCGGAGTACCGGTTGTCGCCGCGCCGCCGGTTGCTGCCGCCCCCGCACCGCCACCACCGGTGTCGGCTCAGCCGCTGGAATACCAGATTCAGGGCGACAATTTGCAGGTCGCCCGGGTCAAGCTGAAGCCGGGACAGGAACTGTACGCCGAAGCAGGCCGCATGGTTTACAAGACGGCCAATGTTCTATGGGAAACCCGCATGGGCGGCAGCAGCAGTTCCCTGGGAGACCTGTTATTGGGCGCCGTGAGGCGCAAGATGATGGGCCAGTCGCTGTTCCTGACCTACTTCCAGGTCACCGGAGGTGTGGGTGAGGTCGGCTTCGCGGGGAGCTATCCAGGCCGCATTCAGGTCTTTGAACTGGCCGCCGGCCAGAGCGTGCTGGTGGAGCGCGATAGCTTCTTGTTCGCCCAGAGCAGCGCGCAACTGAATATCGCCTTCGTCAAAAAGCTCGGAGCAGGCTTCTTCGGCGGTGAAGGCTTCATTCTCGAAAAACTCACCGGTCCCGGCGCTGTCTTCATTCACGGAGGCGGCGACTTCATCGAGTTTCCTCTTGGCCCCGGCGAGCAAATTCAGATTGAGACCGGCAACATCGTTGCGTTCGACGAGAGCGTCAGCTACGACATCCAGTTCGTCGGCAGCATTAAGACCGCCATGTTCGGAGGAGAAGGTCTTTTCCTGGCCACGCTCACCGGCCCCGGCCGTGTCATTGTGCAAAGCATGACACTCGAGAAGATGCGCCGCCAACTCGCCCCCTACAAACACGGCGGCGATGAACACAAAAGCGGCTTGGACGTCTTCAGCGGCATCTTCGACAACAACGACTGACCATCAACCTGCGTTCACGACTCAACGGCTTTGAGCTGAGCCGCGACGTAGCTGAGCCGCGACCGAAGGAAGCGGTCCACGATGCACGGAAAACCACTCCTTCGCGACGGATTTATCGCGGCCACGCCGGGCGTTCACAGTCTCTCAGAAATTTTTTCCAGTACTTGGAACCATCACCGCTTGTTATAGTTACGACGAGTTTCGCACAATTTGCTTGAAGTCAATTTCCCCGGTTCTCTAGGACCCGCTTGCTACGGTGAAGCTATCGAGAGGTTGCCGGTCGCAACTGCGAGAGTTTTGGTGGGCTCCCGCAGTTCCGCTGGTGATCGCTCGACCCGGTGGAGAATCAGGTTGCCGGAGGCGCTTCTGGCCCGGTTCTCCACTCCCGCGGGGAGTCAACGGCTAACAGCGCGCTTGAAAAGCGTCCACCTCCGCCCGCGACGGCACCGCCAACTGCGTTCCCAAACGCGTCACCGACAGCGCCGAAGCATACACGGCAAAGCGGCAAGCATCCTGCAACGCCAGCCCTTCACCCAAGCCCACCGCGAGCGCGGCGTTGTACGTGTCTCCTGCGGCGGTTGTGTCCACCGCCGTCACTTTCGGCGCCGGAATGTATGTGGATCCATTCTGCTCCACCAGCAGGCAACCCTGGTCGCCCAGCTTCATGATCACGGTGTGCGCGCCCCTCGCCTGCAATTTCTTGGCGAGCTCTCCCGCTTGTTCCGGGTTCAAGCGCCCGGGCGCGAGACCCGCCAGAATGGCCGCTTCGGTCTCATTGGGAGTGACGATATCCACCGTAGCCAGCAGTTCCGGCGGCAAGGGAGCAGCCGGAGCGGGCGCTGGATCGAGAATCACCCGAGCTCCGGCTTTCCTGCCCAACCGGGCGGCCGTCAGAACCGCGGCTACCGGATTTTCCAGTTGCAGCAGCACGATTCCGGCGCCATTCAAAACCGCGGATTCCACCTCCACATCGGCGCTGGATAATTTGTCGTTGGCTCCCGGCACCACGATGATCGAGTTCTGCCCGGTCTCGGACACAAAAATCAGCGCCACGCCGCTGGCGCCCGGCACGCTTTTCAATCCGCTGACATCGCAACCAACGCTCGCCACGTTGTCCCGCATACGGCGTCCAAAATCGTCGTCACCGATGCGCCCCAGCATGGCTACTTTGCCGCCCAGTTTCGCGGCGGCGTAAGCCTGGTTGGCGCCCTTTCCGCCTGGCTCAGTGAAATATTTGTTTCCGATGATGGTCTCGCCCACCACGGGGATCCGTGGCGCCACCGCCACTACGTCCATGTTCAAACTGCCCACCACCACGATGCGCGACATTTTATTTGCCGCCCTTCGGCGTCGGAGCGCTCATCAGCTTCACAAACATTTCCGCAAATTTTGGCATGTTGACATCCATCTGCGCGCGCACCAGTTGCAGATCCAGCGCCGGCTTGCCCTTTTCTGACCAGATCAACGTATCCCCATAACCGGCGCCGCGATCCAGGTTCACGTCCATATAGACTTTGCGCTCGGCTGTGATCAGACTGGGATCGATCCAGGCCGCCGCCGCCAGTTCGTCCCACATGTAACTGCGGCCTGGGCGCGCGTACTTTGCCAGATATTGTGCAGCCGCATTGGGCGATTTCGCAATCTGGTCCATCATGGCCTGATTGAGCTGCGTCTTCAGCGAGACATCCACCGTGGTGCAGACAATCGAAGGCCAGTGCGCTCTTAGCATGATGTGGCTGGCCTCGGGATCGAACCACAGGTTGAACTCATGCCGCGGGTTGGTGGCGAACTCCGGATTCTCGGTCACCGGATTCAGGCTGCCGCCCATAAACACCAGACCGGCGCTCAACTCCGCTAACTGCGGGTCCAGACTCAGCGCCAAAGCTATGTTGGTCATCGGACCGCCGGCGTAAATGGTCACCTGATGCGGATACTTGCGCACCATGCGCACCAGAAAATGTGCGGCGTCCTCGTCGGACGCCTTGGTGCTGGGTGCGCCTTCTTTCAACGGAGGCACTTCGTAGGGACCGTGGCTGCCCGGCCGCTTATTCCAAGCGCCCAGATAAGTCACCTTGCCGTATTGCTGCTGCCATAGCTCGGTCCAGGCCTGTGTGCGCACCAGCGGAAACGCCGCTCCCGCCACCACCGGAATATCGGTGCGGCCGACAATCTCCAGCAGCCGCAACGTGTGCATCACTTCTTCATCGCGCCATGCATCCCCGGTAACCACGGTAATTCCGAGCGTTTCCACGTTCGGCGATTGCAGCAGAACTAGAATGGACATCATGTCCGTGCCGGCGGGCCCGGCGGCGTCCTGATCGATGATGACGTAACGCTTTTCCTGCGCCGCACATGCCGCGGCCAATAGCACGACAACTGGAATCAATCGCATAGTCTTCCTCAACCCGTGAGTCTGCCCACCAGCAGCTTTAAGAATCGCTCCGCATCCACATCCAGCGCTACTTTTGCGTTGGGATGGAAAACGGTCTCCTCAACCTTGGCCGGCCCTTCAGCAAGCGGCGGCGAACGGCGAATGGGGGCGCGGCGGTAGCCCAACGTTTCGCCCGCCGTAAACTCCCCGCGAGTCTCTACTTCCACGTGCATCTCTTGGAGCGTCACCAGCGACGGATCCAGAAACGTTGCCAGCGCTAGGGAATCGTGCATCGCCTGCCCATTTCCCCCGCGCGACCGGTTGCGAATCGCCCGCGTGATTCTTCCAGCGGCCTGGCTCACCGGATTGTGCGCCGCCTCCAGCGCCTGGATATGCTCCTCGCGCAGAACTGCTTTGCGCGTCACGTCCAGTCCCACCATGGTCAGCGGAATCCCCGCCTGGAACACAGCCTGCGCCGCTTCTGGGTCGACGTAGATGTTGAATTCCGCCGACGGAGTCACATTGCCCCCGGAAACAGAACCACCCATGATTGTCAGCGAAGGAATCAGCTTCGGAAGCTGAGGATCTTGCTGAAATGCCAGCGCCAGATTCGTCAGCGGCCCAATCGCGATCAAGTGAATCTCGCCCGGCGACTGGCGCACCATGCGGCGGATTAGTTGTGCCGCCGATTCGGCAACTGGCTTCATCTTGGGGGCGGGGAAGTCCACACCGCCCAATCCATTCTCCCCATGCGCGTAAGAAGCCGTGATCAGCTTGCGCGTGAGTGGCCGGTCAGCGCCCGCGGCTACCGGGATGTCGGTTCGCCCGGCGATTTCCAGCAAGCGCAGCGCATTGGGCAGCGTTAATTCAAGCGGTACATTCCCGGCCACCGGCGTGAGCGCTTCCACCTTCAATTCCGGCGAACGCAGCGCCAGAAAAATCGCCAGCGCGTCATCCGTGCCCGGATCGGTATCGATGATCGCGCGCCGGGGCTTGGTTTGCGCCGGCGCGCTCTGGCTCGCGGCCACCGCCGCCAAGATTGTTCGTTTTAGAAATACGCTTCTCGTCATGTCAACCTGCGGCGGATTGGAGACCCACCCGTCACATTAGAACACGTGCTCAGGATCGGTTGCCAAGGAAAGCCTGTGCCACCGGACGCGGATGGGGACACTGCGGGCTCGCGTCCGAATTCCTTCGCTTGAGACGTATCTCAGCAGTGTCCCCCTGGCGCTTGTGCGGCGGGTTATTCACTCGCCCGAACGCGGCTTTCAAAGCCTCCGCAGTGCGCGCTGCCAACCCGCCCTCGGTCATTAGAACACGTACTTCAGGGCGAATTGAATCTGCCGCGACGAATTCACAGTGGACGTGATCTTGCCAAAGGTCGACGGCCCCAGCGCGGTCAGCGGAACTGAGAACTGCGCGTGGTTCGCGATGTTAAAGAACTCGCCGCGGAATTGCAGCTCGCTGGCTTCCGTGACCGGGAACTTCTTGTACACCGAGGTATCGAAGTTCACCTGTCCCGGTCCGGCCAGCGTAGTCTTGGCGGAATTGCCCAGCGTCCCCGGCGTCGGCGCCACAAAACAAGTAATGTCGAACCACTCGCTGACACTGGGATTGGCCAGGCTGCCGTTACATACCCGGTTTGGCCGGTTGCCAATACCCGTGCCCGATTGGTTGGTAGACATTGTCATGCCCAAAGGAAAGCCCGAATGAACCAGCGTGATGCCGTTGATCTGCCAGTTTCCGAGCACCGTTTGCGCCACCTTGTTCATGTTGCTGCCAAACCGCTGTCCTTTGCCGAACGGCAGTTCATAGAGGTAACTCAGGTTGAACGCATTCCGCAGATCCGTGGAAGCCAGTCCCTTGTCCGCATTCGGATACGGCAGTAGCGGGTAATAATCCTGACCCGGATCGGCGGTGATCTCCTGAACGAGGCCGTTGGTCACGGCTTTGCTGTACGTGTAAGCCGCCAGCAGGTACAGTCCTTTGGCCGCGCGCCGCTCCGCTTTGACTTGCAGCGACTCATACTTCAACCAGCCATGGCTGTCGGTCAGGTTGATGTTGTTGTACTGCGGATAAGGCCGCAACGCGCGCGGGTTGTTGCCGGGATTCGGCGGCGCGGAATTGAAGTTGAAATTCTTCTCCATCAGGCTGTTGCCATAAGTGCCCGCATAGGCAACCGTGAGCACCGTGCTGTACGGCAATTCGCGTTGGATGTTTACGTTCCACTGTTGGATGTGCCCCATCTTCAGGGTGGGTGAGTTGGCGTACCAGTCGCCGGAGTAAGATGCCAGGTTCACCGGTCCGCTGTTGTCCGGGAATCCCGTAGACAGCGTGCGGATAGGATTGAGATTGTTGGTGGTGAAAGCGTAGCCGTTGGCGTAGGGTGGATTTTGATACGGTCCGGTGGTGCCGCCCTGCGCGCCGGTGTCATGAAACACACCATAGCCCGCGCGAATCACCGTCTTGCTGTTGTTGAACGGGCTCCAGGCCAGGCCGATGCGCGGCTCCAGCCCCGTCCAATCCGTCTTCACGCCGATGGTTCCGCCTGAATTCACGCCCGCAATTAGTACCTGCCCGGTTTGAAACAGAATGTTTGCGAATCGATTGTGTGCTTCCGATACGGCGGTGGTAACGTCGTAGGCCAAGCCAAGATTCATGGTCAAGCTTTTCGAAATCCGAATGTCGTCCTGGAGAAAGCCCCGAGACTCTTTCCAACGGCGGCCGATCACGGCCCCGGCCAGTTCATTGTTGCGGCCGCCCGATGTGGGTATGCCCAACAGAAAACTGGCGATCGTATTGCCTGTCGTGCTGTTCAGCGATCCATTCGGGTTCACCGCCGCGGTAAAGAGATTGTTGAACGTAAACGTGCCGGCAAAGGCGGTGTCGCCCAAGGTATTCTCTTGCATCAGGCGCTCCACGAATCCGATGTGCAACGAGTGTTCCCCGTGAACGATGTCCAGCACTTCGGAGAAGTGATACACATTGGTTCCGCCTTGAAACGGCGAGAAGCGGCGGTCTCCAAGAGGGTTGAAGCCGGTCAAGGCGATCTGCGTCAGTCCGGAAGACTCGGCCGTGCCAATATTTGCGCCGGGGATTCCCACCTGGCTGGAGTAGTTGGTTCCGTAGCCAATCGACTGAATGTAGTTGAAGTCGCGGTTGTAACCGGCCGTGAACTGGTTGATCATGTTCGGTGAGAACACGTGCGTTTCCGATAAGGCCACGTTGCGCGCGTGGGTGGTGTAGTTCGCCGTGCTTGAGAAATTGCCCGCCGCGCCAAAGCCCGGCAAGCCCGATGGGAAGAACTGAAACGCGTTATCCCAGCTAAATCGGCCGAAGAACCGGTTGTTGTCGTTGATGTTGTGATCCAACCGGAAATCCCACTGCATATCGTCGAGTCTCTTCACCGGGTTGGAAAGGTAGTTGTTGGCCAGCCGGTCGGTGAAGGTCGGATCCGGGTAAATGTTGATCAACTGGGCGGCGACGGTGCTGAACTTGTTTGACGGAATCGTGTTGTTCGGAAACGGATCGCGCACGTTGTTGCCCGTCACCGGATCCACATGTAGCGAATTCGGATCGTAGATCAATCCTTGTGCCGCTCCGGGAAACGACTGCGTGAAAATGCCCTGCTTCTGCAGAGGCGTCGGCACCGTCGATAACACGGTCAGACCCTGGCGGACTTTGTTCACTTGAAAATCGGTGAAGAAAAATGTCTTGTTCTTCCTTATGGGGCCGCCCGTGGAGGCGCCGAACTCGTTTTGGTTGTACTTACCCTTCTTTAGGCCGTCAAAGAAATTGCGCGCATCCAGCTTGTCGTTGCGCAGGAACTCGAACAAGGTTCCGTGAAAAGCGTTCGAACCGGATTTGCTGCTGACCAGCACCGTGGTTCCGCCCCGGCTGCCGTACTGCGCCGAATAGTTGAACGTTAATACGCGGAATTCGTTGATGGCGTCGATGGAGGGCAAAGTACCTACCCCGCCCGCCGTCAACTCGTTATTGTCCACGCCATCGAACATCCAGTCGTTGGCATTCTCGCGCATACCCTGAGCCGAAAGCGACATGCTGCCACGAAAGGAGACTTCGCTGCTGCCGCCCTGGTTCAAAAACGCTCCGGGCCGCTGACCTTTCACGGTACCTGGCCCGAGCAGCGCCAACTGCACAAAATCGCGGCCGTTCAGCGGCAATTCCGACACCTGCTCGGTGTGGATGATTTGCCCGAGCGTGGCGTCCGTGCGCTGCACCTCCACCTGCGCCACCTCGCTGGTCACGTTGATCTCGGTGCCTATGGCCGCCGGCTGCAGCACTACGTCCACGGTGCGGTTCTGCTGGACTTCTAAGATGATGTTGCGATCCTCCGTTGGCCGAAAGCCCGGCGCCGTCACGCTGACGCTATAGGTGCCGATCGGCAACAGTGTCGCGCTGTAGTGGCCGGCGACGTCCGTAATCACCACTCGATCGAAATTGGTTCCCTGATTCCGGATGGTGACGTTGACATTCGGGACGACGGCGCTGCTGCTGTCGGTCACGGTGCCGGAAATGGCGCCCACAGACTGGGCATTCAGTAAACAACCGGAAAGCAAACACAGAGCCGCGATGGGAAGGTTTACGAGTCGCATATAAGAAAACCCCTTAACTGAATTTGCCTTTCAGGCTAACCCTGCGGCGTAGCGAGTGTCAAGCTGTGAAGAATGCTGGTAAAGAACGCAACTCCCAACAGCGCGCGACGCCCGCATGTCCACGGTGGCTGCAAGTGGGTGTGTCAAGCTGGTGGAGAATGCAGCAGCGGCGCCAGGTTCATCCTGGGTTCGGCCCAAACTGTGCGTTCGTGCCGGCGCTTACAAAAAGTGCGTGTCGCGCAGCGATACGAAGCAAAGTAAAGTAGGCGGATCAAGCGGGGGAAGCGCTGAAGAAGCTGTACAGCAGAGTCGCCAGCACAAGCGCGCTCACCGCAACATAGATCCAATCGCGCTGGCCGAGGAACATCAGGAGCGTAAGGGCCACGCGCGCCATCGGAGTGAAGATCAACAACACCAGACCAAGTTGGATCAAGCCTTCTCCGTGGCGCAAGGCTTCCAGCGCAAGCAGTCCAGTGAGCGAACGATAGGCGGCGGGCTCCCCGCGAAAGGTGTGATAATCAGCGACTGCCACGCCGTGCTGGGCCAGATAGACCACGGCACCAGCCATCACCAGGAAAGCAGAAGCGCCGACACCAATGCGCAACAGGTAAGAGACGATGAGTTCCAGCCGCCGATCTTCCATTAAAGCTTGCCCGTTACGCCGTTGTAGATCATCTCCAACGCCATCACGACAATCACCGCGCCAAACACCAGGCGCAGCACGCGCGTCCCGCTGCGCATGAGCACTCGCGCGCCCAGCAGCGAACCCGCCAGTACGCCCAACATCACCGGCATCGCCAGTCCGGGATCGATATAGCCGCGGCTCAGATAGATGCCCGCACTGGCCGCCGCCGTCACACCGATCATGAAGTTGCTGGTGGTGCTCGAGACTTTGAAAGGCAGGCGCATTCCGCGATCCATGGCCAGCACTTTCAGTGCGCCGGATCCAATACCAAGCAGGCCGGAAAGCGTGCCCGCGAGTGCCATCAGCGCAAATCCCAAAGGTATGCGCTGCACGTGATAGGTTTGCATCCCGTGTGCGGTGGGATAGGACGAATCCAGTCGCAGACAGCCTGCCCAGCGGTCCGGCTTCCCCGTGTCCGCGGCGTCGGAGGGTGTCTGGCGGAGAGAAGAGTAGGATGAGTAAAGCAGTACGACTCCGAATACGATGGCGATGCCGGCGGTGGGCACGCGGGTTGCCAGAAACGCTCCGAATACCGCACCCAGGCTGGTGGCGATCTCCAAAAATATGCCCACCCGCAAGTTGGAATAACCTTCTCGCACGAACGCGGCGGCGGCTCCCGAAGACGTCGCAATCACGGACACCAGCGATGCGCCGATGGCATAACGCAGGTCTACGCCCAACATGATCGCCAACACCGGCACAACAATCACGCCCCCACCCAGACCGGTCATCGCGCCCAAAAGTCCGGCTACAAACGAAACTGTTCCCACAATGCAGGTAAATTCTAGGATGTGCATAACACAACTGTCGCTGTTCTCTATTGTGCTGGACTATTCTCGCTCTTCGCGCAATCTCCCATCCTTCCGGGCCGTGTCCCGTTGCTGGACGCGCATAACTGTTATCCATATGAGGGACGGTGGGCCGATCGCATCGACCGCGCTCTCTCCACAGGCTTTCCAGTGGGTATCGAGCAGGACATGGCTTGGGTGGGCCGGCGGTCGGTGGTCGCTCATGACAACAAGGTCCGCGGCGGCGAACCGACGCTGGAACACTATTTCTTCGACCGTGTCCGGCCCATTGTGGAGCGCGCCTTGAAGGAGAACGATCAGAGCCGCTGGCCGTTGATTGTGCTCCATTTCGACTTCAAGGACAATTCGCCGCAGAACCTGCGTGCGGTCTGGAAGGTCTTGGGGAAACATGAGGGCTGGATCACCACCGGCCGCAAGACCGCCCATGACAGCGAGATCTCACCTCTGGACGTCAAGCCGATTCTGGTGCTGACCGAAGACAACGACACGCAGGAACAAGTGTTCTTTCGCGACGTCCCGCGCGGCGCGAAGTTGCGGCTGTTCGGATCGGCCAAGGTAGATGAGGTGTTTCTCGAAGGGCTGGATAAGGAGCAGCGCAAGACTGCGCTGGTAAATATCGCGCCCGAGCGGCTGGTGTCCAAAGGGCCGACCAACTACCGGCGCTGGTGGAACAACTCCTGGTATCTCGTGGAGCGGGGAGGCGCGCCAGGAGCAGGCGAGTGGACGGCCGACACGGAGGCGCGGCTGCGATCGCTGGTCGACTACGCCCATCGCCTCGGCTATTGGATTCGCTTTTATACGCTCGATGGTTTTCCCGCCGATCAGGATCGGGGTTGGGGACAAGGCTACAATTTCGGCTCGCTGGAACGCGCACGGCAGCGCTGGCAAGCCGCATTGCACGCGGGTGTGGACATGATTGCGTCCGATCAGTATGAGGAACTGCGCGCCACCATGCAGCCCCGACCCTGAGGGAAAGGGCCGCAGGACTCTTCGCTGCAGCCCTCAAAATTTGCCAAGGGGACACTGCTGCGATAGTTCTGAGCGAAGGAGTTCAGACGCGATCGCGCAGTGTCCCCATCCCCGTCGGGGGGACTGCTGCAAGTTTCCGATACTCGTGACGGCCCGCCGAGCGTCAGGTAAGCGCGCAATAATGAACAGCGTGAAGATCCTCATCACCGGCATCGCCGGCTTTGTTGGCAGTTCCCTGGCGCTGGCGCTGCAGGAGCGCGGCTTCACTGTAGCGGGCATCGACAATCTGATGCGGCCCGGGTCAGAGACCAATCGTGCACGCCTGCAGGCGCGGGGAATCGGTTTTGTACACGGCGACATTCGCGCGGCCAGCGACTGGGAGTCGCTCGGCTCGGCCGACTGGGTGATCGACGCGGCCGCCAACCCCAGCGTCCTCGCCGGTGTGCAAGGCGCGTTTAGCAGCCGGCAACTGCTGGAACACAATCTCGGCACTGTGTTTCAGGTGCTGGAATACTGCAAAGCGCACAAGGCGGGCCTGGTTCTGCTCAGCAGCAGCCGCGTGTATTCGATTCCGGCGCTGGCATCCTTGCCTTTGATTGCCCAGGACGACGCTTTTGGGCTGGACGATTCTGCGCACCTGCCTCCGGGAGTCGGCGCGGCGGGCATCAGCGCCGGCTTTTCCACCATGCCGCCGATTTCCCTGTATGGGAGTACCAAGCTGGCCGCTGAAATTGTGGCTAGAGAATATGAGGAAGCCTTTAACTTCCCGGTTTGGGTCAACCGCTGCGGAGTACTGGCCGGCGCGGGACAGTTCGGCACGCCGGATCAAGGGATCTTCGCTTACTGGGTGAACGCCCATCGGCATCGCTGGCCGCTGCGCTACATCGGGTTTGAAGGAACCGGACGGCAAGTGCGCGACGCGCTGCATCCACGCGATCTGGCGGACCTGATCGAGAAGCAGATCCGCTCCGGGCGCAAAGGCGGCCTCTACACGGCGGGCGGAGGCCGCCAAAACGCCTGGTCGCTGAAGCAGCTCAATGGCTGGTGCGACCAGCGGTTTGGCGCGCACGCGCCTCAACCCGATCCTGCGCCGCGGCAGTACGACGTGCCTTGGGTAGTTATGGATTCAAGCGAAGCCGCGCGTGATTTTGATTGGCGGCCCACTCTGAGCATGGAGAACATCGTCACCGAAATCGCCGAACATTCGGTGCTTCATCCTCACTGGCTGGAGGTCAGCGGCCTATCGCGAATGTGACATACTTTCCTGCATGGCTACCGTTCAAACCATGCGCGGCCCGCTAGATACGGCGCAGCTCGGCGTGACGTTGATGCACGAGCACATCTTCATTCTTTCTCCCGAAATCCTGATGAACTACCCCGAATTTTGGGGCGATGAAGACCAGCGCCTGGAGGACGCCCTCAAGCGCTTGAATGCCTTGTACGCCAGTGGCGTCCAGTCCCTGGTCGATCTCACGGTGGTGGGAATCGGCCGGTATATCCCGCGCATCGCCAAAATCGCGCAGAGAACCAAGCTCAATATTATTGTCGCTACCGGCCTTTACACCTACAACGACATTCCGTTTTTCTTTCACTACCGCGGTCCCGGCACTTTAGGAGGCGGTCCGGAAGTGATGGCCGACATCTTTGTTAAAGACATCGAGGAGGGCATTGCCGGCACGAATGTGAAAGCGGGCATTCTGAAGTGCGCCACCGATGTTCTTGGCTTGACGCCAGGCGTGGAGCGCTCGCTGCGCGCCACTGCTCAGGCGCATCTGCGCACGGGCGTTTCCATCTCGACCCATACTCATGCGCACACCCGCCGCGGGCTGGATCAGCAAAAGGTGTTTCGCGAAGAGGGCGTCGATCTGTCCCGCGTGGTGATCGGCCATTGCGGCGACACCACGGAGATCTCCTATCTGGAAGAACTGATCGCCAACGGCTCCTACATTGGCATGGATCGTTTCGGCATCGATACGATTCTGCCCTTCGAGGACCGCGTCAACACCGTGGTCGAGATGTGCAAGCGCGGGCACGCCGGCAAAATGGTGCTCTCGCAAGACGCGGCCTGTTTCTCGGATTGGTTCGCGGAAGGGCTGGTTCCGGCCATCCTGCCGAAATGGAATTACCTGCACATCTATCGCGACGTGATCCCGGCGCTCAAGCAGCGCGGCGTGACCGATGCCCAGATCCACACCATGATGGTGGAAAATCCCAAGACATTTTTCGACAGCGTGGGGAAGTACTGATGATTCGCCCGTTTGATCAAAGCGGAATCACCCGCGGCGCAGACCAGATCGCGCGCTACGACAATCGGCCGAATTCGCTGACGGAGATGCTGCGCGCCACGGTGGATCGCATGCCGCACAAAGAAGCCATTGTGGAGATTGGCGGCGAGCGGATCAGTTACCAACAACTGTGGGATCAAGCGGCGAAGGTCGCCGGCGGCCTGCGCGCGCAGGGAATTCAGCGCGACGACCGGGTGGCGATCCGCTATGGCAATGGACTCGACTGGTGCCGGGCCTTCTGGGGCGCGGTGCTCGCCGGCGCAATCGTGGTTCCGGTGAACACGCGATTCTCTGACGCCGAAGTGGATTACGTTCTGACCGACTCCGGCGCGCGCTACGTGTTTCTTCCCGGACAGTCATTGCCCGAGGGTCCACCTTACGCGGTGGAAGGCGTCAACCGCCCGGACGTCGCCGCCATCTTCTACACCAGCGGCACTACCGGCTTTCCCAAGGGTGCCATGACCACGCATGAGGGCTTCCTCACCAACAACGAGAACTGCCGGCGCGTGATGCAGTTTCCGACCGATGGCAGCGTGCGCACGCTGGTGTCAGTGCCCTTGTTTCATGTGACAGGATGCAACAGCCAGTTGCTGCCGAGCTGTGAGCATGGCAGCACCACGGTGATCATGCCGGCCTTCGATGTCCAGGC
>Ga0075017_100001486_pt1 | contig 14330 bp, 15 predicted proteins | sample AleBraG_ABR_2012_FD_71475 | JGI IMG/M metagenome (GOLD analysis project Ga0075017, IMG submission 71475) | Freshwater sediment microbial communities in response to fracking from Pennsylvania, USA - Alex Branch Run_MetaG_ABR_2012 | ecosystem: Environmental > Aquatic > Freshwater > Creek >... | reverse complement strand
CTATTAAAGCAGTTGACTGCGCCAGGGGCGGAGTCACTGGTGCCAAAAACTTGTCTCGAGCTCCCGCTATTTGCGATTCTGATCTGGGGTCAGATTCGGCAAGCTAAGGCCGACTTCCAACTGGTGCTTATTGTGCCCGGATTAAAAGCATGCTCCGGTACTGGCGATCGCTGGCATGGTGGCAAGGGCGGTCATTGCGAACGCCCTTTGACCCCGTTGGAGAGATTCCTCAACCTATCGTCACCGGGCCGAATCGGATCCTAATTTTCCATTGAGGAGACCACCGATGACGGCAGGCAGGCAGCTGTGGCGAAACCGGAAGGAGAGAAAGGAATGGGCACGACGATTGCAATCGGAGGACCCAGGCCTAGAGGTAGTTCATCCTCACGCCGCGGGGATCGATGTGGATTCACGACATTGATTTGTGGGTCACGGGAATGGCGAACTTCGTATTCTACTTCATGATTACGTGGCTGCTGCTCAAACTCTTTAGTCGGCACTGAAACGTGACAACCTCCCTGAGAACCAGAACAGCAATCGCCTTTGCCGTTTTGAACCAAAGCAGATCTCCGGCTCGGCGGGTCAGCAGCCTTTTAAGTGTAATGTTTTTAAATAGTTAAAGCCCATTATTTCTGTTGACACGACGGCAGTTTCAGGCGAGACTAATGCTCTGGCAGCCTCTCCCCGCCTTGCTGTTCTCCCCTTGATTTCAAAGCCCTAATGCTGAAACCCGATCCAACTGGCCCAAGAGGTTCGAACTCTGTTAACCCCGATTCCTGGCAGCCTGGGCCAGAGCTAGAGGACAGGTTCGAGTCTCACCACCTCGACAATGGGAACGGTCTTGGGATAGATCCAGCAGATCCAGAACTAGTGGCACGGGAAATCTTCATGGCTGCGGGGCAACAGGATTTTGGGGACCGCCGCCGCGACTACCGGACAAGCGCTTTAACAGCCGCAATAATAGCACTCTCTCTGCTGTTGGGCTGGATGGTGGGTCGTGCCGGCTGGAGCATGGCAGTTCACCGGGCAGAGATCCAAAGTCCTGACGTTTCTGACCTCTTGACCGTAGCCGAGGTAAACCCTGATCCGCTCCCAGCTTCGCCCAACGCTGAAGCATCAACCGATGGTACTAAATCGACTCATTCGTCGCCGCCCGCAGTAACCCCCAACCAGGTTCCGAAATCGAAGGGCCAACCTGCCGAGCCGAATGGCGGTCTGATGATGTTTGAACACGGCAAGCCCGTGCTTCGAACAGTGCCATCCGAAAAGAAACCACAAACCGAGGGCGCGGGAGATCTTGACTCGCAAACTGCGTCGGATCAAGTTCCCCGCCCTGCGACGAATAGTTATCTGTTAAGGCGGGTTGTTCCCAAGTATCCCGAACAAGCCAAGCAGCAGCACATTCAGGGCCCAGTAGTGTTAAATGCATTGGTCAGGAGGGACGGCTCGGTTCAGGAAGTCAAAGTGGTCAGCGGCGAGCCAGAACTGGTCCCGGCGGCTGTCGAAGCGGTGAAACAGTGGCGCTTCCAGCCGCAGCGAGTCAAAGGCAATCCGGTCGAGTTTGAGACCCAGATTACCGTGAACTTTTCACTCCCGTAGGTTTTTGATAACTTTCACGCCCTCGACAGGGCCTGATCAAGGTAGCCAAAGCCATGCTTGACAACGAACCACAGATAAATTTCGATTCCGTCCAGCCGGTCTCCCCTTCGAAAGGGCGCCTCCAGTTGCTCTTTGCATTGGCCTTGCTGCTTAGCGCTCTGGTGTTGCTTGTACTGAAGAATCGGCAGTTCTGGTCTGACGCCATAGGTTTCGAGTGGGCTTCGGACCAAACTACTTATAGCCCGACAAAGACGATAAAAAAGGGCGAGCAACGCCTCAATCATCCCCTCGCCCGTAGAACTGGCGCCAATCAAGGCACATCTTCCAATTCTGAGGCTCAGAGTGGAGTCACGGCCGAGTCCCACGAGACAGTTCTCGGTCCCTTACGGGTTGATGTGACCTATTCCAGCGGCGAACACCAGACTCTGTTGGCCAGTAATACCGCCATCCACATCGATCCCCAACAGAACTCACAGCCGTCCTTCGCTATGCCGGCGGGTGCAACGGGCACGAGTGGCGCAGGCGTACGGGTTCGCTTCTCAGGCCATACTGTTGAAATACTCGGACGTCCTGCGGAGCCTGTCTATCCTCTCTTGGCGCAACAAGCCAAAGTGCAAGGATCGGTGGTCCTACAGGCCCGCATCGGAGAAGATGGGACCGTTGAAGCTCTGGAAGTGATCAGCGGTCCGGGCATGTTGACGGCCGCCGCGCTGGAAGCAGTCAAGCAATGGCACTTCAAACCGCACTACGAGGGAGGGAAGGTCGTTCCCGCTGAGACTCGCATAACCGTTAATTTCAGCATCTCGACCCAGTGAGACTCTCTCGGTCGGACGAATAACCTCGCGAGGCCGCCGTCTGCGGCCCACCGACACCTGCCCACAATTATCTAGCCTGGAATAAACTTCTTCACTTTGGGAAGGGCAGCGTGACGAATGACTTGTACTTATCGCCCGTCCCGGAGTCGCGCGCGGATTTGCGTCCGCGGCAATCAACTGAGGCTGGCGCTGTTCCTGGACTCGACCCGACCGGAACTGTATTAGCAGGAACTGGGTTCGCTGGAGAAGCGGGATTCGGCGGGCTGACCGATGTGCAAGCAGTCTCTCCGCCCTGCACAGAAATTCCGCTCAGGGCCGGCAACGAACCGGAGCGTACTGCAGCGTACGATGCGTGTCCGGCAGTTGCATTCTTCGTTGCCGTCCGCGGCGCTCCCTGGAGCTGTTGTGGCGCTCCCACTCGCACCGGACTTGCCGTCCGTTCCTGAATACGAATTCCAAGCTGGGTGGTGCTTTGGCTTAGCGTGTGGTTCAGAACAGAGTTGGCTTTCACCATCGTTGAAGACGAAAGCGCGTTGGTCAAAGCGGATTCGGCAGCGGCCTGGGCGTGGCTGATAACGGGGAGGACAACAGCGATTGCGACGACTGACCCGAGGAGAACCCGTGGATTCACTTTGAACCCCTGTGCGTACTCAGGGAAGCGTAGCCCCCTGGCAGGGCAGTCGTCAATCTCCAAGAGATTCAGCGATGCATAGTGTGCGCAAGGCCGAAAAGGACAATTGTGTTCCAGCACACCACGCCGAGGTAAAACAGGTTGGCAGCCCACATGAGTTTCCGTACCCGAAAAATGATGAGAACAGCGATCGCCTTACTGAACAGGACCCCGCCGGTAGGCCCAAAGATATGTGTAAGGCGCCCCACCAGCGGGTTCACTTCGAAGGCGCCGTAATGAAACGCGACCAGAGTCGTGGTCAAATCAAGCAGTTGAAGCACGATAAAACTGGACCTGGCTGTTAGGACATCGGCGATCTTCATCCCTTTGAGGCCTTGGAAGCGGAAAGCGGTAGTTGGAGCCTTGTGCACAAAATCATACTCTCAAAATCGCAGGTTTATTCGAAGTATCCGGATGCATGCTTAGGCGAAGATCCAATCCTCGACCCGCAAAGGTTGCAAACGGCTCTGAACTGGTCCACGTATCCTCGTCGATGTCGCGTTCGATAAGCCGGATCCAAAGCCTCAGCATTCGAACCGGCGGGGCATTCGAGAATCCCCGATCAAGCTCCCGCAGGTTATGAAAAACAGTAATCCCGTTGACCGACAATCACGTCCCGGGTTCACTTCCGTGACCTTTTGGTCTTTGAGTATCCGGGAAACAATCCCAATGCTGCAGCTTTCACTCGCCGGTGCCACCAGGATTGGCGGATTGAGGATGCGCGCACCATATCCCCCGTGAAGCGTTTGCACGGAACAACGAGGCAACGCAGTGAAGCGTTTCTGCTGGTCGTCGAAAGTAGCGGTACTTCTTCTAAATGCTCTTTGCTGGACGAAGGTCGCTCAGGGCCAGCTCACCGTCAACCCGGCAAGCGTTAACTTCGGAAGTGTGCAGACCGGCACCGCAACCTCGCAAGCGCTGATTCTGAGCAATTCCAGCAAGTCTGACTTGACGGTTTCCCAGGCAATCGTGGCCGGACTGGGGTTCAGTCTGGGCGGTCCATCGCTGCCACTAACGCTGACATCTGGCCAGAATGTCGCTGTCAACATGGTGTTCGCGCCGGTGTCCGGTGGCAGCAGAAGCGGCAGTGTGTCGTTGGTGAGTTCGACAACCTCAACCCATGATCGCTCCGGAAAACACAATAGTGTGAGTACCACAACGACTACGGTTGTTCTTAGCGGCTCGGGATTCGTTCCCCCTATGACGGTTGTGACTCCCGGTGTGTTGGTGGCTTATCCCTCTAGCATGGGTTTTCCCTCGCTTCAGGTAGGCAGCAGTCAGACGCTGTTCGCGGCGCTCACCAATTCCGGTGGGACGGCCGTGACCATCTCCCAGGCGACCATCATTCAAGCGACGAATGGCAACGCCTTCAGCTTGAATGGACTGAGTCTGCCCGCCATGCTGGCTGCGGGTCAGAGCGTGACCTTCAGCGTGGCATTTACTCCGTTGTCCGCGGGCAGCGCAGGCGGGAGCATCTCCATCAATTCCGATGCTTCAAATCCAACGCTGAATATCGCCCTGGCTGGCACCGGTGCGGCACAGAGCCAACTTGCCGTCACGCCCGCATCAGCTGATTTCGGGAGCGTCACGGTTGGAACCAGCAAGACGCAGTCCGCGACGCTGGTCGCCAGCGGATCGAGCGTCATTCTCTCCTCAGCCAACGTGACTGATTCCGAATTCTCGCTTAGCGGTATCGCGTTTCCGGTCACGATTGCCGCGGGACAGAGCATGCCATTTACGTTAACTTTCGTTCCGCGCGCTTCCGGTACGGCTGCGGCAACGCTTTCACTTGCCAGCACTGCCGCCAATTCAGCCGCCGAGAACCTCACTGGGACGGGAGTAGCTCTGCCACAACACAGCGTGGGCCTCTCCTGGGACCCGGCAACCGCGGTTGTGGGCTACAACGTTTATCGGGGAAGCCAAGCGGCTGGGCCGTACTCAAAAATCAATCCGGTGCTTGATTCGAGCACAACCTTCAGTGACAGCTCCGTCCAGAGCGGACAGAACTATTACTACGTCACCACCTCGGTTGATTCAACCGGGACACAGAGTTCATACTCCAACGAAATTCAGGTGGTCATACCCACCCCCTAGGATTGGAATGGGTCGGGGGCCGAGGCAGTCAATTTCCGCTCGACTTGGCCAAATATTCGCCCATTCTCTGCTCCAGGATGGAATAGTCCATTCCCGTGCTCTGCCGCAGAGCCAGTTCGGGTTCCACGCCGGAACCTATGTTCCTCAACATTCTTAATACTTCACTGATGCCGTAACGCTCCCGCAAATACTCCACGCCGGACAGAGACTCAGCATACGCAACCTGGGCTTGCACGTCAGAAAAGCGGATGAAGGGATGCTCCAGCACGGAGAACGGTATCTCTTTTCTCTGCTGGAACAGAGCGGCGAGAGGTTGCGCGAAGGTGCTGGAGCTGCGCGGCTCCATCATCTGCGCCATTCCCTCGTTGAGCCAGGTAGGACAGCGTCCTCCGGCCAGGGAACTTAGAAACGAGTGCGTGAGTTCATGCTTGAGCACACGCGCCAGCTCGGGATTCATGACCGCGACGCCTCGAATCGGGATGCGAAGTTTGCCATCATTGATCGCTCCGGCCCAGGATGGCGCCTCCGTGATGTCAACGAATTCCTTTTGCGTGTACAGGATGACGATGATCTTTTCGGAGGGCTCGTAGCCGAGTTGACTGGCCAGGTCGCGATACCCATCGTCCAGCGTGGCCAGGAGTTGCTGCTGCAGGTCGGGGGAAGTTGCATCGCCTTGGTAGTGCAGGATGAAATGCGCGCTTTGCCTGCGCCGCGACCGCTCCTCAACTTCGAGTTCACGTTCGGCTTTGCGCAACCAGGCCCCGGTGCCTGGATCGGGCGACAGTTCCAGCGCCCGCTTCCATGCGATCACAGCTTCGCCGGTGTGATCCGCGTTGTATTGCGCCAGCCCCAAGAGCTGCTGCAGGTGGGCCGAATCCGGAGTCAGGCTGATCGCGTGTTCCAGTTCGTGGACGGCGTCATCGTACCTACCCTGCGCGGAAAGCGCGATGGCGTGCCACTCGAGCAAGTTCGGCTGCTCCGGCGTGGCCCGCAGACCGTTTTCGAAATAGGCGCCAGCCTTTCCCGAGTCACCGCCCTGCATTTCAGTCACTCCGGCAAGGAAGTAAGCATTCGAAGTCGTGCGAGCGTCCTGGTCCAGCTCGATTTCGGCCAGCTTCATCTCATTGACGCGGTCCCCTTGCAGGATGCGACTACGCAGGGTTATCCAGTAGGGTTCGTTTGGCTTTGGTCCGCCGGGAACGGGCATCCGTATTTTGTCGTGCCCAGTGTTTGCCGTGGTGGGGGCAGAGTCCCGATGGCTGAGGTCCTGTATGGCAGGCGCGGCTTGATTCGGGGAGTGGATGTTTGTCGATGGCCCGTTATCCGGTCCGATCCTGGTGACCAACGTCTTCGAAATTGTGTACTTCGTGCTTCCGACCCAGTATTCGACCTGGCCATCCTTTTCTGTCGCTTTGGTAACGACGATGTACATGCCATTTTTCAGATAGAGAGTGTCGGCGGAGGCGATCGCCGTGACGGCAAGGATGGTGCATGCGGCAAGAAAGCATTTGCGCTTAGCTGGCGCGCCCACGTTGTCCCCCGGGCAATAGCCGAGCCATGGCGCGCCAAATCCTGGCTGCGTAGATTCGGAGGCTGCTTTCCTGCGTGTACGCCGGATTGAAAATGATTGGGGTTTGCTCGTCTGAAAGTTCACGGTCCACCCTGGCGGGCGAGATGGTGGCGGGTGAAGTCTCGACGGTTGTATGTTCGACCGCCGCGCTGACCCAGTGCGACAACTTCTTTACGGTATTGAGATCGGCTAAAGAAAAGGCGTCGGGATTTCCCGAAAAGATGGCAAACACGCCAACCACAGCGTCCTGCAGAGATACCGGCACAACGATGATGGATCGCACTCCGAGCTGTCGGCAAACTTCCTGGTCAACCCGAGCGTCCGACTCGGTGTCACTGCACCATTGCGACATCTGGCGGCGGATGGCCAGTCCGGTGAGACCGGTCTCGCGATTGATGGGGTCTCCAATCTCGGTGATGGGCATGCCAGCTATGGCGCGGCAAGTCACCCCGCCGTCGCGTAGCAAGCCAATCGCAACGCTTGTGGCGCCGGTTTCCTGCAGGGCGCGCTCGGCTAGGATGTCGAAAATGCGATCCAGTTTATCTGCCAGCGCAAGAGCTGCGGCTGGTGATGCTTGCGGAAGCGGGCTGTCTGCACGCGCTGACATTTAACCCTTCGGTTGGCACGCCATCGAGAAGTCTTCCCGGCGGAAGCCTGCCGAGACATCTTTTGTGCGGGCATAACGGTAAAGGGCAGCGACAAATATGCCCTGTACCGCGGCGCTGATGACCGCGAGAAGGAGCCAGTAGAGCACAGCAAGGACTATGCCAGCCGCGATTCCCGGCGGCCCCAGGGGCTTACCCAGGAACGGCAAGGCCGCGCCCGGTAATGCCAGCAGAGTGAAGATGAGCCCAAAGCTGAAGCCACCGGCGACTTTCTCGCCCCAGGTATTCCTGAAAAGCTCGGCCGAACGTTGCACGGCTTCAGCGGGTCGCATGTTCTCCGCCGCCAACACCGGAACTACAAAGTAGCTGGCCAGGGACCAAGCCATGCCCATTAGCCCTCCCATCAGGCGCAGCAGCCCGGAGGCGCGTTCCTCAATCATCCGCAAGAGAATGCCGACGGTGGCTGAGAGCAGTGCCCATTGAAAGATCTTGCCCTTGCGCTGCCACGCCACCTTCAGTCCGTCGTTGATCGTCGCGGATCCTCCGGACAAACGACTGGAGGCAGCGCTTACCAGCGCGACGTTAAAGAAAACGACAACGAAGTAGTTCGCCAGATAAAGGAGAAACAGGCAGAACCACATGCCCTGTAACATGGAGTGGCGATTGAACGTGTTCGCGCTGAGTATTTCGGTGGAGGGCAAGGTAAGCAGTGCCCCGCCACACAGAATGATTGCGGAAAGCAGCAGGCAGAAACTGCCGGAAAAAAAGGGCAGCCACAACAGTTCCCGGTCCTTCTTCAGGACGGCGAAACTGTTCCCGATAAGCTCCCAGGTTTGAGCAATCCGTCCGATGTCATCCTCCGATGTCTACTCCGCGTTCACAGCAATATGCACACTCCGGCCCAACCACGAAGGCCCATCCGGCAGTCGCGCCCGTCGCCGGCCGCTAACCTGCATCAACGAGCGACCAGGCTATCTCCAGAAGCTGGAGCGGCAACCACCGCTTCCGCCGAATCATGCAGGCTGGATTTTCTGGCTTCGTAGCGCCCAATCACCAACTGATCGCCAACTTCCGTCCTGCTCTTGATGATGGCGTGAGCGGGCAATTCCAGGACGCTCTCTGCCCGAAAGTTCGGTCGCGTCACCCTGAACGGCCGCAACAATTCCTTCAAGCCGACAACCTTGAAATTCTTGTCGATCAAGATCAGATCAAAGGTAAACAGCATGCCGATGCTGTGGACTGAATTCGCGGGCACAATCCACACACCGCTATCGGGGGAAAGAGATCTCTTGCCCAACAAGCCAACCAACCGACTCAGAATGGAGTCAGCGACGGTCACCCGAAAGGCAAGAAAGGTCTCTTTAGTCTTGTTGTAGACAAAAACCTGGCGGACTCTGCACGGCATAAGATACGGCTCCTAACCTGCCTTATTCTTGCGGCGGGCCGCTCCTAGCGAGGAGCCTTCTTTTTCATTCTGTAAATCAGGGCAACCAGAACTACTACGGCCAGAATCCCTGAGACTACTCGGATCAAAGTTACGTTATCCATTTTGTATTTCCTCCAGTGTTTTGAACTCTACTGCTCCCCGCTTATTCAGCGAGGTGTTTAAGATTTTCCAAGATCGAGATAGCTGCGGGAACGAGAATCACAACTCCGATACTTGGGAAGATAAAAAATACCAGCGGCGGTATCAGTTTGATGGTCGTCTTGGCCGCCATTTCTTCGGCCTTTTGCCGGCGCTGAGTCCGCAAGGTGTCGGAAAAAGCCCCCAACGACTTGGCGATCGGGGTTCCGAAGCGATCGGTCTGGACCAGCATGGCTACAAAGGACCGAACGCTCTCGGTATCGGCGCGTGCCGCAAACGCCTGCCAGGCGGCAATTCTGGGAGCCCCCGCCCGCTGTTCTAGGTTGATCTGCAGTAGTTCTTCGCTCAGTTCCGGGCGGCTCACGCGAAGTTCCTGGCCCACCCGCACGATGCCCTGATCCAGGCCCAGACCAGCCTCGATGCAGATGGCGAGCAAGTCCAACCCGTCGGGAAGACTGAGCCGGATCCGCTCTCTGCGTTTCTTGACCGCAAAGTTCAACCAAAAATCGGGGATGAAGAAAGCCACAACCAGGGTGATCAGGAATAGGAAGAGGTTGGTGCTGGCCACAATCGCAACCACGCCCCCTAGGACAACCGGCAGGACTAATCTTGCGCCGAGAAAAATGTCCACATGAGCGGGCTTGCGATAGCCAGCCAGCATGAGCCGCCGGACCAAGTCGGGGTCAGGCTCGCTAGAAAAAAGACGGCGGAAGAGGGTGAAGGGTTTTGCCAGCCAATCTACGTCTACGCCTGCGCGCACTGTCTGGGCGCCAGGGTTCTGCACCTCACGCGCGTGCCGCGTCACCTCGTCCAACAATACGCTCTGCGCCGAGGTGCGAGGCAGCATGAACAGAACGATCAGGAAGAAGCCCACGAAGGACAAAATTCCGAAAATTATTATCAACGACATAGTTCCGACCTGGCTTAGACCTTGATATCGATAATTTTGCGAATGATAAGCACGCCCAAAACCATCATGACCAGTCCGACATAGATCGCTTTCAGGCCGGTGGGATGGGTGAAAAGAAGCCGTTCGTACCTCCAGTTAAGGAGGCTGAGGACGCCGCACATGACGAAAGGTGCGACACAAAGGATCAATCCCGTGATGCGCCCCTGAGCGGTGTAAATACGGAGTTGCCCGTGCAGCCGCGACCGTTCCCGGGCCAGGACCGCGGTCTTATCGAGAATCACCGCGAGGTTTCCGCCCGTTTCCTTCTGCAGCAGTATCGCGGTGGTGACGAACCGCACATCATCGCGTGGCACTCGATCGACCAAATTCAGCATCGCGTCGCGCAGCGGGAGACCGAAATTCTGTTCCTCATGCACGATGCGGAATTCTCCGGCCAGGGGTTCGGCAATCTCCTTGCCAACCATCTCAATCACGGCGGGCACGGCGTGACCCGCCCGTAGAGCTCGAGCCATCAAATCAACGGCTTCCGGCACCTGTTCATCGCATTTCCTGAAGCGCCGTTCCCGCGCAATCAACAGACACAGGTAGGGCAGCGAACCGGCAGCGATCCCGAAGATCAGGCACAGCACCACGCTGGGAATGGTGAGCGACGCCAGCGCAGCAACAATGACGGTTACCACCAAGGAAACGAGAATGAAAGAACTCACTTGCCAGGTTTGCCCGGCCTGCCGAATGAGCCGTGCAAGGTCCGCGGATCCCGGCAGATCGCGAAGCAGTTCGTCCAGCCAGGGAGTCGCGCTTAGTGCCTGCCGCTTGAGGATGGTGGTGCCGTCGCCTTCGACCGCACGATTCTCCTCGATACTCTCCAGGTGCTGCTGCACCACGGTCTCAGTCGCGGTGGGCCGCAGAAAATACAGCATCACCAGGAAGCTGACAACCAGAAGGAAAATGAATAAAAGTATAGTCATGAAAGATCTTCGCTCAGACACTCACAGAGTGCTCGAACATGAATGCCGGAACTGGAATGCCGGACGCTTTCAGCTTCTCGGCGAACTTGGGGCGGATTCCAGTCGGAGTGAACGCTCCCAACACCCGGCCATCCGGTCCCACTCCCTGCTTTTCGAAGACGAAAACATCCTGCATACTGACTACGTCGTCTTCCATGCCCGTAATCTCGGTCATATGGGTCACACGCCGCGTGCCGTCATTGAAGCGCGCGATCTGAATCACCAGAGTAACCGCGGATGCAATCTGCCTCCGGACCGCTCTCTCGGGCAAATTCAAATTCGCCATCATGGCCATGGTTTCAAGACGCGCGACCGCATCGCGGGGGCTGTTGGCGTGCACTGTGGTCAGCGACCCGTCATGACCCGTGTTCATGGCCTGCAGCATATCCAGCGCTTCCTCGCCGCGAACCTCGCCGACGATAATGCGATTGGGGCGCATACGCAGAGAGTTAATCAAGAGTTGCCGCTGCATCACCGCCCCCTTGCCTTCCACGTTCGCGGGACGGCACTCCAAGCGGACCACGTGGCGCTGCTTCATCTGCAGTTCGGCCGAGTCTTCGATGGTCACAATTCTTTCTTTATCGGAGATGTAACCCGACAGCACGTTCAGGAAGGTGGTTTTCCCGGCGCCGGTTCCGCCCGAAATTACTATGTTCAGCCGCGCTTTGACCGCACCTTTGATCAGCTCGAGCATTTGCGGCGTGAGGGTCTGGTTGGCGAGCAGATCCGCATCCGAAAGCGGGATGTGGCCAAAGCGGCGGATCGAAAGATGCGGACCATCCACCGCCAGCGGCGGAATGATGACGTTAACGCGGGATCCATCCGCCAGACGTGCATCCACCATGGGAGACGATTCGTCCACATGGCGCCCGATGTCGGAGACAATCTTGTCGATGATGTGCATCAGGTGCGCGTTGTCCTTGAACCTGATGTTGGTCTCTTCCAGCACGCCCCCGCGCTCGATGTACACCAGGTTATGTCCGTTCACCAGAATGTCGTTGATGGTGGGATCCTGCAGTAGCGGCTCCAGGGGACCCAATCCAAAGACTTCATCCAACACTTCCAGAGATAAGCGCTCGCGCTCCCGGCCACTCATCGGGGTTTGCAGGTTGGCGACCAAATCCTGGATAACGGCCAGGGCCTGTGCCCGGGTGCGCTCGTCCCGTACCACTGCTACGCGCTCCAGGTCCACTTTATTCAAGAGGTCGCGATGTACGGCAGATTTCAGGTCCTGATAGACCTTGAAGTTCAGACCGGATTGTCTTTTTTCGTCGCCCGTCGGAATCGGCTTCATGGGACCCGAAGAGGCTGTGACTTGGTTGAATTCTGCCATGGTTTACTCCCGTGATCGAAAACTGTTATCGGCTCCAAATTCCCAGGATGCCGCGACTCTTCTTGTTGTCTTCCGCTGAGGGCTTCTTGCCTATGATTCCAGCCCATTCGTTGAGACTTCTCGCCACCTCGGAATTGGCCTGGCTCAGGGGATCGCCTCCGCTGATGGACTTCAGCATCTGGATGTACTGGTTAGGCACTTTCCAGAAAAGTTTCTGACCGATCACCTTTTCGATCTGGGCTTGGGTGATGATGCTTCGATTCTGGTGGCGGTTGAGAATCACCCGCAGCCGGTCGGCACCGATCTCTTTCCGAGTAAAATAGTCGGTCTGCCGTACCACGTTGCGCAGCGCCGAAACCTCAGCGATGGCCACAATGTTTACCTGATCGCAGGAACGGATCAGTTCCAGATGTTCGTCATTCAAGCCTGGCGGCAAGTCCACGAGGATGAACTCGTAGCGCAGCCGCAGAAACTCGAAGGTCTGAGCCAGAGCGCCGGGCGTGATCGGCCGTGCCGGTTCAATTCCCTGAGGAGCGGGAATCAAATCGAGTCCGCTTTTGTGATGGAGGACAAAGCTTTGCAACAACTCCGGATCCAGCCGGTCCGTATTTTCTACCAGCTCGTAGGAGTGGTAACGGTACTTGGTCAATCCCAGGTAGAGCGCAGCATCACCGAAATCGTGGTGCAGGTCAACGATCAGCACCCGTCTCGAATACGTCTTGGCCAGTAAGGCGCCAATTTGGGTCGCGATGGTGGTGACGCCACATCCACCCTTGGCGCCGATGAATGCCAGCACCTGGGCCTTGGCCTGCTCTTTTTTCTCCCGGCGACGTCCTCCGACTCGGGCTACGGCGTTTAAGAGCTGTTCGGAATCCAGCGGCTTGACCAGATACTCGCTGCAGCCGCTGCGCATGGCTTGAATGATCAAGTCCGGCTGGGATTGAGAGGAAACCGCAAAGATCGACGTCTCGGGAGCCTCGGCATGAATTCTTTCGGCGACCAGCGCGGCGCTCCGCCGGTCATGGTCGAAGTCCAACAGGCAAACCTCAGGCGCTGGGCTTCCGATCCAGTCGAGAACCGACTCATGATCGTCAACCCGATACTCTCCCAGATGCCGGTCGAGCCGGACCAATGGGACCGAATTGGCAAACAGCTTTAAGACTTCCCAAGTGTCTTTATCCAGACAAATACCGACCACAGAGAGCGGATCGCTGGGTGCCAGATTTTCCCGTGCTGCGGCCTTCACTGGATCTTTGGCAGTCATTCCACTCATTTCGAACTCGGTGATGCCTGAACGTCCAGCTTCTTTTCGGCTCCAGGTAGTTTTTCGTCGAACTGGGGGTTGTTGATATACGGAACCGCCGGCTTCGGCTCTACCGGAACCGCCGTCTGGGTGTGAACCGGATCGACGATGTGGGGCGTGACCAGCACCAGGAGCTCGGTGTTGCTGCGGTTGATTGACCGAGAGCGGAACAACTGTCCCAGCACTGGAACGTCGGCAATTCCTGGGACTTTCGATAACTGAACCTGAGCCCGATGGTCCATGAGTCCTGCGATGCCAAACGACTGTCCGTCTTTCAGTTCGACTTCGGTTTCTGCACGGCGTGTCGAAATCGCGGGGATACTGAATCCCGAGATTGTTAGTCCATTGGTAAAATCCAGGGTGCTGACTTCGGGGGCGACGTGAAGGCGAATGACATTGTCATTGCTGATCGTGCCGGTAAAGTCCAGGCGTACGCCAAAGGGCTTGAACTGAATGGTGATGCTCGTAAATCCCTGGCTGGGCTGGACGATGGGAAACGGGAACTCGCCTCCGGCGAGGAAGGTCGCCTTCTGACCATTCACCGCCATCAGGTTGGGCTCGGCCAGAATTTCGAGGACGGACTTTTGCTGAAGATCCTTGATTGTTGCTCCCAGGTTGATGTCCGGCCGGAACAGAAAAATATTCAGGAGATCGCTGAACTGAAACGTGGAACTCGTCCCGGTGTTCGGTGCGCCGATTACACCCTTGATGCCGGCACCGCCTACGGTTGGGCCGGCGAACTGCTGCGTGCCCAGGGCGCCAATGGTGTTGGCGGCTCCGGTGCTGAAAAGGTTGAAGCCGAATTGCTGCAGTTTCGAGCGGTCGACCTCGGCGAATTT
>Ga0075017_100001484_pt1 | contig 14342 bp, 11 predicted proteins | sample AleBraG_ABR_2012_FD_71475 | JGI IMG/M metagenome (GOLD analysis project Ga0075017, IMG submission 71475) | Freshwater sediment microbial communities in response to fracking from Pennsylvania, USA - Alex Branch Run_MetaG_ABR_2012 | ecosystem: Environmental > Aquatic > Freshwater > Creek >... | reverse complement strand
GCACGACGCCGGCGATGCAGATCTGGTTGACCATCTTCGCGAGCTGCCCCGCGCCCACCGGTCCGAGCAGCCGCCGCGTGGTGCTGTACGCCGCCACCACGGGCTCGACCCGCGCGAAGTCGGCCTCCGCTCCCCCGGCCATCACCGTCAGCGTTGCGTTGACCGCGCCGGCCTGCCCGCCGGACACCGGCGCATCGACGAACGCGACCCCGACCGACGCGCACGCCTGGGCCATACGACGAGCAGTGTCGGCCGCCACGGTCGTGTGGTCGACCACGACGGTCCCGGGCGCCGCCCCGGCGAGCACGCCGTCGTCGCCGGTGAGGACCGCGAGCACCGAGGCGTCATCACCCACACACAGGAGCACGACATCGGCGAGGCCGGCTGCCTCGCGCGCGGTCGCTGCGACCCGACCCGCCGGGTGCTCGCCGAGCCACTCCTGGGCGCGGGGGCGCGACCGGTTCCAGACGGCGACCTCATGACCGGCTGCGACGAGATGGCCAGCCATCGGGTACCCCATGACGCCAAGACCCACGAACGCGACCTTCGCCACGGTGCCACCCCTCGCTGCGCCGACCGCCACCGTCGACCGCCGGACCGATGCCCCGATCATGTCGCGCCCCCGACGTCGCGGCGAGCGAGACCCGGGCGACGGCGGGGCCGGTCCGACCGGGGACCCGCCCGGTCCGGGTATGCGACTGCGGTCGGTGCCGGGTCTGCGCTACAACCGGAGGGTGAGCCATCAGGACGGGACACCGGGCGACCTCGACGACGGGCTACTGACGGGCGCCGTGGCGGACGAGTTGCGGACACCGCGCGCCGCCGGCGTGGCGGGCGTCATCTTCGCCGTGGTCATCATCGCCGTGGAGATCCTCATCCACCAGGCGCTCCCGAACGACGCAGACCAGGCGTCCTGGATCACCGACGCGGAGCGACGTCGCCAAATGACCTGGGCACTTACCCTCGTGCCCTACGCAGGCATCGCGTTCCTGTGGTTCATCGGCGTCATCCGCGCCCGGCTCGGCAGCCGCGAGGACAAGCTCTTCGCCACGACGTTCCTCGGCTCCGGGCTCCTGTTCGTCGCGATGCTCTTCGTGTCGGCAGCAGCTCTCGGAGCCCTCATCACGCTCCAGGAGGGTCCGCACGCCGCCACGGTGGACGAGGTCCGCCTGTTCAGCGCCACGAGCATGGCCCTGCTCACCACATTCGGGATCCGGATGGCCGCGGTGTTCACCCTCGTGGTCACGAACCTGGGCCGACGTACCCGGATCGTCCCGGGGTGGCTGCAGGTGGTCGGCTACGCCGCGGCCCTGGTGCTGCTGCTCGCGCCGCCCCGCACGTTCTGGGCCGTGATCCTGTTCCCGTTGTGGGTGCTGCTGATCAGCGCGCAGATCCTCGTGTCCGGAGGACGCGCAGAGACCGCGCATGAACAGCAGACCTGACAGGATGTACAGCGGTCCGAGTCAGGGCCACCGGGCCGCGTGCCCGGACACGCTACGGAGTTGAGGTCACGTGAACACACTGGCGGAATTCGGCGTAGGGGAACTGCTGTGGAGCATGCTCTGGTTCACGCTGTTCTTCATCTGGATCTGGATCCTCATCACCTGCGTGATGGATCTCTTCCGCGACCACGAGCTCGGCGGTTGGGGCAAGTTCCTCTGGCTGCTCTTCATCATCATCACCCCCTACTTGGGCGTCTTCGTCTACCTGATCGCCCGCGGCCAGGGCATGGCGTCGCGCCAGATGGCCCAGGCGCAGGCCAACGCCGAGGCGCAGCGGCAGTACATCCAGGCGGTCGCCGCACCGGTCGCCGGCTCCAGCCCGGCGGAGGAGCTCGCGAAGCTCGCCGACCTCAAGGAGAAGGGTGTGATCTCCGAGGAGGAGTTCAACACCGCCAAGGCGAAGGCGCTCGGCGCCTGATGAGCAGCTGACGCCGGGGCCGCTGCCGCGGCCGCTCTCAGAAGCGGTTGACGTCGGTCAGGTGGAGGACGGCCTCGCCGACCTCGTCGGAGGCGGCGAGGTCGACCTCCGCGGACAGGCCCCAGTCGTGGTCGCCCGCTGGGTCGTCGAGGATCTGGCGGACGACCCACCGCCCGGGACGCTCGTCGACGATGAGGCGGGCCGGGCCACGCGCGTCGGGCCCGGTGCCGATCTGACGGTGTTCGTCGAAGTAGGGCTCGAGCGCCACGCGCCACTCCTCCGGGCCCCACCCGTCGGCGGAGTCCAGCTCCCCCAGTGCGGTCCAGTCGCGACGCGCGGCCAGCTGCACCCTGCGGAACAGCTCGTTGCGCACGAGGACCCGGAAGGCCCGCGGGTTCGCGGTCACCCGCGGCGGGCCCGTCGTGACGGGGGCCGGACCCGATCCGTCGTCGCCCGCGCCGGCGCGCAGCTGCTCCCACTCGTCGAGCAGGCTGGAGTCGACCTGGCGGACCAGCTCGCCGAGCCACTCGACGATGTCGTCGACCTCGTCGGTGCGGGCGGCGTCCGGCAGGGTCTGGCGCAGCGTGCGGTAGGCGTCGGCGAGATAGCGCAGCACGAGCCCCTCCGATCGTGCGAGGCCGTAGAAGCCGACGTACTCGACGAAGTTCATGGCACGCTCGAACATGTCGCGCACCACCGACTTCGGGCGCAGCTCGTAGTCGGCGACCCACGGATGACCCTGCGCGTAGATCGCGTACGCGGCGGCGAGCAGGTCGGCGAGCGGCTTGGGGTGGGTCACCTCCGAGAGCAGTTCCATCCGCTCCTCGTACTCGATGCCCTCGGCCTTCATCGCCGCGACCGCCTCGCCGCGCGCCTGGTGGCTCTGAGCGGAGAGCACCTGCCGCGGGTCGTCGAGGATCGACTCCATCACCGACACGACGTCCAGGGCGTAGGTGGGGACCTCGTGGTCCAGCAGCTCGAGTGCGCCGAGGGCGAACGGGGACAAGGGTTGGTTGAGGGCGAAGTTGTCGGGCAGGTCGATCGTGAGCCGGACCGTGCGGCCGTCGGGCTCGGGCTCGGCGAGGCGCTCGATGACGCCGCCGGCGAGTAGCGAGCGGTAGATCGCGATCGCGCGGCGCACGTGCTGGCGCCGGGTCCGCTCGTCGTCGTGGTTCTCCGTGAGCAGTCGGCGCATGGCAGCGACCGGGTCCCCGGGACGGGCGATGACGTTGAGCAACGTGGCGTGGGTGACGGCGAACTGCGAGGTGAGGGTCTCCGGCTCCGAGTGCACGAGCCGGTCGTACGTCGGCTCACCCCAGGAGACGAAGCCCTCTGCCGGCTTCTTGCGGACGACCTGGCGACGTTTGCGCGGGTCGTCGCCGGCCTTCGCGAGTGCCTTCTCGTTGGCGATGACGTGCTCGGGCGCCTGCACCACGACACCGCCGGCGTCGTCGAACCCGGCGCGGCCGGCGCGGCCGGCGATCTGGTGGAACTCACGCACCTGGAGGTGGCGCTGACGCACCCCGTCGTACTTGCTCAGACCCGTGAACAGCACGGTACGGATCGGCACGTTGATACCCACCCCGAGCGTGTCGGTGCCGCAGATGACCTTGAGCAGGCCAGCCTGGGCCAGGGTCTCCACGAGCCGGCGGTATTTCGGCAGCATCCCCGCATGGTGGACGCCGATGCCATGACGCACCAGCCGCGAGAGCGTCCTGCCGAAGCCGGCGGTGAACCGGAAGTCGCCGATCAGCTCGGCGATGCGGTCCTTCTCGGCACGGCTGCAGACGTTGATGCTCATCAGGGCCTGCGCCCGCTCGATCGCCGACTCCTGGGTGAAGTGCACGACGTAGATGGGTGCCTGGCCGGCCGCGAGCAGCTCCTCGATCGTCTCGGTGATGGGGGTGAGCACGTAGGAGTAGTAGAGCGGCACCGGCCGCTCGCCCGAGCTCACCAGGGTCGTCGGCCGGCCGGTGCGGCGCTCGAGGTCCGTGGTGAAGAAGGAGACGTCGCCGAGCGTGGCGGACAGCAGCAGGAACTGCGACCGCGGCAGCTCGAGGAGCGGGACCTGCCACGCCCAGCCGCGGTCGGGCTCGGCGTAGAAGTGGAACTCGTCCATCACCACGAGGCCGATGTCGGCCGAGCTGCCGTTGCGCAGCGCGATGTTCGCGAGCACCTCGGCCGTGCAGCAGATGATCGGCGCGTCAGGGTTCACGCTCGCGTCGCCGGTCAACATCCCCACATTCTCGGCGCCGAAGGTGTCGCAGAGGGCGAAGAACTTCTCCGACACCAGAGCCTTGATCGGTGCCGTGTAGAAGCTGCGTCGTCCGTCTGCCAAGGCGATGAAGTGGGCCGCGGTGGCGACCAGGCTCTTCCCGGACCCCGTCGGGGTCGCGAGGATGACATTGGCACCGGTGACGAGCTCGAGCACGGCGTCCTGCTGCGCCGGGTACATCGCGAGCCCCTGGCCCTGGGTCCACGCGGTGAACGCTGCGTAGAGCGAGTCCTCGTCCGGGGACTCGGGCATCAGCTCGGCGAGGGTCGGCTTGGCGGTCATGGGACGGCCATCGTGCCTCGTGGCGGCCCTTCGGGGGAAACGAAGTGCTCCGGCTCGAATCGGCTCGCGCGGTCACGAGCAGCGCCCTGGACCGCATCGCACCACCGCGGATGGGCACGAGCTTCCGATGGCTGCCCGCATCGTCCTGGGTCACCAACGTCGGCGACGGCATCGCCCTGGCCGCGGGGCCGCTGCCCGTGGCGTCGCAGACGCACAACGCGATCCTCGTCGCCATGACCGGCGTACTGCGACGCGCCCCGTGGCCACTGCTCGGCCCGTCTACGGGGCAGTCGCAGACCAGGTCGCCGGCCGCGTGCTCGTCATGCTGGCCGACGGCACGCGGGCGCTCGTCGTGGCCATGCTGTGCGTCGTGATCGTCACCGGGCACGTCGACATCACGATCCTCCTCGTCGCGATGGTCCTCCTCGGCCGCACGGAGGTGTTCGCCGACACGACATCGTCGACGCTGCTGCCCGTGCTCGTGAGGCGCTCCGATCTCGGAATCGGCAACGCGCGGTTCCAGGCGAGCTTCCTGGTCGCGAACCAGATCGTGGGACCGCCGTGCACAGGACGTCTGAGCGGGGACCGCCGCCGTTCCACTCCCCCGACATCTTCGCCGTCGAGCGCCGCACCCCGGAACCCCCATGAAGCGCGCCCTGCTCGTGGGCGCCGGCACCCTCGCCGGCGTCGCCGCCCTCGTCGTCGTCCACCGGAGGCTGGCACTGTCGGCTCGGCTCAGCCGCGACCGCGACAGGCAGCACCTCGGCGACGACAGGCAACGCGACCTCGAGCACCGCGAGCCCGAGCCCTGCGTCGCCCGGCGCGACGGCGGGCGCACGTCAGGCACCACGTCCGACGTGTCGTCGAGCTCGACGAAGGAGGGCACCGACACCGGCGACGCGGTCGACGTCCGCGGCGGGTGCGGCACCGTCCGGGTCGAGGCGGCGGTGAGCGGCGACAAGGTCGTCGACGTCACCGCGCTCGCCGTGCCGCAGAACGACCCGCGCAGCTCGCAGATCAGCGCGCAGGCGGTGCCGATGCCCGTCGAGCACGCCATCGCGGCGCGGAGCTCGAGCTCTCGGGGGTCAGTGGCGCGTCGCACACCTCGGCCGATTTCGCGCAGTCGCTGCGCTCGGCCCTGGTCCAGGCCGACCGCACCACCTCAACCGGCACACCCAGTCTGCTCGGCACACTTGCATCTATGACAGTTGCGATATATCGTTACTGTCATAGATACGAGAGAAGGAGCAGAGATGCATCCCATGAACCACCAGGACCGGCACCAGGCCGGTCGCCACTTCCACCACCCGCCCGAGGCGTTCGCCGAGGACGACGGCCATCCGGGCCGTCGCGGCGGGCCCCACGGGGGTCCTCGCGGAGGTCGCCGCGGCCCCGGCGGACGAGGTCGAGTCCCGCGCGGCGACGTCCGCACCGCCGTCCTGCTGCTCCTCGACGAGGAGCCCATGCATGGCTACCAGCTCATGCAGGCCATCGCCGACCGCAGCGGCGGCCGGTGGACGCCGAGCCCCGGCGCGATCTACCCCGCGCTCAACCTGCTCGAGGACGAGGGCCTCGTGAGCGTCGCCGCCGAGTCCGGCCGCAAGGTCGCGACCCTCACCGACGCCGGCCGGGCCCAGGTCGCCGAGAACAGGGACACCTGGCCTGACCCGTTCTCCGGCTTCCGCGAGTCGCGGACCGGACCCGACCTGCGCTCGCTGCTCGAGCAGCTGCAGGGTGCGACCCGCCAGGTCGGGCGCGCCGGCACGCCCGAGCAGGTGGCCGCGGCCGCCGAGATCCTGTCCGGCGCGCGACGGCAGATGTACCTGCTGCTCGCCGACGGGCCGGGCGCCGTCGACGACTGAGCCGTTCGGCGCGACCGGCGAGGCTCGCACTCCGAGTGTGAGGATGAGGTCGTGACGACGGAGCTGCTCCCCCTCGCGCACATGGTGCCCCGCCCGCTGGCCTACGTCCTCGGGGGCGGCGGGTCGCGGGGAGCCGTGCAGCTCGGCATGCTGCGCGCGCTGGCGGAGACCGACCTGCGACCGGACCTCGTGATCGGCACCAGCGTCGGCTCGCTCAACGGCGCGATCCTCGCGTCCGACCCGGACGGGGCCACCGCCAAACTCGAGGACATCTGGCCGCGGATCGACCGGCAGCAGGTGTTCCCCGGCGGCTTCCTGCTGAGGACCCTCGCGGCCACGACCGCCGGTCGGCCCTATATCTTCGACCCCACGCCACTGTCGGACCTGCTCGCCGAGTACCTGCCGGTGTCGCGCATCGAGGACCTCGACCTGCCGTTCGTCGCCGTCGCCACGGACCTCGACTCCGGGGTGCGGATCGACCTGGAGTCGGGAGACCTGCGCACCGCACTGCTCGCGTCCTCGGCCATCCCCGTGGCGTTCCCGTGGGTCGAGCGAGACGGTCGTCGCCTCGTCGACGGCGGGCTCGTGGCCAACATCCCGGTGCGCCAGGCGGTCGCGCGCGGCGCGAAGTCGGTGATGGTCCTCGACTGCGGCATCTTCGGCGCCCAGGGCAGATGGTCCGAGGGGATCATGGGGGTGGCCGTGCAGGCCTTCGCCATCGCCGGCCGTCAGCAGATCACGGTCGACCTCGAGATCGCCGCCGACGTCCCCATGCTCTACCTCCCGGTGCCCGCGACGATCCCCACCACCATCTTCGACTTCGAGAGCACCGAGGCCCTGGCCCAGGAGTCCTACGAGCAGGGGCGTGTCGCCCTCGCCTTGCTCGCCGAGCGAGGTCCCAGCGCGGCCCCGCTCGGGCCCGGCCTCTACGGCAAGCCGCCGCTCGCCATCCTCAACCCCGAGATCGAGGCGCTGCGCCGGACGCTACCTCCGGCGCTGGAGTAGCCCAGTCCCAGGGACGACGGATCGGGGTGGAGGAGACGGCAGCGGAACGCGAACGGCCGCGTCGCCCTCCTCGCACGCCTAGGAGCCGGAGCCGAACTGCTGCCCACGCCACACTGCCGTCGTCGCAACCGTGAACGCGGCGAATCGCGCATGGCGCCGCTGGCTCCGACCACGTGGCAGCCCGTCCTGCGATCGCGCAGGCCGTTGCTGACGCAGCTCGATGTCCGTCTCCTCCTGTGGGGGTCGTTGACAGTGGCAGGTTGCTCCTGGACGACAGCCGCCGGCTCGGGCGATCGCTCCGTTTCCCGCGAGAGACCGAGATCAGGCCACTTCGGCGCCTCCGGTTTCCCGCCTCGTCGTCGGCACCGCGCCCACGACGAAGGCCCCCGCCAGCGGCGGGGGCCTTCGTCGTGAACAAGGGTGAGTGGAGGCGGCCGGAATGCAACTCGCCCGAACCGTCGGGACGCGTCGAAGCTGCGTGGCGTCGAGCACAACCCGTCGGGGGACGCGTCGGGACCGATCGGGCCCCGTGGGGTCCGGCTGTTGACGCCGTCACCACGGGAGCGGCACGCACGACTTCTCACGGAGGTTCACCGAAACGCGCGCGGCCAGCGTCGAGTGGTTGGCGTTGCGCTCGTGATCGACCGTCGCGATCGGCCGAGACGTCTCCGTCTGCTGCCGGAAGGGCGCATCGGACTGCCCGGTCAAACCCAGTCGGCTTCGGCTGGGTCAACTGTGGTGGCCGACTACTTGGGAGGCGTGCCCAAAGAGCGGTCTGCGCTGCGGACCACGCTACGCAGGAAGCCGTATTGGGTCGTGACGAGTTTGTCCGCCATGTCCAGAGCGGCGTCGATGACCTGTTCACGTCGCGATGGGCGATCCCCAAGCGCGGGTATGACCTCGTCCACCGTGTCGACGAACTTGCGCACCGCCGCGATCGCGGCCCGCTGCCCGTCTTCGACGGCCTTCAGGACCTCGGCAGACATCTCTGCGGTCCGATCCACCGCGGCCTTCTGCTGCGTGACCGCGCGCTGGCTCGTCGTGCTCGTCTTCACCGGCGCCCCAGTCGGGGTCGCCGACGCCTTCACCGTCTTCTTGGCCGGCGCACTGGTACGAGTCGCCGGTGCCTTCGCCGTCTTCTTGGTCGTCTGGGCCATGATCGCGCTCCTCACGTTGGCTGCCAGCTCGTGCACCTTGGTGCACTCGCTCCTGCGACTCCGGCCTGCCACCGCGCTGTCCCACACGCGGCGTCGGGCGAGCACGCTGCTGCGGTCTCCGGTGTCGCACCATCACCATCGTCCTGCGTCCAGCCGCCGGATGGGCGGTCGAAGCATCGGCGCCGCGGGGAGAGCAGGGGTCGGATCCTGCTGCCAGGACCCGTTCGCCGCCGTGTGACGTGCTGGTTTGCTCGCTAGCCTGGGAGTTACCTGGTTCAGTGAGCCGAGGAACGCGCATGGACTGCCACGACCCTGCTACGGGGGGTGCCCGGGTGCGGACCGCGGTGCTGCTCGCCGCCGGTCTGGGGAGCCGGTTGGCACCGTTGACGGATGCGGTCCCCAAATGCATGGTTCCGGTCGCAGGGATGCCGATCCTGGGTCGGTTGGTCCGCTGCCTGGACCGGTTGGGGTTCGATCGCCTGGTCGTGGTCACGGGCTACAAGTCTGACCTGATCCGTGACTACCTCGGCGAGACGTTCGGTGGTATCGCCGTGGAGTACGTGGTGAGCCCGGTGTTCGAGACGACGAACAACATCTACTCGTTGTGGTTGGTCCGCGACCTGATCGACGAGGCGTTCCTGCTGGTCGAGAGCGATCTCGTCTTCGACGAGGATCTGCTGGAGGCGATGCTCCAACCCAATCGGATCGCGGTGTCCCGGCAGTTGCCGTGGATGAGCGGCACCACCGTGACCCTGGGTGCGGACGGCTTCGTGAACGCCTTCCAGCCGGCGCCGCCGGGTGTCTACGGGGAGCACTGCACCGACGGCGATCATTTCATGGCGGTCAACATCTGCAGCTTGTCGCGCGACACCTGGGTCGAGGTCCGCCGACGGCTCGAGCAGCACGTGGCGGCGGGGCAGACCGGAGACTTCTACGAGGTCGTGTTCGCGGAGATGACCAGCGATGGGTGCATGGCCGCCGAGGCCGTCATCTTCCCCACCGAGCGCTGGTACGAGATCGACACCGTGGCGGATCTCCGCGCCGCCGAACTGGTCTTCGCCACCGGGCCGACTCCCGACGAAATGGTGGACGTGCACGCCCGCACATGTGGGGCGCGGAGATGAACCCGGACGCCGCTCGGTCGCACACAGAACCCGAGCCCATCCTCTGGTTCGCCCGGGACCTGCCCAACCTCTGCTCGCTCACCGGCCTGTTCGCGGCCACGCTCGGGCTCTTCTTCGCGATCCGAGGCACCTACCCGCTGGCGCTGACCGCGCTGGTCTGGGCGGTCGTGTTCGATTGGACCGACGGACTCATCGCCCGCCGGATGTCCGGGCGCAGCGCAGGGCAGGCGGCATTCGGCGCGCAACTCGACTCACTGATCGACATCGTCAGCTTCAGCGTCGCACCAGCCGTGCTGCTCCTCAGCGTCGGAGAGTTCAGCCCCTGGTTCGTCCCCGGTGCATTCGTGATCCTTGCCACCGGGGTCCTTCGGCTCAGCCACTTCAACGTCTTCGGCCTCGTCGACGCCTCGACCTATCGGGGCCTGGCCCTCGATAACAACGTCCTCGTCCTGGGGCTGCTGTTCATCGTCGAGCCCGCAGTCGGACTCACGACCTTCGCCACCGCCCTCTACGTCGTGCTGCTCGTGCTGGCCGCCCTCAACGTGGCGCCGATCCAGACACCCAAACTGGGCGGGACATGGTTCTACGCCGTCATCCTCTACGCGATCGCGCTCACCGGGATCTACGCCTGGCAGATGGTCTAGCCAACGAACCGTGCGACACACCGACCGGGACATCGGGACCCCGCAACCGACTCCGGTGAAGGCCGCCGGGGTCCGACTTACGTCCGGTCCACGGCGAAGCTGCGCCCCCCTCGTGCGATCTGCGGGGACGGAGTTGACCTCTCAGCAGTGAGTTGCCAGGGAAGTCGCTTTCGCTACCGTCGTGCCTGTGCGGGTATGCTGTACAGGGTGGCGCGGTGGTAGCGCCCCCGCGTCCTGATCGAGGCAGTGTCTCGACGAAGCCCCGGTTCCTGCCAGTCACGTGCCACAGTGGTGCGTCGATCGGTGCAGACGTGGAGGTGGGACGGTGTCGTACCTGAAGTACATCGCTTGTGACGGCCCCTTCAATGGGAAGCAGTTCGCGCTCGAGCTTCTGCACGGCGGCCACATCAAGTTGCGGGATTCGGCTGGCATCACGCACGTCTACCGGGCTTGGCAGGCCGCCGGCCGCAGCACCGACGAGGGGCTCCTGGAGTACATCGGGGTGGATCCCCTCTCCTAGCGCAGGCCGTGGAACCGCGGCTCGGCGTGCATCTGCGCCCACCGTGCCGCAGTGGCCGGCAGGGACAGGCTCGGTATTCCGCGTCACCGGGCGAGGGCCAGTCCGCGGGGTTACCGTGAGAGTGAGCCTGCGCCCCCGCCGGGGTGTGTCAGGCGATCGAGAATCGGGCCTGTCATGGGCGCTCAGATCATCGTTCTCATCGTGGTTGTCCTGGTCGTTCTGCTCTTGCTGTGGATGTCGGTGAAGGTCGTCCAGCAGTATGAGCAGGGTGTGCTGTTCCGGTTCGGTCGGGTGGTCGGTGTCCGCCAGCCGGGGCTACGGTTCATCATCCCGTTCGTCGACGTGATGCACCGAGTCTCGCTGCGCGTGGTCACGATGCCAATCCAGTCCCAGGGGATCATCACGCGCGACAACGTGAGCGTGGACATCTCCGCCGTCGCGTACTTCAAGGTCGTGGACGCGGAGAAGTCGGTGGTGGCCATCGAGAACGTCAACGCGGCGATCAACCAGATCGCCCAGACCACCCTGCGCAAGGTCGTCGGCAAGCACAGCCTCGACGAGACGCTGTCGGAGACCGATCGGATCAACCTCGACATCCGCGAGATCCTCGATGTCACCACGGTCGTGTGGGGCGTGGAGGTGACGCTGGTCGAGTTGAAGGACATCCAACTGCCGGAGACCATGAAGCGCGCGATGGCCAAGCAAGCCGAGGCCGAACGCGAGAAGAGAGCCAAGATCATCAACGCCGAGGGCGAAGCCATGGCGGCCACCGCGCTGGGCGATGCATCGGACATCATGATGATCCACCCCTTGGCCCTTCAGCTGCGCAACCTGCAGAGCCTGGTCGAGATCGGCGTGGACAAGAACACCACCGTCGTGTTCCCGTCCCCGATCATGAGCACCATCGAGGAACTCACCGGGTTCATCCAGCGTGAGACCCGCGCGGCAGACAAGACCATGGAGACCCCCCCGGTGCAGGCCCTCAAAGGAACCCCTGACGCGGCCTAGCTACGGGTAGCGCGTGGGTCACGTCGACGTCGTAGTAGCGCCGACCCGTCGTGGAGGTGGCGGGAATCTAACTCCTGCGAACCGTTGGGACACGTCGGAACCCGGTGGTTGCGAGCACAACCCGTCGGATTGCATCGGAACCGATCGGGTCCCGGTGGGACCGGCTGTTGACGCCATGGGGGAGGACTGCGACTGGGATGCTGACACTCGATCCCGAACTCGTGGGCCGGCGGAGAGCCACCGTGAAGGCAAACGAGCGTCGAACCAGTGCCGCGGGTCACGGCCCTCCATGACAGGCCGAGGTCGTTCGGCGGCCACATCGACCGGAGCGCGGCGAAGGGTTACCAGCGCCCACGCCCCGATGGGCGATGCCCAGAACCATGAACGGGTCATTCGCGCTCCTCACCGGCTGTCCGAAGTGAACCTGCCGCTCTTGCGCGCGGACGGCTTGACTGGGCGGGTTTCACCCGGACGCCGATAGCGCTCCCGCCGCTGCGTCCGGGTAAAGGTCGGTCAACATCGGTCGATACATGCCGCGGGGACCGGTGCTACTCGAGCGTCCGGCCGATGGACTGCGGGAGACGACGATGGCTGGTCAGGTCACGGATCGGCCGTCCTCACGCGGGCAGAGAGCGCACCAGGCACGCGTGGCGGCGCTGGTTTCAGTGCCCTTGGTCGTCGGCCTGGCGGCCTCATCAGTCCTCGGCGTCCTCCACACCCGTGAGCAGAACGCCCGCAGCACGCGGCTCGTCCTGGCCCAGATGCACGAGGATGCGCAGCTGCAGCAGGAGCTGATCTCGCACGCGGCCGTCATGGGGTTCCTCACGACGGACCTGCCGAGCACCCTGAGCACGTTGCGTCGCGACACCGACGCGAGCCTGATTCGACTCGGCGACGGATCCGGGTCCGTGGACTCCGTCGACTCGATTGCGAGTGCTTGGCGGGAGTATCTGACCGCGTCAGGCCTGACCACCAGCAAGCTCGCGATGGGCCATGCGACCACTCCCATGGCCTCGGGGACGCCGTCCTCAGGTGCGGGGGCCGCGATGCCCTCCACCACGGCGATGCCCATCGGGACATCGCCCACCGTGGCGGCCATGCCCGCGGGAACGATGCCCTCCACGACGGCGATGCCCATGGGGACGCCGCCCGCCGTGGCGGCCATGCCCGCGGGAACGATGCCCTCCACCACGGCGATGCCCATGGGGACGCCGCCCGCCGTGGCGGCCATGCCCGCAGGAACGATGCCCTCGGCTCCCGCCGCGTCGGTATCGGACCAATCCGCCTACACGAGCTACGTCGGCTCCATCGACGGGGCCATCCGCCAGACGGACACCGAGATCCAGGCCGCGACGACGGAGTCGCAGGTCGGCTCGATCCTCACGGTGACCCTCGAGGCCCTGGTCCTGGTGATCGCGTTCCTCTGGTTGGCCAGGATGCGTAGCCGCTCTGCCGAAGAACGTCGACTGGCGCTGGCTGCCAGCGAGGCGCGTTTCCGTTCACTCGTCCAGAACGCGTCGGACGTCGTGATGGTGCTTGATGATGAATGGCGTATCGACTACACGTCACCGTCGGTGCTCGGGCTCCTCGGCCGCGACGTGGACGAGGTTGCCCACCAGTTCCTCTCAACATACGTGCACACCCAGGACGAGGCGGTCCTGCAGGCGTTCCTGGAGGGGAGCCGCCGTCAGGGGGCGGGCTCGTCGAACTCCGTCGAGTTCCGGCTGCTCCACGAGGACGATCGCTGGGTGGACGTCGAGGCTCTGGCCAGCGTGCCCAGTGACGAATCCGGACTCGGTCTCATCCTCACCATGCGGAACACGACCGAGCGAAAGGCCTTCGAGCTGCAGCTCGCTCATCAGGCCTTCCACGACGCGCTCACCGGGCTGCCCAACCGCGCGCTCTTCCACGACCGGCTCAACCACGCGCTGACTCGCAGGTCCGACGACGCCAACACGGTCGCAGTCATCCTGCTTGATCTCGACGACTTCAAGACCGTCAACGACAGCCTCGGGCACGAGGCGGGCGATCACGTGCTCACCGAAGTCGCCGATCGGCTCCGCGGCTGCATTCGTTCCAGCGACACCCCAGCTCGGCTCGGCGGGGACGAGTTCGCGGTCCTGCTCGAGGGCATCGACGACGTGGGGGAAGCCATCGAGACTGGTCGGCGCATCCTGGCTGCCTTCGCCCGTCCGATGTGGCTGCGCGACCACGAGCTGTCGACGACCGGCTGCATCGGCATCTCGATTGGCCTGCCGCAGTTCAGCGAGGCCGAGGAACTGCTGCGCGACGCCGACACAGCCATGTACGCCGCCAAGGCCCAGGGTCGTGGCCAGGTGCAGGTCTTCGAGGAGGTCATGCACTCGGTCGCACAGGACCGGCTTGCGATGAAGTCCGACCTGGAGCGCGCGCTGGCCCGCGACGAGTTCGTGCTGCACTACCAGCCGACTGTTGACCTGAACTCGGATCGGTTCATCGGCTTCGAGGCGCTGGTCCGCTGGAACCACCCCGATCGGGGCCTGGTGCCGCCCTTGCAGTTCATCCC
>Ga0075017_100001483_pt1 | contig 14346 bp, 11 predicted proteins | sample AleBraG_ABR_2012_FD_71475 | JGI IMG/M metagenome (GOLD analysis project Ga0075017, IMG submission 71475) | Freshwater sediment microbial communities in response to fracking from Pennsylvania, USA - Alex Branch Run_MetaG_ABR_2012 | ecosystem: Environmental > Aquatic > Freshwater > Creek >... | reverse complement strand
GCGAGATTTCCGGCATGCTCCCCGCCATGGGTGCCGACTTGAAAATTAGTCCAATGGAAGCCGCTGCACATCAGGGCCACCGCCGTCGCGGCCGGCACGATGAGTTTGAAGAAGGTGATGGCGCTATTGGTGGTAGCGAATACCTTGACGCTCCAGAAATTAATCAAAAAATAAATGACCACCAATACGGCGGCAATCCACAGACCGGGCACACTCAGCTCGCCCTGACCGCCGGCGGCGTGCACATACAGGCTTTGCGCCCAGGGCCAGGGCCAAGAGCTCATGTATTGCACCGATGCCTCGGCTTCCACCGGGATTACCGAGACGATGGCAATCCACGCCGCCCATCCCGCTACGAATCCCACCAGCGAGCCGTGCGAGTAGTGCCCGTAGCGCACCGCGCCGCCCGACTCTGGAAACATGGCGCCTAATTCGGCGTAGGTAAACGCGACGCACAGAATGATCACGGCGCCGATGAGCCAGGAGTAAATTGCACTGGGGCCTGCCAATTGGGCGGCGCGCCAGGCACCGAACAACCAGCCCGAACCAATGATGGAACCCAAACCTGTGAACATCAGGGCGACAGCGCCGACTTCGCGACGGATTGCATTTTCATTGGCCATAGCAGGTCCTTGAATGGGATACTCGAAGCCATGATAACGCCGCCCGACTCGATATATCGCACCTATGAAAAACCGGCCGGCGCCGGCCGCCCGAATTTTCTGATTCTCATGGCCGACCAGCTTTCGGCTTCGGCGCTGTCCGCCTACGGAAACGCCACATGCTTGACGCCGCATATCGATGCGCTCGCCGCCGGCGGGGCGGTGTTCGATCATTTTTATTGCAACAGTCCACTGTGTGCGCCGTCGCGATTTTCGCTGATGGCCGGCCAGTTGCCGTCCAAAATCGGTGCCTATGACAATGCCGCGGAATTCGCGTCCGAGGTGCCGACCTTTGCCCATTATTTGCGTCGTGCCGGCTACCAGTGCAGTCTCAGCGGAAAAATGCATTTTTGCGGACCGGATCAATTACATGGCTTTGAGGAGCGGCTGACCACCGACATTTATCCGGCGGATTTCGGTTGGACGCCTGACTGGGAAAATTTTGCGGTGAGGCCAAGCTGGTATCACACCATGAACTCGGTGACCGAGGCGGGACCGTGTATCCGCACCAATCAAATCGATTTCGACGATGAAGTGGTGTACGAGGCGCGGCGGAAGTTGTTCGATATCGCACGCGGCAAGGATAAGCGGCCGTTTGCGATGGTGGTATCGATGACTCATCCGCATGACCCGTACACCATCCCGCAGGCTTACTGGGATCGATACCAGGGTGTGGACATCGATAGGCCGCGGGTCTCCATCCCGGTCGATGAGCTCGATGCACACTCGCGCCGGCTGCGCCATGTGTGCGGACTTGATATCCAACCGGTCAACGAGGCCCAGACCCAATCGGCGCGTCGCGCGTACTACGGTGCCGTTTCGTACGTCGATGATCAAATCGGATCGTTGATACAGGCCTTGAAGGACGCGCGCCTGGCGGATAATACCGTCGTGATGTTGATCGCCGATCACGGAGATATGTTGGGCGAGCGCGGGCTTTGGTACAAAATGAATTTCTTCGAGCCGGCCTGTCGAATACCGCTGATTGTGTACCATCCCGGCCGGGTGGAGCCGCGCCGAATCGCGGGCTCGGCATCGTTGGTCGATATATTACCCACTTTATGCGATTTGGCCGGCATCGCGGGCACCGATTATGCCGGGAGACTCGACGGTGAGTCCCTGGTACCGCAACTATTGGGCAAGGCAGGCCGCGATGAAGTTATCGGTGAATACCTCGCCGAGGGCGCCATCGCACCGCTGGTGATGATTCGCCGTGGTCAATACAAATTTGTGCACTCGCCGGTGGATCCGGATCAATTGTACGATCTGGCGGTGGATGGCGACGAGCTTGCCAATCTGGCGGCCGATTCGGCCCACGCCGGTTTGGTAGCGGCGTTTCGCTCCGAGATCCGCAAGCGCTGGGACTTGGCCGCGCTTCGTGCCGACGTGATCGCCAGTCAGCGGCGCAGACATCTGGTCTACCAGGCACTGCGCGTCGGCAGCTATCTCGCATGGGATTATCAACCGCGGCGCGATGCCGCGCGTCAGTACATCCGCAACGATCAGGACTTGAACGATCTTGAGGCCAAGGCGCGGTTTCCGCGAATTTAAGGAGTTGGCGCGATGAATCAGTGGTTGCGGTATGCGGCACGTGTGGTTGTGGCCGGCGCCATTCTCGCGGCGCTTGCGGGCTGCGATCAGCGCGCCCCTGTCGCGCCTGGATCAGCCTCGGCTTCGGCGCCCAAGCCGGCTGCCGCTGGGTCCGCGATCCCCGCGAAGGCCGCGGCGATTGACGCTGCGCGCCTGGCCAACGCCGATTCCGATCAATGGCTGACACCGGGGCGCGATTCGAACGGCAGTTACTTCTCACCGCTCAAGGATATCAATGCGGCTAACGTCGGCCGGCTTGGTTTTGCCTGGGATTACGATCTCGGTACTAACCGCGGGCTGGAGGCGACGCCGCTGGTGATCGACGGCGTGATGTACGCCACCAGTAACTTTGGCCGTGTCTATGCGCTCGATGCGGCGACGGGAAAGGAATTGTGGAAATACGATCCGCGCATTGACGGTAACTGGGCGCGGCATGCCTGTTGCGATGCAGTCAACCGTGGGCTGGTCGCCTTCGACGGCCGGTTATATGTCGGCGCGTTGGATGGTTGGTTACACGCGCTCGACGCCCGTACCGGGCAATTAGTATGGAAGGTGGATACCGTGATGGGGCGTGCAGAACACAAGCCATACTCGCTCAACGGCGCTCCGTTGCTGGCGGGCGATCTAATTGTAGTGGGTACCGCCGGCGCGGATTTTTCCGGCGCGCGCGGCTATGTTTCCGCCTTCGATCGACGCAGCGGCGCGTTGCGCTGGCGATTCTTCACGGTACCTCGAAATCCGGCCGACGGTTCGCAGGACCAGCCGCACCTCGACGCGGCGCTCAAGACCTGGGATGCGCATCATCCCTGGGACAGTGGATCGGGTGGCACCGTGTGGGACGGGATGGCGTACGACGCCGCGCTCAACATGGTGTACATCGGGACGGCCAATCCGGCCCCTTATAACAGTCACTTGGATGGCGGACGCGACAGCGATGAACTCTACACCGCGTCAATCGTCGCCATACACGCCGACCGCGGCACCATGGCCTGGTACTACCAGGCTGTGCCGGGAGATCGCTGGGATTTCGACAGCACGCAGAAATTCGTACTGGCGGATATGGTTTTAGCGGGTCGGCGGCGTCAAGTCATCATGCAGGCGGAGAAGAACGGCTATTACTATGTGATCGATCGTGGTTCGGGTGAGCTACTTTCGGCGCACAATTTTGCGTTCGTCAATTGGACCCGCGGCATCGACCCGAAAAGCGGTCGCCCGGTACCGGATCCCGGCGTGAATTATGATCGCGGCCCGGCTCTGGTATTCCCGTCCGAGGCCGGCGCCCATAGTTGGCAGCCGATGGCATTCGATGCGGAGCGTGGCATTACTTATATACCGGTAATCGAGTCGGGCAATGTTTTCGTCGAGGCAAGTGGGCGGCGCGCCGGCCTGGTGGAGGGGCAGTTCACTACTCCGGCTTTCGCACCGGAGATATACGATCCGAAGGCCATGCACAGTCTGTACGGAGCGCTGCCGCCGCTCGGTCAGTTGACCAAGCGCGTCAAGACCAATACTGCTTCGCGTGGCTATTTGCGAGCCTGGAGTGTCGCCGAGCACAAGGTAGTCTGGGAAGCCGAGACCGCCACGAGTTGGGATGGCGGTGTCTTGGCGACTGGCGGCGGATTGGTGTTTCAGGGCGACGCGAACGGAAAACTTAATGCCTATGCTTCGGGCTCCGGTAAGCCGCTGGCGTCCCTTGATCTTGGAAGCTCGATGCTGGCGGCGCCGATTACTTATCGTGTGAACGGCATTCAGTACGTTGCGATCATGGCGGGCTACGGTGGCGGCGCAGTGATCGTGGGCGCGGCGCTTGATCCGCCATCGGCGGCATACCGCTACGGTAACGAGGGACGAATTATCGTCCTTAAAGTCGGTGGGCCACCGCCGCCGCTACCGGCGTTGCGCAAAGATCCGCCGTCACCGGATCCGCCGCCGCGATTGGGTTCCGCCGCACAAATCGCCAACGGCGAGTTGTTGTACAACCGCTATTGTTCGCGCTGTCATGTGTTCGGTATCAGCATCCTTCCGGACCTGCGCCGCCTAACGCCTGCGACTCACGCATTGTTCAACGCCATTGTGTTGGGCGGAGCCTATTCGCCGAAGGGCATGGCGAAATTTGACGATGTGTTATCGCCGGCCGATGTCGAGGCGCTGCATGCCTATGTCATCGATCGGGCCTGGCAGCTCAAGGCGGAGGCGAATTAAAGGTTCGGCTTGGTTGAGTCCTTGGTGGGCGCGGCTCCTTTGAGTGTACCGCCGGCCGATTGAATCAGGCGTGCGGCACCATTCGCGCCCTCCAGCGCGATTGCCGGACTGAACGCGCTCACGGTGAATCGCGACACCAGGCGATCGGCGCGCAGGGCACCACCATTCGCCGTGACGTGATCTTCGGTGACGATGGCCTGGCCGCAGTGATCGAGCTGCGACTGAAAATCGTCGGGCGTCCTCTTAAGAGCGACATTTCCATGCATGGTTGAGGCAGTGAGCTTTCCGAGACCGCCGACCAGATCGCGGCCATTGCAGGAATCGCCGACCTGAACCGAGCCGCCGCTCTGGTAACGCCAGGTCGGGGACTCCGGCAGGTCTTGCGATAGGTTGAAGCCGCCATATTTTTTGATCAGGCCATTCTCCAGAGTCAATTCCCGCACCGCGTTCGCCGCCGAATAGCCGACGGTGTGGATAATCGCCATGGCGCGTTCCTTACCCGGGACGGGCGTGAACATGACTTCATAAGATTCGGCGTCGACGTCGGATGTTTCACCGGCGGCCGGCGGATTGGCGCCTGCGATCACGTTCACGAAGCGTCCATTGGGCAATGACTGAACCGCATTTTTCACCGGGTCCACAAAGCTCAGCGTCTCGCTCGACTCATGGTAGACACGCAATTGTTTGAGCTTCAGCGCAGCACGCACTTCATCGAGCGACATGCCGAGTTTAATTCCCGCGACATCGATTTTGTCGGCGGATACTTCGGGAGGTTGCGCAGACGGTAGCGCTGCCGCGGTGGGCATTGCGGGGGCGGGCGGCGCGGGTGGCAGTTGCGCATTGACCGGTGTAGCGGTTGCGGCGGCCGGTACCGTGGCCGACGCGACGAGAGTCCCGCTGCGAGTTTTCAGCAGATACCCGCTGGTAACCAGCATCCCCTGTTTCTCCGCATCATCGCAGGCGAACAAGGAAACAGAATCACTTTTGAGGCCGACGGTTCCGTCTTTTCTGGGGATGGGTTCACCCAACACCCCGTTGGGTTCTTTGCGCCCGCTCTTGGCATCGACCAGGCAGTAGTAGCGATGTTGATTCGGCGGCGAGCCCAAATCGAAATGGCCGCGCACCAGATCGTTGTCGGGGTCAAGCCTTAGGGATTGTTTGACCGACGAGAAGAAATTCCCTTGGGGCAGGGATTTAGGCTCTTCGGTCAGGGAGGATGCATCGGCCGCCACGGGTTTGGCGCTGCCGGTCTGATCGGCTAGGGCCGTGGCGCTTGCGCCCACGATAAGTGCCAGTACCGCCGTCTTTGTAATTAGCGCTCTGCACAGCGATAGATTTCTCAAGATATCCCCCTAACGATTGTTCGCGCTGTTTCGCTCCAATTCTAGTCGCTGCCGGGCGATTGCGCACTATTGCCGGGACGTGTGCGAAATCGCAAAGGAGTTATTATCGAGGAATGGTTGAATTACGTGATCTGTATCCGCCCATCGAACCCTATGTGTCGGGACGCCTGCGCGTGGATGAAATTCACACGATGTACTGGGAGGAATGCGGCAATCCTGAGGGGATTCCGGTGGTGTTCCTTCACGGCGGTCCCGGCGGCGGATGTTCCGCGACCAGCCGGCGATTTTTCGATCCGGCACGCTATCGAATCATTCTATTTGATCAACGCGGAGCGGGTCGATCGACTCCGAATGGGGAGCTGCGCAACAACACTACGGCCCACCTCATCGCCGACATGGAGGCGCTGCGCAAATTTAGGGACGTCGACGCCTGGCATATTTTTGGCGGATCCTGGGGCTCCACCCTGGCGGTGGCCTATGCCGAAGAATGCGTTCAGGCCTGCTTAAGCCTCACGCTGCGCGGCATTTTCCTGATGCGCGAGTGGGAAATCCGCTGGATTTTCGAGGCCGGCCGGCTATTCCGTCCGGAAGCTCTTGAGGCTTTGCTCGGCGGCCTTCCGAAGGAGCTTAAAAATAGCGATCCCCTGGAAGGCTACGCGCGTCTGCTTGAACATCCGGACCCGGGGGTGCGGATTGCGGCGGCACGTCGCTGGAGCTTATTTGAAGCCACCTTGGCCAATCTGATTCCAAGTCCTACGCGACTTGAGGAGGCCAACCAGGAACAAGTCGCCTATGCCATGGCGCGCATCGAGGTTCATTATTTTCGGAATAATCGCTACACCCCGGAGGATTTATTACTCAGGCGTATTGATCGGATTCGGCACCTGAAAGCCACCATCGTGCAAGGCCGATACGACTTATTGTGTCCGCCCATCTCGGCGACCCAGCTGCACCGTGCTTGGCCGGGATCGCGCCTCATCATCGTCGATGATGCGGGTCACTCGGCGACCGAACCGGGCATCCGGTCGGCATTAGTGGGGGTGATGGATGAAATCGCCGCCCGAAGCTCGTAAAATCCATCAGGCGGCGGATGTTATTTTCCTTGGTCGGGAGAAATCGAATGGCGACGGGTTGGGCGGGTGACGGTGCGGTGCAAGATCAAATTGACGCGACGGTGAAAGATGCCGTTGACCGCGTAAAGAGTCGGCTGCCGCAGGGATTGTCGTTGAGTCACTGCGAGGAATGCGACAGTGAAATTCCGCTGGGGCGCCAGAAAGCGTTTCCGGGAGTGCGGCTCTGCGTAATCTGTCAAGACGCCCACGATCGCAATGCCGCCAAGTTCAGCGGCTACAATCGACGGGGCAGCAAGGATAGTCAGCTGCGGTGATGGATTCGTAACGGGGATTGATTAACGGGAAGCGTGCAGCGCCAAGTACCACGCCGCAAACAAAGACGACAAGGTGAGTGTGCCTGCGACCCATTGCAACCAAGAATTGCGATTTCTGGGAACACCGGCGTGTCCATACAGCCAGCCGAGTCCGACTCCGGCAATGAATCCAAGGACATGACCGACCACGTCGACGTGTTCGGTGCCGGCCCCCATGAGGCCAAGCAGGCTGATTCCTGCGAGCAGCGGTGTCCAGCGATACATCCAGCGTTCGCGCAGGCTGAGTCGTCGTCGCCATGCGAATCCCGACAATAGGCCGAGGGCGGCGAATACCGCCGTGGACGCTCCGACGGAGCGATGCGCTGAGGGCAGAATCAGCATTTCGATCAGATTGGCCGCGGCGCCGGCGGCGACGATGCTGGCCCATGCCACGCCCGGTCCGAACAGTGTGCTGGCGAGTGCGCCTATGCCGATGCCAAACATTAAATTGCCGAATAGATGCGCTTGATCCAGGTGTAGAGTCAGTGCCGTGAGGGCTCGCCACCATTCATGCGCCGCAGCGGCGCTATCGTCCAACGCGCCGACCGCCAGCCAGTCGACTCCGAGTAAATTAATTCCCGCACAGTACGCCACCGTAATTAGCACCATTGAATAACCGATGGCTCCCGCGCCTGCACTGGTGAAGGGAAGGATGGCGGCGGGCTCCTCGCGCCGGACGGTTCGCTCGTTGGCGTAGCGTGCCAATTCTTCTTGGGCGGAACCGGCCAGAGCCTGGTCGACTACCAGCGCCCAGCCCTCGTCGAGTTCGATTCGTTCATACGATAGCGCCTTGGCGTCCAGCACCAAGCCGAATTCAAGGGACTGCGCGTACGTACCTCGGAAAACTAAAATTCGGTCCACAACGGGAGGGGCGGGCAACAATGTCAATAAGCCGGTTGGACGGGTTTGCCCATGAGTTCCCGGTATTGGGCCGAGTCCCTGAGAATTCAACACGCGTGGGTGAGCTTTCGCGGGGGGAAGTTGCCATAATAAGCAATGAGTACGGGGATCGTGGGCGATACGCAATTCGACGCTGCCTTGCGGGGATTTCGCATGCCCGGCGAGTTTGAACCGCATGCGGCGACCTGGATGGCGTGGCCCTGTCGCGAGTCGATATGGGGCGATCTATTCGTTGAAGTGAAAGCGGATTTCGCGCGTTTGGCGCGTGCCATCGCGGTGTATGAACCGCTGAAGATGCTGGCGCGTCCCGTCGATGTCGAGGAGGCCCGGCACGACTGCGGTCCCAGCGTACACGTAGTGGAATGTCCCCTGGATGATTCATGGGCGCGGGATTGCGGCCCGACCTTCCTGGTGGGCCGTGAGGGCCTGTTGGCGACGGCGTGGACTTTCAATGCGTGGGGAGCCAAGTACAGGCCGTTTGATCAGGACGCAAGGGTCGCGCGGCGAGTCGCCGAATTCATCGATGTGCCGGTGGTTGCCTCCGGCATGGTGTTGGAAGGTGGAGCCATATTCAGCGATGGCGAGGGCACGCTGGTGACCACGATGAGCTGTCTATTGAACCCCAATCGTAACCCCAACCTAAGTCAGCGGGAGATTGAGCTTGAACTCAAGCGGATGCTCGGCGTGGAGAAGGTCATTTGGCTTCCGGGCGATGTTACCGAAACAGAAACCGATGGGCATATCGATGGTTTAATGGCTTTCGCGGCGCCGGGACGCATCGTGGTCGAGGCCTGTGCGGATCGAAGCGATCCAAGGTATGAGATCTTGCTTGAAAATCGCCGGACGCTGGAATTGGCGGTCGACGCCAGGGGGCGGCGCTTTGAGTTGATCCCGATTGAAGAGGCGCCGCGCAACCCTGTGGGCGGACCTCGGTACTGTCGTTCGTACGTCAATTATTATTGCGTCAACGGAGCGATTATCGCGCCGGCCTACGGGGTGAACTCCGATATTCGCGTGCAAGGTGTTTTGAAAGCAGCGTACCCCGATCGGGATATTGTCATGGTGCCGATCGGAGCTATCGCCACGGGTGGTGGAGGTTTCCATTGTGTGACTCAGCAGCAACCGGTCGCGTCCAAGGCGGAGAGAGTGTGAGAAAATCCAATCATTGGTGGCGCCGGCGGCGTTGGCCGCCGTCGTGGGCCCCGAGGGTGTCCGCGGTCGCGGCGCTGATGGCGCTTTTATCGAGCGGCGCGGCCTTGGCCGTCGATCGCGCGCACACGCTGAATATTTACGCCTGGCCGGATTATTTTCCGCGCGCCTTGATCGATAAATTTCAGACTGAAACCGGCATTCATGTCAATTACGCGGTCATGGACAGCCCGGAGATGGCAGAGACCTTACTGTCGGTGGGTCATTCCAATTATGACTTGGTGACCATGAACGCCTCGCCACAACTCGCGCGGGAAATCCCCAAGGGCTTTTGGAAAAAGCTCGATCGGACAAAGATTCCGAACGCGCGCAATGCCGATTTAAAAATCATGAATTTGCTGCAAGCGGCCGATCCGGGAAATCAGTATGCGCTGCCCTGGATGTGGGGAACCGCAGGAATCCTTTACAACCGCGACAAGATTCTAAAATTGGTGCCGAATGCGCCGCTGGATAGTCTCGATATGATTTTGCGCAAGGATTTGGCATCCAAATTCGCGGCCTGCGGTATCAGTATTCTCGATTCTTGGGGCGATATCTTGCCGATGGTGGCGCACTATCTTGGGCAGCCGCGCCTGTCGACGGACCCGAAAGCGCTGGCGGCGGTCGTGGCGAAACTCCAGGAAATAAAACCCTACATCAGCCGCATCGCTTCGTCGGGCTATTACCAGCAAATGGCCGGCGGCGACCTGTGTTTGGCCATCGGCTATTCGGGCGATGCGATGATAGCGAAGCGCATGATCAAAGAGGGAAATTCGCAAATTCATGTGGATTATTCGTTCGCGCGCGAGAATGTACCTTTCTATATCGACACTCTGGCCGTGCCGGCCGACTCGCCGAATCCGGCGGCGGCCGAGCTTTTCATCGATTTTTTCATGCGGCCGGAAGTGTCGGCCGCGGTCACCCGGTTCATCGGTTTTGCGACCGGAAATGCCGCGGCGGTGGCTTTGCTGGAGCCGGCCGTGCGTGATAATGCGGTGATTTACCCGCCGACGTCGGTGCGCGATCGCATGGCCCTCCAGCCGGTGTATAGCGCCGAGGATATGCGAATATTTACTCGCGCCTGGCAACAGGTCAAATCTGGAAACTGAGATGCGTGATTATCTTATCGATCGCGGCATTGACCATGTAAAGATCGGCGTCTTCGACGGCGATGGGATCATGCGTGGAAAATATTTGAGCCGCGATAAATTTCTGTCGGCGCTCGATAAGGATCTGGGCTTCTGCGATGTGGTGCTGGGTTGGGATTCGAATGACCAGTTGTTCGACAACACTCGATTTACCGGTTGGCACACGGCCTATCCCGATGCGACGGTAAGGGTATTGCCGGACACTTGTCGTGAGATTCCGTTTGAACCTAAGACCGCGCTCTTTTTGGGCGAATTTGCCGGGCGCGCGGAGTCGGTGTGTCCGCGCGGGACGTTGCGCCGAGTATTGGCGCGCGCGGCCGCCATGGGATACCAAGTCAGCGCTGCGGCGGAGTTCGAATTCTTCTTATTCGAGGAGACGCCGCAGTCGGTGCGCGACAAGGGCTACCGCCAGCTAAAGACCATGACGCCCGGTAATTTCGGCTATTCGGTGCTGCGCAGTTCGGTGCAGTCGGAGCTGTATCACGAGCTACTGGAGCTTGCGCAGGTGATGCGATTTCCGATTGAGGGATTGCATACTGAGACCGGGCCGGGTGTGCTTGAAGCGGCGCTCACGTACTGCGATGCGCTTGAGGCGGCGGATCGCGCGGCGCTGTTCAAGACCTTCACGAAGGTTCTGGCGCAGCGTCACGGGCTGATGGCGACTTTCATGGCCAAGTGGTCGAACTCTGTTCCGGGCCAGAGTGGCCATTTGCATATTTCGATGCGTCAGGCGAATGGCGAGAGCGTGTTTCATGATCCGTCGAAGCTGCATGCCATGTCGGACGCGATGCGTTGGTTCATCGGCGGTCAACAGGCATTGATGCCGGAACTCTTGTCGATGGTTGCGTGTACGGTGAACAGTTATTCGCGCCTGATACCGGGTTATTGGGCGCCCACCTCGGCTACCTGGGGATTCGAAAACCGCACTACGGCATTGCGGGTTATTGGGGGAGGTCCATCGAGTCAGCGGGTGGAGTACCGAATTGCCGCCGCCGATATCAATCCCTATATTGCGCTGGCCGCGGCGATTGGATCGGGGCTATGGGGTATCGAACATCGAATCGAGCCTGATGCGGCGATTGAAGGTAATTCCTACGATAGGATTCACCCGGCCCACCGCCAGTTGCCCGCCACTCTTTACGAGGCGGCAGGGCGTTTGGCCGCGTCCGCGCCGGCGCGAGCCTTGTTCGGTGACGCCTTCGTCGAACACTATGCCGCCACTCGTCAATGGGAAGAGCGGGAGTTTCGCAAGGCCATAACAGATTGGGAATTGGCTCGTTATTTTGAAATTATTTGAGTTGCTCCATGACTGAAACCCTCAAAACGATCAGCCCGGTGGATGGCCGAATTTATGTCGAGCGGCCGCTCGAGACGGCCTCAGGAATCAATCGTGCGCTTGACGCCGCTGGTCGCGCACAATTGGCGTGGCGATCCGTTCCGCTGGCGGCGCGCTGCGAAGTATTGGGTAAGGCCGTCGCCGCCTTCGTCGCGAAGGGCGCTGAAATTTCGAGTGAAATCAGCTGGCAAATGGGACGACCGTTGAAGCATGCGCCGGGCGAGGTGCGCGGGTTCGAGGAACGAGCGCGCTACATGTTGAGTATCGCGCCCGAGGCGCTGGCCGCCATTCAGATTGGCGGTAAGCCGGGTTTCGAGCGACACATCAAACGCGTGCCGCTCGGTGTGGTCGTGGTCGTGGCACCTTGGAACTATCCTTACCTCACGGCGGTAAATGCGGTGTTTCCGGCGTTGATCGCGGGTAACACCGTGGTACTGAAGGCCTCGCACCAGACACCGCTGTGTGCCGAGCGTTTTCACGAGGCTTTCGCGAGCGCGGGGCTTCCGCCGGGCGTGTTCCAATACCTGCATCTGTCTCATTCGGATACCGGCCGCCTGATGGGCGATCAGCGGGTCGCGAGTGTGTGTTTTACCGGCTCGGTATCCGGCGGGCGCGCAGTGGTGGCGGCGACGGGAACGGGATTCGCCACGGCGGGTCTTGAGCTCGGCGGTAAAGATCCGGCCTATGTGCGAGACGATGCCGTGATGGCGCACGCCATCGAGTCGTTGACGGACGGTGCGTTTTTCAACGCCGGTCAATCTTGTTGTGGAATCAAGCGCATCTATGTGGCGGCGGCTCGCTACGATGAATTTATTGCGGGTGTGGTGGAGCTGTGTGGGTCTTACCGGTTGGGTTCTCCGTTGGATACCGAGACTACGTTGGGGCCGGTGGTAAGGACAGCGGCCGCCGAGGCGATTCGGGCGCAGGTGCGCGCCGCAGTTGCGGCGGGCGCGCGACAGCTGATCGATGAGAAGCTATTTGCGGCGTCGGTGGCGGGTACTCCCTATTTGGCGCCGCAGGTGCTCATCGATGTCAATCATTCGATGTCGATCATGCGCGAGGAGAGTTTCGGGCCGGCGGTGGGAATAATGAAAGTTGCCGGCGACGAGGAGGCGGTGCGGCTGATGAATGACAGCGAGTTTGGTTTGACGGCTGCGATTTATTCTGCGGACGCGACACGCGCCGAAGCGCTGGGCGACGCGCTCGACACGGGGACGGTTTTTCTCAATCGCTGCGATTATCTTGATCCGGCGCTGGCTTGGACAGGGGTTAAGAACTCGGGCCGTGGATGTACCTTGTCTCGCGTCGGCTACGAACAGTTAACGCGGCCAAAGTCTTATCATTTTCGGACGTCGCTATGAGCGCTACATTGCGAGGAAATTGGAATTACCCCACCACCATTTGGGCGGGCCCCGGTCGAATCACCGAGCTGGCGTTGGCCTGTGCGAATGTGGGTATGCGTAGACCATTGATCGTCACCGACGAAGGTTTGGTCAGCACGGCGATGATCAAGAATGCGCTCGCAGCGGTCAAAGACTCGGTGTTATTCGGCGCGGTCAGAGGCAATCCGGCGAGCAGCCATGTGGAGGCCGGGCTTCGCGCCTACCGCAGCGGCGGGCACGATGGTGTGGTGGCGTTTGGCGGTGGTTCGGCGCTCGACGCCGGCAAGGTGGTGGCGTTCATGGCGGGACAGACCCGTCCTTTGTGGGATTTCGAGGATGTGGGGGACTGGTGGACTCGGGCCGATCCTGCCGGAATCGCACCGGTGGTGGCGGTACCGACCACTGCGGGTACCGGCTCGGAGGTCGGGCGGGCCGGAGTCATTCTCAATGAAGAGACTCATCAGAAAAAAATCATTTTTCATCCCAAGATGATGCCGCGCATCGTCATTTCCGATCCTGAATTGACGATTGGGCTGCCGCGCGCCGTCACAGCGGCCACCGGGATTGACGCTTTCGTGCACTGTTTCGAGGCTTTTTGCGCGCCGGGGTTTCACCCCTTGGCGGACGGCGTTGCGCTCGAAGGGATGCGAATTATTCATCGGTTCTTGCCGCGCGCGTGCGCTGACGGCCGGGATATCGAGGCGCGCGCCTACATGTTGGCCGCGGCGTCTATGGGCGCCACCGCGTTTCAAAAGGGGCTGGGCGGCGTGCATGCGATCGCGCACCCGGTGGGTTCGTGGTTCAACACGCATCATGGATTGACCAACGCGGTCATTCTTCCGTATGTGATGATGTTCAACCGCAAGGCGATCACCGACAAGGGGGATATCATCGCTCGTGTGTTGGACTTACCCGTGCGCGGCTTCGACGGCTTTTTCGCCTGGGTGTTGGCGATGCGCCATGAACTGGGAATCCCGCATTCACTGGCTGAAATCGGCGTGAGTGCGGATAAGGCCGAGATTATAGGGCGCGAGGCGGCGATCGATCCGTCGGCCGGCGGCAATCCAATTCCGGTGGATGCGGCGGCGCTGCAGCGGATTTTTCAGGCAGCAGTGGAGGGCAAGTTAGGCGCCGCGGACGGCGGCGCATCAATGGCCGGCGGCGCGTGA
>Ga0075017_100001482_pt1 | contig 14347 bp, 15 predicted proteins | sample AleBraG_ABR_2012_FD_71475 | JGI IMG/M metagenome (GOLD analysis project Ga0075017, IMG submission 71475) | Freshwater sediment microbial communities in response to fracking from Pennsylvania, USA - Alex Branch Run_MetaG_ABR_2012 | ecosystem: Environmental > Aquatic > Freshwater > Creek >... | reverse complement strand
CAAGGTTGACCGTGTGCCCCATCACATGGAATATTTATAGAACGAACGGTCGGTAATTTGATGGGCCGTTCCCGGCGCCGGCACCGGCTGGGCCGACACCGCACGCTTGAAGGGTTCAATCATGATTGCTGGCACACCGCAGGCATTTCTGGTGGGCGGGGTCCGCACACCCGTGGGGCGTTACGGTGGTGCGCTCTCCTCCGTCAGACCCGACGATCTCGCGGCGCTGGCCATCAGGGAGCTCATCACACGGACCGGCATTGACCCGGCCGACGTCGACGAGGTCATCTTCGGCAACGCCAACGGCGCCGGCGAGGAAAACCGCAACGTGGCCCGCATGGCGTGGCTGCTGGCCGGATTCCCGGACACGGTCCCCGGCATCACGGTCAACAGGCTCTGCGCCTCCGGCATGAGCGCCATTACACAGGCCAGCCACATGATCAAGGCCGGTGCCGCGGACATCGTGGTGGCCGGCGGCGTGGAATCCATGTCCCGCGCCCCCTGGGTCATGGCCAAACCGGAGGCGGCATTCGCCAAACCCGGGGACACCTTCGATACCTCCATTGGCTGGCGCTTCACCAACCCCCGGTTCCTCACCGGCGAGCTGTCCCGCGACGGCAAGATGAGCTACTCCATGCCGGAAACCGCCGAAGAGGTGGCCCGCGTGTTCGGCACCTCACGGGAGGACTGCGACGCCTTCGCCGTCCGCTCCCACGAGCGGGCGCTGGCTGCCATCGCCGCCGGCCATTTCCGTGACGAAATTGTCCCGGTCACCGTCGAGGGCCGCCGCGGGAACACCGTGGTGGACACCGACGAGGGCCCGCGTGCCGGCACCACCCTGGACGTCCTGGCCGGGCTTCGCCCCGTGGTCAAGGGCGGCTCCGTGGTCACCGCAGGCAACGCTTCCAGCCTGAACGACGGCGCATCGGCCATCATCGTCGCCTCCGAACGCGCCATCAAGAAGTACGGTCTGGCCCCGCGCGCCCGCATCCTGGACGGGGCTGCGGCCGGTCTGGCGCCGGAGATCATGGGCATGGGTCCGGTGGCCGCCTCCCGCAAGATCCTTCAACGGCAGGGCCTCACAGCCGGTGACCTCGGCGCCGTCGAACTCAACGAAGCCTTCGCCTCCCAGTCGCTGGCCAGCATGCGCGAACTGGGCCTGGACCCGGGTATCGTCAACAATGACGGCGGCGCAATCGCCCTGGGCCACCCACTGGGCTCCTCCGGCTCCCGGATCGTCATCACCCTGCTGGGCAGGCTGGAACGCGAATCGCCCGGCGGAATCGGCCTGGCGACGATGTGCGTGGGCGTGGGCCAAGGCGCCGCGCTGCTCGTGGAAGGCCTGTAAATGGCGGACGACGGCGCAGCCCGCCTCGATGCGGCCACTTTCGCCACGCTGCTGGTCACCGAGACCGGCGACACGGTGGCCGTCCAGCTGAACCGTCCGGCCGTACGCAACGCGATCGACGCTGCGATGGTGGCGGAACTTCACGCCGTCTGCGCCTACCTGGAGGAAACGCCGAAGGTGCTGATCCTCTCCGGCAGCCCGGGGTCCGCCGACGGGGCCAAGGGCATCTTTGCCTCCGGTGCCGACATTGCCGAACTGCGTGAACGCCGCCGCGAGGACGCCCTGGCCGGCATCAACTCGGCCCTGTTTGACCGGATCGCGAAACTGCCCATGCCCGTCATCGCCGCCCTGGACGGCTATGCGCTGGGCGGCGGGGCGGAGCTTGCCTACGCCGCCGACTTCCGGATCGGCACCAGTGCACTGCGCATGGGCCAGCCGGAAACCGGGCTGGGCATCATGGCCGCAGCCGGTGCCACCTGGCGGCTCAAGGAACTGGTGGGCGAGCCGGCAGCTAAGGAAATCCTGCTGGCCGGACGCATCCTCACGGGCGAGGACTGCCTGCGGCTGGGGCTCATTACCGAGCTGGTGGAGCCCGCCGGGCTCCTGACCGCCGCGCACGAGTTGGCACAGCGAATCGCCCGCCAGGACCCACTGGCCATCCAAACCACCAAGCGCGTCTTTCACGAACCCCGCGAAGCACACCCCGAGGTGGACAACCAGGCGCAGGCCGGGCTCTTTGAATCGCCGGCCAAGTTTGCGCGCATGCAGGCCTTTTTGGACAAGAGGAAGAAATGACATCCATGCCAGACGCTCCAACAGCCACGGGGGCATTTTCGCCAACGCTCCCTCACACCGTGGGCGTGCTGGGAGGCGGGCGCATGGGCGCCGGGATTGCCCACGCCTTCCTCATGGCTGGCTGCAAGGTGTTGGTGGTGGAGCGCGACGACGACGCCGCGGCCGGTGCGCGTGAGCGGGTGGGATCCTCGGTGGCCAAGTCAGTGGAGCGGGGGCTGGCGGGCGGCACGGCAGAGGGCCGCTCCGTCAGCCGCGACATCATCATGCAGCGGCTGACGGTGTCCACCAACTATGGCGATTTTGCCCCGTGCGACCTGGTGGTGGAGGCCGTGCCGGAAATCCGGGAGCTGAAGGTCTCCTCCCTGCAGGGCGTGGAAAAGCACCTGACCGACCGCGCCGTGCTGGCCTCCAACACCTCCTCGCTGTCAATGTCCGGACTGGCCGCCGAACTGGCCCGGCCGGCGAACTTCATCGGCCTGCACTTCTTCAACCCCGTCCCGGCGTCCACACTGATCGAGGTTGTCATCGCCAAGCAGACACGGCCGGAGCTGGTGGCCACGGCCAAAGGCTGGGTGGACGCGTTGGGCAAAACCGCCGTCGTGGTCAACGACGCACCGGGCTTCGCCTCGTCCCGGCTCGGTGTGGCCATTGCACTGGAGGCCATGCGCATGGTGGAGGAAGGCGTGGCGAGCGCCGAGGACATCGATGCGGCCATGGTGCTCGGCTACAAGCACCCCACCGGGCCGCTGCGCACCACCGACATTGTGGGCCTGGACGTGCGCCTGGGCATCGCCGAATACCTGGAATCCACATTGGGGGAGCGGTTTGCCCCTCCGACGATCCTGCGCGAGATGGTGGCCCGCGGCGAACTGGGCCGCAAGAGCGGCAAGGGATTCTTCGACTGGCACTAGCGTGCCGCCCCGCAGCCCAGACCCCATGACCAAGACCAACCCCGAAAGGACGGGTCCCTCGATGACCACTGCAACGTCAATTGAAACTGTTCCGAGCTACATCCAGGACGCCTGGTGGACACCCACCGGCGATGTCGCCGGGGTTGATGCCCGCGACGCCAGCACCGGCGAGTTGCTGGCCCGCGTCTCCACCGAAGGGCTCGATCTGGCAGCCGCGGTGGAGTACGGACGCACCGTGGGCCAGGCCGAACTGGGCAAGCTGACCATCCACGAACGGGCACTGAAGCTGCGCGAACTCGCCGCCTTCCTGAACGACCGCCGGCAGGGGCTTTACGAGGTTTCTGCCCGGACGGGCGCCACGAAGATCGACTCCATGGTGGACATCGACGGCGGCATTGGCGTGCTGTTCACGTTCTCCTCCAAGGGCAGGCGCGAACTGCCCAACTCGAATGTGATTGTGGACGGCCCGGTGGAGGTGCTCTCCAAGGACGGCTCCTTCATCGCCGAGCACATCTACACCCGGATCCCCGGCGTCGCCGCCCAGATCAACGCCTTCAACTTCCCCGTGTGGGGCATGTTGGAGAAGTTCGCCCCGGCGTTCATTGCCGGGGTCCCCACGATCGTCAAGCCGGCCACCCCCAGCGGCTACCTGGCCGAGGCGGCCGTACGTGCCATCGTCGAGTCCGGGATACTGCCCGCCGGTTCGCTGCAGCTGATCTCCGGCTCCGCACGCACCCTGCTGGATGTCCTGGACTACCGCGACATGGTCTCCTTCACCGGCTCCGCCTCCACCGCGAACGTGCTGAAGAACCACCCCAATGTGGCCCACGGCGGTGTCCGCTTCACGGCGGAAACCGATTCGCTCAACGCCGCCATCCTGGGCCCGGACGCCGTCCCCGGCACCCCGGAATTCGAGGCCTTCATCAAATCCGTGGTCACCGAGATGACCGTCAAGGCCGGGCAGAAGTGCACGTCCATCCGCCGCACCATCGTCCCCAACGAACTCAAGGCGGCCGTCATCGACGCCATCGGCGCCCGCATCAGCGAACGCGTGGTGGTGGGGGATCCCCGTGCCGAGGGCGTGACCATGGGCGCGCTCGCCTCGCTGGAACAGCTTGCCGACGTCCGCGCCGCCGTCGAATTGATGATCGCGGCCGGCGGCGAACTGGCCTACGGCACCCTGGAGGCACCCGCGGTGACGCGTGCGGACGGCACCGTTGCCGCCGTCGTCGACGGCGCATTCATGTCGCCGGTGCTGCTGAGCTGGGCCGACGCCGAGGCCCCGGAAGTGCACTCGCTGGAGGCGTTTGGGCCGGTGTCCAGCGTGATTGGCTATGAAACGCACGACGGCGACGTCTCCGAGGCAATCCGGCTCGCCGCACTGGGGGCCGGGTCCCTGGTGGCGACCGTCTGCACCAACAACCCCGTCACGGCGCAGGCCCTGGTGACAGGGATTGCCGCCCACCATGGCCGCGTGCTGGTGCTCAACCGCGAGGATGCCCGCACGTCCACCGGCCACGGATCGCCGGTGCCGCACCTGGTCCACGGCGGGCCCGGCCGGGCCGGTGGCGGTGAGGAACTGGGCGGCATCCGCTCGGTCAAGCACCACATGCAGCGCACCGCCATCCAGGGCTCACCCAACATGCTCACAGCCATTACCGGCGTATGGCACACCGGGGCAGCCCAGGTGCTGGCCGGCGATCCCGGGTTCGGCGGGGCTGCCGGGACGGTGCACCCGTTCCGGAAGTCGCTCGCTGAGCTGCACATCGGCGATGGCTTCGCATCCGGCCTGCGCCAGGTCACGCTGGAGGACATTACCGCGTTTGCCAACGCCACCGGCGACACCTTCTACGCCCACACCGACGCCGTGGCCGCGGAAAAGAACCCGTTCTTCCCGGGCATCGTGGCACACGGCTACCTGCTGGTTTCCTGGGCCGCCGGGCTGTTCGTGGAGCCCGCCCCGGGACCGGTCTTGGCGAACTACGGACTTGAATCGCTGCGCTTCATCACCCCCGTGGCTGCCGGGGACTCGATCCGTGTGACGCTGACGGCCAAGAAGATCACCCCGCGCGTCACCGACGAATACGGTGAGGTGTGCTGGGATGCGATCCTGCACAACCAAAACGGAGAGATCGTGGCCACCTACGACGTGCTGACACTCGTGGAGAAGGAGGACACGCTGTACGCGTAGCCACGCGAGGGTGGAGAAGCTCAAGGGTTTGCGTCGATGACGGTGGTGCCGTTCCCTCGGAGCACACTGAGGGCCGGGTCGTTGTAGGGACGGTCCGTGATGATGCCTGCGATCTTGTCCAAGGGCAGGACTTGGTAGCGGGAGGCGACGCCGATCTTTTCTGCGCTTGCGAGGACGTAGCTGTCGGCCGCCCGGCTTGCCAGTGCCCGCTTCATGGCTGCCTCGTCGGCGTCGCCTGTGGTCAGCCCCTCCGAGGGATGCACGCCGGTCACTCCGAGCAGGAAAACGTCGGCAGAGATTGTCTGCGCCGCCTCTACCGCTGCGGCGCCACAGGTCACCGCCGAATGCTTGAACAGCCGCCCACCGAGGAGGAAGACATCGATGCCTGCATGGGACACAAGTGCTGCGGCGATCGTGGGGCTATGCGTAATGATGGTGCACTCCAGTGCAGGGGGAAGGTTTCCGTCCTGTGCCAAGCGGTTCAGGAGGAGGGAGTGCCGTTCGGCAGCTGGCATTCGTGTTCCTTCCGGATTGTGCATGTTTATGCACTTTTCCAACTGCCATGACCAAATCCCCAATGACTCTGACCGCAGGCCCCCACCGTTCCGGAACGGGGGATGACTGCGTATTGTCGAGCCGGAACTGCCGCCGGCCCGCACTGAAAAGTGCGGGCGGCGCCGCGGTGCGCATGGACTCGATCCAGTGGTAGCGAAGAGCGGGAGTCCCCTTCTTGGGCAGCGTGGCGCAGACATACCTGACAGCCGAGGGCGAACAGGACTGGAGCGGGAAGGCATGGATCTGGACCGGAATCCGAACGTCGGGATCGCCAGGGTTGAGGTGACATCGGACGGGTGGCATGTTCTGCGCCGAACCACCCGCCTACCGCCGGCGCAATGGGGAACGGGTCGTTCAGGCGCGCGAAACCTGCGACCGAGGCAATGGTGCCACAGTGCTGGTTTGTGATCCCGTCCGGAGAACTGTGCTGTTGACGAGGCAGTTTCGGTTCCCTGCCTACGTCAACGGGCACGCCGATGGCATGCTTGTCGAAGCCGCCGCCGGACTGCTCGATGACGATACTCCTGAGGTGGCCATTCGTCGGGAGGCCAGCGAAGAACTCGGAGTCACGATCGGGAATCTCCAGCACGTTTTCGACCTCTACATGAGCCCCGGCTCAGTCACCGAGCGCGTCCACTTCTACGCCGCACCCTACGCCCCGGACGATCGAAGTGCTCGAGATTCCCTTCGATGAAGCCCTTGCCATGACAGCAGATGGCAGGATCGCTGACGGCAAGACCGTCATACTTCTCCAATGGGCAGCCGTGACCGGCCTCCTCTGACGCGGCCAGCCTCCCTCGCTAGAGCTCCGCCACGTCCACCAGGTGGTCGTAGAAGCACACGTAGCCGGCCAGCTCGCCGGCCTCCGGCAGGGGTGCCTGGTAGCTCCAGGCCACATCGTCGTCGGGCCCGCCCGCCAAACGCCAGTAGCTGGCCACTCCCTTGTAAGGGCACAACGTGGAGGAATCCGTGGGGGTCAACGCATCCCAGTTCACATCATCCACCGGAAGGTAGATCCGCTCCACCAAATTGGTCTCAAACACCACCAGCGGGGCCGGGGATTCCGCCAGCACCTGTTCACCGGAGGTGACCTTCACGCGCCGGGAACTGTGGCGGATGTCCACGCGGTGGAAGGGGTCCCGCGGGTGGGAGATGACGACGTCGTCCTCCTCCCGCCAGGTGAACGCGCCGGAGTCGAAGGCCACGTAGCCGGCCAGCTCGGCGTCCTCCAGTTCAAAGGCCCCGCCCACGGCCGTGGCCCCACCCGCGGAAACATCCAGGGACGTGCCGGGGGTGCTGTGCCGGCTGAAGGGAATGCCCGGATGCAACAGGGGAGGAGGGGCGGCGGCGTCCAGACTGGCCGGGGAGGCTGTGCTCAGGACGGCGTCGACGTCGGTGGCCGGCACCGCGTAGCACGGCACCACCCTCCGCGGTTCCCACATGATCACAGCGCTGCGGGAATCCAGGACCAGCACGGTCCCCAGATATGCGCGGATGCGCTTGGTGGTTGGTTCGTAGCGCAGCTCGCGCAAGTGTGCCTGCAGTGCTGCGGATATCTTGGTGGCCATGCCTCCAGCTTGCCCCTGGGAGGGTGTCTTGTCGAGACCCGGTGCCTGTGCCGGGCCGGAGACTACTTGCGCAGGCCCGCGAAGGCCATGGAGATGACGTCGTCGGCCAGTTTCTTTGACGTTAGGGGACCGCCGGGCTTGTACCATTCCACGATCGAGTTGATGGTGCCAAACAGCAGCCTGGTGACGGTGCCCGGGTCGATGTCCGTGCGCAATGTGCCGTCCTGTTGAGCGGCGGAGACCAGGGCGGTGATGGTTCGGTCAAAGGCCCGGCGCCGGGCCATCGCCTCCCGTTCCATCGCCGTGTTCCCGCGCAGGCGCAACAGCAATGTCACGAAGGACAGGCGCTCCACGAGAACCGCGATGGTGCCGCGCAGTACGAATTCCAGGCGTGCGTCGGCGGCCCCCGAAGTGGCGCCGTCGAGCGTCAACACTTCCTCCAGGCCGCCCAGGGCCTCTTCGAGGGCAAGCCGCAGCAGCTCCTCCTTGGAGGGGACATGGTGGTAGATGGCCGACTTGGAAATGCCCAGGGTCTCCGCCAGGATGCCCATCGAGGTGGCCTCATAGCCGTGCTTGTTAAAGACGTCCACGGCGATGCGAAGGACCGACGCCTGGTCGTACCCCGGCCGCCCCCGCTTGGTGGCAGGCGGCGGCAGGATGGCGGAGGGAAGGTTGGCAGGCATGGTTCCTAGTTTCTCACGGGGTCCGGGCGGCCGGGATTTCGGCAGGCGCAATCACCGGTTTCGCTGCGCTTATGGCTTGGGGCGGTGGTCGTAGATGCGCCGGAGTTTGCCGTTGGAGCGTTCGAGCGTGCCCGGTTCCACCACCTCAATGGCGCAGGAGGAGCCCACATGGATCTTGATTTGGGATTTCAGGAGCATCCCGGCGGACGCGCGTTCCTCAACGGTGGTGTTTTCCCTCGGCTCAATGCGGATGGTCATCGCATCCATCCGGCCGGTTCGGGTCAGCTCGAGTTGGAAATGCGGGCTCAGGGCCGGTATGCGCAGCGCAATCTCCTCTATCTGGGACGGGAACAGGTTCACCCCGCGCAGGATGATCATGTCGTCACTGCGGCCGGTGATGCGTGCCATGCGGCGCATGGCTGGCCGTGCCGTGCCGGGCAGCAGCTTGGAGAGATCCTTGGTGCGGTACCTGATGATGGGCAGCGCCTCCTTGGTCAGTGCCGTGAACACCAGCTCACCCTCCTGGCCGTCGGGCAGGACGGTGGTCTGGTCGAAGGGGTCGATGATCTCCGGGCGGAAATGGTCCTCCCAGATGTGGTTGCCGTCCTTGGTTTCCACGGATTCCCCGGCCACGCCCGGACCCATGACCTCGGAGAGCCCGTAGATGTCGCAGGCCTGCAGGTCCATGCCCGTCTCCAGCTCACGGCGCATCTCCTCGGTCCAGGGCTCGGCCCCGCAGACGGCGAATTTCAGTGAGGTGGCGCGGGGGTCGATGCCGCGGTGGATCATGGCGTCCATGATGGTCAGCAGGTATGTCGGGGTGCACATGATGGCATCCGGCTCGAAGTCCTGGATCAGCTGGATCTGCTTCTCCGTCTGCCCGCCGGACATGGGGATGACGGTGGTGCCCAGCGCCTCGGCCCCGTAGTGGGCGCCCAGCCCGCCGGTGAACAGGCCGTAGCCGTAGGCGTTGTGGACCTTCATGCCGGGACGGACCCCGGAAGCGCGCATGCAGCGGGCCACCAGCGACGCCCAGACCTTGATGTCGTTGGCCGTGTAGCCCACCACTGTGGGGCGGCCGGTGGTACCGGAGCTGGCGTGAATGCGTGCCACCTGGCTCTGCGGCACGGCGAACATGCCGAACGGGTACTCCTGGCGCAGGTCTTCCTTGGTGGTGTAAGGGAATTTCGCCAGATCCGAGAGTTCCCGCAGGTCCGTCGGGTGGACCCCGGTCTCATCGAATTTGCGCTTGTACAGCGGCACACGGTCGTACGCGTAGGCCACCGTGTGCTGCAGCCGGGTCAGCTGCAGGGCCTCGAGCTCGTCGCGGCCCATAAGCTCCGCAGCGTCCAGCATGGAAGGGTCCCGCGGGGTGGTGTCGGTCATCGTGGATGGACCTTTCACTTGGTGTGTCTGTTGGGAATGGTGCGGCTGCGGCCGCGGAATTCGGCGATCACCGTGGCGCCGTCGTCGTCCCCGGAAAGGACCTGGACGTCGTAGAGCCCGCTGCGGCCCTGTTGCTGGCGCCGGTTGGCGACGGCGGTGATCCGCTGGCCCGCACGGCTGGGTGCCAGGAAATTGACGTCGACGCCGGACGCCACGGTGACCGTGCTGCCGTCGCCGGTGGCGGAGTTGCAGGCCAGGGCGAAGGCCGTGTCGGCGAAGGCGAAGATCATGCCGCCGTGCGCGATGCCGAAGCCGTTCATCATTTCCTGGCGCAGCGTCATGGCGATGGTGGCATGGCCGTCGTCGAGCGCCAGCACCTCGATGCCCAGCCATTTGGAGGCGTGGTCGTTGGAGAGCATGGGGTGGTCAATGGCCGGCCTGGTCAGACCCATGTGTTGCTCCTCACTTTTTCCTACCGAATGTTCATTAGGTAATACCCTCGCGGGGGGTTCTGTCAATCCGGGGCCACGGGGCGGCCCTGTTGATTGACGAGGCGTCCGTCACACTATATCCTGAACGAACGGTCGGTAATTAATTCCGGCAAGGATCGGCACACATCAAGGAGAAGTCATGGCACAAAACGTGCAGTCGGCGGGAGGGGCCACACAGAGTCAATCTGCGCTGGACGCTGCCGGGCAGGAAAACTTTGACCGGATCATCGCCAAGGACTTCCGGATTGAACCGCGCGACTGGATGCCCGACGCCTACCGCCGCTCCCTGGTGCGCCAGATTTCCCAGCACGCGCATTCGGAGATCATCGGCATGCAGCCCGAGGCCAACTGGATCACCCGGGCACCGAGCCTGAAGCGCAAGTCTGTGCTGATGGCGAAGGTCCAGGACGAGGCCGGTCACGGCCTCTACCTGTATTCAGCAGCCGAGACCCTGGGCACCAGTCGCGACGAGATGACAGATGCCCTGGTTGCCGGCAAGGCCCGCTATTCCTCCATCTTCAACTACCCCACGCTCACCTGGGCGGACATGGGGGCCATTGGCTGGATGGTGGATGGCGCCGCCATCTGCAACCAGGTGCCGCTGTGCCGCGCCTCCTACGGCCCCTATGGCCGGGCCATGGTGCGGGTCTGCAAGGAAGAGTCCTTCCACCAGCGCCAGGGCTTTGAGATCCTGCTGGAACTGGCCAACGGCACGCCCGAACAGCGTGCCATGGCCCAGGACGCCGTGAACCGCTGGTACGCGCCGTCGCTGATGATGTTTGGCCCGCCGGACGATGACTCTCCCAACTCCAAGCAGTCCATGGCCTGGAACATCAAGCGGTTCAGCAATGACGAGCTGCGCTCCCGCTTCGTGGGCATGCTGGTGGAGCAGGTCAAGGTGCTGGGCCTGTCGCTGCCCGACACCGAGATCCACTTCAACGAGACCACCCAGAAGTGGGACCACGGCCCCCTTGACTGGGAAGAATTCAAGGAAGTCTTGGCCGGTCGCGGCCCCTGCAACGCCCAACGCCTGGAGCGCCGCCGCTCCGCCCACGAAGACGGTGCCTGGGTTCGTGAAGCCGCCTCGGCCTACGCCGCCAAGCAGGCCGCCACCAACGCACAGAAAGCAGCAGCCTGACCATGAGCGAGCAGGACAAAGCCCCCAGCACGACGCCGGAAATCCAGTCAGGTGCCCACCGCTGGCCCCTGTGGGAGGTGTTCGTGCGCTCCAACCGGGGACTCAGCCACGTCCACGCCGGTTCCCTGCACGCCCCCGACGCATCGATGGCGCTGCGCAACGCCCGTGACCTGTACACGCGCCGCAACGAAGGTGTTTCCATCTGGGTGGTCCCGGCCGACGCCATCGCGGCCTCGGACCCCGATTCCAAGGGCGCCTTCTTCGAATCGCCGCAAGGCAAGGACTACCGCCACGCCACCTATTACACCAAGAGCGAAGGGGTGAAGCACCTGTGAGCGACTCCTCCGCCACCCGCATCACCCCCGGCAACGCCCTGCGCCCGGAAGACATCGCTGCGGCCACCAGGCAAGGCGCGGCCAAGGCGGGCGAAGACGCTGCCCAGTACGCGCTGCGCCTGGGCGATGACGCCCTGATCCTGGCGCAGCGGCTGGGCCACTGGATCTCCCGCGCACCCGAGCTCGAGGAAGATGTGGCCCTGGGCAACATCGCCCTGGACCAGTTGGGTCATGCCCGCTCCTTCCTGACATACGCCGGCAGCGCCTGGGGGAAGAGCGAGGACGATCTCGCCTACTTCCGCCGCGAACCCGAATTCCGTTCGGCCCAGCTGTTCGAGCAGCCCAACGGTGACTTCGCCGCGACCATTGCCCGGCAGTTCATCGTGGCCAACTACCAGTTCCCGCTCTACCGGGAACTGACACAGTCCACCGACCCCATGCTGGCCGCCATCGCCGCCAAGGCCGTGAAGGAAGTGGACTACCACCTGGACCACAGCACCCATTGGGTGCTGCGCCTGGCCGGCGGCACGGAGGAATCCCGGCGCCGCATGATCGCCGGATTCAACCTCATGTGGCCGTATGTGGGTGAGCTGTTCGAGGACGATGAGCTGACAGCGCGACTCGGCGATGCCGGCGTCGTCCCCTCCACCCTGCGCGCGGAATTCGACCGGGCCGTGGCGGATGTCTTCGCCGAAGCGGAACTGGAGGTCCCGGCGTTGCCCATGGCCACCGGCGGCGGACGGCATGGACACCACTCCGAGCACCTGGGCTACGTGCTGGCCGAAATGCAGGTCCTGGCGCGAGAATTCCCCGGGGCGAGCTGGTGACCGCCGTGGGCACACGTGAAAAGACTGCACAGCAGGCGGCCTGGGACATTGCCGCCCGCGTGTGCGACCCCGAAATCCCGGTGCTGACCATCGCGGACCTGGGCATCCTGCGGCAGGTGGAAGTGTGCGACGCCGGCGGCGTGGGCCCTGGTGCCGGCAAGCCCGCCGTGCAGATCACCATCACGCCCACCTACTCCGGCTGCCCGGCCATGGACGCCATCCGCGACGACCTGGCCACGGTGTTCACCGCCGAGGGCTACGGGCACGTGGACGTCCACCTGGTGCTGGCCCCGGCCTGGACCACCGACTGGATGAGCGATGCGGGCCGCGCCAAGCTGGAGGAATACGGGATCGCTCCCCCCAGCGGCCACTCCGGCGCCGGTGGGCACAGCGGCCGCGTCAGGCTGTCGCTGGCGGTCAAGTGTCCGCAATGCCAGTCGCTGAATACCAAGGAAATCACCCGCTTCGGTTCCACCTCCTGCAAGGCGCTCTACGTCTGCCAGGACTGCAAGGAACCCTTTGACTACTTCAAGGTGCTCTAATGACCGTCCCCACTGATGCCGCAGCCCGGCGCCGCGCCTCCTTTCACACGCTCAAAGTGTCCGGGGTCCGCCGGCTCACCGAGGACGCCATCGAGGTCACCTTCGGTGTACCCGCCGTACTGGCCGGCCACTACGACTACCTGCCCGGCCAGTACGTCGCACTGCGCAAACAGATGCCCGACGACGCCGGCGTCAACCGGGAGGTCCGCCGCAGCTACTCCATCTGTGCCGCGCCGCTGACGTTCGAGGACGGCAGCGCCGAGATCCGGGTGGCCATCAAGCGCGACCTCGGCGGGCAGTTCTCCACCTGGGCCAACGCCGAACTGGCCGAGGGCGACGCCATGGAGGTCATGAGCCCCATGGGCGCGTTCATCTCCAAGCGCGGCGGGCCCTCCAACGTGCTCACCGGCATGAACCACCCCGAAGACCTGGTGGCCGGTGCCGGCACCTTTGTGGCCATTGCGGCCGGCTCCGGCATCACCCCCGTCATCGCCATTGCCCGCACCCTGTTGGCCGCCAACGCCGACACCCGCTTTGACCTGATCTACGCGAACAAGGCCTCCATGGACGTGATGTTCCTGGAGGAACTGGCCGACCTGAAGGACAAATACCCCTCCCGGCTGGCCCTGCACCATGTACTCTCCCGCGAACAGCGGATCGCCCCGCTCCTGAGCGGACGGCTCGACGCCGACAAGCTCGAGGCCCTGCTGGGCACCGCCATCCACAGCGACGACGTCGACGAATGGTTCTTGTGCGGGCCGTTCGAACTCGTCCAGCTCTGCCGCGACGCGCTCGCGGCCCGCGGCGTGCCCAAGGACCGCATCCGCTTTGAACTGTTCACCACCGGAACCCCCAACCGCCCCGAAGGGCAGGCCGGGCGCCGCGTGGTGGTGGACGAATCAGAGAACAACTACAAGATCACCTTCACCCTCGACGGGCTCAAGGCGGATATCCTCAGCCCCACCCACGCCCGCGAATCCATCCTCAACGCCGCCCTGCGCGTGCGCCCCGACGTCCCCTTCGCCTGCGCCGGCGGGGTCTGCGGCACCTGCCGGGCCAAGCTCGTGTCGGGGAAAGTGGAGATGGAGGAGAACTACGCGTTGGAGCCGGATGAAGTGGCCAACGGCTACGTCCTGACCTGCCAGTCCCGCCCCACCACCCCCGAAGTCACCGTTGACTACGACGGCTAATCTCCGCTACCGGCGTCTCGGCACCGGCGGCGAGACCGGCATTTTCTCGGCTGCTTTCCGGCCGTCGGCCGCGGGCGGCCTTGGGGCCTCCCTGACGCAGCCTCCGAAAACACCGTCCCCGCCGCCTTTCGGTGGTCGAGCCTGTCGAGACCCCCGTTTCGAGCCCAGAGTCCCAGATCCACGCACTTGAGGAGTTTTCATGATTGAGCTTTCCATCGCCGACGGCGTTGCCGAGATTGTGCTTAATGCCCCGCACAAGCTGAACGCATTGGATGAGGCCGGGCTCGTGGAACTCAGCGCTGCCTACGACGACGCTGCCGCGGGGGTGGTTGCCGGTTCCGTCCGGGCACTGCTGTTGCGGGGTGAGGGGCGGGCGTTCTGTGCAGG
>Ga0075017_100001481_pt1 | contig 14353 bp, 11 predicted proteins | sample AleBraG_ABR_2012_FD_71475 | JGI IMG/M metagenome (GOLD analysis project Ga0075017, IMG submission 71475) | Freshwater sediment microbial communities in response to fracking from Pennsylvania, USA - Alex Branch Run_MetaG_ABR_2012 | ecosystem: Environmental > Aquatic > Freshwater > Creek >... | reverse complement strand
GTCGACCGCTCCACCCCCGGCGAGGAACGGGTCGCCATCCGCGAAGGTCTGTCGCGGCCCGGCCAGCACGCCGGCTCCGAACGGCGCGTACATCTTGTGGCCGCTCCAGGACACGAAGTCGGCCTCGGGAGGCATCCGGCGGTGCGGCGCCAGCTGGGCGGCGTCGACGGCCACCGGCACGCCCCGGTCGTGGGCGGCACCGATGATCTCGCCGAGCGGGGGGAGCCATCCCGTCACGTTGGAGGCGCCGGTGATGGCGAGCAGCCGTGGGCGCGGCCCGGCATCGAGGGCGGCGACGACGTCGTCGACGCCGAACGTGCCCTCCCCACCGCACTCCACGTAGCGCCGGGTCGCGACCCGGCCCCAGGGCAGCAGGTTGGCATGGTGCTCCACCACCGTGGTGACCACGACGTCGCTCGGCTGCAGCTGGAGGCGGTAGGCCAGGTGGTTGATCGCCTCGGTGGTGTTGCGGCAGATGACCGCGGTGTCGCTCCCGGTCGCGGCTCGGCCGGCGAAGCGCAGGAACGCGCCGCGCGCCGCTTCGTACGCCGCGGTCGCGGCCTGCGACTTGTACCCCGCGCCCCGGTGCACGCTCGAGTACCACGGCAGGAAGGCGGCGACGCGCTCGGCCACGGCGGGCAACGCCGGCGTCGAAGCCGCCGCATCCAGGGACACGTACCGCCTCGCCACCCCGTCGAGGCAGGGGACCTCGACGTCGTCGCCGACCAGTTCGACCGGTTGCCAGTCGGCTCCGTTCATCGCTGCTCCTCACCCCGACGGGCCGCCGCCAGGACCCGTGCCCGGCACGCACACTACGGCGCGGCGAGCCGAACGGCTCGCCGGCCGGGCACTACCGCCTGTCGTCGCGCGAGGAGGTGGGCCGGACCAGCTTGCGCGACCGCCGGCCGGTCGGGCGGCGGGCTTGCTCCTCCTGGCGGGCGGCCAGCTCGGAGAGCTCGTCCTGCAGCTTCAGGTAGCTGGCCAGCCGGCGGGGCTCGATCGCACCCGACGCCGCCGCCTCCCGGACGGTGCACCCGGGCTCGGCACGGTGGGCGCAGTCGGCGAAGCGGCAGCGCGCCGCCAGGTCCTCGATGTCGGTGAAGGTCGCCTCGACCCCGGCCTCGGCATCCCACAGTGCCAGCGCCCGCAGACCCGGGGTGTCGATGAGCACCCCACCCGACTCGAGCACGATCAGATCCCGGCTCGTCGTGGTGTGACGGCCGCGGTGGTCGTCGTCGCGCACCGCGCCCGTGGACTGGACGCTGCGTCCGGCCAGCGCGTTGACCAGGCTCGACTTCCCCGCGCCCGAGGGACCGATGAGCGCGAGGGTCCGGGCCGGCTCGATCATGGTGCGCAGCAGGTCGATCCCCTGCCCCGTGCGGGTGCTGGTGACCACGACGGCGACCCCACCGGCCACCGACTCGGTGACCCGGAGCGCCTCCGCGGCGTCCTCGGCCGCGTCCGCCTTGGTGAGCAGCAGCACGGGCTCGGCCCGACTCTCCCACGCCGCGGCCAGCATCCGCTCGATGCGGTTGGGCACCACCGGACGATCCAGCGCCGTCACCATGCCGAGGAGGTCGACGTTGGCGACCAACACCTGCTCGGCGGTCACCCGGTCCTCGGCCTCCTTGCGCGACACGGCCGACCGGCGGGCGACGATCGCAGTCACATCCCAGGGAGCGGGGCCGACCTCGCCCGCCTGGCGGGGCGAGAGCGCGATCCAGTCACCCGTCGCGGGTGCTTCGTCGAGGCCGGCCAGGCGCGACCCCACGCCGTACGGCGACGCCCGCACCACGCCGAGCGCGGTCGCGACCAGGCACGAACCGCGATCCACGCGGACCACGCGGCCGGCGACGTCACGGTCCACGTCGATCCCGGCCCGGGCGAACCCGGCCTCGACGCGCGCGTCCCAACCAAACGGGGCGAGCGGGTGGAGCTGCGTGCACTCGCCCGGGCGCGTCACGCTCCGGCCGGGCGTGGCCGCTGGCGCTCCTGAACGGCGATCGTGTGGATCATCCGGCTCACCTTCCTCCACGTCGACTGTACCCCGCCCGGTCGCGAGCGCCCCGGCCCGTCGTCTCGAGGGGATCGGCTGACCTGGCCATCGCGGCCTGGCGCCGGCCCGGCTCAGCCGGCCAGCACCGGCTCGCCCGGGGTGAAGCGCACGGGCAGGTGCTTGATCGCGTTGAGCAGGTTGTTGCGCAGGCGCTCGGGCGGGCCCGCCGCCTCGATGTCGGGCAGCCGTCGCGCCAGGCCGTCGAACATCACCTCCAGCTCGAGCTTGGCCAGGTTGGCGCCGAGGCAGTAGTGGGGCCCGCCGGCGCCGAAGGCCATGTGGTGGTTCGGCGAGCGGGTGATGTCGAATCCGTGGGGATCGTCGTAGACCTGCTCGTCACGGTTGCCCGACGGGTACCACAGGGTCACCTTTTCCCCGGCGGAGATCTGCCGGCCGCCGAGCTCGCAGTCCTCGGTCGCCGTCCGCCGGAAGTAGTTGACCGGGCTGGTGTAGCGCAGGATCTCGTCGACCGCGGTGCCGACGAGCTCGGGACGCTCCTGCAGGAGCCGCCACTGCTCGGGATGGTCGAGGAACGCGATGAGCCCCCCGCTGATGGCGTTCCTCGTGGTCTCGTTGCCGGCCAGGATGAGCAGGGTGAAGAACATCTCCTGCTCGAAGTCGCTGAGCTCGACCACGGTGCCGTCCTCCATCGTCGCCGTCACGCCGATGAGGCGCGTCCACAGGTCGTCGCGCGGATCGGCGCGCCGCGCCGAGGCGAGGTCGCGCGAGTAACCGATCAGGGCCGCCATGCCGGGGAGCACGTCGTGGGCCTCCCGCCCGCCGGGTGGCGCGAACTCAGGGTCGGAGGAGCCGAGGACCTGGTTGGTCCAGACGAAGAGCTTGTCCCGGTCGTCCATCGGGACACCGACGATGTCGGCGATGGCCATGAGCGGCAGCTCCGACGCGACGTCGACCACGAAGTCGGCCTCGCCGCGCTCGACCACCCGGTCGATGATGAGGTCGGCGCGCAGGCGCATCGTGGCCTCGAGGCGGGCGATCATCCGAGGGGTGAAGCCGCGGTTGACCAGCTTGCGGTACCGGGTGTGCGCCGGAGGGTCGGTCATGACCATCTGGGTGCCGACACCCATCTCCGGGCGGGAGTCGGACAGCACGATGCCGCCGCCCCCGTTGCGCCCGGGACCGGTCTGGTGACTGTAGGTCAGGCCCGAACGGTGCACCTCGGTGATGCGGTCGTAGGTGCTGACGACCCAAAACGCCTCCTCCTCCGCGGTCTCGGGGTGGAGCCACACCGGGGCCTCGCGACGGAGCAGGTCGAACCACTCGTGCGGCATCCGCTGCGCGAACACATCGATGTCGGTCAGATCGATGTCGTCGAGGGTCACAGCAGAAGACATCGTGCCTCCAGTCCGGTGCGGGCGCGGCTCGGACCCACCCGGGCCGGCCACCCCGACGGGGAGCCTATCGCCGGAGCCCCGCCGCGGCCGGGGCGAGGCGGCCCAGGTGGCCGGAGATCGGTAGTGTCGGACCATGGCGACGCGATTCAACGAGCAGCTCGGCCTCCCCGATGACGTACTGATCATCGACACCGACACCCACCTCACGGAACCGCCCGACCTGTGGACCTCGCGGGCCCCGGCCAAGTACAAGCAACGGGTGCCGCGCGTCGAGCAGATCGACGGTCGCGACACCTGGGTGTTCGACGGCGTCGTCCTCGGAATGGCCGGCAGCGCCTCGGCGATCGACCGCGAAGGTACGAAGATGTACGGGATGAGCTTCATCGGCCTCGGCTACGACGGCATCCACCCCGGCGCCTGGCGCATCGAGCCCCGCGTGGCGCTGATGGACGAGCTCGGCATCTGGGCGCAGATCGTCTACCCCAACACCTTCGGCTTCGGCGGCCAACGGTTCATCGACATGGAGGACGCGGCGCTGCGGCTCATGGCCGTCCAGATCTTCAACGATGCCTCCGCCGAGATGCAGGAGCAGTCGGGCAACCGCCTCTTCGCCATGGCCATCACCCCCTGGTGGGACGTGGACGAGACCGTGGCGGAGATCCGCCGGGCCCACGCCATGGGTCTTCGTGGCGTCAACTCCGGCACCGGTCCCCACCTGCACGGCCTGCCCGACCTGAGCGAGCCGTACTGGGACCCGATGTGGGACGTGTGCGCGGAGCTCGGGATGCCGGTCAACTTCCACATCGGCGCCAGCACCGACACGATGTCGTGGTTCGGCTCGTCGCCGTGGCCCTCGCATGACAGCGACCACCGCCTCGCCATCGGCTCGGCGATGATGTACCTCAGCAACGCGTCGGTCATGGCCAACCTGATCTTCGGCGGCGTGCTCGAGCGCCACCCCGAGGTGCAGTTCGTGTCGGTCGAGAGCGGGATCGGGTGGATCCCGTTCTTCCTGCAGTCGCTCGACTACCAGCAGGCGCAGAGCACGCCCGGCACCTTCGGCACGAAGTTCTCCCTCACCCCGACCGAGTACTTCCAACGCCAGATGAACGCCTGCTTCTGGTTCGAGGAGGCGGGGGTCACCGAGGCGATCGCCGCCATCGGCGACGGCAACGTGCTGTTCGAGACGGACTACCCGCACCCCACGTGCCTGTTCCCCGACAGCCTCCCCAAGGCGGCCGCCACCATCTCCGCCCTCCCCGAGCCGAGCCGGCGCAAGGTCATGGGCGACAACGCCGCCCGGCTGTACCACCTGCCCCTCCCCTGAGCCACGGGCGCCTTTGTGCGCGCAGGATCGGCGGGTCCACCACCGAACGTGGTGGACCGACCGAGATGAGGGGGTGGTCTCGGGCGCCGCCGGGAAGCGGTGGGCCACCCGCACCTTCCCGCCGGTCCGCCATTGTGCGGGCACCGGGCGCAGGGCAAGCTCCGGAGATGCTCCTGATCTTTGGTTTCCGGCTCCGGACCAAGGCGCTCTCCCGAGGCGTCTTCCTCTGCCCGCGCTGCGGCGTCGACCGCTCCTACGTGCTCCAAGGGCTCCGGCGGTGGTTCACGCTGTTCTTCCTGCCCATCTTCCCGATCGGCTCGATCGTCTCCGAACAGGTCACGTGCGAGACCTGCGGCGTCGCCTTCAAGACCCAGGTGCTGAACGTCCCGACCTCGGCTGCGCTCAGCGGCTACATCCGCAACGCGGCGTGGGTCTGCGCCGTGGCGATGGTCAATGCGGGCAGTGGGGCTGCGAGCGCGGCGCGGGCCGCCGCGGTGTCCGTGCTCCGCGGTGCCGGGCTGGAGGACTACGACGATGCGACGCTCGGGAAGGACCTCGCCGCCTTCGACACGTCCAACCTCGCCGGTTACCTGCCACCCTTGGTCGAGGGGTTGACGGACCAGGGAAAGGAGTACTTCGTCGCGCAACTCGCGAGCATCGCGATCGCCGACGGGGCGATCGACCAATCGGAGCGCGCGCTGCTCGAAACCGTTGCCAGCGGGCTGCACCTGACGTCCACGCATCTGCTCGGGATCTTGGACACCGTGCGGTCCCCCGGGGCCACCAGGCCCGACGAGCGCCCCACCACCCCGCCCAGCCTCCCCGAGAGCGGCTGAGCCCCCCTCGCGGACAAGGTCGCATGACCGAGCCAGGCAGCCACACCGGGGCGTGCTCGGTGAGGAGCGTCTCGCACACCGCCTGCACCACTCGCCGCACCCTTGGTGGTTGATACCCTGTGGGGGTATGCTGAGGGCATGTGTGGCGACGCGGACAACTCGCTGCAGCTCGGTGGAGACGTTCGCCGTGTCAAAGGACGGGGGCAGGCATGACCCCGCTGCTGGCGGCCAGTGTTCCGGTGTGGATCGGACGCAGCCTGCGCGAGGGGTTCTTCATGTTCTGGGACACCTTGTGGCCGTTGGTGCTCGGCTTCGCCCTCTCCGGCGCCGTGCAGGCGTTCGTGCCCAGGGAGCAGCTGGAGCGCGCGATGGGCGATCATCGGCCCAAGGCGGTGATCCGGGCCAGCGGCTACGGGATGGTCTCCTCCTCCTGCTCGTATGCCGCGGCCGCCATGGCCAAGTCGTTGTTCCAGAAGGGAGCCGACTTCGTCACCGCCATGGTGTTCATGTTCGCCTCCACCAACCTCGTCATCGAGCTGGGGATCGTGCTCATCGTCTTGATGGGCTGGCAGTTCGCCGCCGCCGAGTTCATCGGCGGTCCGATCATGATCGCCCTGCTCGCCCTCGTCGGCGGGTTCGTGCTCCAGCGCAAGCTGACCGACCCGGCCCGCCGCCGACTCCAGGCCGGGCAGACGGCCGGCGGGCACGACCATCAAGCCATGGTCGGCGTCAGCGACACGCGCCGGGCCGAGCTCGAACACCAGCCCTGGCGCGAGAAGCTGACCTCCAAGGCGGCGTGGGCCGACGCCGCCAGCTACTCGGTCGCCGACCTCACCATGCTGCGCCGCGAGCTCGTCATCGGCTATGTCATCGCCGGGTTGTTGGCCGTCCTCGTCCCCGCTCACGCCTGGAACGCCGTGTTCCTGCACGGCCACGGATTCTGGACCTCCGCGGAAAACGCCGTTGTGGGGCCGTTCATCGCCATCATCAGCTTCGTGTGCTCGATCGGCAACGTGCCGCTCGCCGCCGCGCTGTGGAAAGGCGGCATCAGCTTCGGTGGCGTCATCGCCTTCATCTTCGCCGACCTCATCACCCTGCCGCTGCTGCTCATCTACCGCAAGTACTACGGGACCCAGCTCACCGTCCGGCTGCTGGCCGTGTTCTGGGCGGTCATGGCCATCGCCGGGCTGCTCGTCGAAGGCCTCTTCGCCGCCGCCGGCCTCCAGCCCCACAATCGAGGGCGGACCATCGTCACCACCGCGTTCCGCTGGAACTACACCACCTACCTGAACATCGCCTTCCTCGCCATCGCCGGCCTCCTCTACTGGCTGCACCGCAACCGCGAACGCCTCGGCGGCGGGCGGGGCTACGCCCTCGACCCGGTCTGCGGCATGCAGGTGCGCACCGCCGACGCCCCCGCCACCCTCCAGCGGGGACACGAGACCCTCTACTTCTGCTCCGACCGCTGCCGGGACCGCTACCTGCACCACCCGTCTCACCGCGCGCCGGTCGAACACGCGCCATCCGCAGATCACACCCCGGATCAGACCCCCGCCATCGACCCGGTCTGCGGGATGACGGTCCGACCTGGCGGCGGTCCCGTGCGCCACACCGCCGACGGCCGCGACCACCACTTCTGCGGCCCGGGCTGCGCCGCCGCATTCGACGCCGACCCCCACCGCTACACCGGCGCGACCGAGCTCCCCTACGAGGGCGGCGCCTGAGCGCGGTGGCCTCGGCAGCTCTCCAAGATCACGAAGGACTTCGGTGAAGACCTCTGCAATGCCACGCGCTTCGCGCTGCGAGGGCCTTCCTCGCGGTGGTCGAGGACGTGCGGGCTCTGGCGCACTTCGTCACAACCGCGTCGGCGCAGGATCCGTCGAAGCTCCCGCGTCGTCATCAGGACGCCAAGGGTGCGCCAGATCGGCGCCTGCGCGTGGCCCCGACCAGCCGATTGGGAGCGGATCCGTTTGCTAGTCCCGCTCGACCTTTCGCAGTCCTCGCTCAGGTGTCCATGACTCAACAACGAGTTTGGTGGCGTCGGCGTTGAGTCCGATAACAACGACCTCGGTGATGTCGGCAACGAACATCTCCCCGTCCGGTTGCCGGTTCGCCTCGCCCGTGGGCACCGGGCCGGCGGGGACCGCTCGTCCGGCGATCTTTGCCTCGCCCGGCCAGTCGTTCTCCTTGCCCTCCTCCGGGTGGAAGGTCGGGCCGTGCAGTGCGAAGCGGGGATCCCGCCCGAGGTCCGCCCCCTTGCGGGCGCCGGTCATCGAACCGAAGCGAAGATCGCCGTCTGCGAACTCGCACTCGATGCCCGAGATGCGTGGCGAGCCGTCGGCGCGCAGCGTCGCGATCGTCTTGTGGCGGCCGGCGTCGAACAGCCTCCGCACCCGCTCGGCGAGTTCTGGTTCCGCCTGTTCGATCGCCTTCCACGCTGGCACAAACGCGCAGCGTATTCGAATGTCCGACGGGCGTAGGCGAACCACCGGGAGCGCATTCTCCGAGGGCCAGTTGGGGGCGCGCCAGAACACCGCCCCCCACCTACCGGACCATGTTGTAGTGCCGGGTCAGCCGTGGGCCGGGGCTCCAGGGGCCGGCCGGACTCGGGCGGCAACGCTCAGGCCTGCGGCCATGGCAGGGCTGCAGTCTGCCCGTGTGGGCGCCCGACCGGCCTACCAGGTGGGTCCGCCCCTGGCGTCACGATGACGACTGTCGCGATCGGCGAGGTGCTCGCTCACGCGTAAGGCGTGCGCTGTCCTCCTGGCTGCTCCTCCTGAAAGCCGTCGAAATCGCGATTCCTCCGTGTCCGACGAGGGCTGACGACGGGACCCCTTCTGTCATCAGCCGTCCGCGGCCAGGTTGGCGGTTGGCGGTTGCGGTTGGCGGTGCTCGCTGGCGACTCGCGCGCCTTCGATCAGGGCGTTGCGCCGCGGTGATCATCCTTGCGGAGGCCGACACCAGGCACCCTGGAGTAGCCGACGGGCACGACGTCGATCATCGCGTGGCGGACCTGATCGATGTTCTTGGTGACCGCCTCCACGTCGATGGTCGGCACCATCTCCTCGAATCCAGCTCGTGCCAGCAGCTCGCCGAGGTGGTCTCCGATCTGGTCAAGGTAGAAATCCAGTGCGACACCGTCAGTACCGGCATCGACCATGATCGCGTCACCAGCGGCGGGCACGTGGTAGTGGGCCTGCTCGACGAAGTCATCGAAGCGGAGCAGCTCCACCCACCGCCCGACCAGCAGCCGCGACACTCGCAGGGTCGCCCCAGCGGGTGCCCGGAACGTAGCGGAGAACCGCAGGCCGCCGAGGTCCACCTCGATGGGCTCGGACACATCAAAGCCAGATGCAGCGTCAGCCATGAGCACCTCCAGAGCGACCCGGCGCGATCCTACGGCCACGCGCATGGCCTTGCACCGTGGCACTCCAGGCCAGATCTGCCGCCAAGCACGCTCGGGGCTTCACTCGACGGTCCGCACGAAGCACGGATGGCGATGAGCCCCCCGCGAGCCCCGGCGGCACCTCCGGTGAGCGGCGGCTGTGGACAAGGGGGTGTAGGGGGCTCGTCAAGCGGTACGGGCGCCGGGAGGCCGTGGGGGGCCTCGACGTCGATGTGCGCCGCGGGGAAGTGTTGCCTTCCTGGGCCCGAACGGCGCCGACAAGACAACGACGGTGGAGATCTCGGAGGGCTTCGGGGAGCGCACCGACGGCGATGTCGTAAGCGAGTGCCTGGAGCTCTACGCCGGCTACTACCGCACGCCTCGCAGGGTCGATGAGACCATCGCGCTCGTCGGTCTCACGGAGAGGTCCGACGCTCTCGCAGCAGAGCTCTCGGGAGGCCAGCGGCGCCGCCTCGATGTCGCCCTGGCCCTCATCGGACCTGCTCGAAGACGTGGTCGAGGCTGATGGCATTCTGGAGAACCCATCTGCGGATCGCAGCAGAGGCGGGCTGGGCCACCACGTTGTATCGTCGGGCCAACTGGTGTTCGAACGACCCCGGGGGGAACCGTGAAGCGTTCGAAGATGTTGGTCGGCGTGGTCCTGTCCTGCGTGGTGGCGAGCGGGTGCTCGCGCTCCAGTTCGAGTACGTCGACCGGGACCGTCACGACCGCGAGCGCTGGTAAGGGATGCAGCGGCGTGGCGTTGCAGGCGACCGACGTCGGGATCACCCCGACCGACATCGCCGTGGAGGTGATGGCCGACGTGGGCTCTCCGCTCGCGCCGGGACTGTTCCAGGGGAACATCGACGCCATCACCGCCTTCGCCGCGTGGGTCAACGCTCATGGCGGCATCGCGTGCCGCCAGCTCAAGGTCCGGACCTGGGACAGCAAGATCAGCGCGTCGGAGACCAAGAACGGTCTGATCGACGCCTGCACCAACGCGTTCGCCCTGCTGGGCGACAACTCGCTGTTCAACTCCGACGTCTCACCAATGACCAACTGCGCCGATAGGAACGGCCAGCCGACCGGGCTGCCCGACGTCGCCGGGTTGGTGAACACCATCGCCGAGCAATGCGCCCCGACCGCGTTCGTGATCCAGTCCCGGCCCGAGCACTGCGGGGCCACCCAGGGCCCCCGACCCGAGACGATCTTCGTCGGCGCCAACAAATGGTGGCTCAAGCAGTCTCCCGGGCTGCACGGCCTGTACCTGGTGGCGGGCGATCTCCCCGAGACGACCGCGTCGGGAGCCATCGCGGTCGCGTTCGGCGCGCATGACGGGATCGTCTGGGACGCGACGCCGAAGGTTTCCGGCGCGGACGCCCAGACCGCGTACACCCCTCGGGTGCAGCAGGCCAAGTCCCGAGGCAGCACCCTCGTCTCCGACGGCTCCAACGACATCGCCATGATCCGGATGCGCAAGGAGTCGTCGATCCAGGGTCTGAACACGGTGAAGGTCTGGGCGTGCGGGATCAACTGCTACACGAACGCCTTCATCCCCGAGGGCGGCGCCGATGTGGAGGGCACCTACGTCTATCTGCAGTTCCTGCCCTTCGAGGAGGCGAACCTCAACGCCGCCGACCAGGCGTTCGTGAGCGCCCTCGGCTCCAAGGTGACCTCGTGGGGGGCCCAGGCGTGGCAGGCAGGCCTGGCCTTCCAGCAGGCGGTCGACACCGTCGTGGCCAAGGACGGCCCCAACGGCGTCACACGGGCCTCGGTCCTGTCCGCTCTGCGGGCCATCACCACCTTCAGCGCCGGGGGATGGATCGGCGCCACACCTCTGAGGGCCGGGGAGGTTTCTCCCTGCTTCGTCATGACCCAGGTCAAGGGCGGCAAGTTCGTCCGGGTGTACCCGACCAAACCCGGCACCATGGACTGCAGCCCGGCGAACGTCGAGACCCTCACGCTCGATCCCGCCGCGGAGGCGGCCAAGATCAAGTAGCGCCTCCGGACGGGGCGGAGGGGAGGCGGGCTTCGATCTGGTCGAGGCGGTCCAGGATGGTCTTGATGCCGCCCGCGGTGCGCTCGTCGAGCCGGTCGACGACGATCTCGGTGTCCTCGAAGGTCTTGGCGGCGCGGGCGTCCGAAGCCGCCGACTGGATGTTCTGGCCGACGATGATGACGCTCAGGAGGACGAGTTGAATGTAGGTCTGCGCGATCCACGAGACCAACGCGATGAGGCTGGCTTTGACGAGCCAGTTCGGGAACGTGTTGTGGAAGACCTTGAACGCGCTCAGGATCGCCGGGAGGCTGACCAGGGCGAGCACCGAGAAGATGTAGGCGCAGGTCATCGATCCGACGCCAGTGGTGACCTTGATGGCCAGCCATTTGTTGAAGCGGGCGTAGCCGTTGTTGGTCGGCATGTGATCGAGGGTGTGGCCGTGGACAGCCTGTCCGAGCTTCGTCCATCCATGCGTCGGTTCTGTCGGGGCACTTTCAACCATGGCCTTCGGTCCTCTCTGTCATCGCGGAGAACTCCGCGAAACCTCCGTGCACTCGCGACGCCGGGCGGGCATGCCCGGGCCCGCCAGACGTCTTCCTCGCCTCACCCGGCTCGCCCGACGTGCGGCAATCAAGACTGGCCGTGTCGTCAGGCGCGCGCGCCCGGGCGAACTACGCGGACCTCGTGACAGGGCCGTAGCGCTGCTGAGCGGCTGGGCCGAGATGCCGAGCTCTGCGCCAATGCGTTTCCAGGACATCCCCGAACGCCGTGCGACCGCGACCTCGTCGTCGGGAGACGGCTCGTATTCCTTGAACGCCCTCCCGCCAATCACCCCCACCGGCGGATGCTCAACCAGCAAGAGTTCTGCTCAGGACGGGTGGGCCGTAGAGGACTCGAACCTCTGACCCCTTGCGCGTCATGCAAGTGCGCTACCAGCTGCGCCAACGGCCCGTGGCGTGCACCCTACCATCGGCGACGAGCCGGTCGCCCGTTGCCAGCGTCGGTGCACCGTGCCGGGAAATGAAAGATGCGGGGAAGCCGTTGGGGCTTCCCCGCATCTCTTGGCTCCCGGGGGGCGGGACTGAGGACATCTTCCCCCTGACGCCGCCGCTGTACACCCCCCTTGCCGCCTTTTCTCCGTCCGAATCACGCAAAGCCGACCAGAGCGGCCGAAGCCCGCAAGCGCGCGGCCGCTCAGCCGGGCGGGAGGTTGGCATCGGTGCCCGCAGCCTCCTCCGACGGGGTGTCCTCGAAGAGGTAGCGCTCGCCCTCGTGGGTCTGCTCCCGAAGGTGCTGGCGTGCGACCTGGATCTCGTCCTCGAGCTCCTCCAGCTGTTCCTTGTCCTTCGCGACCTGCTCGTGCTCGTTCACGCCTCCGTTGATACCCAGCCGCTGGCGCAGACGCAACTCGCCCCGGCCCCCAGCGACCTCGCCAGCTGCCTTACGCTCGCCGCGGTGCAGGCATGGATCAATGGTTGCGTGGTCGACGAGACCGTCTCGGGCATCTCGGTGTTCGACCACGGCCTCACGGTCGGCGACGCCGTCTTCGAGACCATCGCCCTTCGCAACGGCGTCGCACTCGCCGTCACCCGCCACCTCGGGCGTCTGGCCCGATCCGCGGCCGGGCTCGGCCTGCCCGAGCCCGATCCCGACGAGCTCCGCGACGGCATCGACTCTGTCGTGGCCGCCAACCCCGGCATCGTGTGGGGCGCGATCCGGGTCACCCACACCTCGGGACCGGGCACCGTCGGATCCGGGCGCGGGCACGGGCGCCCCACTTCGGTTGTCGCCGCGCGCGAGCTCGAACCCCCCGCACCGGTGTGCGACGTGATCACCGCCCCGTGGCCACGCAACGAACGCGGGGCCCTCGCCGGCCTCAAGACGACCTCCTACGCCGAGAACGTGATGGCACTCGCCGAGGCCCGCCGACGAGGCGCCGGCGAAGCCATCTTCGCGAACACCCTCGGCGAGCTTTGCGAAGGGAGCGGCACCAACATCTTCGTGGTCCTCGCAGGACGGCTCATCACGCCACCACTCACGGCCGGCTGCCTCGCCGGCATCACCCGCGCGCTCATAGTCGAGCGCTGCGGCGTCGACGTCGAGGAACGGACCCTGCCGGTGTCGGCCCTCGCCGAGGCGGACGAAGCGTTCCTCACCTCGGGGATCCGGGACGTGCAACCGATCGGTGCCGTCGACGGGCGGCGACTGCCCATGGCGCCCGGCCCGCTCACAGGCCGGACAGCCGAAGCCTACGCGGCGCTCCTCGCCACCGAGCCGAACCCGTGACGGCCACAGCGATCTCGGGCCAGCGGCCGGCTGGCGCGCCAGCTCTCGCCCTACGCTGACCGACGTGCCTGCCGCCGGCCACCTTCTGGCCTCCATCCCGAGCCCCTCGACGAACTCGATCCACCTCGGTCCGTTGCGCCTCCGCGCGTACGGGCTCCTCATCGCCCTCGGGGTCTTCGCCGCGGTGTGGTTGGCGGACCGTCGCTACCGAGCACGGGGCGGCGCGCCCGGCACGATCTCCGCCCTGGCCCTCTGGGCCGTGCCAGGCGGCCTCATCGGTGCCCGGATCTACCACGTCATCACCGACTACGAGCTCTACACCCACCACCTGCTCAACATCCTCAAAGTGTGGCAGGGCGGCCTCGGCATCTGGGGTGGGATCGCTGGCGGGGTCGCCGGCGCCGCCATCTACCTCCACCGCCACGACATCCCCCTGCGGGAAATGATGGATGTCGTCGCTCCCGCCCTCCCGCTGGCGCAAGCCATCGGCCGGTGGGGCAACTGGTTCAACCAGGAGCTCTTCGGTCGACCGACCACCCTGCCCTGGGCGCTGCAGATCAGCCCGGCGCACCGCCCCGACGCCTACGCCCGCTTCGCCACCTTCCAGCCGACCTTTCTCTACGAGTCGCTGTGGGACCTGGCGGTGGTCGCGCTCGTGCTGGTCATCGAACGCCGCGTCCGCCTGCGCAGGGGCTACCTGTTCGCCGTGTATGTCGCCCTCTACACCTTCGGGCGGTTCTTCACGGAGTACCTGCGGATCGACTTCGCGCACAAGTTCCTCGGTCTGCGCCTCAATGACTGGGTCAGCGTCCTGGTCTTCGCCACCGCCGCGACACTGGTCCTCGTCCGCGGGCGGGCCCCGAGTGGCGAGGTCGTCGGCGGCCCCGTGTTGTCGGCCGGGGCGGCCGACACCGCCACGGGCGATCCACCTGGCTCGGGAGATCCGAGCGATCCAGCCGACTCCGCGGGCGTCATGGCCAGCTCGGCTCGGGCCGACGACGAGACAGACCCTGTCAGCCGCCCGCACGAGCCCGAACCCGACCCGGGGTAACGGGCCGGGCACGACAAGCGGTCACACCTACGGCCGAACCAGCGCGGACGGTCCATAC
>Ga0075017_100001480_pt1 | contig 14358 bp, 13 predicted proteins | sample AleBraG_ABR_2012_FD_71475 | JGI IMG/M metagenome (GOLD analysis project Ga0075017, IMG submission 71475) | Freshwater sediment microbial communities in response to fracking from Pennsylvania, USA - Alex Branch Run_MetaG_ABR_2012 | ecosystem: Environmental > Aquatic > Freshwater > Creek >... | reverse complement strand
GTCGTGTACTCGTGGGCCATGGTCGGCGTCTCGTTGTTGTTGTACCCAGTTGGACATCTCGGGATCGGGTACCTGATCGCCGCAATCGCTTTGGGAGGCATCTTCCTGCGGGAAGCACATCTCTTCCGGACGCGGTTGCTGTCTGGCAACAATCCGCAGGCGATGCGCTTGTTCCACTGGTCGATTACATACCTGAGTTTGCTTTGCCTAGCTGCATCCGTTGATGTTCTGCTTCGTTCGTGGTTGTGACACACCATGACCCCGATGGCTCCGCTTACAGGAGGCTCGAGTTGAGTAAGTCCGCGAAACTGGCGGCGGTGTTAGTCGCTTTTGTTCTCGCAGTCGCCGCGATAGCCAGTGTTTGGCTGTACCTGATCAAGTACCCGCAAACTGCGCAAGCTGCGACCTCGAGTAGTGGTGAGCAGCAGATCACTATGCAGACGGTGGGCGCTCTGGGTTACGGGCCGCACTCGACCTACGTGTCCTATCTCGTTGAGCAGAACGGTAAGTGGATTCACTCGACGATGCTGCAAGTTAAGGCCAACAGCGACGTCCACTTCACGATCTACCAATACGACTCGGGCAGCCCGCTCCGTAACCCGTTTATGGACCAGGTGTCGGGGACCACTGACGGCAAAGAAATTCTCAACGGGCAGCCCGTTCGAATCGTGAACGACTATTCCGACGGCGGTGTCGGGCACACGTTCGCGATTCCATCGATGGGAGTGTCCGTGCCGATGCCGGGCATCTCGAGCAATGCAAAGAACCCTTGTGGCACTCCGGCGCCGTGTGCGTTGTCCTACGACCACAACACAGTGCAGTTCACAATCCACGTCGGAGCCGCAGGCACCTACCCGTGGCAGTGTTTCGTTCCCTGCGGTCTCGGCTACTTGATTGGTAACGGTGGACCAATGTCGACGCTCGGTTACATGGGCGGCTTCCTGAAGGTAGTGGCGTGATGGCGGCGAAGACCGATGAGCGGACTGACAAGCAGCACCTGCAGCGCATTGGACTAATTTGGCTAGTGGTATCGCTCGTCGCGATGGCACTCGTGTACTTCTGGTGGGGTCCGCACCTGCCACCGGGAACTGACTCGGTCGAAGCTAAGGGCCAGCAGTTCGACAACCGGGTGCTCGCCACCATCGCAACGCCCGTCTTCTTGTTTGTCTGGGTCTACCTCTTGTACGTGCTCGTGCACTGGCGCGTTAAGTCCGATACGCCCGTGTCTGAGCTCGAAGATGGACCGCCAGTTAAGGGTCATCGCGGCTTCCAGGCGACGTGGATGATCGTCACGTCCGTCACGGTCTTCGCGCTATTCGTGTTCGGCACCGTCGAGTTGGTGCAGAACGCTGGTGCTGGAACTGGTTCGGGCCAAGCGCCGATCTGGACGCCGGTGGGTTACAAGCAGAACTTGAACAAGACGAAGTTGCTCGTGGTCCAAGTCATCGGACAGCAATGGCGCTGGACGTTCCGTTACCCGCAATTTGGTGGCGTCGAGACGTCGCAGTTGTACATGCCCTCCGGGCAAGAGGTGCAGTTTGCTGTCACCTCGCTTGATGTCATCCACTCGTTCTGGGCTGTCAACCTCGGTATCAAGGCTGACGCGAACCCCGGCGTCAACAACATTGCCTTCGGCGAGGCGACGAAGAACGGCCTCATCAACATTCGCTGTATCGAGTTGTGCGGAATCTGGCACGGCTCGATGTACGCCAACGGCCATGTTGTAAGCCTTGCCGACTTCCACACGTGGATCACGGCGCAGGCCGCCACACATAGGCAGTTGATTCCGTACCTTCCGCCGTACGCCAACATCTACTTACCGCAGGCGGACGGTGGCTACTACGACCCCAACACCAACCCACTACCGCCACCTGGGCCGACGCCTAACCCCGTCCCCAGTGTCATCCAATAGGAGGAGCAGACCATGGCGATCGACACCACACCTGCCCCTTCCGTTGATGAATCGGGCTCAGCGCCGCTGCACAACACGCACGACACCAAGCCGTGGTACACCGAGGGCAACCTTGTGTACGCGCTCATTGGCGCGGTTCTCGGTTACACAATTGGTCATTGGTTCGGAAACTGGCTTGCCAGCGGATACCAGCAAATTCAGGGCAGCGGCCAAAATGACTACGCACTGGTGCTGGGCTACCTGCTCGCGACGATCGGTTGGCTCGCTGGTCTAGGCATTCTGAACTACCCGCTCATGAAGATGGTCGGGCTGCACCCTTCGCCCGACGAAGACGACGGCGCGAAAGCACATCGTCCGTTGCGCGCGTACTTCACCTACACGCTCGACCACAAGGTCGTCGGTGTTCAGTACCTCGTGGGCATGCTGTTCTACTTCTTCACCGCTGGACTGTTCGCGCTGGCGATTCGAACTGAGCTGCTTTCGCCAACTCGTCACATCCTTCCGCCCGGCAGTTACCTCACCGTTGTTGGTGAGCACGGAACGATGATGATGATGATGATGACGTCCGTCATCCTCGGCCCATTCGGCAACTACTTCATTCCGCTCATGATTGGGGCACGCCGTATGGCGTTCCCCCGTCTCGAAGCGTTGTCGTTCTGGATCACGCCGGCCGCCTTTATCGTGCTGTTGTCCGGCATCATCGTCGGCGGATTCCCGACTGGTTGGACCGGATACGCGCCGCTAGCAGTCGAGGCGACTCAAGGTCAGGACGCGTACCTCGTCGCCTTCGGTTTGATGGGTACTTCAATGATCGTCGGCGGCTTCAACATCGTCGTGACCGTCATCAACTACCGTGCACCCGGCATGACGTGGACGCGTGTCCCGATCTTCACGTGGGCGATGTTGGTGACGGCCATGCTGATGGTCCTCGCTGCGCCTGTCTTGGTCGCTGGCACGTACATGTCACTGCTTGATCGAACTGTTCAAACCGCGCTCTTCGACGTCAACCACGGCGGCAGTTCGTACTTGTGGCAGAACCTGTACTGGTTCTTCGGGCACCCAGAGGTGTACATCCTGGCGTTGCCCGGCTTCGGAATTGCCCTTGAGTTGCTGCCGGTTTTCGGGCGCAAGCCATTATTCGGTTACCGGACGGCCGTCGCAGGCATGGTCGGCGTCGGAATGCTGTCGTTCTTCGTATGGCAGCACCACTTGTTTGTGAGCGGCATGAACCCGGACATGCGTCCGGTGGTCATGCTTACGACCGAGATGATTTCGATTCCCACCGGAATCGTTTACCTCGTCGCGGTCGGAACGCTGTGGCGAGCAAAGTTGCGCATTACCGTGCCGGTTCTCTTCATCCTCGGCATGCTGTTCAACTTCCTCATCGGTGGCATCTCAGGCGTCTTCCTCTCGGACGTGCCTACTGACGCTGTTGCCCATGGAACGTTCTTCGTGATGGCCCACTTCCACTACACGATCATGGGTGGGTTGATCTTCACCTTCTTCGGCGGCATCTACTACTGGCTGCCCAAGATGACCGGACGCCAACTCGACCAGCGCCTTGGCCGCATCCATTTCTGGACGTTGTTCATCTTCTTCAACTCAACGTTCTTGCCGCTCTTTGCGGTCGGCGAACTCGGAATGCCCCGTCGCGTCTTCGAATACGAGAAGACATTGCAGGGCTTGAACATGTGGGTGTCGATTTCGGCGTACTTCATCGCCCTGTCGATGCTGATCTTCATCTACAACTTCATCAAGTCCACGATCCTTGACCCGAAGCCGATCATTCCGGACGACTTGTGGGGCTCACGTGGTCTTGAGTGGATGACGGAGAACCCGGTGCCAGAGAACAACTTTGCGCATGTGCCCACCGTTCTCTCAGGTCCATACGAGTACGGAACGGGAGCCGGGCCGATGGCCGTCATCGGTGCGGTGCCAGTTGAGGCAGCAACGTCGAACGAACCCGTGACGCACGAGGGAGGTAGCTGACGTGGATGACTCAACGGCAGCAATGACCGAGGTCCAAGCCGCCGACGCTCGCGACCGCGAGATTGAGTCGGCTGCGGCACGCGGCGCATACTGGACCGGCTCACGCCTGTTTGTCGCGCTCTCCGCGATGATCTTCGGGTCCGGTGCGTTCGCGTACTTCTACCTGCACTCTGTCGACAACAACGGACTGTGGCATCCGAGCGGACAACGTCCGTCGGACTTCGTGAGTGTTTCGGTGCTGTCCTTCGTCGTCATCGGCGCTGGTCTGTTCTGGTGGTACAGCCGCTCTTTGCTTGCCGGCCAGGCGAATCCGAGTGACTGGCGCGTCGCTGCTGGCGTCGCGTGTGCCCTGTTCCTGGCAGCCGGTCTCGTGCAGTTCTGGGGGATGACCCGCACTGGGTTCTACCCGGGTTCGTCCGGGTACGCATCGGTGTACGTCGCCGTCATGCCGCTCTTCGCCGTCTACTGTCTCGGTACGGCGTACTGGCTCGAGACAGTGTTGGCGCGGTCGTTGCGCGCAAAGGACGTCTTGACACCGGACGAGGCCACACGCGACTCTGACGATGTTGTGTCCTTCACGGGGACGGTCGTCGGCGCCAAGTTGTTTGTCGTCTTTGTCGCGATCGTGGGCGTGACGTTCTTTATTCTCTTCTCCGTAGTGAAGTAAGGGGCTGTCATGCTTGAGAACCCAACAGGTGACGTGCTGACATTTGTCTTTCCCGTCACGCTGTTCTTGGGCGTGCTGCTGTGGGGCTACTTTCAGCGCCGCGGCAACTAGCGATCGAAGGTAAATCTTCTCGGGCTGATTGCTACTCCACCGTGTTAACCGACGAGTACGCCGGGTCGCACCTCGTCGAGCCCAAAGTTGACGGGCGGCATGTGAAGCGCGGCGGCAGCCTCATCAAACACGCTTTGAGCGCGGGTGGCCAAGACATTCATGCTGGCCAGCCGAGCCTTGAGAGCGGCCAACAACTTTGGGTCGCCTGGTTTGTCGAGCAAGTGACCGATGTATTGGGCTACGTCGACGCCGCCGGGGAAACACCATGCGTACAACTGCTGGGTCGCGGGCGCCAAGGAATAGGCAGCCAGGGACGACGGCGTCTGAATAGTCCCCAGGTCGTCAATGCGGCTGTTGCCGAAGGGCGTGCAGTCGAGAGCAGTCTGTGTGGCGATAGCACGGGCCGTTGCGCGGTCGGTGTTCACGCCAGCCACGATCTGGTTGTACGCGCTCAGCGTTTGTTCGACCTCAACACTGCACGATTGAACATCTCCGCGTACTTGCGTCGCATAGAGCGCAAAGTCGGTGCGCAGTTCACCTTGCGTCGCACGATGCGGCCAGTCGACTACTGCAAGAAGCGCAGCAATCAACACCAAACTGAGAGCCAGACTGGTCTTCTTGTGTCCGATGACCCACAGCAGCCACGCCGGAGTGGCAGGCTCGGTGCTTTGCGATGGGCTAGGCCGGACGCCGGTGTCGGGTCCGCTCACGCGTCACTCACCTTCGCGTCCGCCGATCTCTTCCATAATTTGCAGGTTACGCCAAGGGTTAACAGTTGGCGCAGACTGGCTCGCCCACACTGCGGTGCACAGCGCACGCGCCGGCTTCGGCGCATAGATCGACCCACTACTGGCTTAGCCACACATCCGCGGACAACAGTTCACTCACGACTGTTTCGGTAAGAAGTCGGACGTCGTCATCGTCATCGTGTACGTATCGCAGCGTGGCGTCGGCGCCGGGAATCGCGGCACCAACGGCTACCAACGTTGCGGTGCGCTCACGAACCCACGAGAGCAACTCGGCTTCCCACGGGGAGCCTGGAAGCAGCAACATGCGATAGTCCGTCGTTTTCGTGAGGTAAACGTCAACGTGACTCCAGTCGCCCGTTTCGCAGGCCGTCGCGACGCGCCGTGGACCTTCACGCCACATGAGGGCGGACTGTTGAGCCGACGACAGCCGATGCGCCGGCGCAACGACGTGCAGTCCGTCCGGGCCATCGAGGAGTGGCCGCAGCAACGGAATCCACTCTGGCGCGCGGCCGATGAGATCGGCGGTTGCTTGGGCCGCTCGACGCAGTAGCGACGGCACGTCGAGTCCGTCGGGCGCGAGGCGTTGTTCGAGCGCTAAGAGCAAGGCGAGCGTGTGCTGGAAACTGCGACAAGCGACACCACCGGCCTCGATGCCAGCGTGCATGAGCACGACACCTGTTGCCACCTCATGTAGTGGAGATGTTGGTGCGTTCGTAAGTAAGACAACCGGGGCTATCCCTTTGTACCGCACCGCCGCTGCCAAGGTTTCCTGCGAGTTTCCCGTCGCTGACACAACGACAACGAAGTCACCGTGACGCGGTGCGGGCAAGAGTTGCGAACTTGCAAGTTCGGCGATCGCTGTCACGCCGCGAGCTCGCAGACGTGCTGCCATAACGGAAGCCGCATAATGTGACGAACCCATGCCGACGAAAATCACGCGGGACGCATCAGCGGCGACCGCTTCCCACACGGGCCCTGACTCGACTCGTTGCGCCAAGGCCTCAAGAAAGCCTGGTTTCGCCGCGACATCCACGGCGAAGTTCGCAGCATCCATATCTACTCCTTGTCTGGTAGTAGATCGCGCAGTGCCTCGTCTGCAACGTAACGCCAATGTGGCAGGAACTTCACTGCGTAGATGAACTCCTTGCACTCTTGTCGCAGTCGAAACGGTGCGAGCAGCCGCTCGTCCAGCAAATTGCTGCACCCAGCGCCGGCAAGTGTCACTCGGTATTCGGACAGAAAGGCATCTTGGGCTTGCTCAAGCCACCAACGGACGGACTGAGCATCGACCGAGGGTGTGTGCCGCAGCACCACGCGGCCAACGTGATCGAGCGACGCGAGCATTCCCGCGACGTCTGCAGCAGCGGGCTGCCGCAGGGTCGTGGGGCTGACGCCTTGTACTGGATTGCCGTCAAAGTCAGTGATTGCGTAATTCGGAGGCGTTCCGTATCGGAGCACCTGGCCGATGTGAAGATCGGCATGCGTGTCGATGACGACTGCGCTTGGAATGTCGTTCAGCGAATCAAAGAAGGCCTGGATCTGCTCGGCACGATCACGTAAGCGCTCGAGTTCCATGCCATCGAGCAGCAGAAGCGCGTCAGCTAGATCGCTTTCGCATGCCAGCCGCCACTGCTGCACAGCGTCGGGACCGACTTCGTCCGCACCGCCGCTCGCCAATGTTGCGTGCAACAACGCCACGATGCGCCCAACTTCGCGTACCGGCGCAACAGCGGTCGACATCGGTGCGACTCCCGTTGCGGCAGATGCGACATCGCTGACCAGCCACTCCCAACCGTCGACGGCATCCGGTAGGTAGTCGACAACACTTGCAACGAGTAACCAGCGATCACCGTCATGCCACTCGAGGAATCCCCAAGGACGCGGGCTGTAAGGGAAGTCGGCGTTGGCGAGACACGACATGCGGTCTGCTGCAGGGTTGACCGGCTCGCTGTCCGAGGGCAACCGCACGTGCCACTTAACGACTGCGCGCTCACCCACAACGACCGACTCGTTCGTCTGGTCGACTGGGATCGGGCGTTCGTCACGAAGCGACTCCATGTGCCATGAACGCAGCCGGAACCGATCGCCCTCACGCGGACGAGATAGCGCCCCCACGAAAGCAGCAGCAGTGCCGTCGCCAGGGATCGCGCGCGCTAAGCCTCTGTCGTTGCTGACGGACGGCACAACCCAACGCTGGCCGCCGTCGTCGGCAACGACTAACAGGGCGTTCTCGTCGCCCAACTCAAAGGCGTTCAACAGCACCAGGGGTCCGGGCACGTCGACTATCGCTGCGCGCGGACGGATGGGCAGCACGATGTGCGGCGGCGCGCTAACAACCGCCGCTGCCCAGTCGACAAGCGACGTCACGCTGAGTTGCTCGCCTGACTCGCGACATGCGATCGTCCGACGGACTCAATGACGTCCGCGCCGTGTCGTAGTCCGTTGGCGCTGCGAACTCGTCGTCCAACTGCATCGAGCTGTCTGCGCATAGTTGGCGAAAGAACGGTCGCCAGTGCCCGGTCCATGTCGCCGTCAGAGAAGGTGTACGTGTCTAGTCGAACGCCAAAACCCATTTCATCCATGCGTTGAGCATTGTCGTACTGATCCCAAAAGAGTGGAAGCACGATCATTGGCTTGCCGAAATGCATGCTCTCGGTCGTTGTGTTGTTTCCTCCGTGCGTGATCACCGCATCGACGAGGGGAATGATTGTCGTCTGCGGCAAGAACTCGGACCCGACCATGTTGTCCGCAAGTTCGTAGGCATCGTGTTGCGGACCTTTGCTCACGATGTAGCGATGCGGCGTTCGACTTAACACATCAACAAGGCGCCGCATCAGGTCGACGTCTGCGCTGCCGAGTGAGCCGAGCGAAACGTAGATAAGGGCGGTGTCTTCGGGACGCTCGGCAACTGCGGACGGTAGGACATATTGTTCATCGGTCTCGCGAACACTGGAGTCCATACGGTGCCACGTCTCGTCGAGTGGTCGTGCGTCTGTGTAGTCGGCTTCTTGGGGAAAGACGTAGAGGTTCGCCACATCGGACGTGTGAATGAATTCGAGGTCTGCGAGTGGTGGCGCACCCTGGGCCACCACCCACTCGTTAAACGATTCCCACATCTCACGATGGGTTCTGTCGTATTCGGTTCGGAAGGCGTCGTAGCGCTCGGGTTCGTCCGCCGCGTAACCCGAGAAGGTCGGCGCGACGTTGGCGCCTTTCACTTCAAGTGGATTGCACGACATGACGCGGATGTATGGGACTCCAGCAGTCAAAAGTGCAGGAAAGCCCACGACATTGTCCTCAACGATGACGTCCGGGCGAACGCGCTTAATGATGGCTTTGAGTTGTGGTTCGCAGTAGATGGCGCCGTCGATGAGCGCTTGCCACGTTGGCTTGATAAATGTCGCTAGTTGCTCGATCGTTGGCTTCCGAAACTCTGGCGCCGTCTCGCGAATGAAGTCTTTCCAGAACTGACCGGCGTCCTGTTCCGTGTCGTCGTCCGGCGGTGGGGCTAAGTCAACGAGATCTTCTTCAAAGCCAAGAGCGGCAAGCTTGCCGCTCCACGACGCCTCAGCCGCAAACACGACACGGTGTCCGCGCCGGCGCAGGATGTCTCCGAGTCCGATGCATTGATTTGTTGGTCCATATGCCGATTCCGGCATGAACAAGATCGTTAGCGGTCGCTCGGTCATCGTCGATCCTCGTGGTCGCGCTGAAGCACGGGGCTGGTTCCAGACAGTGCCTAAGTATGGCGACAAGGTTGAGACGATCCGAGTGGACGGTCACCCTGTGCCACCTTGCGGTACCCATCAAGGGGGCAGCCGCGAGATGATGGGTGCGATCACGCGCGCCGACCAGGGAGGGTCGGGCGCTCCGTGGGCCGGGGAGGGTCTCATGGCGGCTAAGCCGTCACGCCGTCGAGGTGCGCTGGGGTTGTGTCTCGCCTTGGCCGCGCTTGTCGTGTCCCCGGCGGTGTCCGCGTCGGCCACCTCCGTTGCGACTCGATCTGGCCGCCCGATCGCCAGCGCCCAACCGGCGCCAACCCTCAGCAGTGTGCATCCCGACTCTGGACCAGTTACCGGTGGAACGCAGTTGTGGCTGTACGGCACCGGTTTTGATCCCAACGCGACGGTGACGGTTGGCGGTCTGCCGTGTTCGAACATGACATGGACACAAGCGTCCGTCATGTCATGCTCGGTGCCACCACATGACTATGGCGCCGTGTCGGTGTCCGTCACTAATCCGGATGGCCAGAACGCCACGCTTGCCGCTGCTTTCACCTACGTCGAGGTCACGGTCTACAGCGTTACTCCGGACAGTGGTCCGGTAGCTGGCGGTACCCGAGTCACCGTCAACGGGCTCGGGTTCGCAGCAGGTTCCACTGCTTCTTTCGGTGGATCGTCATGTTCGGATGTCGTGGTTGTTGATCCAACGACGCTGACGTGCACGACATCGGCGCACGTTGTGGGCGATGCCGACGTTGTCGTGACCAACCCAGACGGCCAGAGCGGATTCGCTGACAAGGCCTTTACGTATCTTTCGCCGCCACAACTGTGGTCCGTTGCGCCGGTGTACGGACTTGTGTCTGGCGGGTCCACCATCACGATTTACGGCTCGTACTTTGACCCGAGCGCAACGGTGCTTGTGGGTGGCGCGTCGTGCACGAATGTCACGTGGCAGAGCGCGAACTCGCTGACATGCTCGGTTGCTCCTCACACGATTGGCTGGACTGACATTGTCGTCTCCAATGGCGACGGCCAAGAAGCTGTGTTGACGCGTGCATTCAGTTACACAACCGACGCATTCCCCGGACTGCACGATGTGACACTAAGTGGACCGGCGCATGCCAATGGCACATTGCAGGCCAGTCCACACGGCGTTGTAGGAGCACCTACTCCGCGCATTACGTTCACCTGGCAGCGCTTGGTCGGTTCCAAGTGGGTGGCGCAGTCGCGTGCGTCGAGCAGCACGTTGCTATTGAGTCGCCTCGACGTCGGCCACGCGGTTCGCGTCATCGTTACCGTCGCCAACAAATGGGGCGTAGCGCGCCAAACAGCCCGACTCAGTGGTCGGGTACTGCGCTGAACCTTGGGGTCGACGGCGGACGGTGGGGCGTCGAGCCGGCACCGTCCGCCGTTCGATGCTTACTGAATTGGCGTATTGGTAACAACGCTCCAAGCGAATTGGCTCGTCGTGTTACTGGCCGCCGCCAGTTGCAGGATTCGGTACGTGTCAAAGGTGAGTGTGACGTGTTCGACTTGGCCGGCGGGCTGTGACTGGATTGAATCACTGGTCACGAACGCATTCGTGAGTTGGTACTTCGTGACGATCCGACTCACTCCTGATGCGGATTGGTGAAGGAAGTTAATTGTCACGATCTTCAAAGGCGTGCCCAAGGCCAGCGCCTGTTGCAACTTAGGGGTTGCAATGTCGACGGGCTTGGTAATGGTGATGGCCGAGAACGTCAGCCGACAGTCTGAGCAGGTCTTTTGCACGTTGAACTCGACGCCCGTTACCGCTGATGGGCCGCCCTTGAGTTCCCCTTTGATGGTGTCGAAGGAGGCGGTGATCGACGAACTCGTCGAAGCCGCCAGCGTATGCACGACTGCACCAGAAGCCGTCCCGGAACTTACGAGGACCGTGGCACCCACGGATCCAACAAGTAGAAAGCCGGCGGCAATCGCTGCCGTGCGACTCGACACTGTTCTATTCACGAGCAATTCCTCCAAACGGGCGAGAAACGATGCGTTGAGCGTCGTCTGTTCGTGCGAGGTTCGTAGTGGCAATAGCGCCCACGTGCAGCGCAATGGCGCAACCATAAGCGAAACCGAACAACTCGCACGGTTCACGGCGTATGAAGAACCCTCTGAAACCCGTCCGGTTACACAGCGCTTACGTCGGGGACATCTCGCGCACGGGCTCTAGGACTTGGCCAAGGTGTGTTCACGTAGGGCGGGGATGATGGTTTGCTCGTAGGCGCGCAGGGTTTCGTCTGGCGCATCGTGCTGCAGATAAACGGCGAACTGGTCGACACCCAAGTCCTTGAGGTGCTTGAGCTTCGCAATGTGTTCGGACGCCGGGCCAAGGATGCAGAAACGGTCAACAATGTCGTCGGGAACGAAATTCGTATGCGTATTGCCCGCTTGGCCATGCTCGTTGTAGTCGTATCCCTCGCGACCTTTGATGTAGTCGGTCAAGACCTTGGGGATGTCGGCGCCGTCGGCGCCGTACCGAGCCACGATGTCAGCGACGTGATTGCCAACCATCCCTCCGAACCAGCGGCATTGTTCGCGTTGGTGTTCGATGTTGTCGCCGACGTACGCCGGCGCGGCGACGCAAATCTTTACCTCAGCAGGGTCGCGGCCAGCGGCGGCTGCGGCAGCGCGGACGGCCTTGATGCTCCACTCCGCGATGGACAGGTCGGCCAATTGCAAAATGAATCCATCGCCGACCTCGCCTGCAAGAGCGAGCGCCTTCGGCCCGTACGCAGCGACATAGATATCCAGTCGACTGTTTGTGCTCCAAGGGAAGCGCAGAGTGCTGCCCTTGTACGACGCCTCACGTCCGTTGGCGAGGTCGCTAATGACGCCAATACTGTCCCGCAGTTCGGCCAAACTCACAGGTTTGCCATTGATGACCCGGACGGCTGAGTCACCGCGTCCGATGCCGCAGACAGTGCGATTGCCAAACATTTCGTTGAGAGTCGCGAACAGCGACGCCGTGACAGTCCAGTCACGCGTGGCCGGGTTGGTCACCATCGGCCCCACAGTGACGCGGTGTGTGTTAGCGAGGATCTGGCTGTAGATGACGAACGGTTCTTGCCATAAGAGGTGCGAATCAAATGTCCATACGTGGTTGAAACCCGCGAGTTCGGCTCGCTGCGCAAGATCCACAACGCGCCATGCAGGTGGGTTGCACTGGAGAACTACGCCGAAGTCCATGCTTCTCCTTCGCTCGCTCGTTCGAGTGACCGCGTCGTAGTTGTGGCGCGCATCAGTTAAGGCACTGCGAAAGGCCTCGCCGCAGGAACTGACCGTGTCCCTTGGTGCCGCGGTACTCGCCGTCGGCCACGATGACCTGTCCGCGCGATATGACGGTGTCGACGCCGCCAGCGATCTCGGTGCCTTCCCACGCAGAGTGGTCCATGTTCATGTGGTGTGTTGCTACCGAAATGTGTGTGCGTGCTTGCGGGTCGTAGATCACGACATCGGCGTCGGCGCCCGGTAACAGTTCACCCTTGCGAGGATGTAGGCCGAACATGCGCGCTGGCGTGGTGCAGCAAATATCGACCCAACGAGATAGCGAAATGCGTCCGTCTACGACACCTTGATAGAGCAAATCCATGCGGTGCTCAACGCTGCCGATTCCGTTCGGGATCTTAGAGAAATCGTTGATACCAAGTTCCTTCTGCTCCTTGAAGCAGAACGGGCAGTGGTCGGTGCTGACGACAGACAGATCTCCGGTGCGAAGGTAGCGCCACAACTCGTCCTGATGACCTTCAGCGCGAGACCGTAATGGTGTTGAACAGACCCACTTGGCCCCCTCAAAACCAGGCGCGGAAAGTTGCTCCTCGAGCGAGAGGTAGAGGTATTGCGGGCAGGTCTCACCGAAGACGTTCCAGCCCTCGCCCCGCGCTGTCGCCAGTGTTTCCACGGCTTGCTTCGCGGACATATGCACGATGTACAACGGCGCTCCAGTGAGGTGGGCCAACATAATTGCTCGATGTGTGGCTTCCTCTTCGGTTTCCCAAGGTCGAGTCAGTCCGTGATAGCGCGGCGCGGTTTCGCCTCGCGCCAACGCTTGACTCACGAGAACGTCGATCGCCGTCCCGTTTTCGGCATGCATCATGATCATGGCGCCGTTGTCGGACGCGGTCTGCATGGCCCGAACGATTTGGCCGTCGTCGGAGTAGAAGACGCCGGGATACGCCATGAAAAGTTTGAAACTCGTGATGCCTTCGTCGACGAGTTCGTCCATTGCCTTGAGCGAGTCGTCGTCGACACCGCCGATGATCTGGTGGAAGCCGTAGTCGATCGCGCACTCACCGCGCGCCTTCTCATGCCAGGCTGCAAGTCCGTCTTGGACCCGTTCACCAGTGCGCTGTACCGCGAAGTCGACGATCGACGTGGTGCCGCCGTGCGCTGCCGCACGCGTACCGGTTTCGAACGTGTCAGACGCGAAGGTGCCGCCGAAGGGCAACTCCATGTGCGTGTGGACGTCGACACCCCCAGGTACGACGTACTTGCCCGTCGCGTCCAGAACCGTGTCAACGCTGCGTGTTAAATCAGCGCCCAGAGTTGTGTCGCCAGGAGCGATGAGGGCAGCGATCTTGTCGCCGTCGATCAAGACGTCCATAGGTTGCGCACTTACGGGACCGACGACGGTGCCGCCGCGGACGAGGGTTGTCATGGCTGCACCAGGTCGTCATAAGCCTCAGGACGGCGGTCGCGATAGAACGCCCAGCGATTGCGCACAGTTGTGATGAGATCGAGGTCGAGATCACGAATGACGAGTTCTGGGTTGTGGGTGTCGGCGACCTCACCTACGAAGGCACCCTCGGGATCGACGAAGTAACTAGTTCCATAGAAGTCGTCGTCGCCTAGATCTTCGATCCCGACTCTGTTAATGGCGCCGATGAAGTATTCATTGGCGACGGCAGAGGCTGGTTGTTCCAACTTCCACAGGTAGTTCGACAAGCCACGACTTGTCGCGGACGGGTTGAACACGATCTGTGCGCCGTTGATTCCCAGTGCGCGCCAGCCCTCAGGGAAGTGCCGGTCGTAGCAGATGTAGACACCGACCTTTCCTACAGCGGTGTCGAAGACTGGAAAGCCAAGGTTGCCAGGGCGGAAGTAGAACTTCTCCCAGAAGCCACTGACGTGCGGGATGTGGTGCTTGCGGTATTTGCCGAGATACCGTCCGTCCGCGTCGAC
>Ga0075017_100001479_pt1 | contig 14367 bp, 16 predicted proteins | sample AleBraG_ABR_2012_FD_71475 | JGI IMG/M metagenome (GOLD analysis project Ga0075017, IMG submission 71475) | Freshwater sediment microbial communities in response to fracking from Pennsylvania, USA - Alex Branch Run_MetaG_ABR_2012 | ecosystem: Environmental > Aquatic > Freshwater > Creek >... | reverse complement strand
TGCCACGCGAAACTGCTCAAAGTCGGCCGGCGGCTCATCTACGGCACAGCCGAGTGCGCCACCAAAGACGGCCAGCTTTTGACCCATCACACGCTAACGTACATCCGAACCTGAGCTATCGATCCCCTATCCAACGCCCGCTGGGCACGCCCCCCTGTTTTGTTAGTGGCATTTCACACGACTGTAATCCAATCGTCACGACCGGCAGGCTATCTTCTAACAGAGACCTAATGGCAACCAAGAAGATCGTTCTCGTTGAAGATGACGTTGACTTGCATGCACTGTTGAAATACAACCTGGAAAAAGAGGGCTTCCAAATCGTAGGGAGCCATACCGGAAAGGGCGTTGTGGATCTGTGCGTGCGAGAAAAGCCCGACCTGATTGTGCTGGATATCATGCTGCCGGATGCCGACGGGCTTGATCTTTGCAAGCGTCTGCGCAACCATGCCGAATTACAGGCAACGCCGCTGATCTTTATTACGGCGCGCGCCTCGGAGACGGATCGCATCGTAGGTCTGGAACTCGGCGCCAACGACTATATCGTGAAGCCGTTCTTCGTGCGGGAAGTAATCGCGCGGATTAAAGTGCAACTGCGGCGTCCCTCGGAAGCCAGTCCGGTGTTGCGGGCTGGGGCGATCGAGCTCGACCGCACGCGCTGCCAGGTCCGGTTGCATGGCAACGAGGTTCCGCTCACTGCCACTGAGTTTCGCTTGCTCGAGTATCTGATGGGCCGTGCCGGCGTAGTGTTCAGCCGAGAGCAGTTGCTCGATTCCGTTTGGGGGAACGACCGCGCCGTCACGGATCGCACGGTGGATGTATACGTGCTTCGCCTGAGACAGAAACTGGAGTCAGACCCGGCGAATCCCCAACTGATCCGCAGTGTACGCGGATTCGGCTATAGCTTCAACGAAGTGTTGACGCGCAGTATACCGGCCTAGACGCAGCAGCTTTTGCATTTCTGCGGTGCGTGAAGCTACATCTGCTGACAGTTGGGTGACACAATCTTCAGCCTGCGCGCAGCGGCTTTAGCCCCTGGAGAACGGGCCGCCGCTGCCGGATTTACACGACCTCGCATTTGGGCCGAAAGGCGACGTCTACTTCACGGACACACAGGCTGGCGCAGCCAGTCTGACGCAACTTCCCGGAAAAGTCGAATACGCAAATGGCATCACGCTTTCACCCGATGGCCGGTTGCTGTATGTTTCCACCTTTCCCGATGGCATCCGAGTTGTGGATTTGAAAACGCGCATCGTTACGCCTCTGGTGCACGGCAAAGACTTGTGTCTGGTATCCATCGATGGTCTGTATTTTTATCGGGGCGCATTGATCGCGGTGCAGAATAGCGCGATGACGCCGCGTGTGGTGCGATTGGCGCTGAGTCGCGACCTGCGGTCGGTCGAGCGATTTGAGGTGTTGGAACGCCGGAACCCATTGTTCGACGGGATCACGACGGGAGTATTGATCGGTGATGAATGTCTCTACATGGCCAATATTCAAGACGAGAAGAAGCATGGCTTCCAGCCCATCGCGATGCTGAAACTCCCTTTGTAGTTCCCGTCGTCATCAACTTACTTTGGCAGCTTATGCTGGTACAAGACACCCGCCTCGGAGACGGATCGCATCGTAGGTCTGGAACTCGGCGCCAACGACTATATCGTTAAGCCGTTCTTCGTGCGGGAAGTAATCGCACGGATTAAAGTGCAACTGCGGCGTCCCTCGGAAGCCAGTCCGGTGTTGAGGGCTGGGCCGCTCGAACTCGACCGCACGCGTTGCCAGGTCCGGTTGCATGGCAACGAGGTTCCGCTCACAGCCACTGAGTTTCGTTTGCTCGAGTATCTGATGGGGCGCGCCGGAATCGTGTTCAGCCGCGAGCAGTTGCTCGATTCCGTTTGGGGGAACGACCGCGCCGTCACGGATCGCACGGTGGACGTATACGTGCTGCGCCTGAGACAGAAACTGGAATCCGAGCCAGCGAATCCTCAACTGATCCGCAGTGTACGCGGATTCGGCTATAGCTTCAACGAAACCTTGACGCGCAGCATACCGGCGCAAACAGCCAGGCCAAAAATCATCACAATCCAACGACACCACCAAATAGACATAGTTTTCCTCACGCTCTTCTTAGATGCACAAGACCGTCTAAAGACGAATACCTCAGCCTAGCGAGGCTGCGTGAAAATGCGATTAACATCACGTGAAGAGTCTGTTTTCTCTCGACTACTCGCGAATGGACGGCGCGAGGTGTGTCATTCCCGAAGTCAACTCGGAACCGCGTTTTCATCATCGTGTAAGGTTCTCGGCTTTACGTTTGAAGAGTGGTATTGCAGAATCTTCCTACTAGCCGGTTACCTCGCCCTCTCGCTGGCGCCATTCATCACCTTCTCAAAGTGGACGAACTCGACCGCCTCTACGAAAGGACCCGGGGCCCCGAGTTCGCCCGCCACCTTCTCCATGCTCTCCAGGTCGGGCTGCATGTGACGCCTGCCGATTGCGCCCGCATCCCCGCCATTGGCCCCGTCATCGCCATCTCCAACCACCCTTTCGGCATCCTCGATGGAATCGTGCTTGTCGACCTGCTGACGAGAACCCGTCCCGACGTCCGCGTCCTCACCAATCGCATGCTCGGCGACCTTCCCGAACTCGCCCAGCTCTGCTTCTTCGTCGACCCCTTCGACAACCGGGCCAACCGCGCCGCTAACAGCCGCGCCCTCCGCCAAGCCATCGGCCACGTCCAGTCCGGCGGCCTCCTCCTCGTGTTCCCCGCGGGCGAAGTCTCACATTTCGATCTCCGTAAGTGCGCAATCTGCGACCCCGCCTGGCACCCAATGGTCGTCCGACTCATCCGGCGCACGAAGGCGAGGACACTGCCTGTTTTGATCGCCGGCGCCAACGGCCTGCCTTTCCAGGTGCTCGGCATGATTCATCCGCGCCTCCGCACCGCCGCCCTTCCCGCGGAGCTTCTCAACAAACGTGGTCGCATCATCGAAGTTCGGATCGGCCGCGTCGTGGATGCATTCCGCCTAGATGCCACGCCCGACGATGGCGAGGCCCTGCGCTACCTGCGGCTGCGCACTGAACTCCTCGCCCGTCGTGACGCGGCCCGGCCGCGGACCTCTGCGCCCTCCTAACCCTTGCGCCTGCCGTTGAACCAGCCGCCATGGCGCGGGAGATCGAATCGCTGCCGGTTTCCTGTCTCCTCGAAAACGCTAGCGAAGTCTCCGTTTACCTCGCAAGCGCACCCCAAATCCCTCTCGCTCTCGCAGAGATCGGCCGGCTCCGTGAACTCACGTTCCGCGTCGCCGGCGAAGGCACCGGCAAGCCCGCCGATCTCGACCGCTTCGACGCCACATACCTCCATCTTTTCCTTTGGAACCACAAGAAGCGTGAGATAGTGGGTGCTTACCGCCTCGGCGATATCCCCGCGCTCCTGGCCCGATCCGGACGCAAGACTCTTTACACCGAATCGCTCTTCCGCTTCCGCCCGGGTTTCTTCCCACAGCTCGGCCCTGCCCTTGAACTCGGACGTTCATTCATTCGCCCGGAATACCAGCGTCAATTCGCGCCGCTCTTGTTGCTCTGGAAAGGGATAGGCGCATTTGTCGCACAGCGACCCCAATACTCCACACTGATCGGAGCCGTGAGCGTGAGCAACAGTTACTCCCCCACTTCGCGCGAACTCATCGCCCGTTTCTTTGAACGTCAGCCCCTCGCGCCTGAATGGCAAGGCGCCGTAAAGGCCCGCCGGCCACTCCGCAGCAACCTCGTGCAAAAGTGGGAAATGGACTCGCTTGCTTCGCTTCTCCCTCGCGTCGAAGATCTGTCCGAACCGATCGCCGACCTGAAGGCCGACGGTAAAGGCCTGCCGATTCTCGTCCGGCAGTACTCAAAGCTGGGTGGCCGTCTCCTCTGCTTCTCCGTGGACCGACGCTTCAGCAACACGCTCGATGGTTTCGTCGTCATCGACCTTACGCGCACCGACCCCGACGTGCTTGCGCGCTATATGGGCAAGGAGAGAGCATCCGCATTTCATGCCTTCCATAGCGAAAGCCCGGTGCGGGTGGCGTGACCCTGTGTGCGATGCGTGGAACAAACTCAAAACATTCACGACTCCTTAACTCGCTAGCAACAGAGCCTTGTTCCAATCAATCGCTAGGAGGTTTTTTGATGCGTACAAACACGCTTCTTAGTAAACAAGGCCTGGTAGCGATTACAGCGGCCTTTTCTTTAGCAACGTCCACGATCCCCGCTCCGGCGGCGATTCTGAGTCCCAACGGTGTTCGTCATGTCCTGCTGATCAGCATTGACGGAATGCACGCGCTGGACTATGCGAACTGCTCCAACGGATTGGCGGCCGTGAATGGCGGCGCTCCTTATTGCCCGAACCTTGCCGCACTCGGGCAGACCGGCGTCACCTACAAGAACACATCCACATCCAAGCCGTCGGACTCGTTTCCTGGTCTGACAGCCATCGTTAGCGGTGGGTCGCCGGCCCTGGAGGGCGTTTTTTACGACGTCGCCTACGATCGGTCCCTGGCTCCGCCCGCCAAAACTACTGGTAACGGAGTAGCGGCCGGAACCTGCACGCCCGGCGTCTTGAACGGAACCACCACGGAGTTTGAGGAAGGGATCTCCATTGACCAAACTCAGTTGAATGGCGGCGCGCCCAGCGGGGGCGGAGGCGCCAACTCGATTGACCCGGCCAAGCTTCCCCGCGACCCGATGAAGAACTGCGCGCCGGTTTATCCCTGGAACTTTGTTCGCACCAATACAATTTTCGGAGTGATCCACGCCGCGGGCGGTTATACGGCCTGGTCCGATAAACACCCGGCTTATTTGTCCGTGTCCGGTCCCGGCGACGGCACCAATGTGGATGACTTCTATGCACCTGAAGTCAATTCGGCGGTAGTTGCGCTTCCGGTCACCACCGCTACGGGGATGGCTTGCACTCCCATCCCGGATCCAGGGTCGGTCTCGGATTACACCGGCAGTTTCAAAAATATTCAGTGTTACGACCAACTCAAGGTCAACGCAATCTTGAACCAGATCGACAGTAAGCATTCCGACGGCAGGCCAACCGTTCCCGTGCCCGCGATCTTCGGGATGAACTTCCAAGCCGTCAGCGTCGGACAGAAACTCATTGAGAAGAACGTGGGCAGCGGCGGCTATCTCGACGCATACGGAACGCCGAGCCCTGCGCTATTGGGTAACATTCAGTTCGTCGATGCGGCCATTGGCCAGATGGTGTCGGAGCTGAAGAAAAAAGGCCTGTATTATTCGACGGTCATCGTGGTGACCGCCAAACACGGCCAATCGCCGATTGATCCTGCCCGCTTCTTCCCGATCCCCGGCCCGAGCGGCAACAACGGAATATCGCCGGCAAGTCTCATCGCCTCGCTGCTCCCGTTTTCGGAATCCCCGCTCAACCCAACTGGGATCGGACCGACCGAAGACGACATTTCCTTGCTTTGGCTGACCGATCCGCATCAGACCGCGAACGCCGTCGCCATGATTGAAGCCAACGCGGCTGCGGCCGGCGTAGGAGAGATCCTCGCTGGACAAGGCGTGAGTCTGATGTTCAATGCGCCAGGATTGCCGCCGCAGGGAGACCCGCGCACACCGGACCTCATCGTGATCCCGAAGATCGGAGTGGTGTACACGGGGAGCAGCAAGAAACTGTCCGAACACGGCGGGTTCGCGCCCGACGATACCACGGTTATGATGCTGGTGTCGAATCCGGCTTTTGCCGCGAAGACGATGCTGAGCCCGGTGCAGACCACCCAGGTTGCCCCGACCATTCTCCACCTCTTGGGCCTCGATCCGAACAGCTTGCAGGCCGTCCAGAAAGAAGGTACGCCGATCCTGCCAGGACTACCTTTCTAACTCTTCCTTTGGTGCCGGCGCACGCTTCACCGTGCGCCGGACATCGCTTCAGCGTCCTTCGGAAGCCAGTCCGGTGTTGAAGCCCGGACCGCCTCGACCACATGCGCAGCCAAGTCCGGCTGCCCGAGTATCTGATGGAGCTACGTGTTGCGCCCGCGAGACTATGCGGTTTCCAGCGCCGCGATCTCCGGAACTGGCCTTGTCGATAGTAACTGGCGCGACCACTTGGCTTCAAACGCATATTCGCGGATCGTATTGGCGAGGGTGATGGCCGGCACCGCTAGAAACAGCGGAGCCAGCAGTGCAGTCCAGTTCTTTTCACACACCATGGACCAGCCGATCTCCATCACTGCCCGCGTCAGTTTGCGGTAGTCTCCGGAAACGCCATGCGCCAGCCCACGGCCGGCGCTGAGGCCAGCCAGGAATTCCGGAATGGTGCGCGTTCCCGGGACTTCGGTAAACGTCCGGCCTAGCGAGTAGAGGGTATGCGCATCACTGCCGGCCACGGGAGCTTTTTGCCACCGGCGGGCGAGCTCGGCGGCGGCACGGTTACTGGTCTCCAGCATTTGCCCGTTGAGAACCTCCATGCCGGGGAAGAATTCTTCAAAGAAGGAAAAATCCGAATCGGTGCGTGGTCCGGTGAGACTGGAAAAGACATGATTGATGCTGAAGAATAGTTTGCGTTCGTTGAGATACGACACCAACGCCGGCAGGTCGTCCCGGCGGCGCCGCAATTGAACATGGCCGGCTTCGTCAATTCCATAAACGCCCATGTGCAGCTCGGTGCCGCTGGGCGAGTGACAAGTGACTTCCTCACTCAGGAAGAAATCGGGATGATTCCGCAGTTGCTCCGCCGCGTCGATGGAGTCGTGATCGGTGACCGTCACCAAGTCCATGCCGCGGCGCTTTAGCCGCTCATATAAGGCGCGGGGGTCGTTGTAACACTCGCGGCATATCCGATCCATCAGCGGAATGGTGCACATGCCGGAGGCGGTGGTGTGGACATGCAGGTCGCACCTCATGACTATAGATACCGTGACAACCGTTACAGGCCGGTGAGCTGTGGAAAAACATTTGTGACAGAATCTGTCTGAGCGGCCGATTGTAGGGTGACCCAGCGAGGATTGCCAGCTTATGCTGGTACAAGACACCCATGAGCCTGCACCAGGAAGTCGTTGAAGCGCGGGGTCATTTGATCGACTCGCACGTGATGGAGAGTATCTTTGACACCGTTGTCGAGTTCGGCGGCCGCTTTGACGTGGAGGAATTTCGTATCGGCCGCACCAACACCGACGCGTCCTATCTGCGGCTGCGCGTGTCTAATCCGGATCGCGAATCGATGGACAAAATGCTTCCGCAGTTGCTCGGGCTAGGCTGCGCGCTGGTGGAAGAGGGCGATGCCGAACTACGCACGGTGGAGCGCGATCGCTGCGCGCCGGAAGATTTCTATTCCACGACAAATCACCGCACGGAAATCCGCCTGGGCAACCACTGGGTGGAGGTGAGCGATCAGCGGATGGATGCTCTGGTTGTGGTGAAAGACGGCGGCAAGCCTCGTTGCCTGCGGCTGCGCGACGTTTGTGCCGGAGATCGCGTGGTGGCGGGTATGCGCGGCATTCGCGTGATTCCTGAATCCAAGGAACGCGACCGGCTTTCCTTTGCGTTCATGAGTAATGGAATCTCCTCGGAACGGCAGGTTGAGACGGCGGTCCGGCAGACCGCTGCGTTGATTGAGCAGGCGCGCGCTGCCGGGCAACGAGTGATTGTAGTGGCTGGCCCGGTGGTGGTCCATACGGGCGGAGGAATTCCGCTTTCCGATCTGATTCGGCGTGGATACGTAAACGCTCTGTTGTGCGGCAACGCGCTCGGCGTGCACGATATTGAAGCGGCGCTGCTGGGAACATCGCTGGGCGTCCGCATGAGCGACGGCCGGCAGGAGGAGCATGGCCACCGCAATCACATGCGGGCCATTAATGCGATCTATCACTGCGGCAATGTACGCGGCGCGGTAGAAAGCGGCAAGCTGAAAAGCGGGATCCTATATGAGTGTGTGCACGCCAACGTGCCCTATGTGCTGGCCGGAAGTCTGCGCGACGACGGGCCTCTGCCCGACACCATTACCGACATGAATGAAGCGCAGGACGCCTACGCCGCGCAACTGAAAGGCGCGGGACTGGTGCTCTGTTTGGGATCGATGCTGCATTCCATCGCCGTGGGCAATATGCTGCCGAGTTGGGTGAAGATTGTCTGTGTGGATATCAACCCGGCGGTGGCGACCAAGGTCAGCGACCGGGGCACGGGCCAGATGGTGGGCGTGGTCACCGACGTTGGCCTGTTTCTGGATCTACTGACCAAGGTTCTGAGTAAGAAGGTATGAAACGCCAATACACCGATGACCACGCAAGCGCGGGAATCGACGCGGCGTTGCCGGAGATCGAAACCTGGCCCAACCAGTACCCCGGCTATGAAATCGAGATTGAGATGCCCGAGTTTACCTCCGTGTGTCCGAAGACGGGTCTGCCGGATCACGGGAACATTTTGATTCGATACGTTCCAAACAAAAAATGTCTGGAACTGAAGTCGCTCAAGATGTACATGTTGGCCTACCGCAACCTGGGAATTTTTCAGGAGAACGTGGTGAACCGGTTTCTGGAGGACGTGGTGCGCGCCGTGAAACCAATTTCGGCCACCGTAGTGGGAGAATTCACGCCGCGCGGCGGCGTGTACTCAAAGATCACCGCCAGTTGGAGTGAGAAGAGTGGATCCAAGTCACGCCGATCAAAGAGCTGAGGAGATTACGGCGGTAGTGGAAGAGATTCGGCGCCGCGTGCGGGCGCGCAATCCCAACGGCAAGGTGTTGGGGGATATTCCGTTGGCCGATCTCACACCCCTGGCCCAGGCGCGCGATAGCGCCGAGGGTAAGGTGGCCAGCATTGGCACGGTAAACCCGCGTCCCGGCGGCGTGCTGAATAGCCTTGCGCAGTTCTCCAAGCGGCTGATCGCGCGGTCTCTCGACTGGCATGTGCGCGAGCAGGTGAACTTCAACCGCGCCGTGCTGGGCTGCGTGCAGGCAACCATGGAAGCGCTCAACGAATCTAACCGCGCTCTGGTGGCCGTGTCGGCGAAGATCGACAACCTGCATCAACGTTACGAAAGCCAAGCCGGCCAGGCTGCCGCGGAAATTCAGGAACTGAAGGATATCCGGACTCACTGGAGCGCCTGGCGGGAGACTTGGGAACGCAAGCTCAGTGACAATGAGATCCACTTTTATCGCAGCCTTTCCGATCTGCAAGCTGCCCACGAGCATCGATCGACGCTGCAGGAAGAGAATCACCAGCGCCAACTGGCGACTCAGCACAGTGACTATGAAGGCGCGCTGAACCGCGCAATGACCGAAGTGCAGAGCCGCCTGTGGGCCGACCTGGCGAAAGTCCGGCGCGAGTACGAAGAGGTAATTCACGCGGAGTTGAGGCTGGTTCGGCAACGTATGACGTTCGCGCGCGTGGTGGAAGCCACCGCGGCCGCTTTGCCAGCCTTGCCCCAGATCGACTGGATGAGATTCGCCGAGCGCTTTCGCGGTTCAGAAGAATCGATCCGGCAACGGCAACAGATCTACGCCGAGCGGTTCCGCGGTTGCGCGCATGTGCTGGATATAGGCTGCGGCCGAGGGGAGTTGCTGCAGGTATTAAAGGATGGCGGTGTCGTTGCGCGCGGAATCGATTTGAGCGAGGAATGTGTGGCGCTGTGCCGCGACAAAGGACTGGATGCGGAAGTCACCGATTTATTCAGCTATTTGAAAGAACTGCCGCCTTCTCACTTGGACGGAATCGTGTCGTGCCAGGTGGTGGAGCATCTTCCGCCCGATCGCCTTCCGGAACTGGTGCGCCTCTGTGCGGAAAAGCTGAAGACCGGAGCCTTGCTCGCTCTCGAGACGCCGAATCCGGAATGCCTGGCGATTTTCGCTACTCATTTTTATCTCGATCCGACCCATCAACGGCCACTGCCGCCGCCGCTACTCGCGTTCTATTTGGAAGAGGCCGGATTTGGTTCGATTGAGGTGCGGCGGCTGTCGCCGGCCGAGGAATCACTGCCGTCCATTGCCACTCTGCCCGAGGACTTTCGAAAGCAGTTCTTCGGTTCCATGGACTACGCGATCTTCGGCCGGAAGTTAGGCCGTTAGCTTGGCAGATCCCGGCGTCGATGAAGCGCGGGCGGGGACACTGCGGGCTCGAGTCCGAACTCCTTCGCCTTAGACCTATCGCAGCAGTGTCCCCTTGGCGCCTTAGCGCGCGGATACCTTCTGCGAACTCAGACTCTGCGAGAACAGCCAGGCCGGCATCTCCGCGTCGCCGTAAGCCTTGACCCAAGAATCGTGCAAAACGCCTTCGTATTCCGTGTACTTCACGCTGCTGCCAAGGGCTTTCAACGCTTCCACCATCTTGCGCGATTCGGTGACGGGCACCACCGGGTCGGCTCCGCCGTGGAACACCCAGAGCGGGACGGTCGCGCCGATCTTCTTGGCGGCATCGCCATAGGGATCGTCTCCCGGTGGGGCCGGCATCTTGGCTGAAGGCGGCGGCACGATGCCACCGCAAATTACGACGGCGCCGGCGAATTTGGCGGGATACTCCTGCAGCAGCGCCCAACTGCCATACCCGCCCATGGAAAGTCCCGTCAGATAGACGCGGTCCGGATCGGTATGAAACTCCTTGAAGGATTGAGCCAAGCTAGCCAAAGCTTGCGCTTCCATTTCCGGCGCCTGCCAAAAAACATTCCTGCGGCATTGCGGCATCACGATGATGGCGTGATAGCGGTCGGCGTGCGCCCGAATCGCCGTGCCAATGCCCACGTTGGTTTGCGCCAGCCCGTCATCACCGCGCTCACCGGCGCCGTGAAGGAAGAGCACGACGGGCCACCTCTTGTCGGCGCTGTAGTCGGCGGGAACGTATACCTGATACCGGTAGGAGACGCCCTCCACCGTTACCGTGCGATCCAGAAACCCAGTCTCCTGCCGTTGGGCCGCGGCGGGAAATGTGAAGAGCGCCAAGCCGGCGACAAGGGTAAAAGCAATTCGAGTCATCTTGTATAGAGCTTACTGCATCTTTTCAGAAGCGGGAAATCCAGCCGAATGCGAAACCCACTTGCAGCAGCACGATGAAGGCGATGCTGACATACGGGTTGATGACGCACAGGGCGGCGCCCAAAGCGTACAGCGCCTGCGCGATCACGATGCGCCGTTCAATCGCGCGGGAAACCTCAGGACCGGCTTCCTCGTAAACCAGGCCGGCGCGCATGGCGTATTTCCAACCGCCGCACAGAGCAGATCCGAGGAGCAGAATATTGCTCCAGTAGACCAGGAGAGCCGTGCGGTAAGTGATGAACTCGGCCAGGAGCCGGGTAGAGAACGGCATGATCGAAACAGCGAACAGAAAAGCGATGTGTATCCAAGCCAGAGAGCGGTCACCGCGGGCAAGGTGATTGAGTTGTGCCTGCTGGCCATTCCAGAAGATGCCGAGAGTCAAGAAACTCATCAGGTAGGCGATCAGTTGCGGAGACATGGACGCCAACCCGCGCCATAGGTCTTGTTCGCTGTGAATCGCTTCCTTGGCTGGCCCGTGCAGATCGAGCACCAGGAGTGTCATGGCGACGGCGAAAATTCCATCGCTCAGCGCTGCCAGCCGCTCCACGCTGTGGCCGGCGATCCGGTTGTAGTAGGTCCTCACACATCACATGCTATCGCCTGCGCCGCAAGTGGGCGCGGGCGGCAAACAGAATCAGATAAGCGAGCGTGAAGGGAAACAACAGCAGGCGGCCGATGGTACGCACAGCGCTTCCATCCGTGAGTCCGGCCCGCACCAGGATGAAATGCTTTATGGTGGCCAGGTTGCCGCGATCGACAAAAAAATAGTCGCCGTTCTCGTTGAGTACCAGAATCTTGGCCGGGACTCGGGCCGCTATCAGCCATTTCCATTTGGTCATGATCGGCTCGTCGGAGCAGATGATGGCGGCAACGGAATAACCATTGCTTGCCAGGTCCGCCGCGAGCTTGCGCCGGGCGGGTCCATCGCGATAGTCGTTGACGTTGTAAACGTGCCCACACTCGGCGCGAAAATGTTTGGGCGGCCCGGCGTAACAGGTCACCAGATCGGCCTGCAAGCCCGGATGCGAGTCATAGAGACCGCTCAAAAAGTTTTCAAATAGCTGGCGGCTTCCGCTTTCCACAAGAAGCAAGCGGGAAAATTCGGGAACGGTCTTGGAGAGAAACCAGCGCATCAGAAAGTAGTTTCATTGTAGTTTCTCTTTAAGACTTCAATAGCGCGCCACGCCGCACGCCTGCTGGACTGAAGCGCTACTACCAGCGACAGACCGGCAGCTTGCCGAACGCCGTCGTCTTCGACGGTGAACTGCTCGCGCTTCAGACCATATATGGTTTGGCCCTTGGTGGTCTGAACGCGCGTTGGCGGATAAACGAGATTGGCGTGACCATCGAATCGCGGAGAGTTGGTGATTACCGCGGTCCGGCCGAGCGCGAAAGTGAAGGTCGCGACGAGAAGCCAGCCATTAGTCTATGCGTTCGCTATCCTACATCGATACGAACCCATGACCACCGAACAGCAACTTCGCGACAGACTGCGCAAAAATCACCGCGCTCTTCGAGGGCGCCGCGACCGCGGGAGAACGCCAAGCGGCGGCAGCCGCTATTCTGCGCGTGCGGAAGGCACTCAACGCGGCGATTACAACGCGGCCGCTGCCCGAGACGAAATTTTCCCTGGCCGATGAATGGCAGAGGCGGCTTTTTTCCGCGCTTTGCCGGAGATACGGACTGGAGCCGTATCGCTACAAGCGCCAGCGTCACTCCACAGTGATGGTGCGGGCGCCACGGGAGTTTGTGCAGAATACCCTTTGGCCCGAATACCTCGAACTGCAGGCTGCTCTGCACGCCTATTTGAAGGAAGCCACGGACCGTATCATTCGCGAAGAAATCTTCCGGGATGCTGACGAAGCGGCGGAACGCGTATAGTCAATAACGCGCCACGGCGCTGTCCACGCTGGTGCTCCATAGCTCGATGCCGCCGGCCATGCTCTGGCAGTTTTCCACCCCGTGCTGACGGAGCCAGTTCACCACTTGCAGGCTTCGCACACCATGATGGCAAAAGACAATCAGCGTCGCATCGTCCGCTGCGGCTTCCAACTGCTGCAGTTGAGCTGGCACCGAGCCCATCGGAATCAGTTCGGCGCCGTCGATCTTGGCAATGGCAAATTCTTTGGGTTCGCGGACGTCAATCAACCGCAGCGCTTCATCATGGGCGAGCCGCTGCTTCACTTCCACGGGAGTCACTTCCAGAGGGTTCACCTTAAGAGGATAATCGATCCATGCAACTTTGGAAAGCAATCGCAGCCGCGGCCCTTCTCACTTGTGCCATGGCACAACCCCGCTTTCAGGCACTGGTCGGCGGAACGCCGCTTGACGGTTATGGCGGCGCGCCGATCCGCAATAGCGTGGTCATTATTCAAGGCGAACGCACTATCGAAGTGGGGCAAGTTGGCAAGACCCGCATTCCCGAGGGCGCCGAAATTATCTCCACCGGAGGGATGAGCGTGCTGCCGGGCCTGTGGGACATGCACGTCCATCTCGATATCGATGGGCACGCCGATTACGAACATTGGGACAAGACCTATCCGCCGCAGATGGAATCGGTGATCATGCCGGCGTCCGCCAGGCAACTGTTGCTCGCCGGCATTACTAGCGCCCGCGACCTGGGCGGTCCGCTGGACGCGAGCATTCACGTGCGCGACCGCATTCGCCAGGGCAAGCTGGATGGTCCCACTCTGTACGTCTCCGGTCCGTTTCTGCAGCATTCCGCCTATCCAGGCACCGAATACTTTCGTTGGGGAGTGAAAGGCGCCGACGACGCCCGCGCCAAAGTTCAAAAACTCGCCGCCGCCGGCGTGGACGTCATCAAGTTGATCGACCAGGACGAGATGACTATGGAAGAGGTCCAGGCTGTGGTGGACGAAGCGCATGCGCACAAGCTCACTGTGGTGGCCCACGCCCACCGGCCCGACGAAATCCGCCGCGGCCTGAAAGCCGGTGTCGATTGCTTCGAGCACACCGGACTGGCCACCGCGCCCGAGTATCCGGACGATATTATTCGAGCCCTTCGCGAGCGCACCGCGCGCGGCAATCTGCCTCCGCTGTTTTGGACGCCCACCATCTCGGTGCTGTACAACTATCCATACCTGACCTGCGGGACCACTCCGAAATAATTGACGACCCCGCCTGGCAGAACGGCCTCACACACCGGAGATCGTTACCGACATCAAGCAATCGCTTGCCCATCCCGACCGCTTGCCTTACTACCTGATGGTCGGTTACCAGGATAAGCCTGGCTGATCTTGTGAACTGAAAGGAGTTCACCATGTAAATTGCCTGTTCAACATGTAGCCGAACGAGCGTGAGACCCAGTAATGGGTGTGGCGAGTCGG
>Ga0075017_100001478_pt1 | contig 14370 bp, 10 predicted proteins | sample AleBraG_ABR_2012_FD_71475 | JGI IMG/M metagenome (GOLD analysis project Ga0075017, IMG submission 71475) | Freshwater sediment microbial communities in response to fracking from Pennsylvania, USA - Alex Branch Run_MetaG_ABR_2012 | ecosystem: Environmental > Aquatic > Freshwater > Creek >... | reverse complement strand
ACCGCGCATGAACGGCTTCATAAATACCGCCTTGTGCGGCTTGGGATTCAGGTAGACCAGAAACCGATCCAGCGCCTGAAGGTATTTGTTGTGGCTGGCAGCCAGTTCATGCAGAGGAGGATATTCCACTGTGAAATCGCCGTTTCCGAGCGTGCTGCCCACATGCACAATCGCATGGCAGGACATGCAACCGAGCCCGGCTTGCGCCTCCGGCGTGTCGATCTGTTCACGAATCGGCCGGTCGAATCGTCCGTTGAAGAATACCGCATGGTCATGACAGCCCGCGCACCACTTGCTGGGGCGCGTTCCAATCACGTCCTGCATGTGCTCGATCGATTTGCGGTAGAACTGGTTGTTGAACGAGGCGAAGTGGTGCATCGAACCGCTCCACTGTTCGTAGGCGTCCTTGTGGCAATCTCCGCAGCCTTTGGAATCCATGAAGAAATTCGAGGGGATGATCTTGCCGGAATCGGTCTGCGCCGACGATGGCGCAAAGGGCGATTTGGATCCCGCCCCCTCCTCATTCATGGTCAGCGCCGCGCTCGCCGGATTGTGAATGTGGTCGCTCGGGTTTGGATGCAACTTCCGGTACAGCGTGGTGGACAGCGGCAGCAGGACCAGAATGCACAGCGCCGTCACGTAGCCGGCGACGTACTGGCGGGATCGCATCAACTGCCAGCCAACCAGCAATACCGCGATCACCCCGATCGCGATGTGGACCCCAAGCACCATGCGCTGATCGTAGGTGTTGCCGCGAAACACGAGATAGAGAGCAGGTACAGCCGCCACCAGAAATGCGCCGGCCGGCAGCGGGTAGCGGCGTAGCAGCATTGCCGCGGCGATCGCTAATACCAGCCCCAGGCCCAGATGCAGCAGCACATTGGCCTCATAAAAAATACTGGCTTGCGCAAACGATGCCAGATAGGCGCTGTTGACCACCAGCAGCAGAAATCCAAAAATCACAAACCGGCGTAGGTTCATACTTCCCTGACTCGTCGCGAGAATCTCTCCAGTGTCCGCCACTAGGCCTTGTCTTGCAATAGTAGATTCATATTAGTAACGCGATTAGGAACACGGCGGGCTGCGGTCCGGACTCCTTCGCTCAGACTTAACGCAGCAGTGTCCTCTTGGCTCATTTTTCCGGGCTTAGCGAAAGGGTTCTGGAGTCTGTGTCTGACGGATGCCATATTGGTGTTAGCAAGTGGAATCGAGGCGACCTCTCAACTTTCGACTGCTCGCGGGATTGGCCGTGATCCTGTCCGCGGCGGCCGTGTACTCGCTCTACACGGCGGCGCAGATTCGCACTTTGCGACAACTGCAGACCGAGACCGTCAATCGAAATCGAGTCGACTCACTTCTGCTGTTGCGCATACAAAACGATCTCAATGCGCTCGGGCTCGCCATGCGGGACATGCTGGATGCCGGTGAGCCGTATCCGCTCAGCACCTGGGAGAGCCAGTTGAAGCGGACCCGCACCGACTTGGAAGACGCCATCGCCCGCGAGTCCCGCTTTGCCCCGCGCAGCCGCACGGCCGATCAGAGCCGCTATCTCTCGGCCTCCATGTCTCAGTTGGACGACGCGCTGAACCGCATCTTTCAACTGGCTCGCAGCGATGAGAAGGAAGCCCGCACTTTGATCCGGCTTTCTCTGCAAGCGCGCCAGGAAGCGCTGAGTACCGCTGTTTCCCGGCTGCTCGTACAGAACAACGAAAGCGAGCAGGAAGCCTCCGTGGAAACGGAGAGGATCTACGCCCGTGTAGAACGCAATCTCTATGTGTTTCTCGGCGCCATGCTGGTAGTCATCGCCGGCACCAGCGCTTACCTGCTCCAGTACAATCGCCGCCTGCTCAATCAGGTGACTGCCCTGGCTGAACGGCGCAGCGAGTTGACGCAACAGCTCATCTCCATGCAGGAAAGTACGTTTCGCTCCATCTCGCGGGAGCTTCATGATGAATTCGGGCAAATTTTAACCGCCGTGGGAGCGATGCTGCAACGCGCCCACCGCCGCGCCGACGGAGCCGATACCGAATTGCGGGCGGAATTGAGAGAAATCCATGAAGTGGTGCAATCCACTTTGGAAAAAGTCAGGACTCTCTCGCAGGCATTGCATCCCGTGATGCTGGATGAAGTGGGTCTGGAAAGCGCACTGGATACATACCTGCCCCTCTTTGAGCGGCGAAACGGCATCGCGATCTCCTTTGAGAAGTCCGGCGTCGGTCGCCGCCGCGTGAATGGAGAGATCGCCGTGCATGTTTACAGAGTGCTGCAGGAAACACTGAACAACGTCGCCCGCCACGCCGGGTGCAGTCAGGCGATTGTCCGGCTGCAGCAGTCTCCGGCGCAACTCGTGTTGGAGGTGGAGGACCATGGAATTGGATTCAAGGGCAGAAAAGACGGTGGAATGGGACTGGTAAGCATGCGCGAGCGCGCGGAAATCCTGCATGGCAACATCGAGTTTCTAGAAGCCCGTAACGGCGGTGCACTCGTCCGCCTTACCGTTCCTCTCTCTTCAGAGGAGGTCCATGCCGCTATCGGAAACTAAGCGCCAGATCGTCGTGGTGCTGGTGGACGACCACATGCTGGTCCGGCGCGGATTCCGCCGCATGCTGGAAGACGACCCGGACATCCTGGTCATGGGCGAAGCCGGCAACGGGCAGGAGGCAATTGACATCGCGCTTCGCTTGCGTCCGGACGTCGTCGTGATGGACTTCGCGCTGCCCGGCATGAACGGCGACGAGGCAACCCGCAAAATCGTCTCCGCGTTGCCCAAAACGGCGGTGCTCATTCTCAGCATGCATTCCGAGCCGGCCTACGTCAAAAAGTGCCTGGACGCCGGCGCGCACGGATATTTGCTGAAGAACGCGATGGATCTGGAACTGGTGGATGCCGTGAAAAGGCTGGCCAGCGGGGAACGAGTGCTGGATCCCCGGCTGGCCCTGGACACCACCGGCAAAGACGCTGAGCGTTCCCTTACGCCGCGTGAACTGGAGGTCTTGCAGTGGATCGTGCAAGGCAAATCGAACAAGGATATCGCGGTCCTGTTGGGCGTGAGCGTAAATACCGTCTCTGTACACCGCGCCAACATCATGCAGGCACTGAAAGTGAGCAATACCGCGGAACTCGTGGTGAGCGCCATTCGCAGCGGGTTGGTGAGCATCGCGTGAACCGGCGCACGTTCTTGCTGGGCGCTCCCTCGCTGCTGCGCGCGGCAAGCGATCCGGGATTCCGTCTGGTCAACGTAACGCAGTCCGCCGGCATCCGCTTTCAACACAACAGTGGCGCTTTCGGAGCCAAGTATCTTCCGGAAACTATCGGCGCCGGCTGCGCCTTCCTGGACTACGATAACGACGGTTGGCTCGACATTATTCTGGTCAACGGAATGGATTGGCCCGGCCATCAGAGACAGCACACCACCCTGCGGCTCTACCGGAACAACCGCAATGGGACGTTCACCGACGTCACTCAAAGCGCCGGGCTCGCCGTCGAAATGTATGGACTCGGCGTGGCCGTCGCCGACTACGACAACGACGGGTTTCCCGATCTCCTGATCACCGCCGTAGGGCAGAACCGGCTTTTCCACAATACCGGCAAAGGGCACTTTGTCGACGTCACGCAGACGGCGGGACTGGGTGGCCGTAGCGCCTTCAGCACATCGGCGGTCTGGTTCGACTACGACCGCGACGGCCTGCTGGACCTGTTTGTCTGCAACTACGTGAAGTGGTCGCCTGAGCACGACGTATTCTGCAGCGTGGACGGAAAGCAGAAATCATATTGCACTCCCGAGGCCTATCGCGGCTCCACTTGCTGGCTGTTCCACAATCGAGGCAATGGAACTTTTGAGGATGTAACCGCCAAAAGCGGCATCTTCGATACCGCGTCCAAGTCGCTGGGCGCTGCGCTGCTCGATTACGATCACAATGGCTGGCCCGGTCTGTTAGTGGCCAATGACACGCAACCCAACAAACTGTATCGCAATCTGCGCAACGGCACATTTGAGGAAGTGGGCGTGCGGGCCGGCGTCGCTTTCTCGGATGACGGCAAGGCTCGCGCCGGAATGGGCATCGACGTCGCCGATTTTGAGAACTCCGGAATTCCCGGCATCGCTATCACAAACTTCGACAACGAGATGATGGCCCTGTACCGGCGCGATGCGAACGGCGTCTATTCGGACATCGCCATGAAGACCGGTGTCGGACCATCGTCTCGTAACAGTCTTGGCTTCGGCTGCCTCTTTTTCGATCCGAATCTGGATGGCCGCCTCGATCTGGTCGCGGTCAACGGCCATATCGACGCGACCGTCCGCAATATTCAGAAGAACACCGGCTACGCCCAGGCGCCGCATCTCTTTCTCAATGACGGCCGCGGAAAGTTCAACGACGTCGCCGCTGACGTGGGTCCGGACTTCGCCTCTCCGAAAGTCGCGCGGGGCTTGGCCTACGGGGATTTCGACAACGACGGCGACCAGGACCTGCTCATCAGCACCAATCAGGGACCGGCCTTCCTCTATCGAAACGACGTGACCAACGGCAATCGATCGCTCAAACTAAAGCTCACCGGCACCAAATCCAATCGCGACGCGATCGGAGCCGTGATTCGCATCTTCACTCCCCTGGGCCAGCAGATGCGGATGGTGAAGACCGGGTCGAGCTATCTTTCGCAATCCGAATTGGCCGTGATCTTCGGACTGGGAAAACAGGAGGCGGCGGACCGCGTAGTCATCGAATGGCCTAGCGGGCGGACAGAAGAATTCAAGGCGTTGAAGGCCGGTTCCTATCAGATGACCGAAGGGCACGGAGTCACCAGCGTATTTGAGCGCAAGCCGCCCGCGCACTGACGACGGCGCGATGGGGCCGCCAGCCGGCCGGGGGTAAGCTGAAAGCGTGGAGAGCAAGAGCATGGCAACTCTCGATTGGTCACAATGCCCGGCCGTGGAAAGCATCCCCGGCAAGGTCAGCGGCGCGTGGGTTTTGAAAGGTACGCGCATGCCAGTGTCTGCCATCTTCGAAAATTTGGAAGCTGGCGCTAATATCGATGACATCATGGAATGGTTCGACGGGCTGGGTCGGGGACAGGTCAAGGCCGTGATTGAGTTCGCTGTTCGAAGTCTGGATAAGCCGCCCGCGTACGCGTAGTAAATGCGGATCATTTTCGATCAGGCAACGCCAGTGCCGATCCGTCAGTATCTCCAAGGCCACACTGTTCGAACCGCGGCGCAGCAAGGCTGGGAAAGATCGCCATTGTCGTTCTCGGTCAGCAGCAATGGCCTCGGCTTCGCCCCACATTCAAAGCGTCATTGAAGTGAAGCTGTCAACGCCGCCGCACCTGGCAGTTATGCCGAGGTTGAAATTCCGCGTGAATCTTGACGAGGAAGATCCAGGCGGAGGCGCGTGCAGATGTGAACCGCAACGCGCGGGCGAATGCGTAACTGGCGTGACGGCAGCTCATTCGGGCTTAGCCGGTCCCACTTGTCACATGCCCGTCAGCGGCCGGATCAAACGCAATGCAGGCCGCGTGTTGTATTCCCGTATGTACTCTTCGTGTACGCGATCGCTCGGGTACGCTTGGCCGGCAGGGTACGGATAACTGCTCATGCCATGAAACGGCAGCGGCAGCACGGACTGCGAAAAGGCCGTGTTGGCGTCCGCATCCTTCGCCCAGCCGTCCACCAACAAGAGAAAGTCCCGCTTCCACCCGTTCGGCAACGGCGGCAAATCGGCCGCGTTGTAGCGTAGCGTCACCTCATCGCCAGAGCCGAGAATCACCAGCCGATCGTCCACCTCAGTTAACAGAGGTTTCACGTCTCCGTAGCGCGTGTAGTTTCCCGGCGTCGGATTCCACATCGATGTGTCGATGACCACGCTGTAATCGAACTTCTCCGGCTGCTTGCGTTCCGGGTGAATCGTCACCTTGGAGAATCCGCGGAAGTGCAGATCGGCCGAGAGCAGAGAGGCGACGGTGAGCCGGTTCGGCGGCGGAGCGTCGTTTTCCACCAGGAAAATTTCATCCCAGTACAGGCTGAGATTGGTGACAATGCGCACTTCCCGCGAGGCCGAAAGAAACTTGCCTGTCAAGTCCACAACCATCGGCTTCGGCTTGCCCGAAGGCATCCCCATGTCTTCGACAACCGTCTTCCAGTTGCCCGTCGCATCCTTGACCTGCAGGTACGGGAACGTCAGGTCCTTATGCTCCTGGGTAGCCGAAAGAAATGTGCTGCCGTCGGCCCAATCCACCCATCCGTTGAGCACCAGCACCGCGCGGTTGGAGGGCGCTGCCTTCCCGAAGTCCAGGTCCAGGTTGTGCAGCTCCGCCACACCGGCCGGGTCGCGCCGGAAGGAATCCGGATACGTGGAATCGCGCTTGAGAACCGCGGCCAGCACGTCTTTCCCGTTCTGATCGCGCGCCGCCACCGGGTAAACCCGATGGTCCACTCCGAACAAGCGAAACTCGGGAAACGGAGGCGATTTGAATTTCTCGTTCGTGAGGATGTCGATCGATGCCGGGTGATCCACCGCCTGCAACTGGATCTGATCGATGTAGGAAACTTCGCGCAGTTCTTCAGTCATCCGCACTTCATAAACACCGTTGCGCTGCTTGAGCTTCTCGCCGGGAATGGAAACGTACTCCTGGTGATCCACCGGGAAAAACTGTCCGTCGCCGGAACTGGCGCCGAGTGGCGCGACGCCTAGAACGTCGGTAATGAACGAAAATTGCTCGCCATCCCAAGTGAAAATCATCGGACATGACCCGGAGAGCCGCGGCGCCTCTTTGATCGCCAGAACTTTGGTCACCGGCTGATTCAGCTCATTCTGGATCAAGCCGTTTGGCCAGGTAATGCGCACGGTCTCGACCACCGCTTGGTTACCCAGACGGAATACCAGCGGCACGCTATCGTAAGTCTGCTTGGCGTAAAACGTGCCGGCCTTCACTTCCACTTTCGCGCCCAACGCCGACTTGAGATTCTTCACGCCGGTGAGCGCGATCTCCATCCAGTTGCCGTAGTTGGGAGTCACATCGCGGTCGAGCATCAGCGCTCCATCTTTGTCGATGGAGACGCGGCTTAAACGCCCGTTGCCGTCGAAATCCGCCGTTCCCAGGCTCGACGGAACACCGGCTTTCTCAAAGCCACGCTCCCGATTCAAAAGCAGCAGGTCCGGCATCACCGCCAAATCCGTGCGGCCATCGTTGTTGAAGTCGAACGCTACTAGATTCTTCGAACCGGCCGGAAGCTCGTTCAAGTCCATCGCGCGATAGTTGCCGCCCAATTGATCGCGATACAGAACGCCCACCCGGTCTTGATAGGACATCACCAGATCAAAGCCAGGCGTGTCCGGTTCCAGATCAAACCGAACGGCGCTCAGCGCTTGGCCGGCGACAAACGGAAACCGCTTGGTCTCGTCACCGAAGCCGGCCGCGCCATTGTTGCGCAGCAGCTTGGGCTCATCGCCGACCAGCAACAGATCCAGATCGTAGTCATGATCGAAGTCCAGCCAAACAGCCTGCCGGAACGATCCGGCAGCGAGATCGGCGTGCTTGCGGAACTTGCCGTTCACGTTTTTGTACAGCACAGCTCCCTGCTTGGTGATAACGCACAAGTCCACCAGGCCGTCGTTATCAAAGTCGCCGGGCGCGATGAACACCACATCGCGCAAATCTCCCAAACCGGAATCGGCCACCGGCGTCTTGCCGTAGCGGAACACAGTGACGCGGTCCTTCGACCAGGAGATGAGGCTCGGCCGGGCGCCGGGTTCCAGTGCCAGAGCCGTGAATCCGGAGACGCCATCGGCCAGCTTAGCGGCGCGATACACCGGCGGAGCAGGCGGAGGCACGGGTGGGGAGTTCACCGGATCGTAGATCTCGCTGTAGAAGCTCCACTCCAAATCTTCCGGAACGGCAGCGCCCTCCATGGCTTTCTTCCGTTCTTGAAACAGGCGCAGCTCAGTGGCCGCTTCCCGCGCCCGATTCATCTGCCGGTACAGTCCGTAGAGTTGGAAATGCGGCGCAGCCAGCCGCGGATCTAGATCGCGCGCACTTTCAAACGCCTTCACCGCGCCTTCCATATCGCCCTTGGCCTTGAGAATCGATCCGATCTGATAAGGGCTCGCCGGAAGTTCGGGAACCAATTCTTCCATGCCGCGCAACTGCACCAGCGCGCCGTCCAGGTCGCCTTCCTTCTTCAGCGCGATGCCCAAATTGAACCAGGTGTAGGGAAGCTTGGGATCTTCCTTCTGCACCTTCCTGAGCTCCTCGATGCCGTGCTGGGCATCGCCCGCGCGCAGTAGAGCCAAGCCATAGTTGACTTGCTCCCGGATGGAGTTGGGAGCCAGGTCCAGCGCCTTCTTAAATTCGCCCACCGCCTGTGGCTGCGTGGTTGGATTCTCGTAGAAAGCTTTCCCCAGATTGCGGTAGTGCCACAGACGGGCATCGTTGCCCTGCCCCAGGAGAACGCACGCAACGAAACCTAATAATACGAACCGCAATCGACCCATATGTTTTGAGTATCTGCTACCGGTTGGGGTGACACCAACCCGCGGCCCTCTTTGAAAGCGCCAGGGAGTATTGGTGCGATCGTTGAGCGCCCGCAGTGTCGCCGTCCGCACTGCAATTGAGCCGTCTTCGAAAGCGCCAGGAGGGCCCGATGTGTCCCCGGGCGTCGAACTAACGCTTGGGCCACTTTTCAGTCCGAATCACACCGGCGCCCTCCCGGATGACAACCAGTTGGTTCGCGCCCACGTTCGCAATCTTCTCGCTGCCGCCGTTGGTCCAGCGCACCAGCAGATCGGCGGTAGTCGCCGGTCCTAAACCAAAGTGAAGCCGCCGGTCATTCACCGAATAAAAGCTGCACTGAGCCGTCACCTCCTGCGCTTGAACCTTGCCGTCATACGACGCCGTCACGCGCGACCCGATGGCGCTGCGATTGCTCTTGGTACCGATCAACAGCACCTTCAGCCAATGACCCGTTCCCTTCACATCGTTGCGCAGCAGTGACGGCGGCTCATTCATGTTCATGATCAGCATGTCCAGATCGCCGTCGTTGTCGAAATCGCCGAAAGCGCAGCCACGGCTGGAATGCGCGGCGCTGATACCCGGACCGGCGCCTTCCAGAATTTCCTCAAAATGCACGCTGCCTTTCGGCGACAGCCCCAAGCTGCGGAAAATCACTCGCGGTGTCTTATATGGATACTGCGGCAGCACGCGGGCAACTTCCGGATAGACGCTCCCTGTGACCAGAAACAGATCCGGCCAGCCATTGTTGTCCAGGTCCACCATGCCCGCGCCCCAACAGATGTAGCGCGTCTCCACTCCCAGCCCGCTGCGCACCGTCACATCCTCGAAGTTTCCCTTACCGTCATTCTGATAGAGAACCGCCGTGTCGTCGGCGAAGTGCGTCTTGAACAGATCCAGATTTCCGTCCAGATTGAAGTCGCCAAGCCCGACTCCCATACCCGCCTGTTCCTGCCCGTCCTCGCTGAGGGCGACACCGCGGATGAGCCCTTCCTCGCGAAACGTGCCGTCGTGGTTGTTCCGGAACAGAAAGCTTGGCGTGGAATCGCAGGCGACATAGATATCTGGCCATCCATCGTTATCGAAGTCCGCCGCTACCGCCGTCATGCCGTAGCCGCCGGTGGCGTTGGCGACTCCGGAAGATTCGCTCACGTCTTTGAAGGTCCCGTCTCCGTTGTTGTGATAGAGCCGGTTGTGGCCGGGCTTCAAGCCGCGCGGGCCGCAGTTGACGGGCACGCCCTTCCAATTGCACTCCAAATCGGCGCCGGTCTTCGGCAGTGTTTTGGCGTCCAGTTCCAGATAGCTGGTGACGAATAAATCCAGATGGCCGTCGCGATCGTAGTCGACAAACGTGCAACCGGACGCCCAGTGTCCTTCCGGTAACGTCGCAGCCAGCCCGCTGACTGCCGTCACATCCGTGAACGTGCCGTTGCCATTGTTCCGGTACAAGACTTGTTGCCCGTAGTATGTGATGAACACGTCCTCAAAACCGTCGTTGTTGTAATCGGCGATGGTCACGGCGCTGGCCCAGCCGGTTTTCTGCAGACCGGCCTGAGCGGTCACATCGGTGAACGTGCCGTTGCGGTTGTTCTTGTACAGCCGGTTGGTAGCCGTTTTCGGCGCTCCTTCCAAACGGGTGCCGGAAAGCAGAAGAATGTCCAGCCAGCCGTCATTGTCATAGTCGAAAAATGCGACTCCGCAACCCACGGTCTCAAAGATAAAATCCTTCTTCTCCACGCCTCCGTAGATGATAGGCGCGGTGAGTCCAGCTTCCGCGGCAACATCGGTGAAGAAGGCGTTGAAGGGCAGACCGGACGGCTTTCCACGGGGCAACGCTTTCACTCCGCGAGACGAAACCATCTGTCCGAGCAGAGGACTGGCCAGTAGCGCCAGCGCTTGCCGGCGTTGCAGAAGGTGCATTTGTCCCTAGGGTAACCTGCAAGACGTCACGCCACGAATTCGCGACTGTTGCAGTGGTCACGAGAACCAACGAATTGAACTTCCCGCTGACGGACGCTCGGAGCCAAATCGGAGCGGCTCGGCCGCGAGCGGTAAGTGAGCGCGTCAGATCACGAAGCCGCCGCTGACATTGAGACTCTGTCCGGTGATGAAGCGCGCGTCTTCCGAACAAAGAAACGCCACCACGTCGGCCACCTGATCCGGCGTGCCGATCTCTCCCAGCGGATGCCGCGAAATCGCGCGCTCATAGGTCGCCGGATCGGCCAGGTGCGCCGCAGTCATGTCCGACTCAACGTAGCCTGGAGCCACGGCATTTACCAGAATCTTGCGTGGCGCCAATTCCAGCGCCCAGTTGCGCGTCAGGGAATCGACGGCGGCCTTGGTTGCGCCGTACAAGCTGCGTCCGCCGGCGACGCCGATACGCCCGGCGACAGACGAGATGTTGACGATCCGCGCTCCGTCCTTCAGCAGCGGCAGGGCGCACTGCGTGACCCAGAACGGACCTTTCAAATTGGTGTCTACCATCTCGTGGACCAGCTCGGGCGGCGAGGATCCGAGCTGCGTGCCCTTCCAGATGCCGGCATTGTTGACGAGAATATCGAGGCGGACGTCGCTCAGTTCGCGAAACATGGCCTCGATTTGATCCAACGAACTTAAGTCCGCGTGAACCAGCCTCGCGTGCGGCACTTTTTCGGCAGCGGCACGGTTGGCGCGGTAGTGCAGGATGATCGATGCTCCGTCGGCCGCCAGCCTCAGACAAATCGCACGTCCGATGCCGCGCGAACCTCCCGTCACCAGCGCCGTTTTGCCTTCCAGTTTTCGCAAACCTATCCTTTCTCCTTGCGGGCCCTCGTCACCGTGTTGGCAAGCGTTCGGCAGGGGCGGGTTGCCCTGGTCGCCGCGCCCTCAGCGGCTCCGACGCGAAGCGACCCGCGTGACCAGCGCCGTGGCGTCCTCTATATTTTTCCCACGCGGGCGCTCTTCACGATGTGATCCGCTGCCCGGTACGCCAGGGCTTGGATGGTGCAAGTGGGCTGCTGGCGACCGGAGGTGACAAAGCTGCTGCCATCCACGATAAACAAGTTGGGGACATCGTGGGCGCGGTGATACTTGTCCACCACGGATTCCGCCGGGTTGTTTCCCATGCGGCAGGTACCCATCAGGTGCACGGACGCAGTGACGTCCCACACGCCGTGGGTCCAGGTCTTCCGCGCTCCCGCGGCTTCCAGAATCTCCAACTGGCGGTCGAGCAGGAACTTGGCGTTCGCTTTGTCGTCGGGGTGGGATTGGAAGGTCACGCGAATCGCCGGCACGCCCCAATCGTCCTTCACTTGCGGGTCTAGCGATATGCTGTTCTGCTCCAGCGGCAGGCAGGTGGCGTGGCTCATGCTCGTCATGGTCCGGGAAAAATATTCGGCTAGATTCTTCTTGAACTCCCGGCCCCACTGCGGCATGTCGCGCGGCATGCCGCGCAGGGCGAAGGAAATCGGATTGAAGTTGAAGCGGGCATCCATGCCGCCGCCGCCATAGAAGCCGCGCTTGGGATCGGCGTCGTAGAAGTCGTGAACCAGGCGGGTCGCTTCCACGCTCTTGAAGTCGTTGAGCGGGTGTTCGAACATGGCTTCGGCGGTTCCGCCGGTATCGAACATCAGATACTTGCCCACCAGCCCGCTGGAGTTTGCCAGGCCCTGGGGAAAGCGGTTTGATTTTGACAGCAGCAGCAACCTGGGCGTTTCCGCGCCGTTGGCGCAAAGCACAACCGCCTTGGCCTTCTGGAAAACTTCTTTGCGGTCGCGATCGAAGTAGAGTGCGCCGGTCACGCGGCCTGCGTCGTCCGTCTGAATTTTGCGCACATAGGAATCCGGCCGGATCTCGCAAAAGCCGGTGTGCACGGCCATCGGGATCACGGTGGCCAGCGAACTCGACTTAGCGCCCATTTCGCAGCCATAGCGGGCGCAGAATCCACAATGCACGCAAGCTGCCCGGCCGCGATAGGGTTGTGAAAGCACCGCCAGAGGCGCGGGAAACGGATGCAATCCGAGCTTTTTCGCGCCGCGCTCAAACAGCACGCCGGAGGATTTCACCGGCATTGGCGGCAACGGGTACGGCTTCGATCGCCACGAGTCAAACGGGTTGGAGCCCGCCAAGCCAGAGATTCCGAGATCGTATTCGGCCTTCGTGTAGTAGGGTTCTAAATCGGCGTAAGTGATCGGCCAGTCGGCAAAGCCCGTACCGGAGATTGCGCCCCAGCGGCTGCGTTCAATGAAGTCGATCTCGTGAAACCGCCAGTAATTGGCGGCGTAGTGAACGCTGCCTCCTCCGACTTGCCGCCCGTAGCCAACCGACCGTTGGACCTTAGCTTCTTCCGATTCCGTGCGGCGAAATGTGTTCGGCTGCAGCTTGTGATTGTTGATGAGCGGGCTCTGAAAATTGAACTTGATCTCGTCGTGGGTGAAATCCTTTTCCCGCAGGTACGGGCCCTGTTCTAAAACCACCACGCGAAAGCCGGCCGTCGCGAGTTCCTTGGCCACCACGCCGCCGGCCGCACCTGATCCGATAACAATGAAATCGACGTCCTGCATCACGCTTCCTTGTCGTAATAGCCGAACGGCGGCTGATAGAACATCTTGTGATCGAAGCCGATCAGCTTCCAGCCCACGTGATCCCGATTGCCGCCGTAACTGGGATTGCCCAGAAAGCCGGCCATCGTGTGGAAGCGCAGCAATTGGAAGAAGTCCGATCGCTCCACGGCTTGCAGCAACTCAATGCACTGCGGCTCCGTCAGCTTCGCGATGCTTTGCGACTCGGGAAACAGAGTTTGACGCCTGGCTTGCACCTCGCGCAGGCCTTGGCGATAGTCTTCCTGCCGGTCGTGGTCGAAGGTCGTCAAGGCACGATCGATGAAGTAAACCACTCCCGCTTCACGCGCGCCCGGTGTCTCATCGGAAGGCAGAATCTGTTCCACCAGCGCTTCGATTTCAGCGGCGGTCTTCGCATCGAAATGATGCAGAGCAGAGGGCCCGATCTTTTGAGCCGAGGCGATCTCCTCCCAGGCGACGATGCTCGCCAGAAACCAATCGCGCCGCGAGATATCCATTGCCGCCTCCAGTTTCACAGTTTAACCGAGTACCCGCTCCAGCCGCCGGGCAATCTCCGATTTCGGCTGCGCGCCCACGATGCGGTCCACCTCGCGGCCCTTCTGAAAGATCAGCAGCAAAGGGATACTGCGCACATCAAAACGCTGGGCCGTGACGGGATTCTCATCGATATTGAGCTTCGCCACTCGCACCCGGCCCACCATCTCAGCGGCCAGGGCGTCAATGGCGGGCGCAATCATCTTGCACGGGCCACACCACGCGGCCCACATGTCAACAAGTACGGGCAAGGGAGCGTTCTCGACTTCGGCGGCGAACGTCGCATCCGTGACTGTTATCGGGGCGCCCAGAGTGGGCAGAGGAGTGCGGCATCGTCCACAAACAGGCGCAAGTCCGTGATCGATCTTCTCCTTGGGCACGCGATTCGTGGTGGCGCAGGATGGGCATTGCAGGAGAAGCAGCTCAGACATGGTCTTTTTCAATTCTTGCATTCCGTATAACACCACATCTAAGTGGGTGCTATTCTGGATCCAGGGGAGGTTCACTCGATGCCGCAAACAGCCGCCGCTGGACTCACCACTTCCGAATCCGCGTTCATCGAGGATGCCCGGCAACACGGTCAGCTTTATATTCACCAACCCTACGAGCTCTACTCGGAAGAGAATCATGAGGCTTGGCGCCGGCTGTACTCCCGCATGGTTCCGCGCTGGCATCGCTTTGCCAATGTCCACTTCCTCAAAGGGATCGACTCGTTATGTCTGGACCCGCAGCGAATCCCCCGCCTGGAGGATGTAAACCGGTTTCTCAATCCGCT
>Ga0075017_100001477_pt1 | contig 14375 bp, 14 predicted proteins | sample AleBraG_ABR_2012_FD_71475 | JGI IMG/M metagenome (GOLD analysis project Ga0075017, IMG submission 71475) | Freshwater sediment microbial communities in response to fracking from Pennsylvania, USA - Alex Branch Run_MetaG_ABR_2012 | ecosystem: Environmental > Aquatic > Freshwater > Creek >... | reverse complement strand
GGCTCGGTGAGTTGCTTGGTCGCTACTCATCCTCGCCGCGAAGGGCCTGCCCTCGCTGCTACCTCAACCCGACAAGCCCGTCACCAACGTCCGGCCCCGCAACATCTAGCCCTTCACCTCTGACCTAGCCGCACGCTGAAAACAGCCCGCCATCGGTGGGATCGATCCCGAAGCTCCAGCGATTGAGTGCCTGGGCGAACTGGTACGCACTACCTTCGATCGGATTGGTGGACCCGTGTTTGAGGTCCGTGCACGCGGCAGCTGTGATCTGATCCGGCGACGCAAAGGTGCCAAGGGCGATCATGTTGGGGGCCGTCCCCTGCAAGACCGGCAGGGCGTAGGCATTGGGGTGCCCGTCTTGGCACAGGACTGGCGAGACATTGCCATCTGCACCGTGGGACACCGGTATACAGGACTCTGGATTCAGCGCAACGGACGGATTCGCCGCTGATGACGACGGGCTAGCCATCGTGGGCGTCTGGGTGACCGTCTGCGTGGCGGTCGCCGTCACCGTCGACCGAGTCTGGGGTGTGGTTGCGGAGCTGCAGCTGGAGAGCATCAAGCTCATCCATAGACAGCCGAGGGTGACTAAGGCCCGTGTCGGGCAGTGAGACCACGCCATAGGCGTTGACCCTAGCGGTCGACGCGTTATCCACGTCGGAACGACTCCTCCCCAGGTCCGTCGCCCTTGGGGACAACTTCGAGACCTTGCGAAAGACCGAGAGCCTTGGGCTCTACGGGTCAACGGTTCCCTCCGTCGTTGGACGAGATGCGCGGGTCGGTGAGGATCGCAAACAAATAGGAGGGTCCCTGCAAGTCCCTGAGAGCCACTGTGTTGGTCAGGGGGCCACGCTCGAACGCAGCCTGAAAACTGCTTCGAGGGAGGTTACGGTTGGTCGTGCTCGGTACAACGTGCCCGCCAGCCACGCGGTAGGTGAATTCTTTGCCTCGGATCTGGTTGAAGGTTGCGCCTTGCATGCGGACAATCCGCTGCCAGACGGTGCCGAAGTCGTCTCCCATCAGATCCAACTCACATCGCTGTGCTCAGCCGTCGGCCCTATCGCGCGGAGGAACGCGGCAACCAAGCTAAGCACGTCGTCCGATGTGAGATTGCGCAGCAGGATTGCTGGGTATTTCGCGTATTCGGCGGCGCGTATGTCACCAAGGCTGACGCCAGCTGAAGCGACACCACTGATCTCTGACGCGAACCGCTCTGCAACATCTGGGGTGCTCTTGAAGTCTCCGATTCGTGCCTCGATCTTGGCACCGCTCTTGTACGTGTACAGCGCGATCGGCCACTTTCGACCGATCCGAGGAACATCCATGCTGACGTTGAGGGAGGGCGATAGCGCCCGACCGCCGCTTACCACGAATCCAGAAGCCCTGAGCCCATCAATGAACGCACGAGCGTTGGGCAACGCATCGGGGTCGTTGTCGCCAACCCAAGTCAGATACTCTTCGACGCTCCATGGCACATGGTCAGCTGGTGCCTTCGCCTGGATGAGCTCCTGGCCGTACACCCGTGGCATAAGAACGTCGACGTCGCGGTCGGCAACGCGGGCCAGTTCGAATGCCAGGATGGATGTCTCCGGCTTGGTGATTGCGTTGAGGTACTCCACGATCCGCTGCAGGTCAGGGTTGATGCCGTCGACTGCTAGGACCATCGTGAACCGACCCTGATCGAGATTCTCAGCGACAGTCGCCGCGACTTCGATCGCTCGATCGCCGAAGGGGTCGAACGGTGAGGCGTTCGTACGAGACAGCCACCGGGATTCGAACTCCGCGATCGGCATCCGCCAGATTCGGGAGCAGTAGTCCAACACTTGACCGATGATCTCTCGGCGCACCTGCGGGTTCTGGGCGAGCTTGCACTCCACGACCATTACCGAACCGTCGCCTTGGATGATCACAACATCTGCAGGGCCAGCGCCCGACTGGAACTCGGTGCAGACCGCCAGCGGCGGGGTTACGCCGGGAATCAGGTCGGGCCGGTCGTTCAAGATGGTCTGCAGCTCGGCCTCGTTGGCGTAGCCGATCACGGCCGGGCTCGCCCAGTCACCACCAGCGTGCCGGATGAGCAGGCTGCTCCCTTTGGCATCGATCTCGCTCACTCGCACTCCTTGGACTCGCAAGGATGAACCATGTTCTGCTAACTGCTTTCGTAGCTTCGCTGAATCAGCGGTTGAGCTCGTACCAGGTCGGCGGGAGTCCTCAATCTCAGTTCCAGGTCTCCGGTGCCGAAGTGGCCGACAGCCGACACGTCCCGGCTGAACCCATCTTCGAGAGTCACGGATGCGGGGGGCACCTTCAGGAAGACCAGCAGCTCATGCGCGTGTATCTCCACGCAGACGATGTTCTTGAGCCGCTTGAACGCAATGTAGGTCTTGGTGACCTTCTTCTGCACATCGTCGCCGAGGGACAACACGAAAGACTCCAGGGAGCCGTAGAGATCCCGCAGGGAGATCGGCGACTGGTCCAAGACTTGGGTCACGGTCTTGTAGTCCGTGGCCTTACTGGCAGCCGATGTCGCCTGGCTGCGTGGCTGGGAGGGCGTCTCGTCGACCTTCACCATGCCCGTCACCGCAGTGACCAACTCTAGGGCGAGTAGCTCACCCTGGAAGTCTCGGTACCGCACTAGGTCGATCGAGCGGTTGATCTGCCTCACGGCGTACTCGTCGTAGCGGGTGAACCCCTTGGCGACGCAGACCAGGCGGGGAGAGCTCCAGTCCACCGGTCCGACTTGCTCCAGTCGGCTGGAGACGAGCCGGTCGAACTCAGCTCGATGATCCAGGAGCCAGTCCAGGTAGAACAGGCCCTGGCTGATCACGTTCTCGTTGGTCGAACGCTTGTACTCGAAGATCACCGGTGCGCCGTTCTCATCGAGGCCCAGGAGTCGATCCGGCCCGCGTGGACCTTGCCCGTCGAATACTCAGTGGCTAGAAAGCGAGCACCGAAGAGCGTCTCCATGTTCGCCTCTATGAGTCGCTGGAGTGACTGTTCGAGGGCGATGGAGCGCGAGGGCAGCTCGGTCGCCACTCCGGCGGTGATCCTGAAGAGCTTCAGGTCGCTCATGTTGCCTCCTCCTGACGGCCGACGGCTACAGCGATCTGGCGACGCGCGACTTGGCGGGGTCACGCTGCTTGGTCATAGACGGAGTGCCCATCGTCCCAGTAGCTGTCGAAGATGTGCTGGTAGACCCCTTCGCACTTTTTCACGTAGAGCTTGCGGGTGAACTTCTCCGGCAGCCGGTCGAGGGTCTCTTCCACAGCGACGCGGACCGATGCTCGTGTGGCTTGTTCTTTGCGCCAGTCGAGGACGATCTTGTCTTGCTTCAAGACAGTAAGCAGATCCTGCGCCACCTTCTTCACTTGGACACGTTCCGCAGCCGTTAGGTCGGGTGCGGGGCGCATGAGCAGGTCGAAGATGGCGAGTTGTTCCTCGGTGAGGTTCTCGGAGAGGGAGCGGGCTTCCTCGACGTTGAGGGTCTCGCTGAAGTCCAGGAGTTCCTGGAAGAACGCCTCCGTGTTGAGGCTCCCGGCGTTGTAGTCGGCGACGAGCTTCTCGAAGCGTTCCACGAGGTCCACGCGGGCGGGATTAAGTCGTACCAGGGCTGTGACGCGGGCGGACAGAAGCGACCGCAGGCGCTGCGCTGCTGTTCGGGGGCGGCCCTGCTTGAAGGCTTCTTCCAGTCCCTTCCAGTCCACGCCGCTCAGGTCAAACAGGGCCTTGGCATCGCTGTCGGAAATCAGGTACTCGTGGGCGGCGACTGAGTCGTCCAGGAGCTGCTCCACCTGGCCCAGGACCCCAACCACGTCGGCGCGTTCGGTGTAGGCGGCGATGCCATCGGCGAGGAACTTGGTGACCGCTCGGACTCGGCTGAACTCGTTGGCCCGCGTGTCAGGCAGGATGGCCTTGTAGAGGCGGTCCAGCAGGGCGGTGCGGGACAGGAAGGCGACCTTCTCGTCGTCGTCGACCATCAACATCTCGATGGTGCGCTTGCCAGCGGCGACCAGCTCAAAGCCCTTCAGGTGACCCAGCGCGTCGAGGTCTACGTCCCGCTCCGAACAGAAGGCTCTCAGATCGTTGATGGCATCCCGAAGGGCCTCAACGAGGGCACCCTTCTCCTCGACGGGCACGTCGCCTGGCTTGCTGCCGACTGCGTAGATCGCCAGCGCCTTCTGCAGGTTGCTGAAGACATCGACGTAGGCGACGATCAGTCCGTTGTTCTTGTCGGGGAACACCCGGTTGGCGCGGGTGATGGTTTGCATCAGGGTGTGGTTTCGCAGCGGCTTGTCCAAGTAGACGGTGGACAGTGACGGCACGTCGAAGCCGGTCGTCCACATCGAGCAGACGAACGCGATGCGCAGCGGGTCCTGTGCGTCTTTGAACTTGTCTTCGAGCTTCTCCTCGACCATGCGCTTGCGGTGCGGCCTGATGTCCAGGCCCCTGGCGGCCATGTCTGCGATCTCGTTCTGCGATTGGGAGATGACCACCGCCATGTCGGTCTCGCGCATGAAGCTGATCTCGCGGTGGAGCAGGTCGGTTCGCTCTGGAGTGAGGTGGACACTGTCGACTTCCTGCTGGTCCGTGGCTAGGCGCTCGTGCCAGAACCGCTGGACCTTGTCGTAGGTGCGGACAGCGGTGGCCTTGTCGATGGACACGACCAGGGCCTTGCCGGGGAAGCCCCGACCCAGGAAGTGGTCCACGATGTCTTTGGCGACCGCGGCGAGTCGGTCGTCGCGGGTGATCAGCTCGTACTGCTGGCCAAGGACACGGGCGAGCCGCCGCTCCTGGTCCTCGTCCAGGTCTGCCTCTTCGACAATCGCCATCAAGTCGTCGCCGAAGGTGGGGTTGGCGATCTCGATCTGTGGGATGCGTTTCTCGAAGTACAGCGGCACCGTGGCATGGTCGGCTGCCGACGCGGCGAAGTTATAGATGGAGACGTAGTCGCCGAAGACCTCACGGGTGCGTTCCTCCCCGACGATCAACGGTGTCCCGGTGAAGCCCAGGAAGCTGGCGTTCGGCAGCGCGTTGCGCATATTCAGGGCGAGGGTGTCGTACTGGGTGCGGTGCGCCTCGTCGGTGATGACGATAACGTCGCTGCGGTCGGAGACCACCGGGTGGATCTCGCCGTGCTCGGTGCGGAACTTGTGGATGAGGGTGAACACGTAACGGTGATCCTCGCCCAGCAGCAGCCGCAGATGCGCCGAGCTGGTGGCCCGCATGTGCTTCTCGGTGATCACCCCCGCGTAGAGGAACTCCCTGTACGCCTGCTCGTCCAGGTCGTCACGGTCGGTGACGATCACGAACGACCAGTTGCCGGGGATCTTCCGCAGCACCTTCTGGGAGAAGAAGAGCATCGACATCGTCTTCCCAGAACCCTGCGTATGCCAGAACACCCCGAGCTTGCCCCGCTCCTCGGGCGGCGCGGTCCTCAGCTCCTCCATCCGCGCCATGGCGCTGTTCACGCCCAGGTACTGGTGGTTACGGGCCAGCAACTTGACGAACCCGCCCGGCAGGTCCTGGTAGGCGGCGAAGTTCTCGATGATGTCGAGCAGACGCTCCTTGGTGCACATGCCCCGAATCACCGTCTCCAGCGACACGGACCCTCGCTCACCCTCGGAGTTGATCTTCTTCCATTCGGAGAAGTACTCCCAGCCTGAGGTGATCGTCCCTACCTTTGATTGCGCCCCGTTCGACAAGACGATGAACCCGTTCGGCGTGAACAGATGGGGGATCGAGTCGCGGTAGTCCCGCAGATTCTGGTCGTAGGCGTTCTTCAGGTTCTTGTGGGAGGCCTTGAGCTCCATGAAGACCAACGGGATGCCATTGACGAACCCGACCAGATCGGTACGGCGGTGGTAGAGGTCGGAGTGCACCCACAGCTGTGAAACGAGGAGGAAGTCATTGTTCTCGGGAGTCTCCCAGTCGATCACCGTGAGTCGCTCCGGCAGCGTGGTCCCATCCGGCTGCCTGATAGAGACCTCGACCCTGTCCCGCAGTAGCGCGTGGATCTCCTGGTTCGCTCGCGCGTAGTGCATAACGGTCCGCGGTCGCACTATCTCGTTGACCGCTTGGGCGACAGCCTCGGCAGGGACAGTCGGGTTGAGACGCTCGATGGCAGCCTGCAGTCGGCGGATCAGGAAGACCTCCGACTTGTTGTCCCGGCCCAGTGTGCCGTCAGGCCCGAAGGTCTCCTGATAGGCATTGATGGTCATCCAACCCAACTCCTGGAACAATTTGATCGCCGGTTGCTCGACCAGCTGGTCCTCGGTGTACTGACCCGGCGGAGGCGGCGTCACGCCACGGCCTCCGGCACCAAGATGTCCAGGTCAGCCACGTCGATCTCACCAGAGATAAGAAGGGGGAGCAGCAGGTCGCGGCTAGTCCGCAAGTTCCGAACCGATCGAACGAGTCCCAGTGTGAGCGCGTCAATCGGTGCGAGGTGAGCAACCATCGCTTTCTGCAACGCTTGAGGCGGAACGATTGTGAAGACTTGACCAAGCGCCGAACGCTTGATGTGCCGCATGGTCGTCCCTTGGGCGCGACTCCTGAACTCTTCCATCCTCTCTCGCAGCGCATGAAAGAGGAACGAGGACGCAATCCCCGCGGCCGGATCCACACGGAACAAGTGTTGGTTGAGCCATGCCGGGCCGCCCGCCCAAAGATAGGCATCGAGGTGCGCCGACCAAGAGAACAGTAGGTCGCCATCACGGACCACGTATTTCTCTTCGAGAGCATTCGCGTACCGCGGCGTCTCATCGGTCACGCCGTTCTTCAGCTCTCGAATCTTGATAATAGGGAGACCCGTGGTACCCCAATCCTCGGGACCGAAGGCGTAACCGTTGACGAAGTTTCCAAGCTTGGCGAACGGTTCGACGCTCCACCCGTGCGGAATCGGTCCTAGCTCCGAGTCCACGAGCGGGAAGTTCTCGTGTCCTGGATGCCGGAAGTCTACAAGCCACTCCCGGTAGAGGCGCTGCGCCATCTCCTCCAGAAGCTTGATGCGCCGGTTGTTGTTCTCGATCTGGTCGTCGTAGGCGGAGAGGATGGCGGCGATCTTGCGTTGGGTGTCGAGGGGGGGTAGCCCAAGCCGGATGGAGCGCAACGAGGCCAGGGGTTGGCCTATGCCGGGAGTACCAACACTTGACGAGTGCTCAAGCAAGGAATTGCGACCAAGTGACGACCGGAAGTAGTAGAAGATGAACAGAGGATCCGCCACCTCGGCGTCGCAGGTCAACTTCATGAGGCTGGTCGAGAGCATCCAGCGAGGAGGACCGAGTACGGGAATGATTCCAACCATGCCAATGGCTCCGCGATGCGGGAACACGAGATCATTCGCAAAGACGTTGCTGGAACGCAGTTCATCCGCCGTCTCCGGCGCGACAAAGGGGAAGTCACCGACCAGTGAACGATTATCAGATAAGTTGTTGCCCCGAATAACAGGGACTCCTTCCGCGACGTATCTGTCGCTCTTCATTCGAGACCCAAATGGTCCGATAGCAATCGCAGACCGATCCGCCGCCTTAATCTCGTCGACGGTTACGGTTCGCCAGGCACCGGCCTCGCCCCTGCCTCGCTGGATCACGCCAACAACTCCGCGACGTTCGCGGCGATGCGCTCCTGTAGCGACGCCGCTTCGACGTTGAGAATCGCCAGCTCCTCGCTCAGTTCTTCCAGCCGCACGCGGAAGTCGATTCCGTCATCCTTCACGTCGGCGACACCGACGTACCGACCTGGATTGAGGCTCCACCCCTGCTTTTCGATCTGTTCAAGGGTGGCCACCGCGCAGAGTCCGGCGACGTCGGTGTAGGTGCCGTCGGGAAACGACTCGGACATCAACTCCCGCGAGCCTTCAGCAGTCTCCACGCCCTCGCGGCGGTACAGCCGGGCGATGTTCGCTAAGAACTCGATCTGCTCTGGGGTCCAGTCGCGGTGTGCGCGGTCGATCTGGCGGAACACCTTGCGTGCGTCGATGAACAGGACTTGGTCCTCCCGATCTGTCCCGCTCTTGCCTCGGTCGAAGAACCACAGCGTCACCGGCAGCGTGACTGTATAGAAGAAGTTCGGCCCTACGGCGACGATGACATCGACTGCCTTGTCGGCGAGGAGCTTTCTGCGGATCTCCTGATCGGTTCCGCCCGCGTCGGCGGCGGAGTTGGCCATGACGAAGCCCGCTCGGCCCATGTCGTTGAGGGCGGAGTAAAAGGCTTGGATCCAGATGTAGTTCCCGTTGTCGGCCTTGGGCAGCCCGAACGGGTACCGCTTGTCGCCTTCAAGCTTCGCCTTGTCGATCTTGTTGACGTTGAACGGCGGGTTCGCCATGACGTAGTCGAACTGACCCACCGACTTGAACGGGTCCTCGTAGTACGTGTTCGACTGACTGACCTGGCCTTCAAGGCCATGGACGGCGAGGTTCATCTTGCACAGGCGCACCGTCTCGTCCACCCTTTCTTGGCCGTAGATGGAGAGGCGAGCCGTTTTGCCGTTGCGGTGCTGGTCGACGAAACGGGCACTCTGGACGAACATGCCGCCCGACCCGCACGCCGGGTCGAGGATCTTGCCGTTGAACGGCTCGATGATCTCCACGATCAGCCGGACGATCGATGTCGGGGTGAAGTACTCCCCACCCTTGGCACCTTCAGAGACCGCGAACTTGCCGAGGAAGTACTCGTAGACCTTGCCGAACGCGTCACCTTCGATGGTGCCCAGGATCGCGTTCACCGAGCGCAGCAGGCTAACCAGGGTGTCGTTGGTGAGCGACTGGTAGGTGCGAGGAAGGACACCCTTCAAGACCGGATTCTCGTCCTCGATCGCGCCATCGCGTCGTTGATGGCCTTGCCGAGGTTGTCGCCCTCCTTCAGTTTCAGCAGGTTCGCAAACCGAGCCTGCTCTGGCAGAAAGAGGACACCCCTGGCCTGGTAGTTGGCTTTCCCGACCTCCCGGCGGCCGGTGCTGCTGCCCGCCAGCGCGGCCTCGGCCTGGGCGAACCGGCTGTCAGCAAACTTCAGGAAGATCAGCCCAAGGACGGGGATCGCATACTCAGCCGCCTTCAGGTGGGAGTTGGCCCGAAGCTCGTCTGCCGTCTCCCAGAGCCGGTTGGCGATGTCGTAGATGTCGATCGTTTGTTGTTGAGCCGACTCGTTCACCTGGGTACTGCCCTTCGATCGTGGCTGCGCGGCCTTTGCATCAGGTGGCGTTGTGCGTGCGCTCGTCGGTGGGGAGGATCGGGCGCTTCGATCCGAGCTTGGCATAATGTCGTTCACCGTTGCGGGGGCGTCGCTGGAAGATCCACCCAGCTCGACCAGCAGCGCGACCACGGTCTCCCGCAGCCGCCGGGCGTTGCTGCACGACCGGATGAAGGCCATCTCGGCGTCGCGCCCGGTCGGGTAGTCATCCGCGAACCCAATACCGAGGTTCCACAGCTCCACGACCAGGGCCTGGCGGCTCTCGCCAGCGAGTGGCAGCCAACGATCACGGATGACGATCCAGTTCTGCCGGACGAACTCGTCCGTGGGTCTTGACCCGTACGATCCGGCCAGGTCACTTGCCGCCGTCGCACGTGACAGTCCGAGGCTGTCCCCCACAACGTGCAGGAGTCGACTCGGCAGCAGGTCCCAGTCGAAGCGTTTGCGGCGCAAAATGTCGCTCCCTCGTTCGGTCGATCGCCGTGCTAAAGGGCGAGGCCCAAGGTTAGTGGGGGCCAGCGGCTGGGGACCCTAAGACCACTCCGTGAACGAGATCTAGTTAAGAAGATCCACTCCGGCGTGCCTGGATGCGCGGCGGATCCAGAGAACGGGACTTAGGACCATTCCGGCCGGCACCCGCCATCCCTACGCTCGCCGGCGATGGCCAACTCGCCAAGGAGTCTCGTGCGACGAGGCCAAAGCGACCTGGGGAGTTAGCCATGAAGAAGATCATTATCGTCGTCGGGGCCACCGCCAGCGTCCTGCTGTTCGCGGGGTGTGGAAGTACCGTGGCCAAGGACAGCTCCGGTGCTTCGCTTCCGGCAACGTCGGTCAATGCAATCCCGTCGGAGCCCTCCGCTGTGCCGTCTGACACGCCGACCCCCACCGAAGACCTGACGGGTCCAATCGGAACCACGTACACGGACACCAGCACCGACGGCACTGAATACAGCGTCACGTTGACGAAAGTGACCGACCCCGGTAAACCGACCGATCCAGAGTTCAACACGCCAGATCCAGGCAAGCGTTACATCGCCGTGCGCTTCGTGATCAAGGGGCTCGCTGGGACCGCGAGCGACGACGTCTACACCCAGACGGTCGCCATTGGTTCGGACGACCAGACCTACGAGGGTGACTACACGGACGTCGACGGGTGCACGTCGTTCAACTCCGGCGAGTTCAAGGTAACGCCGGGCCACCAGGCCATCGGCTGCATCATGTTCCAGGTGCCGAAGGGCGTCAAAGTCGCATCGGTTCAGTGGGGATCGTCGATGTCGAGCAGTCAGCCCGCGACCTGGACCGTCAGTTGAGGGGCATCCCTGAACTTAATCAGAATCGCTGACCTTGACCAACAGCCAAGTGGGATGAGTACGAGCGAGGGATCTTGGCTGGAGACACTCTCTGACCGAGCGGTGGGGCAGCACGCTGGGCTCGGCTACGGACCAGGCCCACCTGATTCTGCAGCACGTCGGCAAGAACAACCTGCCTGGGTGCCCGGCGGCGTGTGGCCCACGCGTAGGCCCTACCGCGGACGACCGGACCTTCGACCCTGGGGCGAGCGATGCGAACGCCGAACAATGAGTCTTGAGTTCCAGTCCGTCCATGAGTGGAGACGATCATGACCACAGCCCATGCAGTTCCCGTCACCGAAACGACCATCGTTCACAGGGGCTCGATCGCCGCCGGCGTGGCCGGACTCTTTGTCGTATTCGCCGCATTCCTGCCCATCGCATCCGTCCTCGGCTTCAGCGTCGCAGGGACCTCTCTGCGCGGCTGGCAGGGAGCCCTGCTTCTGTTCGTCGAAGTGCTCGCCGTCGTCACGGTCGGCGCGGCTGCGGCCACCTACACAGAGCGGATGCCCCTTCGTCCGCTGGCCATGATCACGGGCGTCGCGGGCCTGGTGACGACCGGTGCGGCGATCTACGCAATGATCGACATCTGGTCTGCGCCGTCCGCGTCGTTCATGGCCCTCACCATCGCCGCCTCGCCAGGAGTTGGGCTATGGGTCGGTCTTTTGGCTGGCATCGTCATGATCGGAACCGGCGCAACGCTCCTGCGACACCACGGGGACGCGTCGGCTTCCTGACCCCGTCCGCTGGATCGGGATCCTCTGAAGGACCCTGCCTTCGTCTTGAAACACGCGGGCAGGGTCGTGGGACCGTGTCAGGCGTCTGGCCGATAACGGTCCACTTGACCACCCGAGGTTGTCTGTCGGCCGTCGGCCCAGCTCGTCAACGAGCGCGACAGGCTGCCACCGGCATCGATGGCAGCCACACAACAATCAATCGAGGGCTTACAGGCGAAACGAGCCACTTGCTTCGAAGACGTGGTCGGTCCGCTCGAGCCCAGATAGCGTGTCCATCAGCAGCGGCAGAGCGCACTCTCTAGCAATTGCGTCAAAGAGAAGGGCCTGCTCAGGATGAAGTTGCGCATCGAACATAGCCGGTTTATATCGAACTAGGGATGAGGCATAGAACAGCAGTGCGTACCGAGCGAGCGAGGCGGGTAGTGCCACCGCGCGGGTGTCCAGCAAGTATGGTGTGATCCACGCATCGAAGAACTCGTCCGACGGGGCGCTCAGGACGTCGCGTAGCGCCCACGATAGATTGAGCGCGTGATGAATCGGGATTTGTCCTGGGATCGATACCGGAACTGTCTTAATGCTCTCATAGAAGTCAAAAGACGCCACCAGCCTCCGACTAAGTGCAAAGTGGTCTCGCCAATCACGGTGCCGCTGGATTGGTCGGAAGTGCTTCAGGAACAGTTCGCGGGTCTTGGTCTTGCGAGTCAAGGACAAGTCTCGCACGACGGCCAGTACAACCCAACATTGGGCATCGTCGGCCGCAACCATCTGGTAAAGACCTGTAACCCGAGACCTCAGTCCAAGATCCAAGCTTTGAGTCGCTATCTCGGGAACCTGAGTTAGAAGCCGTCGGATATCGAGTCTCTCGGACTTAGGCCAAGGTTTGCCCGTACGTCTTTCGTAAAGCAGCGGGAATACGTCGCCGCTGATCACGGTGAGCTGGTCTCCTTTTACAGACCGAGCACGTGTCGGATTGAAACTGAGTCCATGACCGATTCTCTTGTTCACCAGTTGTTGATGATGTGTGTCCAGAAGTTCGGCCTTTGCGAAGTTGAGCGCCGCGTAGTAGAGGAGCAGACCAGACGATCTATTTGGCACATTCATCGATGCTTCGAAGTTGCTTATTCCCTGCCTGAGGTAGTTGCGATATTCGGTCCAAAGCACGTTCTTCTGACGCAGACTGCCTGAGAATTGTTGTTTACTCCTCGATGCGATCTCTGCACGCCCCCGAATGGCTTCAATTAGCAATGGAACATTCGCGCTTTCCGCCCACTGGCGTGAGATATGCAGAGGATTACTGGGCCGGGTAAGCGCCCAGAACTTGTATGGCCGTCCAGCGCCTAGAGTGACTGTCACTCCCTTAGTGTGCGACGGACGGCGACATGGGTGTCGCGCGACACGCGCAAAGCTTGCGTCCCAACAGCTCGCAGTCGTCCGCCGGAGATCGACTGGACAGTACGTTCGCCGCGCGAGGGTTGTCATAGCTGGGCAACGCTGTGCTGGAAAATCACCGCCGACGACGGCGCGCGGCAATCTCGAGTTGAGAGGCTGCAGCCAGGAAACTGGCACACGGCGAGGGAGTGGTCACGGCCGAGTTTGCGCCGCATCCAGTCACCGTCAGAAACCGTGGCACCTACAGTGATCATTAACCGTTTCATGGACCCCCTCCGCGCCAGCTGGTAGCGCGCGCCTAACGGGTTGCCTTATGCCGCTTGAGCGGGATTACCTTGCCCGCCGCGAAGCCGCTCAGGGCCTGCGCGATGGCCTGGTCACGGTCAGCCACTGAGTGCTGGTATCCCAAGGCTGCGCTGGCCGTCGAGTGCCCGGCCCGAGCCATCAGGTCGGCCAGGGTGGCACCTGTCGCAGCCGCCAGGGTGAGCCCGGTGTGGCGCAGGTCGTGGAAGCGCAGATCAGGCCGTCCAGCGGCCAGCCGGGCCGGGTAATAGACCTTGCACCACGTCGACGGTGCCAGGTGCTTGGCGGGGTCTCCAGCGGCCGGGAACAGCAACGCGCCGGGATCCTTGGCGACGTGGTCGGCCAGGTGTTCAGCGATGGCGGGCAGGATGTGCGGCGGGATCGCCACAGTGCGAATCCCAGCATCAGACTTGGGGTCACCGACGACATAGTCGGGACCGACACGCACCACGCCTCGACGGACGTGCAGAACCCCGGCTGGGATGTCGACGTCCGACCGTCGCAGCTCCGTCACCTCGCCGTACCGCAGGGCGCACCAGGCAGCCAGGAGGACCATGGCCCGGTACCGCTCGGGGCGGATCGCGTCGGCGATGGCCTCGACCTCGGCCACTGTGGCGACCTTGGTCTTGGACTTGCGCTTGGTCGACCCGGCACCCTCGATCCTGCACGGGTTGGCCTCGATCAGGCCACGACGCCAGGCGGACATCATCACGGTGCGCAGCAGCGCGTAGGCGTGCGCCCGCTGAGTCGGCTTCGCCGGGTCCAAGGAGTCGTACCAGTCGTGGACACGTTCGATGGAGATCCCCGTCAGCCGGTAGCCCCCGAGCGCGGGCAGGACCCGTCGATCGAGCAAGATCCGGTACTCAGCTCGGGTGCGCGGCTTGAGTTCTCGGGTGACGAGCCACCGCTCGGCGAAATCGGTCAACGTCGGGTCCGGCCGCTTGGCCGTGGTGACCTCTCCCTCGGCGTGGCGCTTGAGCCATCCCTCAGCGTCGATCTTGGCCGCGAAGGTCTCCGGTGCCGCGACTAGGCGACCGAGGGAGTCGATGTAGCGCGCCTGCCACCGCCCCGACGGCAGGACTCGGACCCGTCCAGCTCCTGCTGGCCTGCGCCTGCGTGCCACCGTCTGCTCCTTCGAGGCGATACAGGCGTGCCCGTCGTGCCCTTCGCCGTGCCCCTAGTGTGCCCCTGAGGATCCTCAGATGTCCATTCCTGCCCCTGTCACCGGACTCAGACATGTTGTCCTACAACGTGTTTGTGCAGGTCAGAGGCTCAGGGCGAGCAGTTTCCAAGTCCTGTATCGCCCACCACGGATAGTTGTTGGTATGCAGGGGCATCGACTCATCGGGCAGGGTCCGCGCCCCTCAGTCGTGCGCCTGGGATCCTGATCGTCCAGCGTGGTCCCCGCT
>Ga0075017_100001476_pt1 | contig 14377 bp, 8 predicted proteins | sample AleBraG_ABR_2012_FD_71475 | JGI IMG/M metagenome (GOLD analysis project Ga0075017, IMG submission 71475) | Freshwater sediment microbial communities in response to fracking from Pennsylvania, USA - Alex Branch Run_MetaG_ABR_2012 | ecosystem: Environmental > Aquatic > Freshwater > Creek >... | reverse complement strand
CGCATAACGATGGTGCAGGCCGCCGAGTCTCGGCAAGGAGAGTCACCCTCGTCCATAAGTCCGAGTCTCTCAGCCGTTTGGAGGTCCGCCGCCTCGAAATCAATGACGTCACCATGCGCAGCGCAAATAAGCCGTGATTTTCTGAGATTGAGGTTTGTGCGAGACTGAGCCTCTGTTAAATAGGCGGGTTGTGGAGCCTTTGGACACGATCGTGCATGGAAGTTAAACGCCAGCTCTTGGTTGCGAAAAACCGGACGCTCACCATGGCAGGAGAATTCCGATCTGAGGCGGGATTTCGAATTAGCCCTATAGATCCCCTCGGAAAAACGATTGAACCTGCCGTGCTCGATGCCGCAGAAGAAATCGGCCAAAGAGCAGTCCACTACGCGGAAAAGCTGGTCGGCGACCCAGCAACCATCCCTGGTTAGCCACTTGGAGACACCGCTAAGCGGCAGCCTGTAACTGTATGAAAGCAGGATGCTTGTACAGAGCAGTCTGTCTCTGCCCGCTCCCCTCCGGCTCCCCATCAGGGGAAAAATCCCTGTGCGCAAGGCGCTAAGATACTGCAAGCATGCCGCGAGACCATTATCAGGGTGGACGGCACGAACTTTCCGTTTTCGTTCTCGCCCACCTGGTGCTGCGCGTCGATTTGCCGGGAGGACAATGCCGCAATAGTCTAGAAGACAGAGAAACCGCACATGAGACTCAATCGGCGTATACGGAAGCTGGGCCAACGCCCCCCCAACCAGAAGCTGGAAATGACCCTTGAAGAGCTGACAATGTATCTGAATGAACTGATCGACAACAGCCCAGTCGCCATTCTGGTACTCAATCCGGGACATCAGGTGCAAATGTGTAATCCTGCATTCGAAAGATTGTTTCAATATGGTCGCGACGAGTTGATGCACGCTAATTTGGAAGACCTGATCACGACGGATGACCTGACTTCTGAGGCAGTTGACATCTGGAAGCGTGTTCTGCGTGGAGAAAAGGTCTACGCTTCGACCAAGCGGAGAAGGAAAGATGGTTCCATTGTGGAGGTGGAGATTCACGGGATTCCGCTAGTTATCAAGCGAAAACTGATTGGGGTATACGGAATTTACCACGATATTTCGCAGCGCAAGGAAGCAGAAATGGAGGTGCGGCAGCTCTCTGCCCAATTGCTGAAATTGCAGGATGAGGAACGGCGACGCATTGCGCGAGAACTCCATGACACCACAGCGCAGAAGTTTGTTGCCTTGAATATGAATCTGACCAGACTTAAAGAACTATGTGCCGGGGTTGGTCCGGAAGCCGAGGCTGCTATCGCCGACAGCCTGGATCTGGCCGAAGAGAGCGCACGCGAGCTGCGCACCTTGGCTTATCTTCTGCACCCACCCATGCTGGATGATATGGGACTAGCATCTGCCATCAGTTGGTATGCTCGTGGATTTGCACAACGCAGCGGCGTACACGTGAGTCTGGATATTTCATCTGATTTTGAGAGATTGCCGCGGGATGTAGAAACCATGATGTTTCGCGTGGTGCAAGAGGGATTGACAAATATACATCGTCATTCAGGCAGCACCAACGCCAGTATTCGTCTGACCGCCGATGCTGAGCAGGTCGTCCTCGAGCTCGGCGATCAGGGACGAGGAATGCCGGTGAATCTGCAGGGCGCTACCGTGGAGCAGCTGGGCGTGGGCATTGCCGGAATGAGGGAGCGAGTACGCCAACTCGGAGGCCGGCTGGAGATCATTTCCGATAAGCACGGCACAATGCTCAGAGTGTTGCAACCGCAACCGGGAGTCTCGGAATAATGGCATTGTCAATCTTGATCGCCGACGATCATGACGTTGTCCGCCGAGGTTTGAAGTCGCTGCTACAGTCGCATCCTGGTTGGGAAGTGTGTGCCGAAGCGTCAAATGGGCGAGAAGCGGTCGAACTGGCCAAAAAGCTAAAACCGCAGGTTGTGGTGCTGGACGTCACCATGCCCGGATTGAGCGGCCTGGAAGCAACTCGTCAGATCCTCGGCGTTCTTCCGCGCACCGAAATTCTCATCTTGACCATGCACGAATCGGAAGAACTAGTGGGAGAAGTCCTTGAGGCCGGCGCCCGTGGGTATGTCCTGAAAACCGACACAGGGCGGGATTTGCTCAGAGCAGTTGAGGCGGTGAGTGAACACAAACCATTTTTTACCACAACAATTGCTGAGATGGTTCTTCACGGATACCTCGAACGCAAACGACACCCAGTAGTGGCACGGACCCCGGGTTCGCTGACCGCGAGGGAACGTGAGGTCATCCACCTGCTAGCCGAAGGCAAAAGCAACAAGCAAGTGGCTACAATCCTCGGAATTGCGACGAAGACCGCGGAAGCTCATCGCATAAACATCATGCGCAAGCTCAACCTGCATTCGATTGCGGAAGTGGTAAGGTATGCGGTGAGAAACCAAATGCTCTCGCCGTAGGTTCAGGGCAACGACGCACTGGCTCAGCGGGAGGCAGCCGCCGCCCCCACCTGATTCAGCATTTCGTCCAGATCGCTCCGTGAGAAGTAGCGACCAGCCAGAACCACCGCACGAATCCTCCGGGTATTGCTTATATCGTCAAGGGGATTGGCTTCGAGCAGCACCAGATCCGCCAACTTTCCTTTCTCGACCGTGCCCATATCGGAAAGCGTACCCAGGAACTTGGCGGGATTCCAGGTTGCGGTCTGGAGCGCTTCCAGAGGAGTCATTCCAGCTTTCACAAAGAGCCCTAACTCATCGTGCAGGCTGAAACCGGGAAACACGTGGACGCCGGCTGCAGTGTCGGTGCCGGCCATGAACGGTACGCCTGCGCGATGCATGGCAATCGTCATATCCAGCTCCATCTTTACGAAACGCTCGCGCACAGGAAGCGGGTCGGTGTCGAGGTCCGCAAGGATATCCTTTGTGAACATGGGCCAGGTGCGATCCTTCCATGCCGCAGGCGCGTATTTTGTGAGGGGATCGTGGCTCAGATCAGTCTCGTCAATCAGCCATTGGCCTCGTTCCCATACCAGCGTGGGAACTTGCCAGGTCTGGTTCTTTGCAAACAGTTCAATGAGAGCGGTGGCTCTCGTGGGGTCATAGGTGGCGACAACGCGACCCGGGCCTTTCGGTCCCTTCAATAACTCGTCTTCGGCGGTCGAACAGCCCTCAAACACTCCGGTGAAATGTTCGATACTCTTCTGGCCTGCATTAGAGGCCTCGGATGCTCTGACCGCGTCCGGCACGTGACCCACAAAGGGGATGTGCATGCTCTTGGCTTCGGCAGCGGCCGCGAAGTAGCCATCCCGCGGAATCAGCGATTGAATCTTGATGAAATCGACGCCGGATCTCACCAGATCGTCCACCACCTTGCGCCCGGCTGCTGCATCGGCGACTGGGGCAGAACTTGGGAATCGCGGCGTCGTGCCGTCCAGCATGGGGCCGGCGATTATCATTCGTGGCCCTACAAGTTTTTGAGCCGCGATGGCGGAACGCCACCGCTTCAAAATCTCAAGGTCGCCGCCCATATCACGTACGCCAGTGATTCCGTTCGCTACAAACAGCGGCAACGTGATCTTCTCATTGGGAGGAAGCCAGTCGCCAAAGGCGGTGTGCACGTGCATGTCCCACAGACCCGGAATCAGGTACTTTCCGATTGCGGCTGCTACCCGGGCCGCTTTGGGTATCCGCACTTGCGCACTCTTGCCGACCGCGACGATACGCTGGCCGGCAACAATGACTGTCATGTCGGTTCGTGTGGGTCCGCCGGCTACATCGATTACATTGACATGGGTGAAGGCAATGGGCGTATCAGCGGGTGCAGCGGCGAGGCTTGCGCGGCTTAAGCCTGCGACAATGACCAGGGCCAGAATCCGGAACATCACCCCTTCATGAGAGATTTTCGGCAGCCGTGTCAGAACTCCACCCGCAAACCAAACTGGACTGCGCGCGCAATACCCTGGGAAAATACACCCGAACCTAATCCGTAGCGATTCGTCCGATCAGAATAGGTTGTCCCGTTCAGCGAGCCCGGCGTGCCGGAAAGCGCCCCTCGAAGGGTGGAGGTATTCAACCCGTTTGGAGGATCAAAGTTTGCTTTATTTATAAAGTTGAACACATCGATACTCGGCACCAGATTGACTTTTTCGAATCGTCCAATGTGGAAAGGCCAGGAAACCCGGAGATCGTTCGCCATGAAGTTGTCAATCCCCACCTGACCCTTAGGCGCCAGGGGTATGCTGGGCACGATCGCGCCCAGTTCTTGTAATTGGGTTGGCGTAAATAGTCCGGCATTAACCAATGCTTGTGCTGCAGGTGTCAGTTTCCCGGCCGAATTCGAGTTGAAATTGGAAATTACACGGTTCAAGCTGCCTGCATTGACGCCGTGTCCGAATGAACCCAGATTTGTTCCGGGCAGAACATCGCCACCGGAGCCATCACCCGTGAGATCGGTCAAGAAAATTTCTGCCGGGCACGCGCACGTGACGGGCACGGTCAAAGTTGCGGGCAAAGCTGAATAGATACGGCTCAGCCAGCTTAATTGCAGACCTCCACGAAACTGCGCGGAACCAGAAAGAGCCAGCATATGAGTGCGGTCGAGATTGGTCGGGCCGTAATACCGATTGAGATTCAGATTGTCGGCCACGTTTACCAGCGATGCGTCCTGATCCGACGACATCGCATTAAAGCGCGAGAGGCTGTAATTCACGTTCCAGTTCAGCGATCTCACACCAGGAGCGGGAGTGTTGACGGTTTGTTTCAGACGAACCTGCAGCGCGTTGTAGACCGAGCGACCGTTGGTGCTGATAATTCCCATTTGACCGAAGTTCTGATTGAGCCCCGGGAAAGCCCAGCCACTATTTGGAACGACAAATTGCTGGGGCAGGCCGGACGCCGGACTGCCTAATCCATTGACCGCAAAACTGGAGATAGTCGCGCTCTTAGTGATAGCGCAATCCACGGTCGAGCAGCCAAGTTGCGCTTCCGTAGCTGCGATCGCAGCTTTTGCATTGGTAGCATTGAAGGTCTGGGTGGCGCCGACGACGTTTGCATCATGAACCAAAACATTGTGAATATTGGTGTTGTGAACGTAATCCACGGAGAGGAAAAGTGTGTTTGTGAGCTGTTGCTGAATCCCCAGATTGACCTGGGTGGAGTACGGGGTTTTGTAGTTCGGATCCAGAAGTCCGCCAAAGCTATTGAAGAGGAAAGCGTTGGGATCAATAATTCCCGGAGTCCCGTTGGGATTGAAGTTCGCCGTGGCCGCTCCTTGTGCGGTCACAAAAGCCTGTTGCGCCGCTACTGCCTGGTCCACTACCGAACCGATCGGCTTCCCGATCAGCGGCGTCACGTCAAAGGTTGTTCCCGGCAGCACGCCGCCTGTACTGGTCAGGAATGAGTTCCCCAGTCCGGCCGGAATCCGAAGCGTGCGGTCGAATAGGGTGACAGTCAAGAGTATGTCGTCATAAAACAGACCCGCGCCGGCGCGAATCGCGGTCTTGCCGTTCTTGAACGGATCCCATGCCACTCCCACCTGAGGAGCGAAATCGAGATTAGGTTGTTTGATTCGATTGCCCAGTCCGGGTAACAAGCTATTTAACGCCGGAATTGGAGGGAGATCGCTGTCTGATCGTCCCCCCACGCGGTTGTATCGCAAGGACATGGTCACCGACAGGTTTCGCTTTGCTTTCCAGAAGTCGGCAAAATAGATGCCGGTGCGATGAACATGGAAACCGCCGTGGGGAAATCCGAGCGCAGGTTGTTCGGAAAAGTAACCCAGACCGTTTCCGACTTCCAATTGTTCCAGTGGGTAGTTCAGAGGATTCGAAGCACCGCCGGGAAATGGCCCGGACTGGGCGGCGGCGATCTCGGCGGGGTTACCGTTGGAATTCAGGAAAGGACCCAGTCCGCTGAAGCTACCGAAGGTGAACTGCGGAATCTGGACTAAGTCCACGCCATAACGCAGGGTGTGACTGCCGATCAGATGGGAACCATCATATCGAGTCTGGTAGTTCCGTTGCAGAGTAGTTTGCGGCGCAAGCCATGAGGGGCCGAGGCATAGCAGATCCACGCCGAATAAGCATCTGGGGTCGCTCCCAATCGCGATTGCGGCTTGCTGGTTTCCGGGGAAGGGCTGTGGCAAGCCGTTGATTTGCGAGCGGGCGTCGACAATGTAATTGCGGAAGCTAAGATAGCCAAAACGGAAGCTGTGAGTAAAGTTGCCAGTTGTGCCGTCGACAGCGGCGGTATGGACATCGGTCAAGTTGCGGTTCCCATAAGGTTGGAACACGCTGCCGCCGTAACCAGTCACAACATTGAACTGATCATGGTGGAAAGAGTAAAAGGCCCGCCAGTTGGAAGTGATATTTGCATCGGCCCGGGCAGTCGCTTCCGTCTCGTGGAAGGGGTTGGGAAATGCCGCACCGAAATTGGTAAAGGGGGCGGAAGGTGCGGTGAACACCGTTCCGTGCTGCAATGTGTGCTCGTAATTCAGGAACCAGAAGAACCTGTTTTTTACCAGCGGTCCGCCTAGGCGAAAGCCGACTTGATCACGCTCGAAGGGGGCCGCGACCGGACCGACCTTGGCCGCAGTGGCATCATTGCGGAAGAGATAGAACGCGCTGCCATGCAGGCTGTTGCTGCCGCTTCGCGTAATTACGTTGACCGCACCGGTGGAAGTCAGGCTGGTGGCCGGGTCTAAAGTTGATTGCGCAACCTGGAACTCCTGGATGGAGTCCTCGGAAAGATTCAATGTGGTGGTACCCACGGTCTCGTCGGAAATATCCACTCCATCCACCTCAATGCGTGTGGACCGGCCAGACCGGCCCTGAACCGAAATCCCGGTGAAGCCATTCTTGGTCGGATCGAAGTTTCCACCATCCTGGATCTGAACGCCCGGGCTCATCTGAGCTAAATCAAGAAAGTTTCGTCCGTTAAGCGGCAAAACATCAATTTCCTTCGAGGTGGTGGCATCCTGAATCGTAGCCTGCACCGTATTCACCTCACTGGCGCCGGCTTGCACGGTGAGTTCGGTGTTAGCCTGCTGGGGCCGGAGGCTGAAGTCTCCGTTGATGGTCTGTCCTACAAGAATATGAACGCTGGCCTGAACTCCCTGAAATCCGGCTGACTCGACGGTAAGGGAATAGTCCCCTGGATCAAGGGCCACAATCGAATAGGTCCCGGACGACGTGGTGGTGCGCGTTTGTGTTGTACCGGTGGAACTCGATTTCGCAGTCACCGTGGCTCCCGGCACTACGGCGCCGGTGCTATCGGTGATCGTGCCAATGATGCTCCCCGTCGCGGTCTGTGTATGGGCAAGCCCCGGCCACAACAAGCTTAGTACGAGTAATGGAGCAAATGACCAAATGCGCGAGCGGAAGTTCCACGTTCGGCTCGGAAACAGATCTTGCGCGAGAGAGTAGCCAGCAGGAGCGTGGAACGCACGGATAGAAATCTTAGGGTTCGGCATATTGGCGAAACATTATGACTCTTAACTCCCACGAAACAATCCGGCGAACTCCCTGTATCCCCTTATATCCCACCTACCACCCACCTTAAGTACTGTGCCTGATTGGACATAGCATGCTGATGTCTTAGAATCCGCTCCGACTTCAGGAGCGTTGCGCACTCATGGCCCTCGTCCGCCCTTCTGCTCAGACTGCGCAAGTTGATGGTGCCAGTCTATATAACAGGATTCAGCTCATCGGTCATACGGGTCAGACGCGATTGGCATACAGCCAAGAAGACATTCGCGGCCGGGCCGTAGCGATAGACATGATGCGAGAGGTGGGCTTGACCGTATCCATAGATCCAGCCGGCAACATTGTGGGTCGTCGTCCAGGTCGGGAGCGACGTTCACCATTGGTGTTTGGCTCGCATGTGGATACAGTTCGCAACGCAGGACTGTACGACGGGATTCTGGGGGTCATGGCTGGAATTGAATGCGTTGGAGTGCTGCAGGAGGCTGGGTACGTAACCGCCCATCCCCTCGAGCTTATTGTGTTTGCCAATGAGGAGGGTCAGAGATTTGGAGCGCTCTGTGGCAGCCGCGCAGTCGTCGGTGCGCTGGGGCCAGACGACCTAACCCGGGTCGACGAAACCGGGCGGACCCTGGCAGAAGCAATCCAGAGCATAGGGGGAGATCCTGAGCAACTATCGTCTGCGGTGCGCAAGGCTGGAGAAATCGCTGCCTTTGTAGAGCTGCACATTGAGCAAGGCGGTACGCTTGAGAAGGCCGGACTTCCAATCGGAATTGTGGAAGGAATTTCCGGCATCAGCTACACCGATGTGCGCGTGATGGGCGCAGCCAATCACTCCGGCACGACCGCGATGGAACTTCGCAAGGATGCATTGGTCGCTGCCGCCGAACTCGTTCTCTGCGTTCAAAGAGCAGCCTTGGAAAAGAGATGCCATGTGGCGACGGTCGGCCAACTGATCGTCAGCCCGAATGCGACAAACATCATCCCTGGTGAAGTTGCCTTCACTGTTGAAGTCAGGGATCTGGAGCAGAAGAAAATCCTGGAGATGATGAAGCACATTCGTGAGTGTGGACAAGAGATCGCATTCCGGTCCAATATCAATATTGAGTTTTCGGATCGCAAGCTGATTGAGTCAGTGCCCTGTTCGCCGCTGGTTAGAGACGCGATTGTGCGGTCCTGCGCCGAATTGGGCTTCAAGTTCCAGATGTTGCCGAGCGGGGCTGGACACGATGCTCAAATGATGGCAAGGCTGGCGCCGACGGGGATGATCTTCGTCCCCAGCACGGAGGGCGTCAGTCATTCACCGCGGGAATTTACTTCCTCGGAAGATTGCGCACGGGGAGCCCAGGTTCTACTGGAAACGATCTTGCATTTGGATGATACACTCGCAGGCCTCGCGGGGTCAGAATGATTCTGATTGGCGTCGATGTCGGCGGGACATTTACCGACATCATTCTGGCGGATACGGAGAAGCGCAGGCTGGCAATTCACAAGCTGCCTACGACTGCGCCAGATCCCTCGGAGGGTGTATTGTCGGGCATCCTGGGCCTTTGTTCCCGCGAAGGCGTCATACCACCGCAGGTGGATTATCTTTTTCACGGTACTACCGTCGCAACCAATGCCATGCTGGAGCACAAGGGCGCCCGTACCGGCATGATTACCACCTCAGGATATCGCGATATCATTCATATTGGCCGGCACCAGCGGCCGCAAAACTACTCGATCATGCAGGATATCCCCTGGCAGACACGCCCCCTGGTGCGCCGCCGTCATCGCAAGACGGTCAGCGAGCGTATCACCCCACCGCAGGGCGAAATATTGGTGCCCCTGAACGAATCAGAAGCGCGCACCCGCATCCGTGAGCTCAAGGCTGAGGGAGTCGAAGCCGTTGCGGTTTGCTTTCTCTTTTCTTACCTGAATGCAGAGCACGAAAGACGTGTGTGTGAATTAGTCAAGGAAGAGTTCCCCGAAGCGTTCATTACCGGCTCGGCGGAAGTCTCGCCTCAGTTTCGTGAATTTGAACGCTTCACGACCGCCTGCATGAACGCATTCCTTGGACCCAAAGTAAAGAGATTCGTGCTCGGTTTGAGCGAAAGGCTTGAGAAGGCCGGCTTAAACGGCGACGTTCACATTATGACTTCGAATGGGGGCGTCGCCACTGCCCGGACAATTGCAGCAAAACCCGTTTATTCGCTGCTGTCAGGGCTGGCGGCTGGCGTACTGGGCGGCGAATGGGTGGGGCGACGCACAAAGCGCGAGAACCTGATCACTTTCGACGTCGGTGGCACCAGCGCCGACATTGGCATTGTTACTTCACAAGGAATCACCGAGGCCTCGGCCCGGGATACGAAGATAGCCGGGTTTCCCGTGATGGTGCCGATGATCGACGTGCATACGATCGGCGCTGGTGGCGGCAGCGTAGCTTACGTTGATGCTGGCGGCGCTTTCCGCGTTGGCCCGCGCAGCGCCGGCTCCTTTCCGGGCCCGGCCTGCTACGGCAAAGGTGGAGAAGAAGCCACCGTTACCGACGCGAACGTGGTGCTAGGACGACTTGATGCTGAACACTTCCTGGGCGGCGAAATGCAAATCTACCCACAAAAGGCGTTTGAGGCAGTCGCCCGGTTGGCAGAGCGTCTTGGCTTTGACGCTTATGAGACTGCCGAAGGAATCTGCACCATCCTGGCCAGCAATATGGCGAACGCGATTCGTTCACGCACCGTGCAAAAGGGTCACGATCCACGACAATTCAGCTTGGTTGCGTTCGGTGGAGGAGGCCCGATGACCGCCATTGATGTGGCCCATCATCTCAGGATCCCCGAAGTGATCATACCGATTTACCCTGGCATTACATCGGCGTTCGGATTACTTACCACCGACTTGAAGTATGACCTGGTCAAGACTGAGCTCCTAATCTCGACCAACAATCCTGCCGCGAAGTTAAGCAAGGATATAAGGGAACTGGAGGCATCTGCACGTGAACAACTATTAAAGGATGGCCTCCCTGAGCCACGTATCAGCTTCTTGCGAAGTCTCGACTTAAGGTACTTGGGACAAGGCTACGAACTGCGCATTCCGATTGCCGGCGGTCACCTTGATGACGCAAGTTGTGAGCGGGTCTGGGCGGAGTTCCACGACCGTCACCGCATGGAATATGACCACTGCTTTCCGAAAAACCCGATCGAGGTGGTAAGTCTACGGGTTACCGGGCTTGGTCTGATGCCTCGTTTGCCGGATGACTTTGAACGGAAGGCCGCTGCAAGACTGGAAGATGCCTGGTTGAAGACTGGCGAGACGCACTTCCGCGTTAAGGGAATCCTGCAAAAGTTGCGTACCGAGTTCTTTGATCGCCTGCGAATTCCAGCGGGAGCGACAATTCCAGGTCCGGCGGTGTTGTTTCAGAAAGACACGACCACCGTGCTGCCTCCGATGTGGAGCGCGCATGCGGACAACTCAGGCAGTTTGGTAATTTCTCGAAGTTCGTAATTCGGGAGATTGATCGAGAGAAGCCCTAATCGAGAGAACATGAGCACAACGATCGGCCCAGCCAGCAAAACTCACGGAAGGATAGATTCGATCACGGCGCAAGTCATCTGGGGCGCCTTGGAGAACATCGCAATCGAAATGGGACACAAGCTTACCCGCATGTCCTATTCCAGCATCATTCGCGAGTCGGAAGATTTTGGAGCCGCCTTACTCGATCCCGATTGCCATCAACTATGCGAGTCGGTGTTCAGCACTCCGCTGCAGTTGGGGCCGATTCCGGGTTATGTTCGTGGCATCAAGCGCGTGTTTGAGGAACGAGGCGAGGAATTCCATCCCGGCGATGTAATCATGCACAATTCGCCGTACTATGGCGCCTCGCATGGTCCCGACATCGCATTCTGCGTGCCGGTGTTCGACGGCAACAGACTGATCGGGTTTTCAGTCACTACCGCGCATCATCTGGATATCGGTGCGCTGGTCCCAGGCAGTTGCGGCATCGTGAATGCCGTTGATGCTTACGCTGAAGGTCTGCAGTTCAAAGCCATCAAGGTATACGACCGCGGCACCAAGAACGAGCAAACGTGGCGCCTGATTGCCGATAACATACGCGCTTCGGAAATGGTGATCGGCGACATGGAAGCACAGATCTCCGCATCGCGCACCGGTGCAGAGCGTTATCTCGAACTGGTTCGCGAATACGGGTTGGATACCATCTTGGCGGCCAGCGAATACCTGATGGACTATTCGGAAACGATGTTGCGTCGCGAAATCGAGCGCTTGCCCGATGGCACTTACCGCGCTGAGGGATTCGTTGACGGATTTGAAAATGATCCCGACCCGGCCAAGCGCGATCTTAAGATTGCTGTTAGCGCAAGGGTGGAGGGCAGCGACATTTACGTGGACTTTGCCGGATCGTCTCCGCAGATCGCTGACCGGCCAGTGAACATGCCGTTCGAAGGAACAGTAGCTATTGCAGTGTATCTGGTGCTGCGATCCATCCTGCTTGATACCGAAACCCACGAATACATTCCGCAGAACTCGGGCCTCACGCGGCCGATTCACATCCATGCGCCGCTCGGATCAATCTGCAATCCGACTTTTCCCGCCCCGACCATCGCCCGATTCTGTCCCGGGAACGTAGTGGCCAGTACGCTCATGCACGCTCTGTCGCTGGCAGCACCGCGGCAGATCAGTGCCGGGGTCGGCAATCTCAAGGTGGTTGCATATTCCGGGCTGGTACGCGAAAACTACTGGGTCTACATGGACATCACGGAAGGCTCGTACGGCGGAAGATTTGGCAAGGATGGTCTGGACTGTGTGGACACTCTTTACGCCAACACCCGAAATAATCCCATCGAGGATATTGAATCCCACTATCCGCTAAGAGTGAAAAGGTATGAAATGCGAGAAGATGCCGGCGGAGCCGGTACCTGGCGTGGAGGGGCGGGATCGATTCGCGAGGTCATGTTCCTGACACCGGGCAACGCTTCGGTGGAAGGGGACGGTCATCTTCACGCTCCATGGGGGCTGTTCGGCGGCAAAGAGGGAAGTTGTGGAGACTTGGTTCTTAACCCGCAATCGGATGCTCAAAAACTACCCGCCATGATCAGCAATCTCAATCTGCGTGCGGGAGACACGCTAAGAACAGTCAGCCCGTGCGGGGGCGGTTATGGCAATCCCGCACAACGAGATCCCGAGGCGGTGCGGAACGACGTTCTGGACGGTTTTGTGTCGCGCGAAACTGCATTGAGGGACTACAAGGTAGTCATCACGGATCAGATCACGATCGACGAGGAAGCAACCAATGAGTTACGCCGGCGCAGCTAAATCCGCCAGCCAAGGGCTTGCGGCGATATTGCTGTGTGCGATTCTGCCGGGGATTTGCGCCGCCCAGACCTCAGATTTTGACGCAGTGTTTGATTCCGTGCTTGCCACACGGCATTTCGCCGAGGTGTCCATCTCACCGGACGGCCAGCACGTGGTGTGGATCGAATCGAGTGTGAAGAACGATGCTGAATATGCTCACACTGTATACGTTGCCGACTTGAAATCTGAGAACCCGCCCCAAAGAGTCGGTCTGGGTGATCCGCGCGCTCAATTTGGCACTTCGACGGTTACGTGGTCTCCTGACGGCAAGGAATTAGCGTACATCGTGCAGGTCGGACCGGGGGAGCAGAGCGAACTTAAAGTTGCCTCGGCCGATGGCCGCAACTCCCGATCGCTTGCGATGTTGAAAGGCGGGGCCATCAGTCCTCGCTGGTCGCCAGACGGAAGAAGAATTGCTTTGTTGTATTCGGAGGCGGCGCCCGCTGGCAGTGAAACTCCTCGCGTAGTGAGCGTCGGAAAGGATTGTCCGCAGCAACGTCTCGCTTTGGTTGATGCGAAGTCTGGCGCTATGCGCTTGCTCAGTCCTCCCGACTTGTTCATTTACGAGTATGACTGGTCCCCGGACAATCGGGAGTTAGCCATCACCGCCTCGCCTTGCTGCAGCGATGCCAAGGGACCAGGCGAAGATAACTGGTGGACGGCGGAACTGTATCGCTTGGACGCTGGCTCAGGAGATGCGGTCTCAATTTTCAAACCTACCTTGCAGGTCGCCTCCCCGAAGTGGTCACCCGACGGCAGCAGGATCGCTTTCATCGGCGGACTTATGAGTGACTTTATAGCTCCAGGCGGCGATCTTTTTGTGATCCCGGCCGTGGGAGGCGAACCCAGGAATGTAACGCCCGGGCTCAAGGCTTCAGTGACCTTTCTGGCTTGGACTGGTAGGGAAGAGATTCTGACCACGGAAATTGTTGATGGCGAGGGCGCCGTTGTGCGGGTTCGAACCAACGACGGAACCAGCGAGTCACTCTGGCAATCCGATGAGGGACCTTATAACGGCGGCCTGGTTTTTGCACTTTCTGTCGCGAGAGATGGACGAACGTCTGCCGCGGTTCGCGAATCCTTCAATCACGCCCCCGAGGTTTGGGCGGGGAATGTGGGTCAGTGGCGCCAGATTTCGTCTGTCAACCGGGAGAGAAAGTCTCTGCTGGGTAAAGCGGAGTCAGTGCATTGGATGAGCGACGGGGAGCAGGTTCAGGGCTGGCTGATATACCCGACGAATTACTCGCAGGACCAAAAATATCCCATGGTGGTGTCCATCCATGGGGGGCCGGCAGCCTCGGCTCTTTCCCACTGGCCAGCGGCATTCGACAATGTGGGTGTTCTTTCCAGCTTTGGTTACTTCATTCTGTATCCAAATCCTCGGGGAAGTTTTGGACAGGGAGAATCGTTTACCCAAGGTAACGTGAAGAATCTGGGATACGGAGATCTTCGGGACATTGAAGCCGGCGTGAAGCGCGTCATCAAGAACTTGCCGATCGATTCGAACCGGATAGGCATCACGGGCTGGAGTTATGGCGGGTTCATGGCCATGTGGGCC
>Ga0075017_100001475_pt1 | contig 14382 bp, 14 predicted proteins | sample AleBraG_ABR_2012_FD_71475 | JGI IMG/M metagenome (GOLD analysis project Ga0075017, IMG submission 71475) | Freshwater sediment microbial communities in response to fracking from Pennsylvania, USA - Alex Branch Run_MetaG_ABR_2012 | ecosystem: Environmental > Aquatic > Freshwater > Creek >... | reverse complement strand
CGGTGGGCAGGCCTGGAGCAAGAAGGATTCGGGATCGTCTTCGTTGAAGCGGCGGCAGCGGGCGTCCCGCAGATCGCTGGCCGCTCCGGCGGCTCCGCCGACGCCGTCGTGGACGGCGAGACGGGACTGATCCTTGAGAGGTCGTCCGACGCCGATCAGCTGGCACGGATGCTCTGTGATCTCCTGCTCCATCCGGAGCGTGCCCGGGCCATGGGTGCTGCCGGGCGACGGCGAGCGCTGGCATCCTTTGATTACGACGTCCTCGCCCGTAGGCTGGGCGAGGCGCTCGAGGCCGGATGGCCTTCTGAGCAGCGCGAATCGACGAGCAATCTGGATGAGGAGGGACCTCGATGACGGACCAGACGACAGAGCGGGTGAGCGTCGAAGCCCCGCCTGCCACGGTCTACGACGTTGCCGCTGACATCGAGCGCTACCCCGACTGGGTGGCCGACATCAAAGAGGTGACGGTCGACTCTCGTGATGGCCTGGGCCGTCCGGCGCTGGTGACCTTCCGCACCGCGGCCTTCGGGCGCTCCACGACCTACACGCTCGAGTACGACTACGCCGATGCCCCCGCCTCGCTGGCCTGGCGCCTCATCGAGGGGGACCTGACCACCGTGCTCGACGGCAGCTATGACTTCGCTGCCAGCGACGAGGGCACCGAGGTCACCTACCACCTCGAAGCAGAGCTCCGGGTCCCGATCCCAGGATTCGTCAAGACGCGTGCGCAAGGCCGCATCCAGGCAACGGCGCTCCGTGAGCTCAAGGCGAGGGCGGAGTCGCTTCGGTGACCCTGAGACCCCCGGGCCTCGCCCTCGGGGTCGACGTGGGGGGGACGAAGGTTCTCGGATTGCTGGTGGATGCCGCCGGCGTCGTCCTTGCTCGCCGCCTGGTCGCCACGCCGCAGCTCGATTGCAGCGATCTGGGCGAACGTGTTGCCGACAGTGTGGCCGAGCTCGTGACAGAGCTCATCGCAGCCGAGGGCGTCGAAGGCGACGAGCTTGCCCTCGGCGTGGGCATGCCCGGCATGATGGGCCTCGATGGGGTGTTGCTCTTCGCCCCGAACCTCAAGAGCGCGTCCGGCGCGGACATGGTCAGCCTCCTGGCGGGTCGCCTCGGTGGGCTCAAAGCATCGGTGGCGAACGACGCCGATTGCGCAGCACTGGCCGAGCAGCGCTTTGGAGCGGCACGAGGACACGACGATGTCCTGGTCGTGACCCTCGGAACCGGTATCGGCGGCGGTGCCATCATCGGAGGCCAGCTGCTCCGCGGTGGCCGTGGCTTCGCCGGCGAGGTCGGCCACATGGTCATCGACGTCAACGGACCAGAGTGCCCCTGCGGCAACCGGGGCTGCTGGGAGCGTTTCGCCTCGGGGTCGGGCATGGGCCGGATCGCCCGCGAGGCGGCGACTGCGGGCAGGCTCTCGTCGGTGGTGGAGCTCGCGGGTGGCGATCCTGAGGCAGTCCGTGGTGAGCACGTGACCCGTGCAGCTCTCATCGGTGATGCCGAGGCGCTCGGTTTGATCGATGAGGTGGGTTGGTGGGTGGCGCGTGGACTTGCGAACCTGGTCTGCGTCCTCGACCCCACCTGCATCGTGATCGGCGGCGGGCTCTCTGACGCCGCTTCCCTGCTCGCGCCCGCTGCGCAACGACACCTTCCGGCACTGCTCGAGGCGGGGACCGAGCGTCCAGAGATCAAGGTCGTCGGCGCCTCGCTCGGTCCTGAGGCGGGGGCGATGGGGGCTGCGATCCTGGCCAGGTCAGCCCAATGAGGACCGGAGTGATCCTGCCGAGCTTTGCGTGGACCCCGGCCGAGGCGCTGGAGGTCGCAGCGCGTGCCGAGGAGGTCGGAGTCGATGGGGTCTTCTGCTACGACCATCTCTGGCCCATGGGAGATCCCTCGCGTCCGGCTCTGGCCCCTTTCCCGATCCTGTCGGTCGTCGCAGATCGACATCCGGAGCTCTTTGTGAGCCCGCTGGTAGCCCGTATCGGCATGGTTGACGACGAGGTCCTGTGCGGCCAGTTCCGAGCCCTCGCCGAGATCGCTCCGGGTCGGGTCATCGCGGCGATGGGGACAGGGGACAAGCTCAGCGCAGCGGAGAACCTCGCCTACGGGATCCCCTTCGGCCCGGCCGACGAGCGCCGTGCATCGCTTCGGTCGAATGCCATCGCACTGCTCGACGAGGGCATCGAGGTGTGGATCGGAGGCGGTGCTCCGCCCACCGTGGCGATCGCCGAGGAGCTCCCCTGTGCGCTGAACATGTTCCAGGCCACCCCAACGCAGCTGGCAGAACAGGCGACGCGCAGCGAGGTGACCTGGGCTGGGCTCGTCCCCACGACCCTCGACCTCCCGGTCGAATCGTGGCTCGAGACGAGGCTCTCGGCGGTTGCCAGCAGCGGCGCCAGCTGGGCCGTGGTCGGCTGGCCCTGCCCTCTTGAGGTCCTGGCTGCCGGCTCTCAGGGCTGAGCAGTGCGGCCGCTACGCTTCGTCGATGGAGTTCCGTCGGATCAACGACCTGCCGCCCTACGTCTTCGCTCAGATGGACGGGCTCAAGGCTGCAGCCCGTCGCGACGGCCGCGACGTCATCGACATGGGCTTCGGCAACCCTGATCTTCCCTCCCCCCAGGTGGCCGTCGACAAGCTGGCTGAGGCAGCGCAGAACCCGCGCAATCACCGCTATTCCTCGTCTCGCGGCATCCCCAAGCTGCGCACAGCGGCAGCGGATCTCTATGCCCGCAAGTTCGGCGTCGAGCTCGATCCCGAGACCGAGATCGTTGCGACCATCGGCGCCAAAGAGGGGCTCAGCCACCTCATGTGGGTGCTCCTCGGCCCCGACGACTCTGCCCTCGTGCCGTCACCCTCTTATCCCATCCACATCTATGCGCCGCTCTTCGCCGGCGCCCAGGTGCACCAGGTCCGGATGGTCGGTCCGAGCGCGGCGCTCGACGGAGCGCCCTCACCGGGCGACGCCTTCTTCGAGGGTCTCGTCGAAGCCTGGACGGCGGCGTGGCCCAAGCCGCGCGTCATCGTCGCCTCATTCCCGCACAATCCGACGACAGCCTGCGTCGACCTCGCCTTCATGGAGCGGCTCGTCGCGTTCGCTCTTGAGCACGACATCGTCGTGGTCCACGACTTCGCCTATGCCGACATCGGTTTCGACGGCTATGAGCCCCCGTCGATCTTGCAGGTGCCCGGGGCCAAGGACTGTGCCGTCGAGCTCTACACCTTGACCAAGTCCTTCTCCATGGCGGGCTGGCGCGTGGCCTTCATGGCGGGAAACCCCGAGATCGTCGCTGCGCTGACCAAGCTCAAGAGCTATCTCGACTATGGCTCGTTCCAGCCCATCCAGATCGCATCGATCGTGGCGATGAACGAGGCGCCGAACTACCCGACAGAGATCTGCTCGATCTACGAAGAGCGACGCAACGCGCTCTGCGACGGGCTGAACCGCATTGGCTGGGATCTCGTCCCGCCACAGGGCACGATGTTCGTGTGGGCGCCGATCCCGGAGGCCTACGCCGAGATGGGTGCGCTCGAATTCGCCAAGTTCCTCGTCACCGAGGCTGATGTCGCCACCTCGCCGGGGGTTGGCTTCGGTCCGGGCGGCGATGGCCACGTGAGATTCGCACTGATCGAGAACGAGCAGCGCATCGCCCAGGCCATCCGCAACCTTCGCAAGGCGCTGCCCAAGCTCGGCTGAGCGTTCGGGGCCACCCGGCAATGGAGGGCGAGACTCTGTAGCGTCTCGCGCCATGGCGTACTGGTTCATGAAGGCGATCCTGTCGCCCATCCTCTTTCCCCTCTTCTGGGTTCGCGTGCGCAATGGTCGGGCGGTGCCGCTCAAGGGCCCGATCATCCTGGTGGCGAACCACCAGAGCTTCTGTGATTCGTTCTTCCTCCCCTTGAGCGTGGTCCGCAGGGTCACCTACCTGGCCAAGGCCGAGTACTTCGACACCTGGCGCACCGCATGGTTCTTTCGGGCTGCTGGCCAGATCCCGATCAAGCGAGAGGGCGGCGATGCCTCTCGTCGGGCTCTCGACACCGCTCGGGAGATCTTGGAGCGCGGGGGGATCGTGGCCCTCTATCCAGAGGGGACGCGCTCGCTCGACGACTTTGTCCACAAGGGCCGAACCGGTGCTGCACGACTGGCCCTCGAGACCGGGGTGCCGGTGATCCCGGTGGGACTCTGTGGCACCGTGGCTGCACAGCCGGTGGGAGCGCGGATGATGCGCCCTTTCCACCCTGTCGAGGTCCGTTTCGGCAGCCCACGTCGCGTGACGCAGGCTGATGTTGAGTCAGCGGGTGATGAGCGGGTGGCCCTGCGGGACTTCACCGACGAGCTCATGGCCGAGATCAGCCGCCTGTCGGGACGACCCTACGATGACGAGTACATCGTGCGGCCATCGCCGAAGCGCTGAGGCCGATCGCAACGACGGCGAAACATCGCCGCAATCTTGAGTCCCTAGGGTTTCGAGCATGGTCCCCTTCGTCCTTCGGGTCCGCCTCCCAGACCGACCTGGCGCGCTGGGGGCGGTGGCCGCCCGGATCGGGGCCGTTGGCGGCGACATCACCTCGGTCGACATCGTCGCTCGAGCTGGCGAGCAGGCAACGGACGAGTTTGTCATCGAGCTCGAAGGCGACCACCTCGTGAGCTTGCTGATCACAGAGGTCCACGAGGTCGACGGCGTCGCCGTCGAGGAGATCAGGCCCCTCTCATCGTCCTGAGCAGCTCAGATCCAGCGCCGCGAGCGCTCCACTGCGTCCTGCCAGGCCGCATAGGACAGCTCCGCGAGCTCAGCGTCGAGGACGGGGGAGAAGCGCTCGGTCTCGCTCCAGAGCATGGACAGCTCCTCGAGTGAGCCGAAGATCCCTTCCGCCAATCCGGCTATGGTCGCCGCCCCGAGCGCGGTCGACTCGATCGAGCTGGGTCGGCAGACGTCCACCCGGGACTGGTCAGCCTGGTTCTGGAGCAGCAGGTCCATAGCCGCTGCACCGCCATCGACGCGCATCTCTTGAAGGGTCAAGCCCGCAACCGCCATGGCATCGGTGATCGCGCGGACTTCATAGCTGAGGGACTCGACCACCGCACGGGCAAGCTCAGCCCGCCCTGAGCCCTTGGTGATCCCGACCATCGCGCCGCGAGCCGACTCATCCCAGAAGGGGCTGCCGAGACCGACGAAGGCGGGGACGAAGCGCATCGTGTCGCTGATGGCGGCGGTCCGGGCGAGGGATTCGATTCCGGACGCGCTGTCGATGATGCCGAGTTCGTCTCTGAGCCATTGGATCGCGGCGCCGGCGACGAAGGCCGAGCCTTCGAGGGCGTAGGCCGTCCCGCCCTTGGCGCCCAGATCCCAGGCGACGGTGCTCAGCAGTCCGTCGGCTGTGGCAGGACGCCTATCTCCCGCATTGACGAGGACGAAGGCCCCGGTGCCGTAGGTGGTCTTGACCATCCCGGGGCTGGTGCAGGCCTGGCCGAAGAGCGCCGCCTGCTGGTCGCCCAGGATCCCGCTGATCGGCACCCCAGCGAGCATCGGCAGGCCCGCATGGCGAACGACGCCGAAGCGGCCGCAGCTCGGGCGCAGCTCGGCCAGTGCATCGAAGGGCACTTCGAAGAGCTCGGCGAGCTCGTCGGAGAATCGTCCCTGGTCGAGGTCATAGAGCAGCGTTCGCGAGGCGTTCGATGGGTCGGTGACGAAGGAGCCGGCGTCGGCGCCGCCGGTGAGCTGCCAGGTCAGCCAGGAGTCGATCGTGCCGAGCGCCAGGTGCTTGGCACGTCCGACGTCCGCGTGGTCGACGAGCCAGGCCATCTTGGTGGCGCTGAAGTAAGGATCGAGGACGAGGCCGGTGAGCTGGCGCACCCGCTCGAGGTGGCCGGCATCGCGCAGTGCCGCACAACGAGCTGCAGTTCGCTTGTCCTGCCAGACCGGGGCTGGAGCCAAGACGCTGCCGTCGCTTCGGTCCCAGGCGACGACGGTCTCGCGCTGATTGGTGATCCCGATGGCGTCGACCTGCTCTCCGCGTTCGGCGCAACGGGTGGCCAGCGCCGCCACGCAGGCGATGACCTTGTTGGCGATCTCATCGGCGTCGTGCTCGACCCAGCCGGGGAAGGGGTAGGACTGGCCAATCTCGCGGTATTCGACGTCGATGACCTGGGCTGATCCGGTGACGGCCAGGGCTCGAACGCCCGTGGTGCCGGCGTCGATGGCGATCAGCGTGCCCATGGGCGCCGACGATACCTGAGCCCCCTCGCCAGGGCGCCGTCTCGAGAACTCTCGCGCAAACTTTCGCGAACAGTAGATGACCTGGGAGTTCGCGAGGCTCCTATCGTTGACAGGGTCGTAACTACAGTGCTGTAATAACCACTGCATCTTGCGTTGCCGTGTCGGACCACCACAACATGTTGTGGTTTGTCATCTCAAGGCGGTCGTGAGGGGGAGTGCACCGACCTCTGTGTTGGTGCAGGGGCGCAGAGCCTCCGAGAGAAGGGGAGCATGGAGAGATGGCCATCGCAGCAGAGCGCACGGAGATCGGGATCCGCCGGCACTTCACCACCGAGGGGGTGCATCCCTACGACGAGGTGGTCTGGGAGCAGCGCGACGCTCGGATCAGCAACTTCAAGGACGGCACGGTGGCCTTCGAGCAGCTCGGCGTGGAGGTCCCCTCCGGGTGGAGCGTGAACGCGACCAACATCCTCGCCCAGAAGTACTTCCGGGGATCGCTCGGGACCCCCGAGCGTGAGAGCTCGCTTCGCCAGGTGGCCGACCGGGTCACCGACACCATCGTGGCCTGGGGCATCAAGGACGGCTACTTCGTCGACGCCGCTGAGGCCGAGATCTTCCGCGACGAGCTCAAGCACCTGATCATCCATCAGAAGGCCGCCTTCAACTCCCCGGTCTGGTTCAACATTGGCGTCAAGGGCGTGCCCCAGCAGGCGTCGGCCTGCTTCATCTTGAAGGTCGAAGACTCCATGGACTCGATCCTCAACTGGTACACCGAAGAGGGCGTCATCTTCAAGGGCGGCTCCGGTGCCGGCGTGAACCTCTCGCGCATCCGCTCGTCAGCCGAGCTGCTCAAGGGAGGCGGGACGGCCTCAGGTCCGGTGAGCTTCATGCGGGGTGCCGATGCCTCCGCCGGGACCATCAAGTCCGGAGGCAAGACCCGCCGGGCAGCCAAGATGGTCATCCTCGACGTCGATCACCCTGACGTGCAGGACTTCATCTGGTGCAAGGCCAACGAGGAGAAGAAGGCACGGGTCCTTCGTGACAACGGCTTCGACATGTCCCTCGACGGCAAGGACATCCATTCGGTCCAGTATCAGAACGCCAACAACTCCGTTCGGGTGACTGATGAGTTCATGCAGGCCGTCCTGGACGGCAGCGACTGGGCGCTTCGATCGAGGGCCGACGGCAGCCCCGTCCGCATCGTCAAGGCCCGTGAGCTCTTTCGTGAGTTTGCCCAGGCAGCATGGGAGTGTGCCGATCCGGGCATGCAGTTCGACACCACCATCAACGACTGGCACACGGCGGCGAACACCGACCGGATCAACGGCTCGAACCCCTGCAGCGAATACATGCACATCGATAACTCGGCCTGCAACCTCGCCAGCTTGAACCTCATGAAGTTTCTCAGCGATGAGGAGGTCTTCGACGTTGCGGGCTACAAGGCAGCCATCGAGGTCGTCTTCACCGCGCAAGAGATCTTGGTCGGCAACGCCGACTACCCGACCAAGCCCATCGGCGACAACTCGATCAAGTTCCGCCAGCTGGGGCTGGGCTACGCCAACCTCGGCGCGCTGCTCATGGCCAACGGCCTTCCCTACGACTCGGAGGCGGGTCGAGCTTGGGCCGCAGGACTCACCGCGCTGATGACCGGCCATGCCTATGCCACCAGCGCCAAGACCGCGGCGCGGATGGGACCCTTTGCCGGCTACTACGAGAACGAGGAGCCGATGCTCCGAGTCTTGCGAAAGCACCAGGCGGCTGCAGCAGACATCGACGAAGAGCTAGTCCCCGCCGAGCTGCTCTGTGCCGCCCAAGAGGCCTGGGACGAGGCTGTCGAGCTGGCCGAGGTCCATGGGGTGCGCAACGCCCAGGCATCGGTGCTGGCTCCCACTGGGACGATCGGCCTGCTCATGGACTGCGACACCACCGGGGTCGAGCCCGACCTCGGCCTGGTCAAGACCAAGAAGCTGGTCGGTGGCGGGACGATGTCGATCGTCAACATGACGGTCACCCGAGCCCTCGGCAAGCTCGGCTACACCGACGAGCAGGCTGGCGACATCGTTGCCTACGTCAACGAGCACATGTCGATCCTCGGAGCACCGCACATCCGGACCGAGCACCTGGCGGTCTTCGCCTGCTCGATGGGCGACAACACGATCCACTACCTCGGCCACGTCAAGATGATGGGCGCGGTCCAGCCGTTCATCTCGGGCGCGATCTCCAAGACGGTCAACATGCCCGAGGACGTCACGGTCGAAGACGTCGAGCAGCTGCACATCGATGCATGGAAGCTCGGCGTCAAGGCAGTGGCGATCTACCGTGACAACTGCAAGGTCGCCCAGCCGCTCTCGACGACGAAGAAGGATGCCGAGGGCGAGGACGGCGAGCGTGCCGGCCGGGATCTGACTGCCCACGAGCTTCGCATCGCCGAGCTCGAGGCGGCGTTGGCCGCAGAGAAGGACTCGAAGGGAGAGACGGTCGTCGTCGGTGCTGTGCGCGAGCGACTGCCCCGCCGCCGCCGCTCGTCGACATTTGCCTTCCGGGTTGCCGACTGCGAGGGTTACGTCACCGTCGGTGAATACGAGGACGGTCGTCCGGGCGAGGTCTTCATCAAGGTCTCGAAGCAGGGCTCGACCCTCGCCGGGATCATGGACGCCTTCTCGATCTCGATCAGCCTGGGCCTCCAGCACGGTGTGCCACTGGCGACCTACGTGCGGAAGTACTCGAACATGAAGTTCGAGCCTGCGGGTCTGACCGACGACGCCGATCTGCGTCTGGCCTCGAGTCTCGTCGACTACATCTTCCGCCGCCTTGCCCTCGACTACCTCTCATCGGAGGATCGGATGGAGCTGGGGATCCAATCGACCACGGAGCGGATGCAGCCGACGCTCCCGGGCGTCGAGGAATCGGCCACCCCGACCGTGGGGATCGAAGCCGCAGCAGAGCCCATCGAGATGCGGAGTTCGGCGTCAGCAGCCCCGTCGACGATCAGCAGGCCTGAGCAGCGCGATGCTCCTTTCTGCTATTCCTGTGGCGACGTGATGCAGCGTGCCGGTTCCTGCTACGTCTGCAGCTCCTGTGGGACCACGAGCGGTTGCAGCTGACCGACTGAGACTGGAGACCCTTGCGGGCGCTCTGCGTGACGCCCTGGCGGCGCTCATGACGCTGCTTCAGTCGGGTCGGTCGAGTCACTTGGGTTCGCTGAGACCGTGACCAGCCGGGTCAGGACGAGCTAGGCATCGGCCGAGACCGTCGTGGCCTCGACGAGCAAGCTCGAGCGATCAGGACTCGTCGCGGCGTCCCAGGGGACCGCGAGCTCACCGCTGGCCGAGGCTTCAACCTGAGCGAGTGCGGAGATCGCCGCTGACAGTCGCTGGCGGGCTGCGAGCAGCGCGATCCGGTCGATGGCCGGAGCATCGAGGACAGCGCTGAGGGCAGCTTCGGCCTGCCTCGTCCTCTCGATGGCTGCGGGGAGCCGACTGGTGGCCGCATGGGGCAGGACCGCGATGCCAGCAAGGGCGGCGACCGCGCAGCCGATGAGCGTCTCAGCGAGACGATCTCCCGTGAGAGTCCAGGGACCGGCGGTCGGCTGTCCGATCTGCGCCAGCAGCAGTGCCAGTGGCGTGATGAAGGCCACCGATGCTGCGTAGTGATCGACGACGAAGAGCTCCACCAGGAGCTGGAGGACGACGACGGCGGCGACGATCGCCCCCGGACCCGGATGCACGAGGATGAGCAGAGCGGCGGTGCCGACGCCCACGACGGTCTCCACCGACCTCTGGTCTCCTCGTCGCAAGGTCAGCTGGGTGCTCGACCCTTGGATGACCGCCACACCGGCAATCGCGGCCCAGTAGGGACGGGAGAGTCCGATGAGCGCCGCGATCGACATCGATGCGGTGACCACCACCACAGACCGCAGCATCACGAAGAGCGCCGCGGATGACCACACCGACGGAGGCGGAGCGATGAGCAGCTCGCTGTCATCAGTCGAGCGCGGCGACCAGATCCTTGCTGGTGACCGGGTGATCTGCTCGGAGAGCTCGCAGACGCGCGCCCACTCCTCAGCGTCGACCACTCCGCCACCCGTGCCTATCCGGAAGAGCCGGCGCAGGTCGGCGTGCAGCCGGCGAAGCCTTCCAGCAGCCGGGGCCCGAGGGCCTGCTTCGGCCAGTGAGCGATTTGACCGATGCAGGGCCTCGATCATCTTGAGTCGGGCTGACTCGTGATCATCGGATGCCGAGGCATCCCGCATCGCTGCCAGTCTGCGCTGTGCCGCCACGACGGCTCGTTCTTGCGGGATCGCCGGTCGGATGAGCCAAGGGGGCATCGCCACCATCCAGCCCGCCGCGGCGCCCAGCACCATCAGCAGCATGCGTCCCCCGAGCGCAGAGAGGTCGAAGGGGAGGAAGGTCCCCATCCCGCCGACCAGGACGAAGAAGGAGGAGCCCCGAAGACCGAGGGAGGTCGCGCTCGAAACGAAGACAGCAGCTGCGACGATCACGATCAGTGTGAGCAGGGAGGTAGCGAAGCTGGAGGCACCCAGCGAGCCCAGGGCCATCGCGCAGGCGAGGCCAGCGGCCACGACGACGACCACGACAGCCAGTCGTCGCTAAGGATCAGCGATGCCATAGAGCACTGCCATGGCGCCCAGTGACATCAACAGGCCATCCTGTTGATGGCCCGCAGCCGTGGTAACGGCCAAGGGAAGCCCGACGCCGACTGCGGCCCGAGCTGCCGGTGCCCACTGTGGGCGGAGCGAGGCGATGAGGATCTTGCTGGCGCGACCAGGTGCGTGTGGGTCGCCCATGTCCCGGTCCTTGCCCACCGCACCGATCGTGGGGAGTGGGCTGCATCGACGGGCGAGGTCGGGAAGGTGCAGGCGCGAGCAGGCGGGTTGCATGACGCGACGGTCGGACAGGGCCAGGAAGCTGGCTCATAGACTGGTGCTTGACCTCCTCGCGACGACGCCCGGCCGAGCGATGGCGGTCCTGAGCAACGCACAAGGCGGCTCCCCGACGAGCATCGGGCCAAGCCAGAGTCCCGAAAAGAGGTGGCAACGGTGACGGGGGAGATGGCGACAGAGTCAGCGTCGGCGTTGGTGGTGACGCCCAGCCACGAAGCGATCGTCGGCAGAATGACGGTCCGCCGGGCGCTCCCGCAGCCTCGTCTGCGGACGGTCGGTGCGTGGTGCTTCGCCGACCACATGGGTCCGCTCGGGGTGACCGCCGAGCAGGGGCTGAACGTCGGGCCACATCCTCATATGGGCTTGCAGACAGTGACCTGGCTGATAGAGGGCAGCGCGCTCCACAGAGACAGCCTGGGCAGCGAGCAGCTCATCTCCGCTGGCCAGCTCAATCTGATGACGGCCGGACAGGGCGTGTCGCACTCCGAAGAAGCGACGGGGAGCTATGAGGGCGAACTCGAGGGAATCCAGCTGTGGATCGCACAGCCCGAAGCGACGAGAGGCGGTCCCGCGGCCTTTGAGCACCACGCGGAGCTCCCGACGATCGACCTCGACGGCGGGGAGGCGATCGTCTTGATCGGCGAGCAGGGCGGCCTGCGCAGTCCGGCCCGACATGACACAGCCCTCGTCGGCCTTGAGCTCTCGCTGCGCTCTGCCTCCCTGCTTGAGCTCCGGTCTGATTTCGAGCACGCGCTGGTGGTCCTCAGAGGTGACGTCACCGTTGATGGCCAGCTCCTCCGTCCCGGTCACCTCGGCTACCTCGGCGTCGGTCACGAGGAGCTGGCCATCGATCCTGGTGATGGGGCGCGGGTCATGCTGATCGGCGGCGCGCCCCTCGAGGAGACGATCGAGATGTGGTGGAACTTCGTGGGACGATCCCGAGATGAGTTCGTCGACGCCTACCGCTCCTGGGCAGCTGATGACGGCCGCTTCGGGCGCGTGGCGAGCTTGATGCCCAGGGTCGAGACCGAGGCGCCTCGGCCCCTTGGCCGGCCGCTCAGCAGCGGTTCCGGGGCAACGGGCGATGAGGGTGCCGAGCGGTGACGACCACCCTCGTCGACAGGCCCGACGCCGGGCGCTTCGAGCTCTTCGACGGAGACCGCCTTGTGGCGGTTGAGTTCTATGAGCTGCGCGGGGAGAACATCGCGTACCTGCACACCGAAGTGGCCGGCGACGCCGAGGGCAAGGGCTATGGGCGACTCATCGCCAAAGCGGTCCTCGACGAGGCACGGCGGCGAGGGAAGGGTGTTGTGCCTGTCTGTCCGTTCATCGCCAAGGTCATCTCTGACGATCCGGATTCCTACCTCGACCTGGTTCCAGCCGACCAGCGGAGCAGCTTCGGCCTGCCCGACTGATCACTGCTCGGATGCAGCGAGGAGGAATCTCGATTTGAGCGGCGAGTTCGCCCCTCAGCCGTGCTGCCAGAATCGGTTCTGGAAACTGCGGATCCCTTGCAGTGCAGCGGCATCGAGTCGCTCCAGGTCATCACCATCGACACTCCATCCGAGGCAACCGGCATTCTCCAGGGCCTGCTGGCGGTTCTTCGCTCCCGGGATGGGGACCGCACCTTTGGCGATGATCCAGTTCAGAGCGACCTGGCTCGGGGCCCGGCCACCGTGCTTCTCGCCAACCGACCTGAGCACCTCGATGACCTCGTCAACGGTCTCCATGGGGTGTGCGCTGAAGCCTCGACGTCCAGGAGGCGGAGCGGTGGCGGAGTACTTCCCCGAGAGGCGACCCTGACCGAGCGGGGAGTACGCGAGGGGCAGGACCCCGAGCTCGGCGCAGCGGCGAAGGAGGCCGCCGGTCTCAGGCGACCGGCGCAGCAATGAGAACTCGATCTGGTTCGTGGCGAGCTTGAGGTCTCGCTTCTCAAGCTCGGCAGCCATGCTCGTCGTCTCCTTGCTCGAGTAGTTCGACACACCGATGGCATCGATGAGCCCCTCCTGCTTCGCTGCCGCGAGCGCCTCGGCCAGGGCGGCGTGCCCCCGCAGGCTCACTGGCCCGTGCAGCTGGTAGAGAGCGACCTTCTCGACGCCGAGGCGATCGAGCGATGCCCGGAGCGATCGGAGCAGCGCCGGTCTGACGTTGAGCTTCCAAGGCGACGGCATGAACTTGGTTGCCAGCACTGCTCGTGAAGCCCGATCGGGATCGGCGGCGAGCAGGCGGCCGATGATGCGCTCGCTCTCACCCCCGCCATAGACCTCCGCGGTGTCGAAGAAGGAGGCACCGGCGTCGATGGATGTCTCCCAGGCCTCCTTGATCGTCGCTTCGCTCAGTGCGGTGTCGTAGCCGCCCATGCCCCAGGTGCTGGCGTCGCCCCAGGCCCAGGTCCCGACACCCAGTGCAGAGATCGTGATGTCGGAGCCGGCGAGCGTGTGGGTGGTGGGATCCATGGCGCCACGGTACTGTCCGAACGAGACGCCAGCCGCTGCTGACTAGTCACCGCCGAGCAGCGTCGCCACACCCGCGCCTGCGAGCTGGCTCGCCAATGCATCTCGTCCTGTCATCGCCGTTATCAGCGCCATCGAAGACCCACGGACTTCGAAGGGACCTTCGCCGAAGCTGCTGTCGAGGTCAGTCGCGACGAACTGGAGGTCGGCGACCTGTCGCTTCGTAACGCATCCCTCCCTGGGACCCGCAGAGAGGAAGTGAAGTGCGACCCCTGACGCCTTCGGGTCGATCGACACCGACCGGCCGGTCGGCAGCAGCATGTCGGCGCCGCGAACGAGCAGATCGGTGAGTGGTGCAGCGGCTCGAAGGCCGGGAGGCATGAAGTGATCGTCGGCATGATCACGCAGCCCCCGCAGACAGGCTGCAGGGTCGAGACGATCGGCGATCTGCTGGGCAACCCGATCCATGCCCCTTGGGAGGCTTCGCTCAGAGGCGACGGCGACGAGGACGGAGAAGAGGGACGTCGACCAGGGGGCGTTGAGGTGATCGGCGACGAGGTGGACGCTCCAGCCTCGGCAGAGCGACGACTATTTCAATGCGGATTCGTCGAGGAGCGCGAGCTCGTCAGCCAGGCGACGGCGCTCGGCGGCGATGAGCTCGAAGCTGCGGTTCGTCACGTCAGCTCAGCCGGTCTCGCCCGGGACCCGTCGGGTGGCGATCGCCGATACGAGGGCTGCATGGTCGTGGTCGTTCTGATCGGCATAGAGGAAGGCAAAGTGGCGGATTGCGGTCGCGAAGCTGTCT
>Ga0075017_100001474_pt1 | contig 14384 bp, 10 predicted proteins | sample AleBraG_ABR_2012_FD_71475 | JGI IMG/M metagenome (GOLD analysis project Ga0075017, IMG submission 71475) | Freshwater sediment microbial communities in response to fracking from Pennsylvania, USA - Alex Branch Run_MetaG_ABR_2012 | ecosystem: Environmental > Aquatic > Freshwater > Creek >... | reverse complement strand
TCGCGACTCGCGAATCTGCTGCGCCAGCGTCACGTCCCGATCTACGATGTTCGCTTCAGCCGCCGCCCCCGCCGCCCGCAATCCCAGGCGAAAGCTGGTCGGCCCGGCATGCATCGAGCAGTTCTCCGTAAGCCGCGTATCCTCGGCATGCTGCACCACCGGAAAATTCAACTCGGCCCCCAGGCGCAGTGCCATGCGCATTACGTCATCGTCAAGGATGGGCTTGCCATCGTCTGTCACTGCGACAGCCCCGGCGCGCTGCACAGCGGCAAAGTCGGTGAGAGTTCCTCCGCGGCTGCCGCGCGTTGCGGCCGCGATTGGAAACACGTTCACCACAGCTCCGCGCTCCGGATTTCGCACCCAGCTCACCAACTCCGGCGTATCGACCACGGGCGCCGTATTGGGCATGGTGCAGACGGAAGTGAATCCGCCCGCAGCGGCAGTGGCGGTTCCGGTAGCGATCGTCTCTTTGTAGCCCTGCCCCGGCTCGCGCAAATGCACATGCAGATCGATAAACCCCGGCGCGACGATCAGCCCGCGAGCATCGAGTTTCTCGTCGGCGCCACCGCGAATCGTGTTCGGCAGGGCAATCTCCGCCACGCGGCCATCACGAAGCAGAATATCCATCGGCGCGTTGATCTTCGCCGCAGGATCGATCACATGCCCGCCCTTGATCAGCACGCTTTTCTGCTCCGGTCGCGTCATCGGGCTCTCCGTTTGTCATCCTGAGCCGCGATTTGTGCGGCGAAGAGCCTGCCCTGAGCTTGTCGAAGGGACCTATGCACTCCGCCGGCAGCCCATGTGCTGCCGGCAAATTGCATGGGTCCTTCGCTTCGCTCAGGATGACAAGGCATCTTCCTCACTTCGCCCTCCCTAGTGCCCGCGCCAGAATCGCCATGCGCGTGGGCACGCCGTTGTGCACCTCGTCCACGATCACCGACTGCGGCCCGTCGGCCACCTCCGCCGTCAACTCCAGCCCGCGGATGATCGGTCCCGGATGCATCGCGATCGCATCGCGTTTCGCCAGTTTCAGTCGCGCTGCGGTCATCTGATAGCGCGCAATGTAGTCCTGCAGGCGAATCTTTTGCCCGGCCAGCCGCTCTTTCTGCACGCGCAGCAGCATGATCACATCCGTACCCCTCAGCGCGTCCTCGATATGCCGGGTGACGCGCAGCCCTGGCGCAAGAGTCGAAGCGACATCGGGCACGAACTCGGGCGGCCCGCACAAAGTAATCTTCACGCCCATCTTGGTCAGCAGATGGCAAGCGCTGCGTGCGACCCGGCTATGAAAAATGTCTCCGATAATGGCCGCTTGCAGTCCCTTGAACGACTTCTTGTGCTTGAGAATCGTGAACGCATCGAGCAGGGCCTGCGAGGGATGCTCGTGCATGCCATCGCCCGCGTTGATCACGGGAATGTCGAGATGCTGCGCCATCAGCAGCGGCGCCCCCGCCGAGGGATGCCGCATGACGATGCAGTCTGCCCCCACCGCTCGCAGCGTGTAGCCGGTATCGAGCACGGACTCGCCCTTCTCGATGCTCGATCCCGACGACTGCACCAGCGTGGTCATAGCGCCCAGGGATTTCGCGGCAAATTCGAACGAGGAGCGCGTGCGGGTCGAAGCCTCGTAAAAGAGAAGAACGATGCGCTTGCCACGCAGCAGCGGGCGGGCCTTCAGCGGATTCATGCGGCGGGCCAGCTGGAGCAGGCCCAGGATTTCCTTCGCCTCGAGATGCTCGATCCCGAGCAGCGATCCGCGCGCTGGCTTATTCATTGGGTAAAGGTGAACGCTGCATAATACGCGGCAGGTGTGGCAGGCTGCAAGAGCGAGACGCGAATGCCCCGGAAACCCTGCGCCGGGTGGCTAAGTTTCGACGGCCTGACTTCGGCAGGCTAACTTCGGTTGCGCCGCCCCAACATCACTCCACCCAGGGCGCCGCCGGCGGTTCCCAGCAGAAGGAAGAGCGCAAACCCGAAGATGAGCATGAAGATCATCGTAAAAACCAGCCCACCGGGCGAGCGCATGAAGTCCAGTCCCGGCTGAAATTGCGGGTCGGGATATTTCGCCGCGGTCTGCTGGATGCTGTCGAGGATCATCTGTCGAATCTCGTTGCCTCTGTGCAAGATTGCGACCCCTAACGCCTCAAAAACTGAAGTCATGCCAAAGCAGAGAGTCCCGCACAACGCCCCCAGACGCGCACCCGACCCACCGTTAATCGCAACTCCCGGATTGCGCCTCCGGTAGAAAGCGACAGCAAGAAATCCTGCCGCCAGCGCGGCGATCAGTGGGACCATGAGCTTAAGCACCATCGCCCCCGATGCCAGCAGCGCGGCCATGGCGCACGGCCCGATGGCCCGCGACCAGACCATGGGAACCGCCAGTACGGGCGAGGTCTCCGATGCCGGAAGCACAGCCGCGCCAGCAGCCAGCGCACCTTCCGCCGCTACTGCAAGCGGCACCGGCTCTGGCATAACCACGCGAATCTGCGGCGCCGCACAATGCGGGCAGAACGCGACCCCTTCTTCCACCGGCTGTCTGCACTTGTAGCAGGGCTGTTCCATGAAAAAGTTCGAGGCAGGCTTAACTCTAGAATTATCTCACCGGGAGGCGCGGGGAAGGAAACCTGCGTTCGCCGAGCCGATGTCATCCTGAGCGAAGCGAAGGACCTGTACAGTCGCATGCAGCTTGAACAAGGCGGGCCCCAAGAATCAGTGCAGGCTTAGATCTCGCCACGCTTCCCGCGCGAGTGGACGTACACCAGAGACAATGTCGCTCCTTGGCCCGCGCGCGGCTCGATCGCGACGATATGCTGGTCGTCTTCGGTGCCGACCTTGAACTCCGTCACCGGGCCGGAATTCTCGTCGCACTTCAGTTCTTTACTCTTCGAAGAGTCCTTGTCATCGTCGTTTACTTCGATCCCCCCGCCATGCTTCTGCGAGTGGCACTCGAGGACCTTCCCAAATTTCCTCAGCTTGTCGCGATAAAACGCGATGACCTTATCTGGAGCGTCCTCCGACTCGTACTTCGCCACCACCAGCTTGAAGCCGAATGCCTCGGTCAACAAGCTCAGATTGGCCCGGCTGCTGTTCTCGTCGTCGTCCGCCTTCAGCCGTGCTCCAGGATAAAGCGGCAACCCTACTTTCTTCGCGTCAGCGTCGCTGCCCAGGTGCAGATCGCCCACCGAGCTTTTCACGTCGAAGTTGTCCTTGCTATTGTCGGACTTCTGCGCGAATACAGCCGCGCTGATGCCGACACACAATGCAATAACGAACCCCAGCTGACGAAACATAGAGATCTCCTAACCCCGTTCTCTGCGGTTTGGGCGGATTAAATATCCGCATCCTTGCCGTGTGTGTGTACATAGACCAGCGAGAAGCTCGATCCTTTGCCGTCCGGTTCGACTTCCACGATGTGCTGGTTCTCCTGGGTCCCTACTTTCAGTTCGACATTGCTGCCGCTGCCACCGTTACAAGTTAATTCGTGTGAGTCACGGTGCGCGTCCATACTTACATCGAGATGGCCCGTATGGCATTCGAGAATCGAACCGTACTTCTTGAGCTGATCCCGGTAAAATTCCGCGACCTTTGCCGGCGGATCGTCGGAGTGATATTCGAGCGCCACTACTTTCAACCCAAAGCCGAAGCCGGAGATGTTCACGTTCGCGCTCTTGTCGCCACCACTTGAGTCTTTCGGCTTCAATTGCGCCCCGGGATAAGCCGCCAATCCGACATCCTGCGCATCGGCATCCTTGCTGACGTGAATCCCGCCCAGCGGCGTCTTGATATCGACCTGCTTGTCTTGCCCGCCCTTTTCCTTTTGCACGTTGATGCTGCACGAAGAAAGCGCAGCTCCCAGCACCAGTCCGCAAGCCAATACGCCAACTCTAGTTCTGTGCATGAGACCCTCCCTTCGCAACTTGCACGGGACGCTCGATCCCGGCGCCACGTTCGGCAATATTCGGAATGGTCACAGGCAGGTGCCCGCGTACCGGGATCTCGCCGAACAGCGCCTTCACCGCCGCCATCTCCGAGACCGTTGCATTCGAAAACGTACACACATAATTCTCGATCTTCGGGAAATCACTGGCCAGATACGGATTCCCCATCGCCACCACCGCGGTTTTTTCCACCGCGTGATCGAGCACTTGCTGCAACAGCGTTCCGGTGGCATCGGCCATATTCACCGAATTGCCGATCTTGCCCGCCGTCGGAATCACATAGACCGCGGCGACCACAGTCTGCGCCTCGTCCACGGCTTTGAGCACGTCCGAGCTTAAGCCTGCGGCCACACGCGGATCTACGTAAATCACTTGCGCATCCGGAATGCGCGCCCGGAACTCGCGTCCGAAGGCGCGGCCCGACTCCGTCCGCATATCGTCCGAGAACACGATCGCCAGCATGTCGCGATGCGTCTCCTCTTTGGTCATATACGGAAGGCCGGCCTTCAATGTTCCCTTCGATTTCAGAGGAAGCACCTTCCCATTGTCCCGCACCAAAGTGATCGCGGAATCGGCAACCTGCTGGCCAAAAGTCAAGTTCTCCGGCTTGCCCACCGCCGTCGCGATCGTGCTCAAATCCACCGTTCGCGACTCGTTCAATCCCACCGAGGCCTTTGCCTGCAGGATTTTAAGCACCGAATGATCCAGCCGCTTCTTCGAAATTTCTCCCGATTGCACCGCCTTGAGCATCGCCTCATAGGACGCGCCGAGGTCTGCAGGAATCAGGAGCAGATCGTTGCCCGCCTTGAAAGCCTCCACCGCCGCGCGGCCAATCTCATTGGCGAAAAGATGCGTCAGCCCGGCCATGTCGAGCGCGTCGGTCACGATGATTCCTTTGAACCCAAGCTGCTTCTCCAGAAGCTCGGAAACCACCGCCGGAGAAATCGTCGCCACATGGTTCGGATCGGCGTCCAGTGCCGGAACCGTCACGTGCGCCACCATGACGGAATCGACTCCGGCGGCAATCGCCTGCCGGAACGGGGGCAATTCGATCGACTCCAGATGCGCCAGGTCGCCATTCACGCTGGCCACACCCAGATGCGAATCCGTCGCCGTGTCGCCATGCCCGGGAAAATGCTTCGCCGTAGTAAGCATCCCGCCCTCGTGCGCGCCTTTGATATAAGCCGCAACCAGGCTTCCGACCTGTTTGGGATCTTCTCCGAACGAACGCGTATTGATGATGGGGTTAGCGGGATTCGAATTCACGTCCGCGTCAGGAAAGAAATTCCAATGCACTCCGATCGCCCGCGCTTCTTCCGCCGTGACACGGCCGAACATCTCGGCGTCTTCGAGCTTGCCGTCCGCGCCAAAGGCCATGGCGTGAGGAAAATTGGTGGTTCCCATCAGCCGGGTCGCCACGCCGCGCTCAAAGTCAGCGGCAAAAAACAGCGGCAGTTTTGATTCCTTCTGCAGCCGGTTCAGCAACTCGGCCGCCTCAAACGGTTCGCTGCGCAGAAGAAACGGCCCGTCCACATGCACGGTCATGGCAAACGATCCGACGTGATACCTCTGCATCGCATCCCGCCATTGCAGGTACTCGGGACTGTCCACGTTCAAGAAACTCGCGCGGCACCACACCATGAAGAGCTGGCCGATCTTCTCCTCCACCGTGAGCTTACGAAGCGTCTTCTCCGCCCATCGCGCGCGTTCCCGCGTGAGCTGAATTGGAGTGGGATGCTCCGGCTTGGCTTTCTCTTTGGCGAACGAGGGTAGAGACAGAGCTACAGACAGTAAAATCGCACAAACAATTCGCGGCATGGCACGAAACGATAGCAGGAAAGACCTTGCAGGAACAGCCGCCCCGGCTTTCCGGTCGAGCAATTCTCGACGGGCTCTCCGCTGGCCTCACCGCGAGAGAGTTCGAATCAGATCGACCGCCTCTTTCTGCACTCGCGCCTCATCCCCAAACCCGCGCAGCCAGGCCACGTCGGGCTCCCGCCGGAACCAGGTCATCTGGCGCTTGGCGTAGTTGCGATGCCCCTGCTGCGCCGCCAGAACCGCCTCTTCGCGGGTGAGTTCCTTCTTCAGCAACTGCGCCGCTTGCTTGTATCCGAGTGAGGCCAGCGGCCGTGTCGCAGCCCCGTACTTTTTCAGCAAGGCGTCCGTCTCTTCCACCAGACCGGCGTCAAACATCCCGCGGGCGCGCTCGTTGATGCGCTCATAGAGCGCAGCACGATCCGGATCCAGCCCCAGCCGCAAGATACGAAATCCCCGTAGCGGTTCGCGTCCCCGCTCCCACAAATCACTCATTTTCTGCCGCGAAGCCAGACACACCTCGATCGCCCGAATCAGCTTCGGCGCATCATTGGAATGAATCTTCGCTGAAGTTTGCCGATCCAGCCGCGACAGGATCCGGTGCAGATACGACGAACCGCGCCTCGCTACGCGCTCTCTGAGACGTTCGCGCAGTTCCTCGGAACGCTGCGGCCCGGGAAACAGCCCGTCAACCATCGCCCGCAAGTACAGTCCGGTTCCGCCGACCACGATCGGCAAGCGCTGTCGAGCGCTGATCTCCGCAATCACCGCCCGGGCCTGCCGCGCATATTCCCCCGCGGTCACAGACCCGGTTGGATCGACCACGTCGAAGAGATGATGGGGCGCCGCCGACCGCTCCTCCGCACTCGGTTTTGCGGTCCCGATGTCGAACTCCCGGTACATCGCAACCGAATCGCAGTTGACGATCTCGCCGCCGAATTCCTGGGCGAGCCGCAAGGACAGGACCGTCTTCCCGCTGGCTGTCGGGCCCAGAATCACCACCAGCAGCGGTTCGGTGGGCAGGGGGTCGGTGGGCATGCGCTCCGCACCCACTCAGCGCAGGCTCCAATGGATGTTGTGCCAGTACCGCACCAGCGTGATGATCAGCAGAATAAGCGCGATCACGACCAGCCCCACCGTTTCCGACGCATACACTCCATGCCGCCTCTTGTTCGAAGATTCGTGTTCTGGCTTGGCTGCCGGCACGCGGTTATTGTAGTCCCGGCAAGCTGCAGCTTCGAATTTCCCTGGAACCAGACTCACCGTTCTCGCGTAACTACGTCTAACAGCCGGGCAGAGGTGTGCCGCCCGCCGGAGGATCTCATGAAACGCATTCACACGCTGTCTCTTGTGCTGCTGGCCGCTCTCCTCGTGGCGCTCCCCGCGTCCGCCGACGAATGGTCGAAAACTTACGCCATCTCCGGCAAGCCCGACCTCCACGTTGAGACCTCTGATGCCAACATCCGCGTGACCACGTGGGACCAGAACACGATCGATGCCAAGATCGTCACCACTGGCTACAAGATCGGCGATGGCGGCATCCGCATCGACGAGCACCAGAACGGCGATTCGGTCGAAATCAACGTGCGCTATCCCCATCTCGAATTCGGCATGGGATGGAAACACCGCCGCGTCGAAATCATCGTTCAAATGCCCCGCGAAGGCCGCGTCAACCTCAGCACCGGCGACGGACGAATCGAACTTTCTGGCCTCAAGGGTGAGATGGACCTCAATAGCGGGGACGGCTCCGAGGTTCTGGACGGAGTCGACGGCAAGTTGCGCGCCAAGACCAGCGACGGCCACATCCGCGCGCACGGGCGCTTCGACGAGCTCGATCTCAAAACCGGCGACGGCCGCGTCGAAGCTACCGCCACTGCCGGCTCTGCGATCGGTAGCGGCTGGCGGCTCGAAACTGGCGACGGCAGTGTCAGCCTCGATCTCCCCGGCGATCTCGCCGCCGATGTCGACCTGCACACCGGCGACGGTCACATCGATCTCGAAATGCCCATCGCTACCGACGGCAAGGTGCAGGGCAACCACCTCCACGGCAAGCTCAACGGCGGCGGCAGCCTGCTCACCGTTCACACCGGAGACGGATCCATTCATTTGGGCAAGAGCTAAGAGGGCTATACTTTAGCGTTTGGTTCTTGAATTCATTCCAACGAGGTTTCATTCCATGCGCATTCTGCGCGCGTGTCTTGTACCGCTTGCGGTGATTTTCTCTTTGAGGCTGATCGAGGCCCAGCAGTCCACCTCCAAATATCAGCCTGCCCTGGACGTCCCCTCCATGGATCGCACCGCCGACCCGTGCGTCGACTTCTTCCAGTATTCCTGTGGCGGATGGATCAAGAACAATCCCATCCCGCCCGACCAGTCTTCCTGGAGCACCTACTCCAAGATGCAGGATGAGAACCGTGTCCAGTTGCGCGGGATCCTCGAAGCCGCTTCCGCGCCCGATTCAAACCGCAACGCCGTCACGCAGAAAATCGGCGACTACTACGCCTCCTGCATGGACGAGAAATCCATCGACGCCAAGAGCGCCGAGCCACTCAAGCCCATGCTCGATAAAATCGCAGCGCTCAAATCCAAGTCCGAACTGGCCGGCATCGCTGCTGCCATGATCGATAACAACGTGCTCTTCGACTTCGGCTCCCAACAGGATTACCGTGACGCCAACCAGGTCGTCGCCGGCGCCGATCAGGGCGGACTCGGCCTGCCCGACCGCGACTACTACCTCAAGACCGACGCGAAATCCGAAGAATTGCGCAAAGCCTACCTCGCCCACGTGCGGAAGATGTTCGAACTCCTCGGGGACAAGCCCGAGGCGGCCGCGGCCGAAGCGCAAACCGTTATGTCCATCGAGACCGCTCTCGCCAAAGGCTCCATGACCCGCGTCGAGCGCCGCGATCCCAAAGCCCTTGATCACAAAATGACCAGCGCCGAACTGGAGAAGATCGCTCCCGAATTCCGCTGGAACATTTACTTCACGAAAGTCGGCATGCCGTCATTGCCATCGTTAAATGTCGCCGCTCCGGAATTCTTTAGGACGCTGAATCAGGAATTGGCCAAAGAAAGTCTCGCCGACTGGAAGATCTATCTGCGCTGGCATCTGGTCCACTCCGACGCGACCCACCTCGCGACTCCGTTCCTGAACGAAAATTTCGCGTTCTATGGCAAGACGCTTCGCGGCCAGCAGGAGTTACAGCCGCGCTGGAAGCGCTGCACGCAGGCAGTCGATGGCTATCTCGGGGAAGCTCTAGGACAAGCCTATGTGGCGAAATATTTCCCGCCCGAAGCCAAACAGCAGGTGTTGAAGATGGTGAAAGAAATCCAGACGGCCATGGAGGAGGACATCAACAGCCTGTCCTGGATGTCCCCCGCGACCAAGCAGCAGGCTCTCGCCAAGCTGCACGGTATGGCGAACAAAATCGGCTATCCCGAAAAATGGCGCGATTACACGAAGCTCGAAATCGTGCGCGGCGACGAGCTCGGTAACGTCGAGCGCGCCCGCAAGTTCGAATTCGACCGCCAGCTTGCCAAAATCGGCAAGCCCGTCGATCACGGAGAATGGGGCATGACTCCGCCCACGGTCAACGCTTATTACGATCCGCAGATGAACGACATCAATTTCCCCGCAGGGGTCCTGCAGCCTCCCGCTTTCGATCCCAACTCCGACGCCGCGCCCAACTACGGCGACACCGGAGGCACCATCGGCCACGAACTCACCCACGGCTTCGACGATGAAGGCCGCCAGTTTGATGCTCACGGCAATCTGCGCGATTGGTGGACTGCGGAAGATGGCAAGGAGTTCGAGAAGCGCGCCGCCTGCATCTCCGATCAATACTCCACCTACACGATCGTCGACGACATCAAGATCACCGGCAAGCTCACGCTCGGTGAAGACGTGGCCGACCTCGGTGGATTGCTCATCGCCTATATGGCATGGAAGGCAGACACGCAAGGCCAGAACCTGCAGCCTATCGACGACCTCACGCCCGATCAACGGTTCTTCGTCGGCTACGGACAGAGCTGGTGCGGCGAAACGCGGGATGAGACCAAGCGCATGCGCGCCACAGTCGATCCCCATTCACCGGAAAAATACCGCACCAACGGCGTGGTCTCCAACATGCCCGAATTTCAGCAGGCCTTTCACTGCAAGTCGGACGCACCCATGGTCAATAAGAACCGCTGCCGCGTCTGGTGAGCAAGTGATGCCTCACGCAGGGACAGTCGCCTCGGCTGTCCCGCGAGCAAAGCGAGCTGCCCGGCGAGGAGCCTTCAGCAGCATTGTGGAAGAGCGGCGCTTTAGCGCCGCGTCAGTTGCCCTTAGATAAACGGGCTTCAGCCCCAGTGGTCCCTAAACCTCCAGCCCAATCGACCGCATCAAGGCCAGCCCGTTGCTCTTGGTGACCACGCCCTCGCGCAGTGTGTAATCAAAACTCATCTTGCCGTCTTCCAACTCATCCTGGAAATGCACATTGCGCAGCGCCGCCCCTCCGCCAATATCGGTCAAGGCCAGATCGTGCGTGCTCACCAGCCCGATCGCCCCCCGATTCACCAGCGCGTGCACAATCCCCTCCGCCCCAATCCGCCGATCATGCGAGTTCGTGCCCTGCAACAATTCGTCCAGCAAAAAAATGAGTGCCGTATTGCCTCCCGCCAGCAGCAAGATCTGCTGCAACCGCTTGATCTCCGCATAAAACCGCGAACTGCCCTCCCGCAGCGAATCGTTCATCCGAATGCTCGCGCCCACCTGCAAGCTCGACAGCCGCAGTTTCTCCGCACGCACCGGAGCCCCTGCCATCGCCAGCACCACATTAATCCCCACCGCCCGCAAAAGAGTGCTCTTGCCTGACATGTTTGATCCGCTGACCAGCAGCACCCGCGTCGGCTCGCTAATGCTCACATCGTTACGCACGCAAGTCCCCTCGGCCAGCAGGGGATGGCCAAGCTTTCGGCCATCCAGCGTCGCCTCGCCCTCGCCAAAATCAGGAAACGGATCAGAAGGATGCTCAAATCCATAACTCGCCAGAGACAGCAGAGCCTCAATCTCCCCCATCACCGCGACCCACGAGCGCACCGACTTTCCGTAGAGCGAACGCCAGCCCTCAGCCGCGAACGCCACTTGCACCGAGTACATCAGCGGCGCATCGAGGATGCGCACCATCACGTTATGCCGTGAGTTGATCAGGTCCACCAGACTTCGCAGCCGCGCGATCGCCTGCGAAGCCGGCACCGTCCCCGACGAGAGCTGCTGCTGCAACGCCCGCAGCCTCGGCGCCTCGAAACCATGCCGCTCCACCCGCGCCAGCACTCCGGAAAGCAGATCCAAATCCCGGAAAGCATGCTCGGCTGCATGCAGCACGTCGTCCAGAGCATGGCGCAAGCGCCAGGTCAGAATTGCTTCGACCACTACAACAATGACCAGCGGCGTCGCCATCCCCCAAACCGCCCACACTACCGCACCCGCAACGGCCGCAGCCGCCAGCCACGGCGCGAGCTTTCTAATCCACAACGCCTTCATCTGATTCGCTGATTCCGCCCACGCCGCCAGCGCATCGGGATTCACGCCCACCCTGACGTCTCCGCCCAGCACGGCCAGATCCTCCCGCAGATCGAGCTGATCGCGAAGCTCCGCAATCGCCGCATGCCGCTCGCGAATTTCCACAAGCGGCGCGGGCGCGAGCAGCCACTTCGCCAGAGTCTCTTCCCCCATGCGCGTGCGCGCCGTGGAGAGCAGTTCAAACAGGCTGGCCTCCCCGAACAAGTCCAGGTCAGCTGCGTAGACATGATGCGGATCGAGGAAGCGCTCCCCAGTCTCCCCGCTGCCCGCCCAGCGATCTTCCACCCGTGCGATGGCTCGTTCGTAATAACGGACTGACCGCTGAGCCAACTCCCGCGCCCGCAGCACTCGCGAGTGATACGCTGCCACGCCCACGAATACCGCAACCGGCGCTCCCAGCCACAACCCTGAAAAATAGCCCGCGCGGAACGACGCCCAAACCATGACCACAAAAAACAGCGCCAGCACAAGACGCACATTCCCCAGTCTTATGTGAATTTGCTCGTGATGAGCGACGCGCTGTCGGCGGGCGTCAATACGGCGGGCGTATTCCTCGGCGGCGGACACTGGTCAGAATGTAGCAGGTGCCATCCTGTAGGAGGAAGATGCGAATCGTAAGAAGAAGCGTTTCTTCGCGACCTCTGCGGCGGTTCTTTGCGAACCTAGAGGTTAAGAGCCTCGACTGCCGGGATACTGGAACGACGTTCGCCTACTCGACTTCACCCTTGTCAGGGTTGTAATAAAAGCGGAATCGCAACTCCAGATACGGCCCGGTAAAGTTGCTCGGCAGCGGCGGAAACGGATCGGAAGCCGTAATGCTCCCGTAGGCTGGACGGTCAAGGGAAACATCCCCCGACGGCGCCACCACCCGCAGCGCCTGCACATGCCCGTCTTTCATAATGGCAAACTCCAGCGCCAGCTTGCCCTTCTTCATCTCAGCCGACTCCGGAATCAGCCGGTACCAATTCTCGCGCACGTTCTCCAGAATGCGTTGCAGGTAGGGACCGAAATCCACTCCCTGCGTGTCGCTCAAAATCTCCAGGTTGCCGTACTGCCGCCCACGCGCGCCGCGATTCAGGCCGAAGTTGCCCTCGTCCCCGCCCCCACCTCCGTGCCGCGCCGCCGCCGCGTCATTGGCGGCCTGCTGAATCGCCGACCCGGCAGTCATCCCCGAAGAATATTTGTTGAACACTTCCGCGCTATTGGGTCGCGACGGCAACTGCATCTGCGCATTCTGATTTGTCTGGAACTGCGGACGCGGCGCCGACTGTTCCGGTTGTGGCTGCGCCGCGGATGGCGGGTTCTGCGCCATCATCTGCGGAGGCGCCTGCGGCGGTTGAGGACTGCGCGGGCCGCGCATCCCGGGTGCTCCCGGAGGTGGCGTCACAATTCTCCGCGCATTCACATCCGGATGCTGCGACATCGAGGTCCGGTCTTTATCCGACATCACATTGGTGTGGGGCTTGTGCGCCACCTTCTGCTCATCGGGCGGCAGCGTCAATAGCGTCATACTCTTGTCTTTGTTCGTATCGACCGGCACTACTACCGCGGTGTGCCAGCCCACGTATTTTTCGATGAAGTCCAACTTCCACAGGAAAATTCCGATCACCATGTGGACGATAATCGAAATGTAGATCGCTTCACGCCACCGCGAGCGCTCCAGATCATCCTGCAACTGAATGAGCAGATGCGGTACACGGTCGTCCAGTTCTCGATAAGCGGTTTCCCAGTCGCCCCGGTCGTAGAGCCCAAGCTGTTCCGGTTGTGGTTTTTCGGGCGGGGCCACCGGATCCTGGAATGGAATTTGCGTGATCGGCATGCGCTGGGTTTGTTTACGTCGCTTTGAAAACTGACCTGAGTCCGCCCACCATTAGAAACGAATTACACTCGCATCGTTGCATCCAGCGTTTCGAGGGAGTGATGCAGCCCGCGCAGTGCTCTAGCCACAAGTTATTTCTATTCTCGCATCTTTCCCGCCATTCTGCTCACCAACAAAAGCGCCCCGCCTTAGGTGTGTAAACAAATGTAAACAGGGATGTTGATAGATGCGGCTCGCCCAACGCGGCGCGGGGCACTCCTGCCCGCGAAACCCCAACTTACAACCGCCGCAGATGTAGGGACAGCCCGCGGCTGTCCAGCCGCGGAGCGGCGAAAGATTGCAGCCCGCGGCGCTAGCCTGGGTAGGGAAGTAAATTAAGAGGGAGTCAGCCCCCGCAGGGACGAAAGACGAACACCCGTGGCGCGGCACTGCGCACGTTCCGCACCTTGTAAACTCACGCGCGCCCCTTGGCAATCCCTGCGAGCCCCACATTCTTGCCGTGCTCGCGAATCGCCTCCACAATCTCCAGCGCCAAACGCAACGCCCGGCGTCCATCTTCGAGCGGAACCACCGGCGTGGACCGTTCCCGCACTGCCTGCAAAAACGCCTTCAACTCCGCATGCAGCGGCTCCTCCGACGCAACCGCCGGCTTCGCCACCCCAATTTGCGGATTCACCGAAGGCTCACCTTCTTTTCCCACCGTGAAGACCAGCACTTCCTGCCGCCCGTAATCCAGCGAAACATACTGCCGCGGCTGAAAAAATCGCAGCTTCCGCACCCGCTCGGTCGATACCCGGCTCGCCGTGAAGTTCGCAATGCAGCCCGATTCCAACTCCAGCCGCACGTTCGCAATGTCCACCTTCCCCGACAGAATCGGCAGCCCCACCGCTCGCACTTCCTTCACCGGAGAATTTGCGAAGGCCAGAACAATGTCCAGATCGTGGATCATTAAATCCAGCACCACGTCGACATCCAACGACCGCGGTGTAAACACGCTGAGCCGGTGTACCTCGAAAAACATCGGCTGCGTCAACAGTGGAATCGTCGCCCGCACCGCGGGATTAAACCGCTCCAGATGACCCACCTGCCCGATCCGCTTGTGTTTGCAAGCCACCTCCACCAGTTCGTCGGCCTCGGCAAGACTTGTCGCCAGCGGCTTCTCGATCAGCACGTCGACCCCCGCGCTCATCAGCTCTTTCGCAATCTTCAGATGATGCACGGTGGGCACCGCCACCGAAGCCCCCTGCAC
>Ga0075017_100001473_pt1 | contig 14389 bp, 12 predicted proteins | sample AleBraG_ABR_2012_FD_71475 | JGI IMG/M metagenome (GOLD analysis project Ga0075017, IMG submission 71475) | Freshwater sediment microbial communities in response to fracking from Pennsylvania, USA - Alex Branch Run_MetaG_ABR_2012 | ecosystem: Environmental > Aquatic > Freshwater > Creek >... | reverse complement strand
CACTCCCAGTCGGCGATCTCCACGCGGTGCGGCGGACCGAGCACCGCGCAGCCGGCGTTGTTGCACAACACGTCGACCTGGCCGAAGCGAGCGAAGGCCACGTCGCGCAGCGCGTCGACATCGGCGTCGCTGCTCACGTCGCACCGAACGCCGAGCGCAAGGCGCCCGAGCGCCTCGATCTCGGCGACCACCTCCGCGGTGCGCGCCTCGTGCAGGTCGGCGATCACGACGTCGGCGCCGCGGCGCGCGTGCTCAACCGCGATCGAACGTCCGATGCCGCTCGCGCCTCCCGTGACGACCGCGACCTTTCCCTCCAGCGTCTCCATGAGCTTGTCCCCTACTCCTCGAATCCGCCGAGGTGCTCGCTGACCTCGGCGTCGTCACGTGGCTGCCTGCGGAGGCCCAGCAGCGCGAGCGCCGGGAAGATCAGCACCGACAGCATGCCCGCGGCGATCATCGACGCCGCGTTGATGGGCCGCAGCTCGCCCGTGGCCACCCCGATCTGCGCGCCGACCACGATGAACGACAGCGACGTCGCCTGGAGCAGCGCGGCCGGCAACAGCGCCTTCGCACCGATCTCCTTGCGCAGGAGCAGCGCGGGCAGGCCGCGGATCACCAGCAACAGCACCAGGAACATGGGCACCCGGAGCAGCGCCGACGAATCCGAGAGGAGCTGGTCGACCGGGAACGACAACCCGGTGGCGATGAAGAAGACGGGTACGAAGAAGCCGAAGCCGATCGCCTCGAGCTTGTCCCGGAGGTGACCGAACTCGTCTTCGCGCGCCGGGTCGGTGACGGCCGCGAGCATCGCGCCGGCCATGAACGACCCGAGGATGGCGTCGAACTTGAGGCCCTGGCTCAGCACGACGAGGGCGATCATCAGCAGCATCGCACCGCGCACCCGCAGCTGCGCGCTGCTGTTCTGCAGGCGGTAGAGCACATCGTCGACCCGGTGGCGCCACTTGGCGGGTCGGGTCGCCAGCATGGCGATGATCACCACGATGACTGCGAGACCGGCGAGCTTGACGATCGTGACGATCGGATCCGCCGCACCTCTCTCCGTGAAGAACATCGAGAGCACGACGATCGAGAGGAACTCGGCGAGCGAGCACGCGGCGATCACGAATCGTCCCGTGTTGGTGTCGAGCAGCCCAGTGTCCTTCAACACGGGTGCGACGATGCCGAGCGACGTGGACGACAGGATGATCGCGACGAGCAGCGGGTTGATGATCACGTCGGACCAGCCGAGCGGGTAGCAGATCCCCAGGCCGATCACGAGCGAGAGCACGTACGCCCAGATCCCGAGCTTCAGCGGTCGACCCCGCAGCTTCCCGAAGTCGAGCTCGAGCCCCGCGAGGAACAACAGGATGGCCACGCCGAGCTTGGCGAACACCTGGATGGTCGCGTCGGCGCGCACGAGGTCGAGCAGCGCCGGCCCCACGAGGATTCCCGCAGAGATCTCCACCACCGACGAGGGAATCGGCAGCTTCGGGAAGAGCCCGAGCACCAGGGGGATCAGGACCGCCAGCGCCATGACCGCCAGCAGGTCGTCGAAGCTCACGTCGATGGTCATCGCGCATCGCCCTTCACCGGGCGAACGGTAACCGCGACGCGCGTCGGGGCCCCGGAATCTCAGCTCGTGGCGGGGCTCACGACCTGGTCGCCGTCGGGCAGCTCGCTGCGCACGAACGAGTCGCCACCCTCACGACACGCCCGCACGAACGCGGTGCCGAAGATCGCCATGGCGACCAGCGTGGCCACCCCACCCACCGCGAAGCCGACGCGCGCGCCCCACACCTCACAGACCCAGCCGATGAGGGGGCCGCCGATCGGGGTGCTGCCGAGCAGCGTGATCGTGTACACCGACATCACCCGGCCGCGCATCTGCGGATCGGACCGCAGCTGGATGAGCGTGTTGCACGTTGCCAGGAACGAGATCTGGCCCGCGCCGACGACCAGCAGCAGCCCGAGGAACACGCCGAGCGTCGGTGAGAGCGTCGCCGCGCAGATCGCCGCACCGAAGAGCGTGCCGGAGATCACGAACATCGTGGGCGTGGCCGTCGCGCGGCTCGCGATCACCAGCGCGCCCACCATGGCGCCGGCCCCGATCGCGATGCTCATCCAGCTGTAGGTGGCCGCGTTGCCGTCGAACTCGAGCTTGGCCATGAGCGGCATCACGACCTGCGTGTTCAGGGCGAGCGTACCGATCACCGCGGTGGCGAGGAGGGCGGCACGCAGGTCGCGCGCCCGCCAGATGTACCGCAGCCCGTCCCGCACCTGGCCCTTGCTCCGCCCCGTCGGCTTGGCCCGACGAAGCTCGGCGGGCCGCAGCATCACCAGCGCGGCGATCACCGCGAGGAACGACAGCGCGTTGAGCAGGAAGCACACCGCCGTGCCCACGGTGACGATGAGAACACCGGCGATGGCGGGCCCGACGACCCGCGCGGTCTGGAACATGGCGCTGGTGAGGCCGACCGCGTTCGAGAGCTCGTCGGGGCCGACGAGCTCCACCACGAAGGACTGACGCGTCGGGTTGTCGACGGCGAGCGCGAGACCGTTGGCGATCACGATCACGAACGCCATCCAGATCTGGATGACGTCGGTGAACACCAGCACGAAGAGCAGTGCGGACACGACCGTCATGCAGGTCTGCGTGACGATCAACACCTTGCGTTTGTCGAACGAGTCGGCGATCACGCCGCCCCACACGCCGAACAGCAACGTGGGAAGGTACTGCGCGGCGACGAGCAGCCCCACGACGACCCCGCTGTTGTCCGACAGCTGCAGCACCAGCCAGCCCAGCGCAATCGTCTGCATCCACGTGCCCGACTGCGACACGACCTGGCCGGCGAAGTACAGCCGGAAGTTGCGGACCTGGAACGAGCGGAACGTGCCGTCGCGCAACGAGGTCATCGCGCTCATGGCTCGTCCTCCAGCAGGCGTTCGAGCACCGGCAGCGCGCGGGCGAGCGTGGCCTGGTCGGCCGGGGACAACCGCGCCACCCGCCGCGAGAGGAACGCGTCCTTGCGGCTGCGGGACCGCTCGAGGAACCGTCGCCCCGTCGGGGTGATGGAGACGCGCGCGACACGGCGGTCGGTCGGGTCCACCTGTCGGGTGGTGTAACCCTCCTCCTCGAGCCGGGCGACGATGCGGGTGACGGTCGGCGGCTGCACCTGTTCGATCGTCGCCAGCTCGCCCAGGGTGATGGGGCCCGTGCGCTCGACGGTGGCCAGCGCCGCCACGGTCGAGGCGCCCAGCTCCTCGCCCGCGACGTTGCCCTCGTGGCGCACCCGCCGGTGCAACCGGGCCACCGCCAGGCGCAGGCGCGTGGCGAGGCCGGCGGCGTCGAGCGGGGTGCGGGCAGTCATGCCCAGAAGTTTAGCCTTGCTAATTAGTTCTGCGAAATGGTTTGGTTCGGGGAGCTACTTCTTCGCCTTGACCCCGACGGTGAGGGTCACGGTGGAGCCCTCCGCCGCCGTACCTCCGGCGGGGCTCTCACCGAGCACCTTGCCGTCCTGCGACGACGAGGTCACCGGCGACGACACGACCGACACGGCGAAGCCCGCGCCCTCGAGCTCGGAGCGCGCGTCGTCAGAGCTCGACGTCGTGACGAGCGGGACCTTCACCAGCTTCGGACCGGTCGACACGGTGATGGTGACGGTGTCACCGCGCACGAGGGTGTCGCCGACGTGGTCGTTCTTGATGATCAGCCCCGACGCGTAGCTGCGGCTCGTGGCCGTCTTGATCGCGACCTCGAGCCCCATGTCCTTGAGGCGCTGGATCGCCGCGGCCTGGTCGGTGCCCTGCAGGTTGGGCACGTCGACGTGGGGATCGCGCGCCACGTAGACCTGCAGCACCGCAGCCTTGCGCATGCTCGAGTACGCGACCGGCACCGTGCGCGTGACGGTGCCCGGCGTGACGTCGGTGCGGAAGTCGTCGACCACGGTGATGTTGACGAGGCCGGCATGCGCGAGGTCGGTCCCCACCGCGGTGTCGTAGTCCTCGTTGACGACGTCGGGGACCTCGGCGCTGGTGCTGCTCACCACGAGGTGCACGGTGGAGCCCTGCTCGAGCTGCACCCCGGGCGCGGGCTTCTGGGCGAGGATCACGCCGCCGGGGCGTGGACTGGTGCGCTCCTGCGAATCCACCTCGAAACCGGCCTTCTGCAGGGCTGCAGCTGCCGCGAACACGTCGTCCTGCGTGACCGCCGGCACCGCCGCCGTGGGTCCGCTCTTGGTGAGCTGCACGATGGCGACCCCGGCCACCGCCGCCACCGCGACCACCGCGGCCGCGACCGCGGCGAGGTGCCGACCGCGCCAGTGGCTCGGCCCGCGGCTCGCCTGCACACTCTTGGCCACGCGCTTCGGCTTCGCCGGCTTCAGCGGCTTCACCGGGGGCGCGACCTTCGGGAACTGCTTCCCCGCGCGCTGCGCCTTGCGTGCCGCCTTCCGAGCTCTTCGACCCGTGACCGACTTCGCCGGCACGGCGACCACCGGCGCGGCAACCACCGGCGCGGCGACCTTCGTGCCGCGCGGTGGCGGGAGCACTGCAGTGCGCTCGCCCGCGGTGACGGCCGACGTGAAGGACCCGGCGGTGGCGGTGGGCGTGTCCACCACCATCGCGGTGATCGGCGCGGCGTTGTCGATCGACACCGCGGCGCGCAACGCCTCGGCCACTTCGGCGGCACGCTGGTACCGCGCCCCGGGCTCGGGGGCCCGGCACTTCGCGACGATGCGTTCGACGTCGGTGTGCGGTGGATCCTCGCCGCCGGTGGGCCGCTCACCCGTGAGCAGCTCGTGCAACACCACACCGAGCGAGTACACGTCGCTGCGGGCGTCGGCGGGGAGGCCGGCGACCTGCTCGGGCGAGAGGTAGCCGACCGTGCCGAGCACCACTCCCGTCTCGGTGAGGCCCTCGGCGGTCGACGAGAGCGCGATCCCGAAGTCGGTGACCTTCACCCGGCCGTCGGGCGTGAGCAACACGTTGCCCGGCTTCACGTCGCGGTGCACCACTCCGTGATGGTGCGCGTGCTCGAGTGCGTCGGCGATCTGCGCGCCGATGGCGGCGACCTCCGCCTCGGGCACTCGGTGGCGGGCGTGGAGCACGCCGCGCAGGCTCTCGCCGTCGACGAACTCCATCACGATGTAGGGCTGGTTGCCGCCGCCCCAGTCGTAGACGCCCACGACGTTGGGGTGGTTCAGGCGCGCCGCGGCCCGCGCTTCCCTGCGGAAGCGCTCCGCCGAGCTCGGGGTCACGGTCGAGACGGGGACCTTCACGGCCACCGGCCGGTCGAGCAGGGCGTCGCGGGCGCGCCAGACGTCGCCCATGCCGCCCGACCCGAGGCGTACCCCGAGTTCGTACCGGCCCGCGATGAGGTCCGCGACCGACGCCACGGCCTCAGGCTACCGAGGCCTCACGCTGCGTGGCCGTCGGGTTCGAACGTAGGGTTCCCCGCTGTGAGCGACCTCGACATCGAAGCCGACCTCCGTTCGTGGGCGGTGGCGGAGACCGGCGACGCTGATGCCTCCATCGAGGGTTTGGTACGCACCTCCGCCGGCTTCTCCCGGGAGAACTGGGTGTTCGACCTGGTCAGCGGGGGTGAGCGCCGCCCGCTGATCGCCCGGCGCGACCCGGTGGGCAGCGTGTTGGAGACCGACCGCGAGGTGGAGACCGCCGTGCTGCGGGCCTTGGCGGGCACCCGGGTCCCGGTGGCGGTGCCGGCGCCGATCGTGGTCTGGTCCGACCCCGGGGGTGAGCGGCTCGGCCGGCCCACCGTGGTGATGGAGCGGGCCGAGGGGGTGTGCGACTGGTTCGTGCTCACCGGCGACCGTCCGCTCGAGACGCGCGTCGAGATCGCGCACCGCCTCTACGACCGCATGGCCGACATCCACCGGTTCGACTGGCGCGCGGCCGGGCTCGGCGCGGTGCTCGACGACCCGGGCCCCGCCGCGGCCACGGCCGCGGTCGACCTCTGGGAGGACCAATTGCGCCGCGTGCAGCTGGAACCCGAGCCCGAGCTGGAATTGATCCTCGCCTGGCTGCGGACGCATGCACCCACGTCGCCCGTGACCACCCTCGTGCACGCCGACTTCAAGCCCGGCAACACGCTGCTCACCGGCGACGAGGTGAGCTTGGTGCTCGACTGGGAGACCGCCCACCTCGGCGACCCGCACGAGGACCTCGGTTGGGTCACGAACCCGGTGCGCGCGGGCGAGCACCGGATCCCCGACGTGTGGCAACCCGACGACCTCCTCGCGCGCTGGTCGGCGCGCACGGGCATCGAGGTCGACCGCGCGTCGGTGCGCTGGTGGAACGTGCTCGCCAACCTGAAGCTGTGCGTGATCGTGCTCACCGGCACCCGCGCGTTCGTCGACGGGAGACTCGACCGCGTGCACCAACCACCGCTCGCACTGGGGCGCGTGATGCTCGACATGATCGGAGCCTGAGCATGCGACCCGGCATCGACGAACAGCTCACCGGCATCGCCGACATCCTCGAGCGCGTCGTCGCGCCCGCAGTCGACGACCCCTACGCGTCCGATGTCCTCGTCGGGGTCACCGCGGTGCTCCAGGGCATCGCGAACGGATGGGCCGACGTCGCGAGCTTCCTCGCGTGGGACGCGCGCCAGACGCTCGCGCTGCTCGTCGAGGCGGAGCCCGACCTCACCGATCCGTCGGTGATCGGTGTCGCCGACGAGGCCCGCGCGCTCGCGGCCGAGCCGCCGATGCCGCTCGACACCCGCGCGCTCTCCGAGCACCACACGCGGGCGCGCGCGTTGCTGGCACGCGTCGCACCCGTGCTGCCCGAGGGTGAGCACCGCACCCGTGTCGCCGCCCACATGCGCGCCCGCGTGGAGCGCTACCCCATCCGCGCGCAGGCCCGCATGCCCGGCCAGCGCTGATCACCTCGAGGAACACCGTGCTCACACCGCTCGACGACTCCCCCTGGCACCAGATCGCCGACACCTTCGACCACGTCGCCACCAGCGACCCACGGTTCTTCGACCGTCTCTGGTTCGCGGCGTCCGACCCTGCGGGGAGCGGCACGCTGCAGTTCACGCTCGGCGTGTACCAGAACATGAACGTGGTCGACGGCGGCTTCGTCGTGATCCACGAGGGAAAGCAGCACAACGTGCGGGCGTCGCGTCGGCTGCGCCCGCGCTACGAGATCGACGTGCCGCCGCTCGCGATCGAAGTGGTCGAGCCGATGCAGCATCTCCACCTCGGCGTCGCACCGGGTGCGCACGGCATCGCCGCCGAGCTCGACTGGCACGCGGTGCTCGAGCCCGAGGAGGAGCCGCAGCACTTCGGTCGCCGCAGCGGACGGGTCCTCGAGGACTACAAGCGCATGGACCAGATCGGCACGTGCCGCGGCTGGTTCGACGTCGGCCACGGCCGCGTCGCACTCGACGACTGGTGGGCGTGCCGCGACCACTCGTGGGGCGTGCGCGAACGCGTCGGCATCGACGAACCGGTCACCGACGAGGCGCCCGCTCGCCCCGCGGGCTCGTTCTTCGCGTTCCTCTTCTATTCGACGGGCGACGTCGCCAATGGTGTGGGAGGGCACGTGCAGGTCGCCGGGGCGCCCGGCCGTCCGACGAGCACCTCCGTGCGCATCGCCCGGCGTGACGGTGCCGGCACTCCGATCGTGGGCGCGACGGTTGCGGTGGCCGCGGAGTTCTCCGACGCCGGCCGACCACGCCGCATCCGTCGCGGCCGCTTCACGCTCGGCGGCACCGGCGCCGGCACCACCATCGAGGTGGAGGCGCTCGGCAGCGCGATCGCGATGCCCGGCCTCGGGTACGGCGGCTACGACGACGGCCTCGGCCTCGGCGTGTACCGCGGCGTCGCCCACGTGGAGCACGACGTGTGGGACGTGACCCACCCGGCGGAGGTCGTGCTCGGCGACGGATCCACGGCGCGGCCCGTGCACCGGATCCAGCCGGTGCGGGTGACACAGCACGGGCCCGACGGCACCAGCGAGGGCACCGGCAGCCTCACCTTCATCGCCGAGGGCGACCTCGCGGACCTCGGCGTCGCGATCCTCTGACCGCGACCGCGACCGGACCACCCGAAAATCCGGGTTGTTTGGTCGGGTTTCGCGTCGTAAGCTCCCGGCGCACATCTACTGCCGTGACAGGAGCGACGATGTCGGACAACTGGGGCTTCGAGACCAAGCAGATCCACGTGGGCGGCGACCCCGACCCCACCACGGGCGCTCGGGCCGTCCCGATCTACCAGACCACGAGCTACCAGTTCCGCGACACCGCGCACGCCGCCGCACTCTTCGGGCTCGGCGAGCTCGGCAACATCTACACGCGGATCATGAACCCGACCCAGGCTGCGTTCGAGGACCGCATCGCCGCGCTCGAGGGTGGTGTGGGCGCGCTCGCCGCGGCTTCCGGCCAGGCTGCGCAGACCATTGCGCTCCTGAACCTCGCGGAGAACGGCGGGCACATCGTGTCGTCGGCGTCGCTCTACGGCGGTACCTACAACCAGCTGCACTACACGTTCCCGAAGTTGGGCGTGGAGGTCACCTTCGTGGAGAACCCCGACGACCTCGACGCGTGGCGCGCCGCCATCCGTCCGAACACGCGCGCGTTCTACGGCGAGTCGATCGGCAACCCCAAGGGTGACGTGTTCGACTTCGCGGGTGTGTCCGCCGTCGCCCACGAGGCCGGCATCCCGCTGGTGATCGACAACACGCTCGCCTCGCCGTACCTGTGCAACCCGCTCGCACACGGCGCCGACATCGTCACCCACTCCGCCACCAAGTTCATCGGCGGCCACGGCACGTCGATCGGCGGCGTCATCGTCGACGGCGGCAAGTTCGACTACGTCGCCAGCGGACGGTTCGCCAACTTCACCGAGCCCGACCCGAGCTACCACGGCCTGATCTTCTCGCAGCTGCCCGAGCCACTTCGCCCGGCGCAGTACATCTTGAAGGCGCGCCTGCAGTACATGCGCGACGTGGGCGCGGCGGTGTCGCCGTTCAACGCGTTCCTCTTCCTGCAGGGCCTCGAGACCCTGTCGCTGCGCATGGAGCGCCACTCGGCGAACGCGCTGAGGGTCGCCCAGTTCCTCGAGGCGCGCGACGACGTCGAGTGGGTGAAGTACCCCGGCCTCGCGTCGAGCCCGTGGGCGGATCGGGCGAAGCAGTACCTCCCGAAGGGTCAGGGCGCGATCGTGGCGTTCGGCATCAAGGGCGGCCTCGAGGCGGGCCAGAAGTTCGTCGACTCGCTCGAGCTGCACAGTCACGTCGCGAACGTGGGTGACGTGCGCAGCCTCGCCATCCACCCGGCCACCACGACGCACTCGCAGCTCGTGGCCGACGAGCAGGCGACCACCGGCGTGACTCCCGACCTCGTGCGCCTCTCCGTGGGCATCGAGTCGATCGAGGACATCATCGCCGACCTCGAGACCGGATTCGCGTCCGCGCAGGGCTGAGACCTCCCGCTGCGCCCGGGGCCACGGTGGCCCCGGGCGTATCGTGAGCGCACCATGACCGCGTACGAGCCCCCGCCCGCCACCGGCGCCTGGCGCCCCGGCGACCACCCCGGTCAGCGGCGATTCGCCACGTTCCCCGACGGGCTCAAGCTCGAGGCGGGGGGCCGGCTGGAGTCGGTCACCGTCGCCTACGAGACCTGGGGGGAGCTGAACCCCGACCGCTCCAACGCCGTGCTCGTGCTCCACGCGCTCACCGGCGACAGCCACGCCGCGGGTCCCGCCGGGCCGGGTCACGGCGACGTCGGGTGGTGGGACGGCACCATCGGTCCCGGTCGTGCCATCGACACCGACCGCTTCTTCGTGGTGTGCCCCAACGTGCTCGGCGGGTGCCAGGGCACCACCGGCCCGTCGTCGGAGATGCCCGACGGCCGCGGCCCCTACGGACCCCGCTTCCCCACCATCACCATCCGCGACCAGGTCGCGCTCGAGGTGATGCTCGCCGACGAGCTCGGCGTCGACCGCTGGTTCTCCGTGGCCGGCGGCTCGATGGGCGGCATGCGCGTGCTCGAGTGGGTCGTCGGCCACCGCGACCGCATGGAGCGTGCCGCAGTGATCTCCGTCGGCGCGCAGGCCACCGCCGAGGAGATCGCGCTCTGCCACGTGCAGATGAAGGCGATCCGCTCCGACCCCAATTGGCGCGGCGGCGACTACTACGACGCGGCGCCCGGCGAAGGGCCGCACGTCGGGATGGGGATCGCGCGCGAGATCGGCCACATCAGCTACCGCACCGAGCTCGAGCTCGCCGCTCGCTTCGGGCGCGACCACCAGGCCGGCGAGGAGCCCTTCCAGGGCGGGAGGTACGCCGTGCAGTCGTACCTCGAGTACCACGGCGACAAGCTCGTGCGGCGCTTCGACGCCAACAGCTACCTCCTCCTGTCGGAGGCCATGAACCATCACGACGTCGGGCGCGACCGCGGTGGTGTCGCCGCCGCGCTGGCCACCGTCACCGCGCGGGTCACGATCGTGGGCATGTCGTCGGACTGGCTCTACCCGATCCGTCTGCAACAGGAGCTCGGGGAGCTCATCCCCACCGCGACCGCGTTGGAGATCGTGCACACGATCTCCGGCCACGATGGCTTCCTCGTGGAGTCCGGGCCGGTGGGCGACATCCTCGCCCGCTCCCTCGCCTAGACCCGTTCAGGCCACGGAGTCGAGCGCGGCCTTCAGGTCGCGCACGAGGTCGTCGCCGGTCTCGATCCCCACCGAGAGGCGCACGAGCGCGGGGTGCACCGCCAGCGGGGAGTCGGCCGCCGACGCATGCGTCATGCGCGCAGGGTGCTCGATGAGCGACTCCACGCCACCGAGTGACTCCGCGAGCGTGAACAGCTTCGTGCGCGCCACCACGTCGAGCGCGGCCTGCTCGCCGCCGGCAGCGACGAAGCTCACCATGCCGCCGAAGTCGCGCATCTGGCGCATGGCCGCGTGGTAACCGGGGTGGTCGGCGAGCGCGGGGTAGAGCACGCGCTCGACGGCGGGGTGCTTCACGAGCATGGTGACGATCTCCGCCGCGTTGTGGCAGTGCCGGTCCATGCGCACCGCGAGCGTCTTGATGCCGCGCAGCACCAGGTAGCAGTCGAACGGGCTGGGCACCGCTCCGGTGGCATTCTGCAGGAACCGGAGCCGCTCCGCGATCTCGGGGTCGCGCGTCGCCGCGAAGCCGCCGACGACGTCGGAGTGGCCACCGAGGTACTTGGTGGCCGAGTGCACCACGATGTCGGCACCGTGCTCCAGCGGACGTTGCAGGTACGGCGTCGCGAAGGTGTTGTCGACGACGACGCGCGCACCGCGCTCGTGCGCGACCGCGCACACCCGGCGAATGTCGACGACGGTGAGCATCGGATTCGTGGGCGTCTCGATCCACACCAACGACGCGCCGTCGGGCCAATGCGCCGCGAGCGCGTCGACGTCGGTGAGATCGGCGACGCTCCAGCCGATCCCCGCCGGGCCGCACACCTTCGCCACGAGGCGGTAGGTGCCCCCGTACGCGTCGTCGGGGATGACCACGTGTTCGCCGGGCGACAGCAGCCGCAGCACCGCGTCCTCCGCGGCCATGCCACTCGCGAAGGCGAATCCGTGCGAGGCGGATTCGAGCGACGCGAGGCACTCCTCGTAGGCCGCCCGAGTGGGGTTGCCGCTCCGCGCGTACTCGAAGCCCGCGTGCTCACCGACGGCCGACTGCGCGAACGTCGACGACAACGTGATCGGCGTGACCACCGCGCCCGTGGTGGCGTCGGGCGCCTGCCCCACGTGGATGGCGCGGGTCTCGAAGCCTTCACCCTCGTGTCCGGCGCCCCGGTGGTCGGAGCCCCGGTGTCCGGCGCCCTGGTGGTCGGCGCCCTGGTGGTCGGCGGGCGTCTCGAAGCCGCGGTTGCCGCGCGCGTACTCATCGCTCCAGAAGTCGGACACCGGTCAGCCTGCCGAGCGGGCGAGGAACGTGAGCACGTCCTGGCGGGTGACGATGCCGACCGGGTGACCGCCGTCGAGGACGAGCACCGCAGGGCAGGAGTCGAGCCGCTCCACCACTGCGGAGACCGGCTCGCCGACGCCCAGCATGGGGGGCGCGGCCTCCATCAGCTCGCCGACCGGCCGGTCGAGCGACGCGGGCTCGCGGAACGCCTTGTCCATCAGGGAGAGCTCGGAGAGCGCGCCCGACACCTCCTTCGCCGCCAAGGGCTGTTCCGTGGTGGTCGCGACGACGAGCTGCGAGACGCCGAGCTCGCGCATGCGGGTGAATGCGTCACGCGCGCGGTCGTCGGCGGTGACCACCACGAGGTCGGGAATCGAGCCGTCCTTCGCGTCGAGCACGTCTCCCGCGCACGGGCCGTCGCCGCGCAGGAAGCCGAACCGCAGCATCCACTCGTCGTCGAAGATCTTCGACAGGTAGTTGCGCCCGGAGTCGGGGAGCAGGACCACGACGACGTCGCCCTCGCGGCAGTCGGCGGCCGCGACGAGCGCGGCGTGCACCGCGGTGCCGCACGAGCCGCCGATGAGCAGGCCTTCTTCGCGCGTGACGCGCCGCGCCGCGGCGAACGACTCGGCGTCGGTGACCTCGATGGTGCGGTCGACGAGCGCGGGATCGAAGGTGGTGGGCCAGAAGTCCTCGCCGACGCCTTCGACGAGGTACGGGCGCCCCGTGCCACCCGAGTAGACGGAACCGGCGGGGTCGGCGGCGATGACCTGCACCGCCGGGTTCTGCGCCTTCAGGAAGCGGGCGACACCGGTGATGGTGCCACCGGTGCCGACCCCCGCCACGAAGTGCGTGACCCGGCCCTCGGTCTGTCGCCAGATCTCGGGGCCGGTGGAGCGCTGGTGCTCCGCAGGGTTCGCCGGGTTGGAGTACTGGTCGGGGCGGAACGCGCCGGGCGTCTCGCGGGTGAGCCGGTCGGCGACGGAGTAGTAGGAGTCGGGGTGCTCCGGCGGCACCGCGGTGGGGCACACCACCACGTCCGCGCCGTAGGCGCGCAGCAGCGACACCTTTTCCGCGCTCATCTTGTCGGACATCACGAAGATGCAGCGGTAGCCGCGCTGGGCGGCGACGATCGCGAGACCGACACCCGTGTTGCCCGACGTGGGCTCCACGATCGTGCCGCCCGGCTGCAGGAGACCGTCGCGCTCGGCGGCGTCGATCATCGCGACCGCGGGGCGGTCCTTGACACTGCCGCCGGGGTTGAACAGCTCGACCTTTGCGAGGAGGTCGCACGGGAGGCCGGCACCGACCCGGCCCAACCGCACGAGCGGGGTGTTGCCGACGAGGTCGAGCAGCGAGTTCGCAACGTCCATGGCCACGCGCCGACGATAGTCCTGCCTCATTTGAGCAGGCCTCATCTGAGCAGGCGTCAATTGAGCAAGGTGGCGACGATGTTCACTGCGCTCGCGACGATCACCGCGCCGAACAGGAACGAGAGCAGCGCGTGGCGCAGCACGGTGCGCCGGATCTCGCGCCGGGTGATGTCGGTGTCGGACACCTGGAAGGTCATGCCCACCGTGAACGCGGTGTAGGCGAAGTCGAGGTAGTCGGGCCGCTCGACGCCCCCCGACTTGAAGTCGATCCCCTCGTCCTCACCCGTGTAGTAGAGGTGCGCGTACCGCAGCGCGAACAGGGTGTGCACCAGCGCCCACGAGAGCGCGATGGTGAGGATCCCGAACGCGGTGAGGAGGGGCTTGTAGAGCGGATCGCCCTCCTGGGCCTTCGCGAACGCGAGGCCGACGCCCGCGAGGCTCGCGGTGGCCGCGAGCAGCAGGAGGATCTCGCTCGCGGTCCGGCTCGGATCTTCGCGCGTCGCGAACTGCGCGGTCTCGGCTTCGTCGAAGCGCCCGACGGTCAGCCACACACCCCCGACGACGCTCAGCGCGGCGACGTCCCACCCGACGAGCACCGCGAGCTGCCAGGGGACGAACCACGCGACCACGAACAAGGCGAACGCCCCGCTCGCCAGCGCGATCATCACCCGGATGCTGCCCTTGAGGTGGCGGGACGCGAGGTCATGGGGCACCCGGGCATTCTGCCGTCGCCACGCGGGCGCGGCTGGGCATACCGGGCGGTACCCGCGGCGTCGCGGCAGGTGGCAGACTGCTGCGATGACCGCGGTCGTGACCCTGTCGGCCACCTACGGCACCGGAGGCAGCGTCATCGGCCCCCGGGTGGCCGAGGCACTGGGCCTCCCGTTCCTCGACCGCGCCATCCCGGTCGCCGTCGCGGAGGCGCTGGCGGTGCCGCTGAGCGAGGCGATGGCGCGCGACGAGCGCCGCACGTCTGCCATCGGCCGTGCGCTGGCCGGCCTCGCGCGCGCCGCGTCGGCCCCGGACACCGCGTTCGGCACCGCACCCACGGCGGCGCGCGCCGCCGCCGGCGACCAGCCCGACCAGGCGTTCCAGTTCCACAC
>Ga0075017_100001472_pt1 | contig 14391 bp, 14 predicted proteins | sample AleBraG_ABR_2012_FD_71475 | JGI IMG/M metagenome (GOLD analysis project Ga0075017, IMG submission 71475) | Freshwater sediment microbial communities in response to fracking from Pennsylvania, USA - Alex Branch Run_MetaG_ABR_2012 | ecosystem: Environmental > Aquatic > Freshwater > Creek >... | reverse complement strand
CGCGGTGGTGGAGTTGGACGGGAACCGGTAAGATAGCTACTTGGCATGACCAAGACATTGTTGGATCGCTTGTGCGAGCACGTGGTGTCCTTCAGCTCCGACGTGATTGAGGTCGAGCACAAAGACGGCAAGGAGTGGGTGTTCTCGAGGTTCGACAACGTAAGAGAAAAGATCGCGACCTTCGCTAGTTCCAGCAGCGACGGCAAAGAACTGCGGGCGAATCTTCAGGCGGCCTGCAAGAAGCCGGTGCGAAGAATCCTCGGCGGCCAAGTCTACATCGTCAAGGTCGAGATTCACGACAGCCTAGGCAAAGATGCATTCCGGGTGTCGATCGCTCCGGCGCCAAAGCTGGATCCCGCGGCGCCGGCCCGATTTACGCCTAAGCAGGGCCAGTACCTGGCGTTCATTTATAGCTACACCAAGATCCACCGCTGTGCGCCGGCGGAATCGGACCTGCAACAATATTTCCGGGTCAGTGGCCCGTCCATACACCAGATGATCCTGACTCTGCATGCGAACGGCTTCATTGAAAGAACGCCCGGGCAGGCGCGATCCATCCGCCTTCTGGTGCCGCCTGAGCAGTTGCCGGGGCTGACGTAATAAACCCGGGACAGAGATTTCCCGGTTTTATTGGATTCAGAAATCTGAGTAATCTCCGTCTCTCCGGGATTGATTCCGATGGCCGCTATATTGAGGCTTCCTCGATCGCTTCGAGAACTTGCTTGACGATCTTTGGGTGAAGCGTCGCGCCGCTAGGGAATGGAACTACGACCCTGCGGAGGCTCTTCACATAAATCCGATGACTCCCCTCGGAACGAAGCCAGACGAAACCAGCGTGCAACAGCATCGCCTCGGGTTGCGGTTAGCCGCGGCGCCTTAGGAATGGACTTCGATGGCGGTGGTGAGAATCTCCCGGCTGAGTGCCGCGGAGCGCTCCTCGTCGGTCAAAGTCTCCAGAAAAAGCTCGATCGCCTCACGAATATTGACAAGAGCCTCTTCGATCGTCTTGCCTTGCGATTGGCATCCTCTTAGTTCCGGGCACCACGCGTAACACCCGTGCTCGTCCTGTTCGATTAAGACACTGATCTTGCGCTTCATCCATTCTCATTCTATTTCCAGCGGCCGCCACTACGCCCGACGGACAGATTAAACTAGAGTGACGCGGTCTATATTTTGAATCACTTCCAACAAGTAATCCCCAACGTCTACACGCTGGTCCTTCCGTTGCCGTTTGAATTGGAATCCGTCAACGTACATCTCATCAAGCTGGACGACGGCTGGATGCTGGTGGATTGCGGCATGGAGTTGGACGCCGCTTGGCAGATCCTGGACGCGGCCATCGTGCAGATGGGTTTGCAGTGGACCGACGTTCGCCACATTCTGCTCACGCACATGCACCCCGATCACATGGGCATGTCCGCGCGGCTGCTGGAATTGAGTGGCGCGAGTTTGTGGATGCACGCGGTGGAAGCCGAGCACCTGCGGGTGGTCTCTCGCGGCACGCGTCGGGTACCGTGGCTGGACGTGGTGTTCTCGCGCGCCGGTGTCTCGCAAGATTTGCAGGCACGCATGGAGCGGCACTTTGTCCACATCCGCAATAATTTTCATGACCTCGTGCCGCAGCGCTTGTTTCAAGGCGGCGAAGAGATCCCCACGGCCGCGGGTTCCTTCCGGGTGCTCTGGACGCCCGGCCATTCTCCTGGACATATCTGCCTTTATAACGAGCAGGCCAAGCTGCTCATCTCCGGCGATCAGATTCTCGAAAACATCACGCCCAACGTCGCCTGGCACCCGGACGCCGATACCCTCGGCGATTTTCTCACCTCCCTGGAAAACCTGCGGCCGCTGGAGATCGAAATCATTTTGCCCTCGCACGGGACGCCCTTCACCGGACATCGCCAATGGATCGCCAACACTATCGAACATCACGAGGAACGCTGCACGGAAATGCTGCGTCTGGTCACCGATGCGCCGCGATCCGCCAACACACTGGTTACCGAAATGTGGCGCCGGCAACTAAGCCCGATCAACCATCACTTCGCGATTTTTGAGGTGCTGGCCCATCTCGAACACATGCATCGGCAAGGCCGCGTGCATGCCCACGAGCGGAAAGAGGATGGCGTGTGGGAGTGGATGCCAGGCCAGGGCCGCGGCCTGGAGCACGCGGCAATCTAGCGCCTGCCGTGGGGCCGCAGAAAATGATCGCGAATGTTCTGCAGCGTTTGCTCCATCTCTTTCTCAATGTCGCCCGCCGGCGCCTTGCTGAATCTCAGCTCCAACCCAATCTCGGTTCCCAGATCGTCTGAATCCACCTTCCGAATCTCCAACGAGCCTCGATAGCCGTGTTCGCCCTCCGTGCCCCATTGCATCGAGAGGCGGTGCCGGTCTAACTTCAGATAGCCCTCCGTGTCATAGGGATGCCCATGGCTCACGCCGCGCATCCGGACCCGTTCCCGCTCTCCTCGAACCAAGTCGGCACTGTGCACTGTAGGCAGAAACCGTGCCCAGTTGCGTGGTTCCGCGACGTAGTCGAACACATGGCTCGGATCCACGGTGATTGTCAGGCTGCGTTGAAAAGTGTCCATATGAGTTAAGTCTTCGCCCGCGATCGCAATTCCTCCGACGTCAATCCATACAATGGTGGCACTTTTACGCCCGCCATCCCGAGGCTGGCATACAGTTCTCCGCGATGATGAATCTCATGCTCGATCATCAGCCGCAGCAGCTTCCAGCGCGTGACCGGAGCGCCATCGGCGGTCTGCACTTTGGCATTCCATTGCTCATCGGTGAAGGCGGAGAAGATCTCCACCGCCTCGGCGTGCAGGCGCTCCGCCAATGCCAGAACCGCATCCAAGCTGCCGGCCAGCTCCGACCCGTGCGTGCTGTAGCGGGATGGTTTGCCTTGAATGTTCTCGGCAAACGTGTAGCGATTGGTCACTGCAATGTGCCGCACCAGATCGCCCGGCGAGAACGCTCCGTCCCACGGCTGCCATTCCAGTTTGTCAGCCGGAATCGTTCGCGCCACTCGCAAGGTCCGCTGATGAACCTTGTCGAAGTATTCGATCAGCGCCGTGGCTTGACTGGGTTCACTCATGGTTTTCTCGCTGCGATCTCGGCTACCGGCTGGCGGTGGCAGCTCTCGCCCGGTTCTCCTTCGTAATAGTGCAGGACTTGCCACCCCTCAAAAATTGATCGTAACTCGCCGGTGACCACTCGGCGCGGCAGAGCTTGGTCGCCGAGGTGAACGATCGCGATCAGCACGCCGCCCGGGCGCAAGCCGCGCATCATCGCCGGAAAGAGATTCCGTTGCAGAAAATAGGAATCGACAATCAGGTCATAGGTATTCGCTGGTATCGGAAAGGCCTCCCGCTCCAGGTCGATGAGTGCTGTTGCCACTGGCAGCGCTCCGGCGCGTTGGCGCAGCTTCTCCAGCGCAGTCGGCGATCCATCCACCGCCCTCACCTGCCAACCGAGTTGCGCCAGATAAATCGCGTTTCTCCCCGCCCCGCAAGCGACATCCAGCGCGCTGCCGGGCGGCAAATTGGCCGCAATCTGCGCCACCAGCGGGACCGGCGTATCAAACGCCGCTTCGCCGGACCGGTACCGCTGGTCCCACTCCTTCAGTTTCACTGCTTTCTGAAGATCTTGGCCAGCACCGCCACCGCGCGGTCGATCTCTTTCTCGCTGACAACGTAGGGCGGCAGGAATCGCAAGACCGTGTCGTGGGTGCAGTTCATCAACATCCCTTGGGCTATGGCGTCCAGCACCATTTGTTTGCCCGGGATATCCAACTCCACACCGACCATCAGCCCTTCTCCGCGCACCTCTTTGATAAAGGAAAAACGTTTCTGCAATTCCGCCAGCCGCGAACGGAAATAAATGCCCTTGCTCCGGATCTGCGGCAGCAACTCCGGCATCATGTCGAAGAACTCCAGCGCTACCCGGCAAGCCAGCGGCCCACCGCCAAACGTAGACCCGTGCATGCCGGAGCCGATGGCCGCCGCTGCCCGCTCGTTGGCCACGATGCAGCCCAACGGCAACCCGCAGGACATCGGCTTCGCCGCGACCATGATGTCGGGCAGAATCACCGGGGTCGCAAGCTGGTAAGCAAAATAAGTTCCGGGCCGGCCCACGCCGCATTGAATTTCGTCAAAGATCAGCAGCGCATTATATCGGTCGGCGAGTTCGCGCGCCTTTTGCGCGTACTCATGGGTCATCGGATTGATGCCCCCCTCGCCCTGAATCCATTCGATGACGATGCCGGCGGTGCGTTCTGAGACCACTTGTTCCAGCGCGATCAGGTCGTTTGGCGGCACAAACTTCACACCGGGCAGCATCGGTTCAAAATCGCGCCGGTACTTCTCTTGGCCGGTGACCGACAACGCGCCAAACGTGCGTCCATGGAAGGAATTCAGCAGCGAGACGATCTCGAATTTCTCCGGATGCAATTTATTCCCGTGCGCGCGAACCATCTTCAACGCGCCTTCCATCGCTTCGGTCCCGGAGTTGGAAAAGAACGTCCGCTGCAAACCGCTGACCTGCGCCAGGCGCTCCGCCAACCTGCCCTGATACTCGTGATAGTAAAGATTCGAAGTGTGGATCAGCAGCCCGGCCTGCTCTTTGATCACTTTGGTGATGCGCGGATGCGCGTAGCCGAGCGCATTCACGCCGATGCCGGCGATCATGTCCAGATAGCGCTTGCCCGCCGTGTCGTAAACATAGCAGCCCTTTCCGCGATGGAGCGTCAGCGGGTAACGGGCATAGTTCTGTAACAGATAATCGCGCTCGAGCTGTTGAATGTGCTCGGCGGCTGACACGGCTTCGATCACGTGTGCGCTTGACATCTTCTTATCATAGCGAGGCCGGGTTGGCTCTCATCGCGTCGGGCTCACGCAAGGCGCGCGGCTTAGAAGTTACGGATCGTTTGGATTTCCTTTTTTGCGCGCTGTATCTGAGAGTTATTGTACACTCAGAAACAGGAGGCCTACCGCCTGTGTCCGATTCTTTGCCCAAACTGGAAGCTGAACGCTCCAAGATTCTTCGCCATTTCACGACCCTGGGCGATTTTCGCCCCGGTTCGATCTGCGCATCCGCTCGCCGTTGTGGAAAGCCAACCTGCCACTGCGCCAAGCCTGACGATCCGGGACATGACCCTCAGATTCGGCTCACACGCAAGGTGGGTGGAAAAACTGTCGCTGAATCCTTTCCTTCTCCGGCCGCCTGGCGCAAAGCGCAGTCTGAAATCGATGAGTACCATCGTTTCCAACAACTGAACACGGAACTGATCGCGGTCAACGAGAAGATCTGCAAACATCGTCCGCTCGAGTCGGAAGGCAGTGCGTGGACACCGGAGGAAAAAAAAAGGCTGCTGCGATCCATGAGGAGGTTACCCGCGAAATAGACCAGTGGTTGCACGTGCTCTTCAATGGCCGGCGCAAGACGGGGTATGTGGACCTGGAAGCCGTCGAAATGATGATGCGTTCGGCTATGCATCACGCCGGTGCCGCGGGCATCACCGAACTACTGCAGTTTCCCGTTGCGCCTGAGGAACAGCGGCGCCTCCCTGGTCGGCGCCAACAATCCCGCCAAGGCGGGAGACACTCTGGTCATTTACTGCACCGGTTTGGGCGAAGTGAGCCCATCGATAGCCGCAGGCACGCCCGCGCCGGTTCACCCCCTTGTCACACACCGTAAACACCGTGACGGCAAGCATCGGCGGAACCGGGCTTCGCAGGACTGTATCAAGTAAACGCGGTAGTTCAGGCGGGTATAGCCGCTGGCAACCAGATTCCGCTAGTTCTATCCGCCGCGGGACAGAGTAGCGTGCCGGTGACGATCGCTATTCGTTAATAAGCCCGAATCCGCAGCGAATGAGCCGTGGCCTCCCGCAGATGGCGGTGAGCAGGCCATCCAGGCACCATGGGGGGAAGAGCCCCAGGAACCTTCGTGAGTCCCTTGACCGTCTCGCTAACGGGCTCACTCAGATCACCTCCATCCCAAACACCCAGGCGTAGACAGAAATTGGCCGGTTAATGAAGGCGTGCCTCTCGATGTGAGAAGGTATTCTCTTCATCCCAGCCAAAACCGGAAATGACCACATCGCTACCGTGGCGTTTGTAAATACGAAGCGCTACACGACTGCGGCAGGCTCCCGCCCCGAACGGCCCCGAAATGCGGCGCGACCTGGTCATTCACCCTCAGACCGTCTTTGTGCGCGAGATGTGTTGCAATAAGCAGGTCCGCCAGCCGGAAACAGACAGACATCATGAGCCTCAGAAGCGCATTATTGACCCAATGCAGCAAGCCGACCGGCTGGCTCGGCCGAGTAACTCTTTGGCGCATGAACCTCAGTCATTCCAAGGTGACTGCGTGGGGATTGAAGCATGTTTCGATTCGCAGCCGCGACACGATTCTCGACGTGGGCTGTGGTGGTGGGATGACTCTCGCCAGGCTAGCCGCAATGGCCCCGGAGGGGAAGACGTATGGCATCGACTACTCGGAAGAGAGTGTTGCTGCCTCACGACGGACAAATCGCAGTTCGATAGCAGCGGGCCGTGTCGAAGTTCTCCTCGGCTCCGTATCGCGCTTGCCCTTTCCGGATCGCATGTTCGATCTTGTCACCGCGGTGGAAACCCACTATTATTGGCCTGACTTGAACGCCGATATGAGCGAAGTTCTACGCGTCTTGAAGCCAGGCGGGGCGCTCATCGTTATCGCGGAAGCCTACAAAGGCGGCAAATACGATCGACTGCTCCGCCGGCTCGAGCAATTGCGGGGCGTCATGAACTATGCGCACCTGAGTCTCAGCGAGCACGGCGAGCTGTTCTCAAAGGCCGGCTATTCCGATATTCAAGTTTTCGAGGAATACGGCAAAGGTTGGATCTGCGCATTAGGGATACGGCGGTAATCCCCACCCCGAATCCTGGGATTCGGGGGTGGGCTAAACTTGGTGGACGTGACGTTTCAGTGGGATGGGCGCAAGGCTGCTGCGAACTTCAAGAAGCATCACGTTAGCTTCGAAGATGCGGACCCGCTTGCTACTACGTTTCCGGATCCCGACCATTCACCTGAGGAGAGCCGGGAGATCACGATTGGCTATACAATGAAGGGGCATCTGGTGTTCGTTTCCCACTGCGAGCGTGTAGGTGGGATCCGAATCGTTAGCGCGCGCTTCGCCGCGCGCACCGAGCGACTACAGTATGAAGAAGGAATCGGCGGTTAAGCGCGGTGACGAGTTGCGACAGGAGTACGATCTGACGCGCCTGCAGGGCGGAGTCCGGGGCAAGTACTATCGCCGGGCCATATCAGGAACGAATCTTGTGTTGATTGAGCCCGACCTTGCCGCTCTCTTTCCGGACAGCGAGGCAGTGAACCGTGCGCTCCGCGTGTTGGCGGAAGCCGGCCAAGCAGCGACCGTTTCGAAGCGTCGTCGTACGCCAATGAGTTGACGACTACCATTTCTCTAGAGTGGAAGCCAAGAAAGGCTTACGTGGGCTTCGCCAGCCCGTTTCCACGGCAAAGGTTGGATCGGCGCAGTAGGGATATGGCGTTAGTCTCCACCCGGAATACTGGGTCACGGCGCCGGAGTTGAACGCTTTTTAACGCCAACCGCCTCCCGCTCTGTACGCGGTATCCTGCAACAGGCGTCCATTGGTATAGGTAGGCGCGGCATCATCAAGACCTGCCGGAGGAGAAATGATCATGAACAGACTAGTTTTCACGGCTCTGACCTTGGGGTTATTGGGATTGCAGGCGCAGCCATATCCCCCACAACAGCCTTACCCCCAGCAAGCGTATCCACAGGGCACCCCGGCGATGCTTGCACCGCAGCAACTGGATCAGTTAGTGGCCCGTGTCGCCTTGTATCCCGATCCGTTGCTGGCTCAAGTCTTGACGGCGTCGACGTTCTACAACCAGATTCCCGACGCGGCCGGCTGGGCCAATCAACACAGCAACCTGAACGGCCAGCAACTCGCGCAAGCGATTCAGGAGGACAATCTTCCCTGGGACCCCAGCGTGGTGTCGCTGTTGCCCTTTGCTTCCACCCTAAATATGATGGCCAGCGACATGAACTGGACCCAGGCCTTGGGAAACGCGGTGCTCGCCCAGCGCAACGACGTGATGGATGCCGTACAACGGCAGCGCCAAATTGCCTCCAGCAATGGGTTCCTCCAGACGAATGCCTATGAGCGGGTAATCGCCGAGCCCGGCTATATCCAGGTCCTTCCGGTAAACGATCTTTACATCTATCCGCCCATTTACGATCCTTACATCGTCTTCGGGCGTCCGCGCCCGGGCTTCTTTGTGGGCGGAGCCATTCGGTTTGGTCCGGCCGTGACCATCGGCACGTTCCTCCCGTTCGGCTGGCGCAGACCGGAGTTCGATTGGCAGCGGCACAACATCATCATCGATCAACGCCCCTGGGGACGGACCTGGGTGAACCGGCAAGAGTATGCACATCCTTACGTCGAGCGCGGCGCGCCAGTTGCGGGGCCACGCGTGGAGCGTCACGAAGTGCGGCCCGTACCTCCTCCTCCCGCTCGTGGGCGAGAGGGGCGTGACAGACGCGACGAACGCCACTAGGGACTAGCCGCTCAGCCGGTAACTCCCGTGCTTTTGACGAGACCCTTCAGAGCCCCGACCGCAGGGAGGGGTCTCAGGCGTCACTTTAGCGATTTCAAAAACTCCAGGAACAGGCGGTTCACCTCCGTGGGAGCCTCCTGTTCCGTCCAATGCCCCACTCCCGGCAGCAGCACTTTCTTCCAGAGATTCGGAACGCTTTTTTCCAGGTTGTCCACGCCTCCCTTGGCAAACTCAACCACCGGGTCATCCTGGCCGGCGATGAAGAGCGTGGGCTGCAACAGCTTGCGCCCGATGAGGAAGCCGGTTTCCGCCCAGGTGAGGTCCTGTGAGCGATAGTAGTTCAAGCCGCCGCGAAAGCCCGTGCGCGCAAATTCCTGCCCGTAAAAGTCGATATCTTCCGGCTTGAGCCAGGCCGGAAGCTGCTGCGGATCGGTGACGGTATCGAGCACTTTTTCATTCGTCCCGAAGATGTAGCGCCACTTGTCTTGTTTCGGAATCGAGCCCGAAGCCGAATACAACAGCATGCGCATGGTGCGCTTGGGATCGGCGCCAAGCTCTTTCTCAGCCACGCCCGGCTCCTGGAAGTAGGTCTGGTAAAACTGTTTTCCCGGCGGCATCATCCGGCGCATCGACTCGGTCGGCTTCATGCCGCCTTCGCCGCGAACCGAGAACGGCACACTCAACAGGACCACGCCGCGGAACATGTCCGGCCGCAGATTGGCCGCGGTATAGGCCACCGGAGCGCCCCAATCATGCCCCGCAATCACGGCCTGCTCATAGCCCAGCGCATGGACCACGCCGACCAGATCGCCAACCAATTTGGGCAGCGTGTAGTCCTCGACGTTGGGCGGCGCGTCGGTCTGCCCGTACCCGCGCATGTCGGGAGCCACCACGTGATACCCCGCGCCCGCCAGCGCCGGGATCACATGCCGCCAGCTATACCAGAGCTCCGGAAAGCCGTGCACCAGCACCACCAGCGGCCCCTCGCCCTGCTCGGCGATATGCATCTTGATGCCATTGACCTGGAGGAAGCGGTGTTTCAATTCGGGAGTCTGAGCGGCCAGCGGAACCATGGCGCTCATTATCGCAAGACAAGCGGCGGCGAAGTTAGGCATGGGTTTAGTGTATTACTACAAACACGCCCTACGGACCGCGATGAACAAGCCGCCGCCGAAGCGCAGGCAACCCTTAGCTGCCCACGCCCAATTTTCCGAGCCGACGACCGCAGGGAGCGGACGCAAGTACTTACGGCACTGTGTTTAGAAAATGATCTTAGCCGCCAACTGGAGGTTGAAGGGTTCCCCCGGTCCAAGCCCGGGAGCGCCGTTGAAATCGCCGATGGTGTCGCTCACCACGCCGTTGCCTCCCACCGAACCAGCGCCGCTGGCAAAGTTCTTGCGGTTGAAGACATTAAACATTTCCGCCCGAAGCTGTATCCTCAACCTCTCCCGAATGGTGAAGTTCTTGAACACCGACAGATCGACATCGGCGAATCCGGGCCCGTAGAGGGCATTCCGTCCGAGGTTGCCATTGGGATTGGTCCCGCAGCCGGGGTCCCCCGGATTGCAGAACGCGTTCGGATTCACGTATTGGAGACCGCCCGCCCCTTGGCTGAAGGATTGAGTGATGCCCGCATAGGGATTCCCGATCACATACTGTCCTGGGCGCTGGGTTCCACCGTTGAAGTTGAACGGTTGTCCACCGTGGAACGACAACAGGGTACTCACTTGCCAGCCATGTGTCAGCCATTTCGGACCGTGGGAAGAACCGGGGACATCGTAGCTCAGGAAGGACGTGAAATTCTGACGCGTGTCGAAATCGCTGCTGCCGTACTCCTGACGCAGATTGAAGCTGTCAAGGGGAAGAACGCCGCGGTACTCGGTAACCTCATCCAGCGCGTGCGCCCAGGTGTAGGCGAACTGCGCGGTCACCCCGTGATAGCTCTTGATCTTGAATGTGGTCTGCAGCGAATTGTAGTTGGAGGTTCCGATGCTGTTGAGCTGAATAATGGAGCCATAGTTCGGATACTGAGCGTTGAAGGCTCCGTTCTGATTGATGTTGAGCATCACCGAGAGTTTGCGCCCCTGGCTGCCCACGTAACCCACCTGCAGCACGGCGAAGTTTCCGAAGCTCTTCTCCACGTTGAGATTGTAGTTAAAGAAGTACGGCGTCTTGAAATTCTGGTTGACCGAGAACACATTGAAGATCTGACCCGGACTCAAACATTTCGGATCGGTGGCGAAGTTACCGTTGCATGTCGTCACCCCCGGGAAAATGGAGGCTCCCCCGATTTGAGCGGTCTGCCAGTTGTAGCTGTTGCGGCTATAACTGTCCACCGCGTGCGGACCCACTGGATTATCTTCCAAGCCGTCGGCGGCACTGATGGGAGGACGGTAATCGAGGAACGGATTCATATTGATCTGGTCGTAGAACACGCCGAATCCGCCGCGAACCACCATGCCATTGGTAGGCGCGTACGCGAGGCCAATGCGGGGCGCAAAGTTGTTTCGATCCGCCGGGTAAATCGAGTTGATACCGGAGCCCTGGATCACCAATCCTTGTCCCGGCACAAACACGCCGAGGTCACTCACGCCGCCATTGGAGTGCAGCGGGCCGAAATACTCATAGCGGAGCCCGAAATTCATGTTGAGCTTCGGACCCACCTGCCAGTTATCCTGCAGGAAGAAATCATATCCGGAGACCAGGACTTGGCGCTCCGCATTGCCCACGGCTATAGACGAAGTGCTCACATCGCCGGCCAGGAAATCGGCCAGCGCCGTGGTGTTTTGATCGCATCCGGTCTTGCTTGGATTGGCGCCGCAAAAAGCCGCCCACGGGCCTTGCGTCCCGTCGAAGCCGAAACGCCCCGTGGAACGGCGGAAGTAGAACTCATCCACCCGTCCTTGCCGGTATTCGCCCCCGAACCGCAGTTGATGGGCCCCGACGACATAAGACAGCACATCCGTAAGATGACCTGTGATGTCCTGGCGTCCTTCCGGAGGCGTGATCCCCACCTGATCGAATCCGCTGATCTGGATGTTGGATGCGCCCAGAATCGGCTGACCGCCGATGGTCGCGTCCGGACTCAAATTCAACCCAAGAGCCTTCATGTTGAAACTGTTGTTGGAGTCGTGGAAGACTTGCTTGAAGTAGCTCACGCCCAGGAGCAACTGATTCGTCAGCCGATTGGTCAGCACCGAGTTCAGGACCGCCGAATAGTTCTGTACATGAAGGGGAGCAACTTCGAAGTAGTAACCGAGGTTCGAACTGTTGGTGGCCAGCGCCAGGCTGGCGCCCGGAGGCTGCGTTTGGCTTCCTTGGCCGACGAAATAGTGAAAGGAGAGACGCTCCTTGTCGTTGAAATTGTGATCGATCTTGACCACGCCGTTGTAACTGTAGCCGGTTGCCGGATCCGCGGCGAAGAAGTTGCTCTGCGTGGCCGGGAATCCGGCGATATCACTCGGATAAAGAGCGTTGAGTAAGGTGGTGGAAAGCGCGCTCCTCGGAACCGGTCCATAGTTGCCGTACGCGTGCCCGGTGTTGTTGAGCAACGTCAACGCCTGATTCACCCACGCGGTGGAAGGCTCAGTAGACAAGCCTTCCAGGCCCAGGATATATCGCTGCTTCTCGAAGCCAATGAAGGCGAAGGTCTTGTCTTTTCTAATGGGGCCGCCGGCGGTAAATCCAGCATTGTAATTGCGCAGTTCAGGAACTCTGGGGCTGATGGCAGTAGGGATGAAGAACGGCGACGAAGCCGCGTAGAATTCATTGCGGTTGTAATAATACCCGCTGCCATGGAGCTGGTTGGTGCCGCTCTTGATGGTGAGGTTTACGGTGCCGCCGGCGCTGCGTCCCGTTTCGGCGTTGGATTGAGTCTGCGCCGAGAATTCGTCCACGGCGTCGATCGGCATCACCACGCCGGCGATGCCCGACACACCGCCCTGATTGACGGCGGGAATGTTATGCCAGAAGTCGTTGTTGTCGGTGCCGTCAATCTGCCAGTTCATCTGGTTGGCGCGGGTGCCGTTGAGCGAGCCAAAGCCGCCCACCGAATAACCGCCATAGCCCGGAGCCACGGCAATCATCTGCGTAAAGTCGCGGCCGTTGAGCGGAAGGTCCTGGATGGAGGCGCTGCCAATCGTGTCGCTTTGCGTCGAGGTGGTGGTGTCCACCTGCAAAGCTGCGGCGGAGACCTCGACAATCGAAGCCTGCTGTCCGACCGAAAGCTTGACCGGCACGGTGAACACCGAACCCGCTTCAACTACAATGTTCGACACCGTGGTTTGCTGGAATCCGGCAGCGCTTACCGTCAGCGTATATTTGCCGGTCGGGATATCTTGAAAGGCGAACTCACCACCGTTGGTGCTGACGGAATTGTGCGCCACATTGGTGCCAACTTCGGTGGCGACCACCTTGGCGCCCGAGATTACGGCGCCGGACGGATCGGCGACGGTTCCATTGATCGCGCCGCGGAAAGTTTGCGCCCGCGCGGCGATCATCGCAAATGCGAAAGCGAGAACGATTACAGAAAAACGTTTCACCACAATACCTCCTGAAATCGGAACACCAAAAATTCTAAAACCGGTCGTCGTCGATCGGTCCTAAAGCGCACTCAGTCTTGATGGTGCGGAGACTATACTAATTGGCTCAGTATGGCTCGATGACAGTTTTGTGTCAAGCGGGAAGTACTGATGAGGCGGATAAGCGGATAAGTTGGAGGATTACTGTTCCAGATAAGTGTAGCCGTTCAACCCGTCTTCATAGAAGCGCAGTAGCCGGCCCGATTCCTCGTAGCCAATCTTACCTTCCCTTAGGGCGCTCTCGACATCGGTGCGGAACTGTTCCAGCAACGCTTTGGCGCTGAACTGCACATAGTCGAGCACTTCGCGGACCGTATCGCCCTGCACCACGGTGTTGAGAATCACTTCGCCGTTGTCACCGAGGCTGACGTGCACAGCATTTGTATCTCCAAACAAGTTGTGCAGATCTCCCAGAATTTCCTGGTAGGCGCCCAAAAGGAATGCGCCCAGTTGATAAGGTTCGCCGTTGAAGGCATGCAGCGGCAACGTCTTCTTGACGTCGCGGCGGTCGATGAACTGATCGATCTTGCCGTCGGAGTCGCAGGAGATGTCGCCGATGGTGCCGCTGCGCGTGGGACGCTCGTTCAGCCGGTGAATCGGCATGATGGGGAACAGTTGTTTGACCGCCCAACTGTCGGGCATGCTCTGGAACAAAGAGAAGTTCCCGAAGTAGGTGTCGGAGAGCAGCGCGTCGAGACCTTCCAGATCCTCGGGAAAGTAATCGAGTTCTTTGGCCATGCGTTGAATGCGCCGGCAGATGGCCCAATAGTAATTCTCGGCCAGGCTGCGCTGGACTAGCGGCAGATAGCCGAGGCTGAACAGGTTGAGCGCCGAATCCAGCGCCTGCTGCGCGTCATGGAAGCTTTCCAGCAGATTCTTCGAGCTGAGCGCGCGCAGAGTCTCCTGTAGATCGAGAACCGGTTGTTCGGCATCCTCCGGAACCGGCTCGATGCCGTTTTCTCCATAGCCGCTGACGCCCAGAACATTGAAGACCAGCAGGCTGTGATAGGCCGCCACGGCGCGGCCGCTCTCCGTCACGATGGTGGGGTGCGGCACTTCGGCTTCATCACACACGTTCTGCACGTGATAGACGACGTCGTTGGCGTATTCCTCCAGCGTGTAGTTGACGCTCGATTCGAAATCGGTCTGTGAGCCATCGTAGTCGATGCCGAGGCCGCCGCCCACATCGATGAATTGCAATCCCGCACCGGCGCGCTTGAGCTCCGTA